>Ga0315309_1001476_pt1 | contig 14007 bp, 12 predicted proteins | sample TDP4_MG_FD_203080 | JGI IMG/M metagenome (GOLD analysis project Ga0315309, IMG submission 203080) | Freshwater sediment microbial communities from Lake Towuti, South Sulawesi, Indonesia - TDP4 | ecosystem: Environmental > Aquatic > Freshwater > Lake > Sediment | place: Indonesia: South Sulawesi... | reverse complement strand
CCCTGTAGATTGACGATTATATCTGCTCTAAGGCTCCGTGCAACCTCGGCGACCCTCTCGGTCCCTGTCCTGTGGCTTGATGATGTCATCCGAACATCTGCCCCAAAACCATTAACTGCAGCAGCAACCTTCCTGTTATCGGTAGCCACGATGACACCGTTTACCCCCCTCACCCTGCTTGCACGCTCATAGACCCACTGAATCATAGGTTTTGTGCCAATGATAGCGAGTGGCTTGCCAGGAAGGCGGCTGGAAGCATATCGGGCAGGGATGACAACAAAAACCTTCATCGTGCCGAAAAAAATTGTAATCTTTCCCTCATCACAAGTCAATAAATAAATAGGGACAGCGCCCATTTATTTTGACCATTTATTTATTGACTTCTACATCAGAGAGAACGCAGGACAAGGCCGGAGAGGAGCTTTGGATAAAAATATGTGGATTTTGGCGGCATTACCTCGCCTGTCTCGGTTACACGGGCGATCTGTGAGATCCGGGTCGGCGTTAGAAGAAAAGCAGCCTGGACACTTCCTTCCTTGATGGCGGCCGCAGCCTCCTCAGCCCTATGAACATATTGAAGAGACGGACTCTCCCCTGAAGCGAGTTCAGGAAGAAGGAATGAGTGAAGCACGGTCACATCAAGATCCAGAAGGGGCGCTGATATGCCCTTGAGTTTTTCAGTCACTTCCTCCGACATAAATTCTCTCTCTTTGACGGCAAGGAGGTAATAGGCCCTGTCCTCTTTAAAAATAAGCCCATAGACACGGGTTTTTGCCCCAAGTTTCTTCATTCCTTCCATAAGCATATCAAGGGCCCATTGTTCCCCTCCTGAAAGGGGAAATTCCATCACCGAAAAGAACCTCTCAATCCGCGTAAGATACCCTTCTTTGTCCATAGCCTTCAGACCCGAGACAAGCCTGTGTGTCGGAAGGATCGTGAGCCCCCGTCCTTCCATGCTGGTGAAATACAACATCACAAAATCATGCGGCCCGGAAGCGCCTTCTGGATTTTTGCCCCTCTGTCTGTCACGGTAGGACATGGCAGCTTCATATCTGTGGTGCCCGTCTGCGATGATAAAGCCTTTATCCTGAATACCCCTCTGAATAGTCTCTATCTCCTTCTTATCTGTTAGCCTCCATATAGCATGCTCCACTCTATCGTCATCTGTGATGAGTACCTCGGGCTTTCTACCCATCAATTTGCCAAGAAGGGCATCCAGTTCCTTATGGGGATACACTGCAAAGATAGGGCAGAGGTTGGTCCTTGTAGCCTCAAGGAGCCTCAGCCTGTCGTCCCTGGGAGCGGCCAGGGTTTTCTCATGCGGCAATGCCCTGCCCGAGCCGAAATCCTCCAGACGGCACAACGCAATAAATCCCTTCCTCGTTTTCATGGGCTTTTTCTCCGAGATGCGGAAGCGATGGCGGTAGAGATATATTCCGGGAGTCGGATCGCTGGCAAGTATCCCGTCGCTCTTCCATCTTTTAAGCTGGATGTCGGCCTCCTCATAGGGATTGTCTCCCTTTGTCTTGATCAGGCGGACAATATTGAACATATGCCTCTGATAAAGGGTGTCCTGCAGCTCAGGCGAGATCACATCGTAGGGAGGAGCCACCACGAGAGATAAGTCCCCGACCTTCTCCTTGACATATCTCAGACCTGCAAATGGAAGTATCTCTGCCATATCGGTTGCTCGCTTCGCTCGCTTATTTTTTGCACCCTTTAAAAACCACCCTCACCCCTTTCCGCCTAAGGCGGATTCGCGGCAAGTGGGCCCTGCCGCCCACGCCTCTTCCATATTTTCTCAAGAAGGTGAACAGGAATCTCTCCCTCTCTAATAACGATTGGTGGAAAAACACTGGCATCAAGCACAGTGGAGCCCTTTGTGCCCGAGAGCCTTCCGCTATCAAGAATCAGGGGGACCATTCCGCCAAGACCGGCGAGGACATCTTCTGCAGCAACAGGGGACGGCGCTCCGCTGCGGTTGGCGCTTGTCGCCGTAATGGGGGAGCCGAAGGCCTCAACCAGCCGCATGGCCCATGGATTGCTTGAAACCCTTAGGCCCACCTTGCCCTCTCTTCCTGTAAGTAAGGACGATAGGTCTCTGCCTCCTTTCAGTAGCATCGTAAGAGGGCCGGGCCAGAATTCTTCAGCCAGGCCCATGGCCCAGGCCGGAAAATCGCCCACGAGCTCCCTTGCCATCTCCATGTCTTTTACAATCAATGACAGGGGCTTGCCTTCCTCCCTCCCCTTAACCTCAAATATTCTTCTCACGGCATCTTCATTGTATGGATCAACACCAAGGCCATAGAATGTTTCTGTGGGATACACGACAGGGGATCCCGATTTCAGAATATTCACCGCCTCATCAAGAGCCCCCTCGCTCATTTTGAGGACTTTTGTCTCCACCTTTTCCTGAAGGACTTGATCCGCCGAAGGATCCTGCTGTTGCTGAGGGCGAGGATCTCTGCAGCCATTAGACCTGCGTTCCTTGCCCCTGCCTTTCCAATGGCCATGGTAGCCACAGGGACACCTGCTGGCATCTGTGCAGTGGACAACAGGGAATCCAGGCCCTTGAGGGGCGAAGAGCCGAGCGGAACGCCGATCACAGGGAGCGCAGTCTCTGAGGCAATTGCACCTGATAGGTGGGCCGCTGCTCCTGCACCTGCGATAATAACCTTTATACCCCTTTTCTGAGCATTCCTGGCATAGTGTTTCGTGCGGGTGGGATTTCTATGAGCCGAGGAGACCATAACCTCATAGGCAATGCCGAGCTCCTCGAGGATCCTGACTGATTCAGACATTACCTCCCGATCGGATTCGCTTCCCATTACAATACCAACAATTGGCTTCCTCACAGACATTGGATGATCAGGGTACTGCGATATTGAATGGCTCAGGAGAATACTCCTCTGAAAAAAGGTCGTCCATGACCCTTGCGTTTCTGTCAAACTGCGTCATCGTAGAAAGGTCAAGAATCGCCTCAATGCTCCTTAGAAGGCTCGGAATGCTGTAGTGGCTGGGTGAAGCGTAACCCCTATTGGCATAGGGACTGATAAGGACGCACGCCGTCCTGTGCTTCTCCACGGAATCCTCTGCATTATACGGAGGGCATGTCTCAACGAGGAAGACAGCCATGTCTCCCCAGTAAGGGCTTCTTGAGAGGCTCTCAATGATCTTCCCTGTGGCAGTATCCTCTTCCATGACCACTGAGGGATCCTGGGTGCAGGGAACGGAGTTGTCCGGACAGGAGGAGGGAAGCGAGATATAGATAAATCCGGGAAGATTCCATGAAGAGACGAAATTTTTCAGGTCTGCAATAAAAACATCTGCCCTCGCCGCATCGCTGGACACAGCGGCATAAGCTGTGCTCGTAAAGCTCTGGAGAACAGGGTTCTCCGGCAGAGGCCCGCCGTAGATCCTGAAGGAGATACCCTTCAACATGCATGCCTCAAAAATTGTGCCGGCAGGTGATCGGGCCATACTGCTCAGATCATCGGGTGATCTATTGTGCCCCCCGTAAGATGAGGGCCAGGTCCTTTCGAGGAAGTCGGAGGCGTATGCTGAAAACAACCAGTGACGGTTCTGGGCGGGCGACTCGCCGTCGGCGAAGAAGAACGGTGCAAGGGCATATCTCTCGGCTAAGGCATGAGCATTTGGTGTGACATCCTTAGAAAAGACGGCCCCGTTGAGATCTCCGAACCTGTTAGGGCCCAGATCCCCAAAAAGGGAATCATAGGTCTTCCCTTCCCTCTGGATCACGACCACATATCTCACATACTTCATGCCCGATCGTCTTTCATTGGAGAATGCTCCGATGCAATTGTTTTGGGATACACGCTCGGTTCCTCGTGCCAACTCCGCGCCTTCAGGGACATCAATGACAGATATGCTGCCGGTCATCTCTGGGAAAAGCTCGGTATGCGATTCTCCCTTGGCATTGGCTACATAGAGCTTGCTGCCGTCCGGACTGATGGCCAGGGCGCTCGGATACCAGCCTGTGGGTATCTTTCCAAGGAGGGCTATATCAGGAACAGAATAAACTGAGACCGCATTCTCCCCTGAAAGCGCCACATAAAGTTTTCTGCCATCAGGGCTAAGGATCATGGCTGAGGGAATGCTTCCCGGATCGGAGACCGGAAAGGGTCCCATACTGTAGAACGCCTGGATCACCTCTGACTCGCGTTTGATGATACCCAGAGTATCGGTATTGACATTCGCTACATATATCCTGCTCCTGTCAGAAGAGATTATTAAAGCAACCGGATGATCCTTGTCCCTGAGCCTTATGGTCCTGATTGGATCACCCTTTGTAGATATTGATGTGATCGTTCCATCGCCCCTGTTGGCCACATAGATGCGCTCCCCCTCCTTGTCCACGGATACAGCCCAGGGATACTTGCCAACAGGAACAGTAACTGTCACAGCCATAAGAGAGGGATCAACGACCTTCACTGTGTCATCAAGGCTGCAGGCCGCAAGGACCTCTCCGGTCGGGCTCACTGTAAGGCCCACCGGATACCCGGCCACAGGAATGCTATTCAAAAATGTTGATTTTTCAGCGCCCACACCAAGGACATAGATCAAATTGTCCCCGCCTCCGGAAGCATAGACCCTGCTCCCATCCGGAGATATGGCTATTCCCTGAAACAGGGTCGGGAAGAACATATAATGCTTGAAGCCCGAGGAGGTATTCATCGTGAGCAAGGATTGATTGATGGCCTTTCCAAGCCCATTGAGTGTGACGACAAGGGTCCTCCCATCGGGTGAAAGGGCAAGGTTCTGGGGAGAACCGATCACAGTGATCTTTTCCCCTGCAGAAAAAACAACCCTTCCATTGGGCAGGCGGCTGGCCCCCTCAGGCAGGGGCCCATCCCAGCATTTCTTAAACGCCTCAGGCAGCTCCCTGGAACACCCGAATGGTGAACCAAGGAAGCACACAATGAGAACAATGCCCCTCAACAGCCTTGCTGTCTGCATGATTTTATGGCCTGTAGCCAATGTCCCTCCTGTAGTGTACACCATCCCATGAAATTTTTCCCACAGCCGCATAGGCCCTGGACAATGCCTGGGAAAGGGTATCACCCCTTCCTGTAACGCCGAGCACCCTTCCGCCCGCAGTAACAAACCGTCCGTCCTTCAGGGATGTCCCTGCATGAAAGATCACTACCCCATCAAGACTGGCAGCCTCATCAAGGCCTGAGATGGGAAATCCTTTATCATAGGCCCCAGGATAGCCCCTTGAGGCCATTACCACGCAAGCAGCCGAGGATGTGCCGCTGGCCTGATGGACAGCGCTCCTTTCACCAAGCCTCCCCTCCGAGCATGCAACAAGTATAGGGACAATATCCTCTTCCAGGAGACAGAAGATAGGCTGAGCCTCAGGATCGCCGAATCTGCAGTTGAACTCAAGCACGCTTGGGCCATCACTGGTGAACATCAGGCCTGCATATAGAACACCACGATATGGCCTGCCCTCCTTCTCCATTGCACTTACAGCAGGAAGGAGGATCTCCTGATGTATTTTGTTTTCGGTTTTTGAGTCCACAAATGGGACGGGCGAGAAAGCACCCATCCCCCCTGTATTTGGTCCTGAATCTCCGTCCCCAACCCTCTTGTGATCCTTGGCGAGTGGAAGCGGAAGGATTCGCTCCCCGTCTGAAAAGGCAAGTGCGCTTACCTCCCTTCCCTGGAGGCACTCCTCAATAATTACCCTGGATCCGGCCTCACCAAAGACTTTCTTTTCCATCATGTCATCAACTGCAGCACATGCCTCATCCGCTGTATTCGCCACGATTACACCTTTTCCCGAAGCGAGTCCGTCCGCCTTGACCACAAGCGGAGGCTTCGTGCTCTTAGCATACCGAAGTGCATCCTCCCTGCCTGTAAATATCCTGGCCCTGGGTGTTGGAATACCATACCTCTCCATGAGAGATTTTGCAAACACCTTGCTGGCCTCAATCTCTGCGGCCCTCTGGCTTGGGCCGAAGATCGCAAGCCCCTTCTCCCTGAACATATCAGCGATGCCCATGGATAGGGGAAGCTCCGGGCCGACGACAGTAAGGTCAATCTTCTCCCTAACAGCAAAGGCGGCAAGCCCAGCAATATCCTCTGCCCGGATGGAAACACATTCTGCCTCCTGGGATATTCCTGCGTTACCCGGTGCGCAATAGATCTTCTTCACGATTGGACTTCTTCCGATCTTCCAGACAAGGGCATGCTCCCGGCCGCCGCTCCCTATAACAAGGACCTTCATAGAGATTCAGTGGCGGAAGTGGCGGAATCCAGTGAAAATCATGGCCATCCCGTGCTCATCCGCAGCATTTATGGACTCCTCATCCCTGATGGAGCCCCCGGGCTGGACAATGGCTGTGGCTCCTGCCCTGGCGCATTCATCAACATTGTCGCGAAAAGGAAAGAATGCATCTGAGGCCACTGCGGTTCCCTTGAGAGGAAACCTTGCCTTCATTATGGCTATCCTGACGGAATCCACCCTGCTCATCTGTCCGGCTCCGACCCCAACAAGCTGATCCTCCTTTGCAAAGACAACGGCATTGGACCTAACAAACTTACATATTTGCCATGCAAAGTCCAGGGCTTTATATTCCTCGTCTGTCGGAGCTCGTTTCGTGACGACCTTTGCCTTCCTAAGATCCTCCATGAGGCTGTCCCTTTCCTGGACAAGCACTCCTCCCCTCACCGCCCTCATCTCCCACCCTGGGGTCAGGTCTTTACTTTTAGCATTTTGGATCCTCAGGAGCCTCAGGTTTTTCTTCTTCTCAAAGGCCTTGAGTGCCGCGGGTTCGTAACCCGGGGCTACAATGGCCTCCACAAATCCCTCACCAACTGAAAGTGCGGTCTCCTCATCCACAATCCTGTTGAATCCCATCACGCCTCCAAAAGCAGAGACTGGGTCGCATTCACGAGCCTTCAAGAAGGCGTCTTTAAGGCTTACTTTTGATGTCGCAGCGCCGCACGGATTTGTATGCTTTATGATGACCGCTGCGGGCTCATTGAAAGTGCATGTCAGCGCCCATGCGCTGTCAAGGTCCAGAATATTGTTGTAGGAAATCTCCCTGCCCTGAAGCTGTTCGGCCTTGGCCAGCCCGCTATCTGCTCCTCCCTTTGCCATATCGCCTGACCCCTTTGATACGAAGTATTGCAATAGAAGTGAGGGGGGTTTATAGAAGGCGGCCTTCTGATGGGGGTTTTCTCCATAGCGAAGATCCTGAACCCTTTCACACTGGAGGGTGAGGATTGAAGGAAAACAAACTCCATCCAATGACGAGAGGTAATTGGAAATCGCACCGTCATAGCGCGCAGTATGGGCGAACGCCTTCTTTGCCAGTCGAAATCTGGTCTCTTTTGTAATGCCTCCCCCCTTTATCTCCTCAATGATCTTGGGGTAGTCATCCGGGTCAACAACCACGGCAACATCGTCATAATTCTTCGCAGCAGCCCTGACCATTGAGGGACCTCCTATATCAATGTTCTCAATGACCTCCTCAAGGCTCACTCCCTCTTTCGCAACAGTCTCCTCAAAGGGATAGAGATTCACTACAACAAGGTCAATGGCCTGAATACCCTGGGCTTCCATCTCGGCCAAGTGCTCTTTTTTTGAGCGCTGTCCAAGTATCCCGCCGTGGATCTTCGGATGGAGGGTCTTGACCCGTCCATCAAGAATCTCGGGGAAACCCGTAACTGAGGAGACATCAACAACCTCCACCCCTTCATTCCTCAGCGCTTTGGCCGTCCCGCCCGTGGAAATGATCTCCACGCCGAGGCTCTTCAGCCCCCTTGCCAGCTCAACTACCCCTCTCTTATCCGAAACACTGATTAGTGCTCTCATGGTTTGACCCTCACATTCGCACCCCCCCCTGTAAGTACCCGCCCCACCCTACCTGCCCTGGTGATGCCTGCTTCATTCAGGCTCCTGGCGAAACCTTCAGCTCTATCTTCCGAGATGGAGATCAAGAGTCCCCCTGAGGTCTGGGCATCATAGAGAATATCCACGGCCTCGTCCTCTATCCCTTCAAGAACAATCCCAAGCGTCCCGTAATAGCTCCTGCTCTTCCTCCCGCATCCGGTTATATACCCCTTCTTTGCCAGCTCCGCAACACCACTAAACAAAGGGATCCGGGAATAAGAAAACTCAATCATAACATTGCTGGCCCTGGCCATTTCCAAAGCATGGCCGATAAGACCAAAACCAGTAATATCTGTCATGGACCTTGCCCCATACTTCAGGGCAAGCGCAGACGAATCCCTGTTCAGCACTGTCATGGCAGTAATGATCTCTTGAAGCTGTTCCGGAGATGCCATGCCCATTTTCCCTGCTGTGGCTATGATCCCTGTCCCGATCGGCTTTGTGAGGAAAAGGACATCGCCAGGCATTGCACCTTTGTTCGTCAGGATCTTCCGAGGATCAACGGTTCCCGTCACAACAAGGCCATATTTCAGCTCCCGATCCTCTACTGTATGCCCCCCAATAATGACAACGCCGGCCTCAGCAGCCTTCGAAGCTCCTCCCCTGAGAATATCCCTCGCTGCATCCGGATCCAGATCGGATGGGAAGGCACAGATATTCAGTGCGGTGAGCGGGACTCCTCCCATGGCGTAGATGTCGCTCATGGCATTGGCCCCTGCAACCTCACCGAAGGTAAAGGGATCATCAACTATGGGAGTGAAAAAATCAACGGTCTGGACAATCGCAAGATCATCTTTCAGGAGATACACCCCTGCGTCATCGTGGGTATCAATCCCCACAATCACCTTCTCGTTCATGGGAAAACGGACATCCCCGAGTATCTCGGCCAGAGCGCCCGGCTCCAGCTTTGACGCTCAACCAGCCTTCTTCACTATCTGTGTCAGTCTCACCTTCATCATCCCTCATCTCTCCCCCAGGAGCCGGGGCTCTGGCAATCGGCCAGAGAACATCCCTCTCTCGGGGCCCAGCTTTGACGCTCAACCAGCTTTCTTCACTATCTGTGTCAATCTCACCATATCGGCCCGATTATATCACACCGAAACATTTATCCACCCATCAGGGAATCTGCCAATCTTGACAGTTCAAAATATGGTAAGATGAAAAAGACTTCTAAAGTATAATAATGATATGGACTTCAGGATCGTCGCTGAAAAACTTTTAAAAGCCTTTGAAAAAGAAGGCGTGAGATATGCCTTAATGGGAGGTTTTGCCATGGGTTTATGGGCTGTGCCGAGGACGACCGTTGACATGGATTTTTTAATACACCATGAAGATCTCGAAAAACTTGATACAATCATGCTCGGACTTGGGTATGAGCGTAAATATAGGAGTGAGAATGTTTCACAATACATCTCGCCCTTACAAATTATGGGAGAAGTAGATGTTCTTCACGCTTTTCGCAAAGCTTCCGTTAAGATGCTTGATAGGGCGGTTGAGAAAAAGATATTTGGGAGCCAATTAACTATTAAAGTCTTAAAACCCGAAGATGTGATTGGATTAAAGGTTCAGGCCATGGCAAATGATCCATCACGTCAGACAACCGACCTTGCTGATATTGAAGCATTAATGGCTATGCACAAAGACACACTGGATTGGGAGCTGATCGGGGAGTATTTCAAAATCTTCAATATGCAGGAGACTGCCAATACCTTGAGAAAAAAATATCATGAAATTCACTGAAGAAGAACGAGAGGAATTAAGAAAACTCTCCCAATCGTCCTCGCTTCAAGAGGACATGAGGAGACTTGCTGCCAACCGACATACCCCGTTCATCGTGGACGGCCAAGTGGATGTCGAGAAAGTGATCGCTTTTCTGACAGAGTATAATGAATTCATCAATCATACCCCCAGGCCCTTTCGTCCCATCATTGGGAGAGAGATAAAGTTATAAGCTCTTATTATTTGGAGGTGGCCGTGGCTGCGCCTGCCGGGTCTTGACAGGTTAAAATAATGTATGTATTATTTTTACCTATCTCAGGCTGCTAATGCCAAGAAATGACCAAGTTACCCGTCAATGGTGCATCCTTCGCAAACTTGAGGATTCAAGGGGTTTCACACTTCAGGAACTTGCTCATTCCCTCCCGGATGACTATCCGAAACACCTAAGGACAATTCGGCGTGACATTTATGCCCTTGAGAGCGCAGGTTTCCCTATCTTTAACGAACGCGTGGAAGGACAGGTGCGCTGGCGCATCATGGAAGGATTCCGCCACATCCCTTCAATAGCTTTTTCTCCGACAGAATTGATGGCACTGCTAATGAGCCGCCGCCTGCTCAAACCCCTTGATGGCACTCAGATCCAGTCCGCCCTTGAATCAGCCTACAACAAGGCCATGGCAGTCCTCCCTCCTCCAAGCCATGTATATGTCAATCAACTCCAGGGGGTCTTCTCTGTCGGGCTTGGCCCCCATAAAACCTACAGCCATCACCGTGAGATCATAGATCGCCTTACCCAGGCCATCAGCAATAAAAGGACAGTGCAGATCCGATATTTTTCTGCATCGCGCGGTAAAACAACCCGCCGTGAGGTTGATCCTTACCGCCTATGGTATGCCGCAGGTGGGCTATATCTCATAGCCCACTGTCATCTCAGAGAAGATGTCCGTATGTTTGCAGTTGAAAGGATACGGTCTGCGACCCTTACAGACCACCCGTATCAGATGCCACTTGGCTTTGATATTGAGTCCTATGTCCAGGATGCCCTCACGGTCATGCGAGGCCCCCGGATTAGAGTAGAACTGCTATTCACCAAACAAACCGCAGCGTGGGTCAAGGACCGGATATATCACCCAAGCCAGAAGCTCTCCATTCTCAAAGGGGGGCGGCTCCGAATGACCCTAACAGTTGCTGAAACAAGGGAACTTGTCGGCTGGATCCTGAGTTTCGGGGACCAGGTTACAGTCATCCAGCCTGAAAGCCTCCGTGCCGCCGTAGCCGGGGAGGCACGAAAAATCCTTAAAAGAGAGTGACCCAGGATGTCACCCCCCCCCTTCTATAATGTGCCCATGATGCCCCTCAGCATCTCTCAATATCGCTTTGAGCTTGACCCTGTGGAAGAGATCCTTCTCCCTGCTCAGAACAAGGGTATCATCCTGCGGGGGGCCTTTGGCAAGGTATTCAAGGAGGCGTGCTGCCCCCACTGGCCTGACTGGAGAAACCGTGAGTGTGCAGGCCCTGACCCATGTCCCATCCGGGAGCGCTGCGCCTATGCCATCATCTTTGAGCCTTCCCCAACACCAGGATCAGACAGACTCTCCTTGAATCAGGACATCCCCAGGCCCTTTGTTTTCAAGCCCCCATTGGAAGAAAAGACCAATTATGGTTCTGGGGAGCATATAGGGTTTGACCTCATCCTCGCAGGGAAAGCCAGGGAATATCTGCCGTATTTTATTGTTGCCTTCAGGGAGCTTGGGGAGCAGGGAATAGGCACGAAGAGAAACGGCCGCAGGGGCCGCTTCCGCTTCTTCTCCGTCACTGCACCCAATGTCATCTCTGAAAGTGCGCCTCAGGCGGAGACGAAGCAATCTGTTGTCTATAGCCACAGCGACAACCTCGTGAGAAACATCCCTGCAAAGATAACCCTGCAGGAGATCACAGAGCGTGCCAATGCACTGGATCCATATAGAGTGACCATCCGCTTTCTTACCCCAACAATACTCAAGCACGAAAACCAGGTGATCAGGGAGCCTGAATTCCACCACATCGTGAAACGGCTCAGGGATAGAATCAACGCCCTGGCAACATTTTATGGGGATGGCCCCCTGCCCTGGGACTTCAAGGGCATGGGCGAAAGGGCTGAAAAAGTGAAGAGGATACAAAATGTTCCCTCTCCCCTTGTGGGAGAGGTGGAGGTGAGGGAACCACAGAATACCCCTCTCCCCTCAGGGGGAGAGGCAAGGGTGAGGGGTAAGTCTGGTTTTCACTGGATAGAGGCCGGACGCAGATCCACCAAGGGTTGGAAGAAAGGCATCACCCACGACCTGAGCGGATTCATTGGAGAGGCAACCTACGAGGGAGACATCCGGGAATTCCTCCCCCTCCTCCTTCTCGGCGAATACCTCCATGTGGGCAAATCCGCAGCCTTCGGCCTCGGCCGCTTTGAACTGAGATGATCGCGCTCTGCCCGCACAGCCTCTGCTGGCCCAGACCGTGGGGAAGACCTGTCCCTAATGGACAGCCGCTGGCGGATCTCATCGGGCGTCAGCCGCTCCGCAAACCGTTGGATCTCGGCAAGCAGATAGTTCGAGAGAGACATCCCGGCCAGAGAGGCCCGAGACTTGAGCTTCCTGTGCAGGTCCTCAGGGACATTGCGGATCTGAATCATGGTGGCCATGCAGATAGCATACTTTCATGTAGTGCACATGACAAGAGGAAAGGCGTTACCTTTTCCCTCTCCCTTATGGGAGAGGGCAGGGTGAGGGTTATATGATGCGGAGCATTATCGCCAAAAGAACATCCTTGAAGACTAACGCAGAGATCGTGTATGCTCTTGATACCATAGAGGTCCCCATCCGCTTTCAGAGGTGGACATGCTAAACTCAGAAAAAATGGATAGGCAGATCATTATTCCCAAAGTAGCAAACTGGATGGCAAAGCGAGGGTGGAAGCAAAAGCTTGCAAAGGCACGAGGGATGGAACAGTCTCTCTTTGAGCACAGTCTGATTGAGGAAGATGTCCTCTTGGAACTGATGCCTATTCTTGAGAAAACAAAACATTATGGCCTGAGCGAAAAGGAGATGAAAATTCTTGTGGTAGCGGTTCTGGTCCACGATGCAGGGAAGGAGGCTCAAAAGTGGCAAGATGCCATTATTAAAAGCACAAAGCCTCCATCCCACATAGACCCGGATCTAACCCGCATCTTAGCGCCGGAACTCTGTACTGAGCTGAAGTTTGAGGATGTGGGAGAGCCTGTTCAGAAAATAATTGCCCATTGTGCCGAATTTCACCATAGCCGAGCCGGCCGGAGTGACGGTGCAATTTTGGATGCGATGCTCTCAGGCGGTTCGGATCGCTTCCTCACCCTTGCCTACCTGGTCAGGGCTATTGACCACTTCTGTTCTGCCGCCAGCGCCAGGGAGGCCATAAAGGCTGTGGAAAACGATCCTGCTCTAGGGTCTCACTTGAAGGTAACTCTGCATGAGGTTATAGCGCGTGGTGTCTCGACCTCTTTCCTCCATCGCGGAGCTCAGACTGCGTTTCAACAGCAGGGGTGGGAACCGCTCCTATATTTCTCCAATGCGACTGTTTACGGTGCCGATCCCAACGATCACGCTATTATACCCACTGCTATTGAGATTCGCGAAGTCCTTAAGAAAGAAATTGATGCGGCGATCGGACGGGATGTAACCTCTTTAATGGTCGGGAGCCCTACGGGGAACATTCTCCCCAAGCCCGATCTTTTCTCCTTTGACGAGGCTCGGAAGTATCTCCAAAACGCTGCCCTAAAAATCAATCCGCTGAGTTTTGCTAAAAAGAAACTGCAAGCAAAACGCAAGGTAGTTGAAGACTACTGGAAACTTAAGGGCAAAAATAGGAAACCTACTGACTCTGAGGTCGAGGAAGAGGCTGGACGCATCTCTGTGGCCCAGCCCGAGATGCTGGTTTTTAAGTTTTTTAAGGCCATGATGGACCCTGACAAAGTGGAGGCCGTGGGTGAGGATGGGGCAGCCCTGGCTAAAAAGCTTTATGAGGGAATATTTGGCAGCGGTAGTTGGGCAGCCCTTCAAAGGACCTCCACCTTGATGCCGGCAAAGGATATGGCAAAGACCGTGGACTACTTCTGGAATCTCACTGGCAAGGCCGTTAATCATTCTGAGGTGAAGAAAGTTGCAGAGCTTTCCGATCAAACTCGTGTGCAGGCGTTAATTGACCTCCTTCTTGATGGGATTGCCAGGAAGGTCTTTGCATCAATCAATAAACCTTCCCCGAGGGATAAGCTTGCAGAGACTATGGCAGAGAAATTTATCAACGATCTTCTTCAGCCCACGGTCGGCGGTGATGTCCAGGCCCTCGCTCAGGAGCAA
>Ga0315309_1001475_pt1 | contig 14010 bp, 11 predicted proteins | sample TDP4_MG_FD_203080 | JGI IMG/M metagenome (GOLD analysis project Ga0315309, IMG submission 203080) | Freshwater sediment microbial communities from Lake Towuti, South Sulawesi, Indonesia - TDP4 | ecosystem: Environmental > Aquatic > Freshwater > Lake > Sediment | place: Indonesia: South Sulawesi... | reverse complement strand
ATTGTTAGTGACGATGACTAAGCGAAAAACAAAACACCGAACACCGAACACTGAACGCCGAACTCTGAACAAAAAAGGGGCGGCGTTACTTGTCGTCCTTTTTGTTATTATGGCCATAACGATTTTGTCGCTGGGCTTTCTGTCACGAAGCGATGTCGAGCTATCCTGTGGCCAAAATATGATATTACGAACACAGATGGATTATTTAGCTGAGTCGGGCTTAGAGCACGCCAAAGGGCTTATTCTGAATCCGCAGGATATCGGTTCGGAATATTGGACGGGAGCTACGGGTCAGCAGTTGGTTGCAGAAAGTTCCGATTTTTATGACGTCAAGGTTGTTCGTAACGATCCGAATTATTGCAACTATATAATAGACTGCAATGCCTACCGGCGAAAGGGGAGTGAAACTGTTGGCCGCAGCAGTTTGAGAGCCGAGCTTCGACTTGACCCGTGTGTGGCGTTGTGGAAGGCAAGTGCTGCTACATGGCTTCGGTCCAGCTTCACAATCAACGGAGACGTTTATTGTAATGGCGAATTGCTAATTGATGGCGTAGTCAATGGCGATGTCTTTGCCGCAGGGCCTATAACCGGCAGTGGCAGTGTGGCTGGGCGAAAGAATGCATTCGTTGCGACTCCGCCTGTGAGCTTACCTGGCATTGTACTTTCTGATTTTAGCTCGCAGTATTACTACAATGGTCTTGGGCCATATTCGGTGCGAACAGTGGACCCTAATTATGATTCTTGGTTTCCAGAGCCCGGACCGAATAACCCTGCCCGCGTGTATTATCGTAATGGCGACCTTGAGTTGCGAGGAAACATCAACATAACCGGTATGCTCGTAGTCACGAATGACCTGAGGTTAAAACAGAACTGTAATTTGACCATCGCTGCTGTTAAAGACTTTCCAGCGCTTTTGGTGGGCCACGATATAAAAATAGAAAACGTTAATCAGAGAATTGATGTAACCGGTCTTGCACAAGTAAACAACGATATCGACATGGCAAACAAAGCAGGCAGCTATATTAAAGTCGTAGGAGCGTTATATGTTGGTGGTCGTGTAGTTAACACGGATGGGTGTACTGTCAAAATAACTGCTTTTGCTGATAAAGCAGCCGTTGAAATCTGGCCGACCGCCAGTAGTTCAAAGAGATGGACGCCAGCCGCCGGGGCATTTTTTAGAAGTATCCAAAGAAAGTAAAGGCGACCTATAACACGGCATAATTGACTATTTACTATTGAATATTAACTAATGAATTTTGAAAAATTGTAAATAGTCAATAGTCAATATCGTTCTGATGTTTATACCAATTTTGTTGGCCGTAACTGAAGAATGTATGAGATTTGACACCTGTATCGGAGAAAACCCCGCGTGAAACGCGGGTCTAAATCCGCCAAAGGCGGATAAATATTTAGCCCCCAGTTTCACTGGGGGTTCTGTTTCACGTTTCACGTGGGGTTGGTTTACATCGTTGGTAAAGATGAGTCTTGAATAGGCCGAAAAGATAATGGAGGTAGGCATGACAAGTAAATTCGAAATTCGAAATTCGAGATTCAAAATTCCCGCCCCCCGCCTTTGCGGGGATAAGCTTGCCCCTGCCCAAGCAGGGGGCAAGTGCAAGGGCTTTACTCTTCTTGAGATTCTGATTGTGATTGTCGTAATCGGGATAGCGGCGCTGATAGCTGTACCAATGATGTCTTCGGCAGCTTCTATGCAAATCCGCGCTGCTGTAAACATGATTGCTGCGGACTTGGAGTACGCTAAAAGTACGGCAATCAGCAGAGGACAAAATTACTCCATCGTATTCGCTCCTAGCGGTGACAGTTATCAGATACAAGGACCAGACGGAGTTATTGACCATCCAGTAAAGAAGGGTTTTCAATACATTGTTAATTTCCGAAGCGACAGCAGGCTTGGCCAGGTCGATATAGTCAATGCGGATTTCAATCCGAACTCAAGCCAGACAATTACATTTGATTATCTTGGCAGCCCTTATAGTGGAACGGGGACTTCAAACCCGCTTAACAGCGGTATCATCACTCTACAAGCAGGTGGGATCACTAAGAGGGTCCGTGTGGAGCCGGTTACAGGATATATCTCGATTACAGACTGACCAAGGAAAACCAGAATGATAAGCTGGAAGCTGAAAACTCGCAGTTACTGTCCGATAGGCTTGGACATAGGTCATCATTCTATCAAGATGATTCAACTGGCAATCAGTGACAGCCAGATTGCTGTTGTTGCAGCAAGCAAAGCCCGTGTTGACGCAAATGTAAATGGTGATGGCGAACAAAGAAGAAGATTTGTTATTTCCGCAATAAAGCGGATGCTATCGGAGGGCAGCTTCCACGGAAGAAACGTTGTCTCATGTCTGCCGAATGACAGATTGAAAATAACCTCTCTGCGATTGGCTGAGACTGAAACGGCTCAAATAGAACAGGCTTTACGAAAAGAAGCTGCCCACCGCTTTGGATTGGACCCGGATAAGGATGCAATTAACTATATCCTTGCTGGCAGTGTTCGGCACGGCGATGAGATTAAGAATGAGTTTATATTGTTTGCTACGGATGATGAGACGGTAAAAAGTCATATAGCGATGCTTGAGGAAGCTGAGCTTAGGCCCGTGGCAATAGATGTTATTCCGTGTGCGCTTTTCAGGAGCTTCGAGAGGAATCTTCGGCGTCAAGAAGATAGAGAGCGTACGGTAATTTTTGTGGATATAGGCAGTCGCACAACTTCCGTGGTGTTTGGCCGCGGGGCAGAAATTTCCTTCGTTAAGCAAATAGCGATTGGCGGAGAAAGGTTTGACCAGGAGGTAGCAGCGAGATTGGGCATTAACGTCAATGAGGTTCAGATGCTGCGTGGCACGCTTCGAATGGAAAGAAGCCTGCCAGGGCCGCAGTCAAGCTTTCCCGGACAGAACTGGCCCGGGCAAAAGCAGCAACTTGATGCTTCTACACGACAGGCAGTGGTTGACGCAATAACCACAGTTGCGCAAGAGCTCGCCGGGGAGATATCACTTTGTTTCAGATATTATACGGTGACATTCAGGGGCAAGCGTGTTGACAGAGCAATTTTTAGCGGAGGGCAAGCATACGAAAGTATCCTGCTTGATATCCTAAGGCAACAGTTAAAGATTGAGATTGACGTGGCTGAGCCGTTGAAAGGTTTCAATTTGCCAAGCGAAAGAACCGTCGCAAATCTCGATAGTGACAGGCGAGGTCTGCTTTGTGAGTGGGCGGTAGCTGTAGGACTGAGTCTCAAGGGCTACAGTGAAGCTACCAGCGAACAGAGCACATCGCAAACGCAAAAAAACGAATTTGTGTATTCTGATAATTATGAAAGAGATTGATTTTCTTCCAGAGTGGTACAAAAGCGGCAGACGTCGGCAGTCTGGTTATCGTACACAGTGCGTCGCCTTGGCAGGTATGTTTGCCGTGATGATGGCGTGGAATTTTATTTCTCTGAATTCCATTTCAAAAGCAAGGGCCGAGCTTGCTCGCATGGCAGCCGAGCAGCCAAAAGCACAAACCCCATCAAAAGAGTTCATAAAGGTTAAGAACCAGGTGATAGAGCTGCAGAAAAAAGCACGTATCCTTAAAGACATCGACCCCAAAATCGACGTGGCAAGTGTTTTAGCTGAGATGAGTTTTTTGATTGGTGAAAAAATAGTGCTCAGCAAAGTGGAATTCATCAGCGAAAAGTTTTTAAACAAGCGACAGCCCGAAGCAAACACTAGTTCAGTTGTTAGAATTGCCGGGGCTAAGCTCGAAAAGGAACGAGAGTTGCCGCTCGGCGACGTCCGGTTCAAGGTGGTGATAAATGGCATAGCGGCAGATGCAAGCGACGTCGCAGATTTGATATGCAAGTTAGAAGATTCGCCATATTTTTCCCAGGTTTACCCTTCGTTCTCAAGAAATAAAACGATACAGACCATTGGCAAAATCGAAAATCAGAAATCGGAAATCGGAAATCTTGCAGAAGGCGGGCTTCAGGTAAGCGAGTTTGAGATAAGCTGCTACCTGGCAAATTATTGCCAAGATAAGTATTGAGTTCGTAGTTGGGTTCCCGCGAAGCGGGGTCCCAGTTCATAGTTCATCGAAAATCGAAAAACAATGAACAATGAACAACGAACAATGAACTCAGAGAGGAGATTATATAGTGTTGTTCTTTCGGAAAAAACAACAGGTAGCAATCTGTGTTGTGGCTGTGATGCTGGTGGCTGATTTTCTCTGGTTTGGCTGTCTGCCTTTGCACAAGGCAACCAAGGCCATCAACCAGACAAAAGCCGCACTGGCTCTTGCAATTGTTAAAGGCACCGCTGGTAGCAGACAAATGCCCGCGCTTTCTGAGCAATTGCAGAAGTTGCAAGCGGCGGTTTCAAACTACGAGGTAAATGTACCCAGTCAAAGGGCCCTCGGCGTGTTCTTGCAGCAGTTAGCTAATTTGATGACTGAGCATGGCCTGACAGAGCAAGTGGTTGCTCCCGGCATGGAAATAAAGGCAGATGGCTTGAATTGCATACCAATAGATATGCAGTGTAAAGGTAGATTAACTCAGGTTTTCGAATTCTATAAACGGCTGCAAAGGCTGGATAGGTTGGTTCGCATTGAGCAGGCCAAATTCACCAACGACAACAGCTTCGATGGCCAAGTAAATATGCAAACCAAGGTGGTCATTTATTATAGGCCGGAAGTTGAGCCTGACAGAGAGCATTTAGGCGAGTCTCAGAATATATGAAGCAGAATTTAGCAAATGCCGGTAATAGGACTGGAAGGCTTTTTAATCGATTGGCCAGAGAGAAGACAAAGACCATATTAGCTCTGTGCTTGATTGCGTTGATGGCCTTTATGTGGGTCAGACTGCTTGGCAAAAAAGCACCAAATGCTGCTGAAGCGGCTTTGATGGCTGAACAGGCGACCTCCGCTTCCGCAGAGGCAAATTCACAGCTAAAAATATCTTTCATCGAATTACCACAGGTCCCAGGTCGTAACGACGTAGTTACCAGGGACTTTTTTGATTCCCACGGCTGGAGAGGCTTTATCACAGGAAAAAACTTAGCTGATGGCCAAGAAGTAGGCGACACCCAGCAATCGTTGAGCTTGCGAACACGGCTGATGCGTGCTGGGCTAAAGTTAGAGGCAATAGAGCTGGGCGCAAATCCCCGCGCTTTTATCGATGGTAAGCTGCTGTCGGTGGGGGATAAATTGTACCTCAAGGAGGGAGGCAATACGTATGAATGTGAAGTAGTCCGAATTGAAAAAAATGTAGTGTTTATAAGCTGTCAGGAGGTAGAAGTACAGTTGAAACTTGGGCCAGTAATTATTGAAGAAACTGAAAAGTGACAATTGAAAATTGTAAATTAACAATTGTGAATGGGAGTTGAATTATGCGTGGCAATAAAAGTTCAAATAGTAGAGTCGAGATGTTGAAGTGCCTATTTATATGTGTTTTTGTGTTGGCCGTGATGGTAGCGATTGCAGTTGCCGGTGTCCAGCAGGACCCAATCGAAGCTGCTCCGGAGCCGAACGTCGCCGCAGCAGGCAGCTGTTTAAGCGGCGGTGAAGACCCGCCGGCTGCAAGCGAATCTGCAAAGGCCTTGCCGCAAGGTGCTTCCACAACTGTGAAGATTCAGTCAATTTCCTTCAAGAAGGATTGGGGAATACGCGATGCACTTAATTTCTTGGGGGCTCGCTATCAGAAAAACATTGTGCCTTCGGCGAAAGTGGATGGGTTGATTGCGGTGACTTCTCTGTATGACGTGACATTTGAGGAAGCGTTGGATGCAATCTTGGGCCACAACTTCAAATATGAACAGCAGGGCAATTTCATCAAAGTCTATGCCGCTGAAGAATACAAAGCGATCAGGGAGGATGTGGAGCGAATGAGATACGAGGTCTTTACCCTCTATTACATCTCCGCTGCTGAAGCCAAAAAGCTAATTACACCTGTGCTGAGCAAAAACGGCCGTATCGAAACCACCAGCGCTGCCATAACGGAGTTTCCTACTGGTGAATCTATCAGCTCTGTAAGCGGTGGCGGTGACACCACCGCGATGAATGACACGATAATTGTGTACGACTATCCCGAAAGTATTGAACGTATCGCTGAAGTGCTAAGGAATGTCGATATCAGACCCAGACAAGTCCTGATTGAGGCAACCGTCTTAAATGTCACGCTCACCGAAGATACGCAATTCGGCATTGACTGGCAAACCCTGCACGGAGCCGTATCCGGATTGACTGCTATTACACGGGGTTCTTCGGACTTCTTTAAGTCTGCTGGTACCTCTCAGGTGACTAAAACTGGCGGCCTGACCGTCGGCTTTGCACACGATAACGTAGCAGCGTTTATCCGCGCTGTGGAAGAGGTTAGCGATGTAACCATTTTGGCTAATCCCAAGATATTGGCAGTCAATAAGCAGCTTGGTCAGGTCTATATCGGCAAGAAGCTTGGATATCAATCTCAAGTCACACAAACAGAGACCTCCACGACCCAGAAAGTTGATTTCCTCGATACCGGCACCAAGCTTTCGTTTAGGCCTTACATCGGCAATGACGGTTATATCCGCATGGACATCCATCCGAAAGACAGTTCGGGTGATTTGAAAGCCAACAACATACCGGACGAGACCTCAGCGGAACTTGTTACCAATATAATGGTCAAAGATGGCCAGACCATAGTTATAGGAGGATTATTCAGGGACACAGTCAAAGCTAACAGAACACAAATTCCTTTGCTCGGTAACCTGCCGATTGCCGGGGTGCTTTTCAGAGGTACCGCCGACCAGGTTAAGCGTGAGGAGGTTATCATCCTGCTTACTCCTCATATTATAGAGGAACCTGGAGAAGCTGAAGGCGAGGCAAGAGCAAACGACGTGAGCCGTAAGAGACTTAGCGCAAAGGATGAAATGCAACCGATAGGCAAAGGGAGGTTGGCCGAAGACTTTTATGCAAAGGCTGTGAAATCCTATCTCCAGGGTGACAACGAATCTGCGATGCAGCAACTGACTATAGCGCTTAGACTTCGTCCGACTTATCTGGAGGCGATTCGGCTGAAAGAAAGAATTATTGCCGAAACAAGCCCCGATGAAGTTGACAAGCTCAACAGAATTATGCTGGAGACTATGGATAGACACGAAGCGGGGAAATGGCTCAGGAGATAGACAGTCCGATTTGTTTATTTAGCCCTGCCACCTCTGGTCTGGGCGAAGTCGAACGGCTGTGGGCAGGGCTTAGACCCCGGCACAAGTCCGGGGGTTAATCGTGCAAGTAAACTTTAAAACAATCAATAGCCATTCTACATGGAGTTGTTGTGGAACTCAGAAGAAGCTCATACCTGATAGTTACGGCTATTGTGGCGTTTGGTTTGTCGGAAGCTACCCTCGTCCAGCGGCAAGATTCTGGCATCGCAGCGCAGCGGCCCCTGCTTCTTGGGTTCCCGCAAGGCGGGGTCACTCCACAGGGGCAAGCTTGCCCCCGCGCAGACGGGGGCAGTTGGTATGGAGTGTTGGGCATTAGCGCGTGCGGGGTCGGGGCCGTGGGCGTGATCTGGCTCGGCTGGTCTTGGCTGAAACTCGCCCGGGCAATCACGTCCATAGCCAACCGAATCAACAAAAAAATTTCCGACTTACGATTCCCGATTACAGATTGTGAAATAAAAATCGAAAATCTCCACAGGACGCCTAACGGCGGAAAATCGAAAATCGAAAATATTAAGCACTTAGAGGAAGCTATTACTCAGTGTCTTGATTTTTGCTCTCATCGTATAAATGGGCTTGAGAACGAAATCAAAGATTTGCAAATCCAGGTTCAACTCTCGCGAAGACAAAAGGGAAACGTCGAGGCCATTATATATAGCCTTCGCGATGCGGTTATTGTTATTGATGAGTTTGACAGGTTATTGATGGCAAATGAGGCGGCGGGAAAACTTTTCAATTTTGACTTCAAAAGTTCGCAGTACCGGCCCATTGGCGAGCTTATAGAGCCGGATAAAAGTGCATTTGTAGATTTTCTGCGCCAAAGCAGATGCAGTGGGGTGGAAGCAATCAGACACGAAATTGAATTTTCGCAAGGCCAAAGGACGAGAATTTTCGATTGCGTTGTGTCGTGCGTTCATGACGAGCCCCGATCCAGTCGGGGACAGCAGGTTTGTGGCGTCATAGCGGTACTGCACGATATTACGCGGGAGAAAGAAATATCGCAAATGAAAAATGATTTTGTCAGTCACGTCTCGCACGAGCTAAAAACACCGCTTGCCTCTATCACAGCCTGTTCGGAAATGCTCGCTGACGGTGAAGCTGACGACGAAGAGACCAGAAAACAGTTCTATTCAGTGATCCAAAATCAGGCGAAGAGATTAAATCGGCTGATTGACGACATTCTGAATATTGCACGGATAGAATCTGGCCTGATAAAAGTAGAAAAGAAGCCGGTCAGCTTGACAATGCTGATAGAAGAGCAATTGCAAATGATAAGAAGCTACGCTGAAGAAAAGAATATTGAGGTTATCGCACAAAGGCCGATCATTTACGACCAGGTGTATGCAGACAGGGATATGATTTCGCAAGTCATTGTTAATCTGCTCAGCAACGCAGTTAAATACACTCCTTGTGGAGGGTCGGTCAAGGTTGAAACTGCGGTCGATGAAACTGCAGGCATAGCGCAAGTCACGGTGACTGATACGGGTGTTGGAATTCCAAAAGATGAAATCGAACATATTTTCGATAAATTTTACAGAGTTAGTGCAAATAATAATATTGCAAAAGGGACCGGCTTGGGTCTTAGCTTAGTCAAACAAATAATCGAAAAAGTTCACGACGGCCGGGTATTTGTAATAAGTGAGCCCGGCGTGGGGAGCACCTTTGGCTTTGAGTTGCCTTTGGCAGCAAGTCGTGCGGTTAAAAGTGAATCAGTGAATTAGCGAATTAGTTACCACCCCCGGCTGAATCGGGGGCAGCTAATTAACTAATCACCTAATTCACTAATCAACTAATGCGGGGAGGCGTAAAAATGGCTCAAAAGAAAGTTTTGGTGGTGGACGACGAGATACATATTGTTCATGTGGTGGCAATAAAGCTTCGTAATAACGGTTACGATTGTTTATCAGCCGATAACGGGGCCGATGCTTTTGAATTAGCATGCCAGGAAAAGCCAGATGTCATCGTTACGGACTTTCAGATGCCCCGTATGACGGGGTTGGAACTTGTCGAGAAACTTCGAGCGTGTGAGCAAACCAGAGATATTCCGGTGATCTTGCTGACAGCCAGAAACTTTGCTATTTCGCACCAGCAGCAGAAAGACTTGCAAATATCGCAGTGTCTTAGCAAGCCTTTTAGTCCCAGAGAGTTGTTGGAGAACATCGAGGATATTCTACACTGCCGGCAAGTTACCCAGCCCACCGCGGCGGAATGAATTGCTTTTGGATATCAGCGGAACTATGGTCGATACAATCGCCAAGAGTCTAAGCGCGTCACAATTACGCAAACTGAAAAGGTTTGGCAGCAGGATAAATAAATTCGGCGTTAATTTTGCAGTTTGTGATAGCCGCGGCGAAATTATCCTGCTGTGCGAGGGAGATAAATTCCAATCACCCAGACAGCGGCTAATTGAGGCAGGTCGGTGTGCATTAAATCAAACCCCCGATCCAGTCGGGGGCCAGCCGGTCGGAAAATTCGAAATTCTGAATTCGGAATTCGAAATTCCCGCCGAAGGCAGGCGGGTCTTGGCTACCGTGCTCCGTGGGGACGGCCAAGCTGCCGGCGCGGCGTTAATTGATTTGGGTCAGGGACCAGGGCGAACCCCGAACCCCGAACTCCGAACCCCGATCCCCGAAGCAATTTTTGGTGAAATGCTTGAGCTTTTAGCCGAAAATTTTCAAGCCGCTTTTCAGGCCGAGCAGCAAATCGAAAAGATCGGTATGGAGCTGGCCCAAACATACGAGGAGCTGGTGCTGCTTCACAGGCTTAGCACCAATATGAAGCTCACCCAGCAAGATACCAGCTTCTTGCAGATGGCTTGTGATAGCTTAACGGAAATTGTTTGCGTCGAAGGTATTGCGATATTGCTGGAAAAGACCGTAGAAGGCGAAAAAAAGCTGGTTTTGGCCGCCGGCTCCGGGTTGATAGATATAGATGAGCGGATGACAGCACATCTTTACAGCCGATTGGCCGACGAAATAAATGAAGGCCGTGAGGCCCTGCTGGATAGCGAGGTGGATTCTCCTTTCAAGTATGATTGGCCGAAAACAATCAGAAATATTATCGCGGTGCCTCTGTGTAGCAAAGAAAAAGGAGATTCGCATTTCACACAAGAAACTAAAGCCGGCGACTACATAATAGGGCTGATGGTTGCCATAAATAGAGTTGACAAGCAAGATTTTGACAGCACCGATGTGAAGCTATTTAACTCAGTGGCCGGCGGATGCGCTGTCTTTATCGAAAATGGCACGCTTTTTAGAGACCTTAAAGAATTATTCATAGGCTCATTAAAAGCACTGACAAGCAGCATCGATGCAAAGGACAAATATACACATGGTCACTCGGAGAGGGTTGCGTTTATCTCGCGATGGATTGCCGAGAGGATTGTTGACGTAGAGCCGCTGGAACAAGAGCAAATACACAAAATTTACTTGTCTGGACTGCTGCACGATATAGGAAAGATAGGAATAGACGAAACGGTGCTGCGTAAGCAGGGCCGGCTGACCAATCAGGAGATGGAACATATAAGAAGGCATCCTTCCGTAGGAGCAGGTATCTTAAGCGCAATAAAGCAGATGCGTGACATTGTGCCCGGCGTATTGTGTCACCACGAGCGGGTCGATGGCAAAGGATATCCGCACGGTTTGGTGGGCAAGCAGATACCGCTCATAGGCAAAATTGTGGGGCTGGCAGATAGCTTCGATGCAATGACATCAAAACGAACTTATAGAGAGGCAATGACTATAAAACAAACACTCCAGGAGATAGAAAAGCAGTTGGGAACGCAGTTTGATGAGAAGGTGGGCAGAGTATTTCTTGATAGCGATGTGTATCAGCTCTGGGAAATTATCCAAAATAATTTCAGCGAGATTTATGGAAACAGCAGCTTCTCGGAGTATGGCACCGCTGCGGTGGGGGTGTTGATCAGATGAGAGTTAGAACGCAAGATTATAACGATGTCACTGTTGTGGAGGTGCAGGGCGAGTTAGACGCCGATCTTACGGAACTGCTTCAAAATGCAATCAGCAGTATAGTCGCAAACCGTAAAATCGGTATAGTGCTCGACCTGAGTGCTGTTGGATTCATTGATAGTCAGGGATTGGAGCTTTTGCTCTGGGTGCGGGACTACTGCCATCAGAACACAATCCAGCTTAGGTTAGCAGGGCTTGATGAAAACTGCGCGAAAATTCTTGAAGTCACTCGGCTTGAAAGTGAGTTTGACCGCTATGCAGAGCTGGCTGAGGCGGTAAAAAGCTTTGTATAAAAAATCAAAAATTAAAATGCAAAATTAAGGAAGTTATTACCGCTTTGCGGCAATACCACAATTTTGATTTTTGAATTTTGATATTTGATATCTTATACGTTATGGGTCAGATAGCCGTAGAAAACAAAACTCAGCTCGGTCAACTGTTGATCGTGCGCGGTGTTGTAACAGCCGAGCAGATTGAAAAAGCACTCGCCGAGCAGAGCGAAAAGGGCCATCGCAAGCTGCTTGGCGAGCTGCTCGTGGAGATGGGTTATTGTACGGAGAACCAGATAGCTGCAGCGCTGGCTCAGGCCTACGGTGTACCCTATGCGCAGGTCGGCCCCAAAATATGTGACGCAAAGACATTTGAAATTTTGCCCAGAGAATTTCTTGAAGAGCACATCGTTTTGCCGCTGTTTAAGGTTCAGGATGTCCTGACGGTGGCAGTGAGCGAGCCGACAAATGTGTTCTTGATAGATGAGATAGAGCGGATAAGTGGCTGTAAGGTTCAAATAGTCTGTGCCACTGCCAATGATATCAAAGGGACGCTGCAGACGTATTTGCCCGCTGCCAACGTCTTTGTCATTGACGATATCATAGATGAAGAAGGTCTAGAAAACTTTACGCTAATCGAAAACATCTCTCAGGATATAAGCAATCTTGAGGAGGTAGCTGGCCAATCGCCGGTCGTCAAGCTGGTCAATTACCTGCTTTATAATGCCGTGCGGGAGAATGCCAGTGATGTCCACATTGAGCCGGATGATAAAAAGCTGCGGGTACGATACCGAGTTGACGGCAAACTATACGAAAAAATGCGTCCGCCACATCAAATGCATGCTGCGCTGGTTTCTCGTATTAAGATTATGGCCGAGCTGGATATTGCACAGCGGCGCCTGCCGCAGGACGGCGGTATTCACGTTTTAGCCGAAGGCAGACCCATCGACCTGCGAGTATCGGTTATGCCCGGTAGCTTCGGTGAAAAGGTGGTCATCAGAGTTATCGATCCACAGAAAGTATTTTTTAATTTTGAGTCACTCGGATTTACCTATGACAACCTCCGACGCTTCAGAGAGGTAATACAAGCGCCGAATGGCATAGTCTTGGTGACAGGGCCAACCGGTTCGGGGAAAAATACAACGCTTTACGCTGCTTTGTCTGAGTTAAATAGCGAAGAGGTTAACATTTGCACGGTTGAAGACCCCGTGGAGTGCAACATACCCGGTGTAAACCAGTTTCAGGTAAGCCCTGCTGCCGGCTTTGAATTTTCAACCGCGCTACGAAGCTTGTTGAGGCAAGACCCCGACATAATAATGGTCGGCGAGATTCGCGATGAAGCTACAGCCAATATTGCGGTACAGGCGGCCCTGACGGGCCATTTGGTTCTGTCCACTTTGCATACCAACGACGCACCCGGGGCGGTGACGCGTCTATTGGATTTGAAGGTTGCTCCTTATCTTGTCAGTGCTTCCTTGATTGGAGCCTTAGCCCAGCGATTGGTGCGAAAGATTTGTCCAAACTGTAAGACAAGCTATGAGCCGGCCCGTAGCATAAAAAGCATGGTTGAAAAACTCAATGTAGAGGTGGAGCATTTCTATCGCGGTGTAGGCTGTAAGAAATGCCGGAACACCGGCTACGTTGGCCGAATCGCAATTCACGAACTGTTTGTGCCCGATGAGGAAATTGGTGAAATGATTAATGACCAGGTCAGTACAAAGAAATTAAGAGCCAAGGCACTTGAAAAGGGAATGGTTCCTTTGCAATTGGATGGACTTGAAAAGGTAAAAGCTGGAATTATATCTATCGAGGAAGTGTTAAGAACAACCCAATCAGAACTGTGATATTCATAAAACTCAAAACTAAAAACTCAAAACTGTGGTAAATGGCTATGATTGCATCAAAAGCTACAGAGGCACCTGCCGGAAAAGTTGAAATTCGAAATTCGAAATTTGAAATTTCCGCCGAAGGCGGGCAGCGGCTCTATAGCACAAAGGTAAAACGTACAGACCTGATAATGTTCACAACGGAGCTATCCGTGATGCTCGATAGTGGAGTGGTGCTTAGCGATGCTCTTGATACCATTGCCGAGCAGTGTGAACACGAAGCGTTCAGGATGCTAATTATAGATGTGGCTGAAGCGGTCAAAAGCGGCGAGAATTTTTCAAGAGCTTTAGCCGCTTACCCTAAAGTTTTCAATCCCATGTTTATCAGTATGGTCAAGGCTTCGGAAGCCTCCGGCAGAATGGTGGAAATGCTCACCGTCCTCAGCGGGTATCTCGACTTTGAATCGGAAACGCGCAAGCGCATCAAAGGAGCACTTACATACCCGTTTATCATGGCACTGATGGCTGTAGCAGCGACAGGCACATTGATGTTTTTTGTCTTGCCCAGGTTTATGAGGATTTATGAAGCCAGAGAGGCTGCGCTGCCGAGAATTACTCAAATATTAGTTGGCTTCAGCAGAATGTTGGGTAATTTCCAGATTATGACGGCGGTGGTAACAACCGCAATATTAGCATCAGCGGCATTATATTACTGGTCTCGGACCACATCTGGCCGGCGGGTGATAGA
>Ga0315309_1001474_pt1 | contig 14013 bp, 13 predicted proteins | sample TDP4_MG_FD_203080 | JGI IMG/M metagenome (GOLD analysis project Ga0315309, IMG submission 203080) | Freshwater sediment microbial communities from Lake Towuti, South Sulawesi, Indonesia - TDP4 | ecosystem: Environmental > Aquatic > Freshwater > Lake > Sediment | place: Indonesia: South Sulawesi... | reverse complement strand
AAGAACGTATAATCTAATAATATTTTATTGACTGGTTGATGTGGAGAGGCGTTCTTGGCATCACTTGAGCGTGGTCGCATTCCGAGTCCTCGTCCTATTGTTGCGAGAGAGATTCCTCTTGTCGACAGGGTTGAGGAAATGAAGCTTCTGAAGGAGGCTGTCGACAGGACGATTCAAGGTGAGGGAGGTCTCGTTTTTCTCTATGGAGAGGCTGGAATCGGTAAGACAAGGTTGGCCAGAGAGTTGAGAGCCTACGCACATCTTCGTGGAATGCAGGTTCTTTATGGTAGATGCCCCGGTCTGTTCAGGATGGACGGTGTTCCACCATACGTTCTATGGAGTGAGGTCATCAGAGACTATTTGGAAAACAGTAGTCCAGAACAGTTGTACAGAGTTGTTGGTTTTTATCCGGTTGAGGTTGCCAAGCTGGTTCCAGAGATTAGTCAGAAGCTTAGGGCGATTCCCCAGTCTTTTCCGATCAGTCCTGAGCAGGAGCAAAACAGGCTTTTTGAAGCAGTTTCGCAGTTCATCACCAACATTTCTCGAGAGGCTCCACTGCTGGTGATTCTTGATGATTTGCAGTGGACTGACTCATCTTCGCTTTTGTTGCTACATTATTTAGCTCGTGGTGTGTACAAAACACCGTTGCTTCTTCTGGGGGCCTACCGCAGCACTGACATTGATTCTAAGCATCCCTTGACTCCCGTTTTGACAGAATTAAACAGGGAACGCATACCCCAGTCTGTTTCTTTGAAACGAATGTCTCTGGAAGATGTTACTGAAATGATCAAGCAGATATTGGAACAAGATGATGTTCCGACTGAATTTTGCAAGATGGTCTACGAGAAAACGAGAGGAAACCCTTTCTTTGCAGAGGAAGTGATCAAATCCCTGAAAGAAGAGGAGCTAATCTATCGACAGGAGAATAAATGGAAAATCAAGGAAGTTTCAAGGATCGAGTTTCCTGAAACTGTCAAGAGTGTAATAAAGGCGAGAATGAGCCGATTAGATGACGATTGCCAAAACGTGTTGACATTGGCTTCTCTTATTGGAAATGATTTCACTTGTGAGGCTCTATGCGAAGTCACAGGCATCGAGGAGAACAAGCTGCTTGAACTGGTCGAAAGACTGCTCAAGACAGGTCTGGTTAAGCATAGGATTATGCGAGGAGAAGATGTGTGTTCTTTTGCTGACATCATTGTGAGAGATGTCGTCTATGAAGAAATCAGCCCTTTCAGACGCAAGAAGCTTCATAACGTTGTCGGATGCGCCCTTGAGAAGGTTTACGCCAAAAAGATTGATGAACACTTTGGAGAACTAGCCGCCCACTTTCTTGAGAGTGGAGACAAAGGCAAGGCGCTTGACTATTTCCTAAAGGCTGGAGACAAAGCTGCAAAGGTTTACGCCAATGCTGAGGCTATTTCTTATTTTCAGTCTGCTCTCGGGCTGCTTGAAGAGAAGGAAGGTGAGCTTCGAGAGAAGGTGGGTGTTCTTGAAAGACTTGGCGACATTAAGAATATTGTTGGAGAATACGACGCCTGCATGAAATATTGGAATGATGCATTAGTGTTGTGGGAACAACTGCACGAAGAGAAAGAGGTTGCAAAACTTCACCGTAAAATGGCAAACGTTCTTTGGAGCAAAATGAACAAAGGGGAAGACGCCAAGCAACATCATGACAAAGCCCTGAAGATTTTGGAGGGCAAGCCTGACAGTGTTGAATTGGCATGGCTCTGCGAAGATATTGCAGAAAGGATATCGATGGTAGGTCATGAAGGCCTAAATGAAGCTCGTTCATGGGCTGAGAAAGCATTGGAGCTTGCTAAGAAGCTGGGCGCTCACGAGGTTGCTGCAAAGTCATACTGCAGCCTCGGAGAAATTCTAGGTTGGCTTGGAGATGTTGAGAAATGTTTGGAGTACATGGAGACCGCGCTGAAAATTTCACTTGACAACAATTTCGTGGAATCAGCACTTTTTGCTTATAATGACCTAGGTTCTTTTTCGGGTGGTGGGTATTGGAACTTTGAAACTGGTTTCAACTTTTTAACGAAAGGTCTTGAACTTGCGAAGAAAGTTGGAGACCTTTTCTGGATATCCTGGATAGGCACTAACCTTGCATCTGCATACATTGGTCTAGGAGACATGAACAAGGCAATTGAGCTGGTAGAAGAGTCGCTTGCCTTCGATAGGAAAGCCCGCAACCTAGCCCACCTTTATGTCTCTTTATGCCGACGCGGACGGATCTATCAGATAATGGGTGAATGGGACAAAAGCGAACAATTCTACAATGAAGCTCTCAGCGTTTCCCAAGGCCAAGATGATTATATGGGAATCGGCACGGCTAACGGTCATCTTGGACAACTGCACTTTGACAAAGGCGAATACACCAAAGCAAAAGAATACTTCGAGAAAACCATGGAATTCGCCTCAAAACATGAGTTCAAACTGGCGCTGATATCCTTAACCAGTCTTCTTTCAAATACGTACATAGAGCTGAAAGAAATCGATAAAGCCGAGAAACTGCTCAAAGACCTGCACAAGTTTGCTCACGAAACAAACGATACGTGGACACTCCATAGAGCAGATTATCTGAAAGCAATGTTACTGCGTGCACAGGAAAAATGGGCAGAATCCATCGAGCAATTTGAAAAGAGCCTTCAAGAGCGGGAGGCTGTGAAGCCAAGGCGATGGGACATCTATGAGTTCGCCCGCTTCCTCTGTGAATACGCTCGAGTCTACTTGGAAAGGAATCAGGAAGGCGATAAGGAAAAAGCCCACAACCTTCTCAACCAAGCACTAGAAATATTCCAAAAGATAGGAGCCAAAAAAGACATAGAAAAAACAATGACAAGACTAGAGGTTTTGCAGCATCCTATAACCCAAACCAGCGAAGAGACAATCAGACCAGGAAGGTATGAGCTCGCTGAAGTGCAGTGCAACATCACAGCTACGCCGAGAGAATTGAAGGTCGGCGAGAGTCTTGAGCTGGAAATAGAAGTCACAAACACACGCAAAGAAGGACCCGTTTTGTTGACGAAGATCACGGAAGTCATCCCAGAAGGCTTCGCCATAGCAAAGAAACCTGAATTTTACCGCGTGGAAGGCAATTGCCTCAATATGAAGGAAAAGAGGCTTGACCCACAAAAAACGGAGGAAGTGAAGCTGGTTCTGACACCAAAGATCAAAGGCACGTTCCACATCAAGCCGAAAATCGTGTATCTTGATGAAAATGGCGAGGAGAAGAGCTCTGAGCTTAAGCCAATAATCATAACGGTCAGGGAACTGGGAATCAAAGGCTGGCTCAAAGGAGAAAGCTAACGGTTAAACCAGTCTTGCGGAGACTTTGCAGCGAGCGCTCGCATGTTCAAACGTTCTAATCAATAGCCTATGAACAGTATTGCATTAATACCTCTACATGCAGAGTATTGTTTCCAAGAGAGAGAGAGGAAAATTGGACAGAATCGACAAGGTTCTTCTCGTCATGCCTCTTCTTCCATTAGCAGATTTATTGTCTACACTCTTCTCTCTGAACTTTGGTAGTGAGGAAGTCGGAATCTTAGCCCGTCCCATCTTAGAAAATTATGGCGCATATGGACTAGTGATGCTTACCGCTTCCGCTTCCATCATGTTTCTCATCTTCATGCAAGTTGTAATTCACATTAAGAGTTTATTCATCAAAGAATGGAAGTTCAAGTGGATGTGGTACCTCCTAACCATTCAAATCTATTGGTTCTTCACGTTAGAAGCCCTCTATATATCCACAGTTACCATAAACTTCCTCGCCCCAATGTCTCCACTCATAGCTCAAACAATCATCTTCAGAGTATTGTTAGCATGCACATACCTTGCGTGTGTCAGCGCCCTGACCATGCCACAAATGAAAAAACTGCCACACAACTAACAAAACGCATCACTAAGCCCCAAAAACGAGCCATACTTCTGCTGCCAAACCTTCAGACAAACCCAAAACCGTCTCAACCTCTCTCAACAAACATATTTGGAGCCTAATAGGATCCAAATAGAGGGGCTAGGTCAACCAAGCGCACACACACAAACTCCAAAAACACTTAACACAAACCTCCTTGGACATTCCGAAAAACATTTTAAAAACACACATTCGTATATACTACCTCTCTTCGGAGCATGATAAAACATGAAACTGAAACCAAGAGAAGTAGCAGTCATAGGCGGAGGAGTCATAGCCCACTCAAAAGCAAGACCAGACATGAACATCACAGACATGTGCGTCGAAGCCTACAACATGGCACGCGAAGACCTAACCGAACAAATGGTAAAACCATTCTCCAACGCATACATCGACGCCCTAGTCGTCTCCTACTTCAGCGACCACTTCGCCGGGCAACTACTAGGCGAAGCAATGATAGCTGACTCACTTGGACTCAACCCCAAAAGAAGCTACAGAGCCATGGGCGGAGGCGCAACAGGCGGCATAGGCGTACAAAACGGATACGCACTAATCGCATCCGGCCTAGCAGACCTTGTAGCAGTCGTCGGATTCGAAAAAATGTCACTAGTCGACACCGCCGAAGGCAACGAATACATAGCATTAGCCTCAGACACCGACTGGGACTTCGCCAACGGCGGCTACTACACAGCGTACTACGCCGCAATGGCTGCTGAATACGCAAAAACATTTCAGATACCAGTCGAAACCTTTGAGCGTCAAATGGCAGAGGTTTCTGTTAAAAACCGTAAAAACGCTCAATCAAACCCATTCGCTCAAACAAGTTGGCTCAACCCATGGTGCATAAAAGACTCTAAGGAAAATGTGACTGGCTACATAACGGTTGACGAGGTTCTCCAATCAGACTACTGTGCAACACCGCTCAGATTAAGAAACTGCTGCCTCATGACAGACGGTGCCGCAATTGTCATACTAGCCTCCAAAGAAACTGCACAGAAACTCGTAGACAAGCCCATATGGATAATCGGAACAGGAATGGGCACTGACACCATGAGACCAGGAGACAGATACGACACCGTTGGTGGCCTACACAAGTACGATTTGGTCCTGCCCCACGAAGACTCAGCAACACAAGAGCGCTACAAGAAACTACGATACCCAGGGCAGAACTCTTTTAGAGCCGGAAGGATGTCAGCCAAACAAGCCTATTACATGGCAGACATAAAGAACCCACTCAAAGAAGTAGACATCATCGAAATTCACGACGCCTTCAGCTCGTCAGAAATTCAAACCTACGAAGACTTAGGGTTGTGCCCCTACGGAAAGGGCGGCGAGTTTGTCATGAGCGGCGCAGCCAACATCGATGGAGAGTTACCAATAAACCCAAGCGGAGGCCTGATCGGAATGGGTCACTCGGTTGGCTCTTCAGGCGTCTGGCAGATCTACTTCACATACTTGCAACTGCGAGGCGACATAGACAAAGTTTTCAAAAAATGGAATGAGAGATTCAAACCGTACAACGGAAACCGAGAGATTCCGACACCCGTGCAGATTCCGAACGCCAAGAGAGGCGCTGGGCACTCTCACGCAGGAACTGGCTCGCACGTTACGTATACAATACTAAGCAATGTTGAAAGTGATCTGGAAAGAATAAAGCCGCTTGCTGGTTGGGAATCAAAGTTGATTAGGAGGCCTAACTAGAATGGATACGAATAAGCTCAAAATAAAGGGCATTGTTCCACCAGAAAGCAAACGCCTAATGGGACACAAAGACTTGGTCGTGTCAATGCGTGACTATACAACGTATCAGTTCAAGGCTTATGGCAGGACCAGCCGATACTTTCGCGCTTTAGCGGAGCAAAAGAGGATTTATGCCACGCGCTGTAAGGAGCATGGTGTCTTTTTGCCCCCGAGACCCTTTTGTCCCGATTGTCAATCGCCAGACATGGATTGGATCGACTATACAAGTCAGTCAGCGCACATAAAGACGTCCTCAATATGCGCGTTTGCTGGAAGAGCTTTCATTGATGAGGTACCGTTTGTTCTAGGATTCATTCAGATTGGAGAAGCAAAAACCGTGATGTCGTCTGTCGTGAAGCTGTCAGAAGACACAGCCGAGAACACGAGAATGCTGAACAAACTCATGGCTGAACGCAGATACTTAGAACTCAACGGATTGAAGGTTGAGCCTCGATTCGTAGAGAAACCACTCTACACGGTGCGTGACCTCTGGTTCCATGTGGTGGATAAAAAGTTTTTAGACTCGCTGAAAGAAAAACCGAAAACTCGTAGATCATGACTCTTCACCTTCCATTTTTCAGTGAAAATGCATTTACTGTCTGTATTCTATAATTTAAATAGTTGTTTTGTTATATCATCAACTTCCACTTCATTGGAGACAACATGATTATGAATGGTAAACCGTTAGCCTCGATTGTTTCGGCGGGAATGTCAAAGTTTGGAAGAATTGAAGGCGTTTCTGCCAGAGAACTCTTCGCAGAGGCTGCGAGTGAAGCTTTTGACAGATGCCCAAACTTAGACCCTAAAAGAGACATTAAGGCATTGATGGTCGGTCAGATGGGCGAATCCTTTGAGCATCAGGGACACACTGGTCCAACAGTGCTCGACTGGATTGGATTGCTTCCCATACCTGCAATGAGAACAGAGTCAGCTTGTAGTTCATCGGCGGTTGCCATCAGAGCCGGAATCCTAGCCATTATGTCTGGTCTCTACGACGTAGTGATGGTTGGAGGAGTGGAAAAAATGACACATAGAACAACGTCGGAAGTGACCGAGTACCTTGCTATGGCTTGCGACTACCCGTTTGAACAGTGGCAGGGCGTAACTTTTCCAGGGCTCTTCGCTATGGTGGCCACTGCGCACATGCACAAGTATGGAACAACTGAGAAGCAGATGGCCATGGTGGCTGTGAAGAACCATCGCCACGGCGCCATGAATCCTAAAGCACACATGCAGAAGGAAATCACGCTTGAACAGGCGTTGTCTTCACGAGTCGTAGCATGGCCCTTAAAGCTGTATGACTGTTCTCTGATAACCGACGGTGCCAGCTGCCTTGTCTTGACAAAACCCGAGCTTGCCAAGAGGTACACGGATACGCCAGTTCACATAATCGGGTCAGGACAAGCAAGCGACACAATTGGCTTGTATGAGCGAGAAGTTTTGACCAGTCTAGCTGCAGGCAAACTAGCTGGTGAAGAAGCCTACAGAATGGCGGGCGTCAAAAGTGAAGATGTGGACGTCGCCGAGGTTCACGACTGCTTCACAATCGCTGAAATCGTTGCTTATGAAGACTTAGGCTTTTGCAAACCCGGCGAAGGCGGGCGCCTTGTTGAGGAAGGAGCAACAAACATTGATGGAAGAGTCGCTGTTAACACGAGTGGTGGGTTGAAGGCTAAGGGGCATCCGGTGGGCGCCACTGGCACTGCTCAGGCTTGCGAGATTTTTCTACAGTTGACTGAGCAGGCGGGTAGACGACAGGTGAAGGACGCCGAGGTTGGTTTGACCCACAACATTGGAGGCTTGGGTGCAACCGGAGTTGTCAACGTTTACAAGAGGGGATGAAAACGTGTCTGAGGTTCATGCTTTTACTATAGAGAGTTTTTACAGGTTTGTTGGGGAAGGCAAGTTAATGGGTGCTAAGTGTAACAAGTGTGGTCAAGTCATGTTGCCTCCTAGACCCGTTTGCACCAAATGTTATTCTAAGGACTTAAAGTGGGTTGAGTTGAAAGGACAAGGCAAGTTACTGACTTACACTGTGATTCATGTTTCGCCCAAAGAGTTCGAAGCTTTGGCGCCGTATCCAGTTGGAATAGTGAAGCTGGAAGACGGACCCCAACTGCTAGGCATGATACGAGGCATCGAACCGGACAAAATAAAGGTAGGCATGAGCGTAACTGTAGACTTCGAAAAACCTTCGAGCACACAGACACAATGGCCAACATGGCCAAGATACAACTTCAAGCCAGCATAAAAATCGTTTACCCATCGAGGAAACATCACTTTCAGAATAGAAAAAAAGCTATGTTATTGTTGTTTGTTGGTTGTCGTGTGGGTATATGTACACAGCATTTTTTATGCTTCTGAGCCTATCTATTGATTCCAATGCCTTGTGTGCGTTGTAGAGTATGCCTGGTATGTTTCTGCGTTCAAGATTCTCCCTTATAGGAGCGGCGTCTCCACAATAAACGTAATTCTTTTCATCATCACCTTCAACCAAAACAGTCTGATGTCCAATCGTGTGACCAGATGTGCTTATAACAGTCACACCCTCACAAACTCGACTGCGCCCACGAACCAATTCATAGTTCAAGCCTTCAATATCAAAAAATTCTCTGACATAGGCGGCTTGCTGGAACCTCTCAGGCTCATAAGCATACTTTAACTCGTCCCTCTGCACAATAAAACGCGACTTCTTAAACAGTTTGTTGTTGCCACAGTGGTCAAAATGCAAGTGTGTGTTAATGACAACATCAATGTCGTCTGTTTTCAAACCATGCCTAAGCAACTGTGCCTCTAAAGTCTCATCAGCCTTCCTTCTCACAGGAAAAAATCTCCTATGAGTTTCAGGAAGTTCGCCTATCCCTGTGTCTACCAAAACCTTCTCACCACTGTCAGTTAAAATCAACAATGGCTTCAACGCTGCCTCATACACTTCACCCATGTATTTCATGTAAACAACCAAACTCTTGTCCAAACAGAAAAAACCATCACACAGCAAAAACAACTTCAACGCTTTTCAACGCCTCCAAACCATTCCACACTTAAGCTTTTAACACGGTGCAACCAAATAAAAGCTTGAGGCACACAAAGATGCAAGCATATATTCTCGTTAACACAGAACCCGGCAAACCATGGGAAGTTGCAGAAGCCGCACTCAAAATCAAGGGCGTCAAAATTGCACACGCAGTCACAGGACAATTTGACGTTGTAGCCTACGCCGAATTCACCAAAATGGACGACCTTGGAAAACTCATCGAAGAACTTCAACGTCTCAAGGGAGTTAGACGAACCCAAACAGTGATTGCGATGCCACCAACCATTCGAAAATAGCATTTGTCTAAACAGAAAGCCAGCTAGGCTTTGAACCACTTGAACATAAGGTATTGTATAGTTTCCGTTTCAGGGTCAGGCACAGCGATAATAAAGCGTTTCCGCACCGTGGTCGCAAGCCTTCCAGCCTTAACAATGTCAGTGGCTGTCACCTCGTCCTTCGTCTTTTTCACCGAGACCATATATGGCGCGTGTTCGACACCAGGTCCATGCTTGTAAACGGCGAAGTCGCAGCCATATTTTATCCCAGGTGTCACAATCAATCCGTGGTCGCGCAAGTCTCTGTAAACAGCGTACTTCAAGTCAAACTCATCATACAGTTTGCGGGCTCGTTTCCTCAGTTTTTCAAGGCTCACCTTCTTCTTTCTCTTGGTTCCTTCGATCACTGTTATCTCTCGTCTTTCAACAAGGTATAGACCCTCCATAAGGTCGAGGATGAGGGGCACAGTGAAGTCGTAAATCTTAGGTTTAGGAATGCCTATGGGCTTGCCGTAGTATCCCTGCTTGTACAATTCTGAGCCTTTAGCTGGGTCCCAGACCACCAAAAAGTTCTCAACAAATTCAGTTTCGATTTTTTTTGGCATTTCTTGAAGATCGTCCTAAAAGTTACATGGCGAAAGCCAAGATGCGTGCGGCGTCCGAGGCGTCTTCAGCCTTGTCGGCGGCGTCTTCCATGAGTTGAAGCACGTCTCTGAGGAGGAGCAACGTTGGAATCTCGATGTTGCTGTTGAGAATCTTGACTTCTAAGTCTCGGTAGATGTCGTCTACAACTCGCTCTGCAACCTCAACTTCTCGGGATTTCTCTGAAGCCTTCGATGCGCCGTAGTTCAGCGTCATGGCTGTTTCTCTTAGTTTGGACACGGTTTCAAACATGGCGTCTGAAAGCTTGGCTAATTCCTTTTTGATAGGTGGCGGCACCTTCCAGCCTCGCTCCATGATTTCTAAAAGACGAAAGGCTATGCCCTCGCAGAAGTCAGCTATCTCGCTTGCAAGGTTGGTGAAGCGCAAGAAGTCTTCTCGGCTGATTAGGATGGCGCCTATTTCGGCGAGTTCCTGCGCCACGGTCCGTCTGGCGATGTCTACTTCCTCTTCCGCCTTTCTTATCTCAGCGTGCAACTGTTTAACCGTGGCTTTGTCTCCTTTCACGAAGCCATCAACCAATTGAGGCACTTTTCGAGTGATTTCTACCACTTTGCGCAAATGATCCTGACAGATGGTGAGGGCTCTGCGTTTCACCCGCTCCTCGGTTTCAACCGGAAAGACCATGAAGACTCCGCACCTCACTAAGCGTTCTGCTGACCCTTGAAACTTAGAATGTGGTGAAGCCTTATTAACGTTTAAGTAAATATCGACTAGACTTTAACTCCAATAGGTGCTTCCATGGTGCCTAAGGCCTTGAAAGTCAAAGCCGTGCTATTTGACTTAGGCAACACTCTGGTTAATCAGCAACCCTACGAACCCTTCCAAAGAATCATGCAAGCCAACGGCGTATTCAAACCTATAGAAGACCTACGGGAAGCCTTCGAGAAGGGCAGCAAAGAATTTGATGTTGAAAAACACAAACCGCTAGGACCACATGAATTCTATGTGCAATGGAATATGTCGATTTTGAAACATCTCGGAATCACTCGTTCGGTTAGAAAGTTGGCTGAGGAAATAGAACGTCAATGGTTCAATTTTTCAAAAATCTACGTCTATTCAGATGTCAAAGATTCTTTGCGCAGGCTTAAAGAGATGGGACTAAAACTTGGAGTTGTGACTGGTGGCTACGAGCTCGATATAGGACAAATTTTGCCTCGAGCTGGTCTTGAACAGTTTTTCGATGTCTGTGTCGGCTATGACACGATTGGAAAGAGAAAACCAGACCCCGAGGCTTTCAAACACGCTCTCAAACAATTGAAGGTGAAGCCTGAGGAAGCAATTTTTGTGGGCGATCACTTGGAACAAGACTATCTCGGAGCCCAAAAAGTTGGAATGAAAGCCCTTCTGATTCAAAGAGAAGGCAATCCTACAGCTGGCGTTAAAGCAATAACGAGTCTAAAGGAAATCTTTGACTTTCTCTGACTGCACTCAGCCCTTAATCAGTTGCCCCAGGTCTTCAAAGTTTTTCTCAAAACAGAAGTAGGCTCGAAGCAGTTCTGGCAACTGCCTAATTTCGGTTCTCACCTGCTTCCACGAGTCTCGGTCGCGTATTGTGACTGTTTCATCTTTCAATGTGCCATAGTCAATGGTTATTCCCAACGGAGTACCAGCCTCATCGGCTCTGGCGTATCGTCTACCAATAGAGCCAGATTCATCATATTCTGCTGCAAACCCCTTGCTGCCCAACGTCTTCAACACTTCCTTGGCTTTTTCAGGCAAGCCATCTTTGCTAACCAATGGATAAACACCAACCTGTAGGGGTGCCAAGTCCCGTGGAAAATTTAATACTGTTCGTTTGTCTCTTGTTTGATAAGCGTATTCAACAGCAATGTAAACTAGTCGGTCTGAACCGAAACTGGGCTCAACAACATGGGGAAGGAATCGTCTGCCTTCCTTGAAGACCTGCATGTCGACGCCGCTGAACTCCATGTGATGCTTTAGGTCATAGTCTGTGCGATAGGCGTGTCCAGAGACTTCTTCCCATCCCCAACGTTCTAGGAAAATCTCTTGGTCAAAGCTCTGAGTGGAGTAGTGCGCTCTCTCCCATTGGAGTTTTTCGATAAAGCGCTGTCTGTCTTCGGGAACTCCTATTTCTTTTAGGAAGAGTTTGGATAAGACCATTAAAAACGCTTGCCACTCTGTTTTTATGTAACCTTTACTTAGAGCTTCTTTCGCAGTTGTTTCGATGGCTTCTTTTTCACCTCTCAGCTTGGCTTCAGCAAGCAGCAACCTCAGTTTTTCATTTTCAACCTCTTTTAACTTCTGGCACTCTGGCTCTTTCGGGTCGAAAAAGAATTCAACATCCATTATAGCGAATTCTCTCTGTCTCAAAAGACCCTGCCTAGGCGAAATCTCGTTCCTCAGCGCATGACCAATCTGGACGACACCGAAAGGAAGCCTTTCTCTAGAGTATTCCCAGAGACGCTTAAACTCAACAAATATTCCTTGTGCCGCTTCTGGACGACCGTAACCCACTGCTTCGGAATAAGGTCCAATAGTCGTGGCGAACATGGCTCTAAAGTATTCTGGATTTCCAAAGTTTCCGCCACAGTCAGGGCAATGAACGCCTCGTTTTTGGATTTCGTTCATCAATTCTTGCAGGTTGAGTTTCTCTGTTTCCACATCGCTCATCCCAGCCTGTTCTTGAAGCATGTGGTCAGCTCGAAACTTGCGTTTACACTTGCTACATTCAACCATGGGTTCTTTGAAGTGGTCTAAATGTCCGGAGGCTTCAAAAACTTTTGAGGGCATTATCACAGAAGACTCGATTTCCAGTATGCCCAGTGGACGAATGAAAAAGGCTCTAAACTTGTCTTCGATTCTCCTCTTTAAGGCAGCGCCTAGGGGACCATACGTGAAAAAACCGCTTACACCACCATAGATTTCGAAGGAAGGCCAAAAGAATCCTCGGCGTCTAGCCAACTCGCTTATGATTTCATACTTGTCGGAGCGTTGCAAAGCGTGACACTCACCAAATGGTTTTATCTCTCTCTAAGAGCATTACTCCATAATAAATAAAATGTTGCTTTTTCTACCAAAAAAGAAAGGAGCATGACTCCATTCAGACTAGACGTATTCAAGAAAATTGTATCTAGCAAAACGTGTTTAAAAAACTTCTGAGGTAGTATGTTCAAGTGAAGAAACTGAGTGCCCAAGACTTGTCGGACCTTGTAGATGGCGCCGCAATCTTTTCGGCTGGATGCGCCGACCCCTTGGTTGGGCATAACATAGTGGAGACGCTCTTTGAGAAGCGTTTTTCCGTCCACCTTGTTGACTCCATGGAGGTCCCAGACGATGAAATATTGATAAATTTTGCGTGTGTTGGAGCCACAGCTGCGATGGCGTATCATGGTGACGCAGCCTTAAAGACGCTTGTGACGCTTGAGGAATTTTTGGGCAAAAACGCCTACGCTGTTATCCCTGCAGAGTTGGGAGGCTTTAACACGTTGGCTGCTGTGGATGTTGCAGCGAGGCGAGAGATACCTATTGTAGATGCTGACAGTGCTGGGAGAGCGGCTCCTGAGGTTCATCTTGAAGTTTACACGTTAGATAACATGTCTTTGACGCCTATTGCCATAGCTGATATTGACGCTCAAAACGTGGTTCTTATCAAACAAACTATGGATTCTAAGGCGATTGAAAGAATCGTGAGAACTCTAGCGGCAGAGTCGGGTCAAACCGTGTATACTGCTCAGAGTGTCTTAACGAGTGTGCAGGTGAAGACTTCGCCCGTCCTGGGCACACTTTCAAACTCCATGCGAGTCGGCATGCTTCTGAGAAAGACTGTTGACCCCTTGAACGCTGTTTTGAAAGAAACACATGGCTTTAAACTCTTCGAGGGCATTGTGAGCGGCGTGGAACATGAGACCAAGGCTGGCTTTACTTGGACAACCGCAACCCTAGATGGGGCACATGAGAACGAAGGGTCAAAGTTTATGTTTAAGGCGAAAAACGAGGTTTTGATAGGCTACAGGGATGAAAAACTCGCCGCCATCGCACCTGACATCATCACACCTGTTCACGCTGAAAACTGCAAATGCGTCCCAACTGAGAAAGTCAAGAAAGGCGACAAAATGGTTGTGATAGGGATTCCGGCACCCAAAAAATGGAGAACCCTCAAGGGACTGGAGCTGTGGAAGGATGTTCTGCAGCGTTCAAACATAAACGAAGAATACGTTGCGTTAGAGCAATTAAATGCCAAGTAGGTCATGTTGCTCTTTTTCTTTTTGACAAACGCCTAGCAACAGCTGCTTCATGAACCTTTCCTTCATCATTTATTTTAAAGCTAAGCATTATGCGGTCGGTTGCGTTTTTCTTTGTGTTGAACGTCGTGTGGCAGGTTCCGCATTCAATGTCAGAGCCTATTTCAGCTACAT
>Ga0315309_1001473_pt1 | contig 14014 bp, 14 predicted proteins | sample TDP4_MG_FD_203080 | JGI IMG/M metagenome (GOLD analysis project Ga0315309, IMG submission 203080) | Freshwater sediment microbial communities from Lake Towuti, South Sulawesi, Indonesia - TDP4 | ecosystem: Environmental > Aquatic > Freshwater > Lake > Sediment | place: Indonesia: South Sulawesi... | reverse complement strand
GCTAACACACCAATATATCTGATTCAAATATGACAACGCAAGGTTACGTCTAATTGCGGTCTGGAACGTCAATTTCGTCAGCTTCAAAAGCTTTGATTTTGTTTTGCCTTCTGCTCCATAGTGAACCAAGAAATTGGTGCAAATCAAAATCAAGCAGCCGCTGCTGCTACCACTCGGTTTTTCAGCTTTCCAATGTTTTCAATCTCTATCTCCACAACATCGCCAAGCGCCAGAAACTTCGGGGGCTTCATCGCAAATCCCACGCCAGCAGGTGTTCCAGTGGCTATTATGTCTCTTGGTTCCAGTGTCATGACCCGGCTGAGTTGTTGAATAATTTGGTAAACGTTGAAAACCATGTTGCTTGTGGAAGAGTTTTGTCTAAGTTGACCGTTGACGCGTGTGCGAACACACAGGTTTGTTGGGTCGCCTATCTGGTCGGCTGTGGTTAGGCATGGTCCTATGGGCGCGAAGGTGTCGAAGCTCTTGCCACGCGTCCACTGTTTGTCTTTGAACTGAATGTCTCTGGCGGACACATCGTTGAAGCAAGTGTATCCGAAAATGTGGTCTTTTGCCTCTTCAACGGTTATGTTTTTGCCTCTTTTGCCAATGACTACAGCTAGCTCTGCTTCGTAGTCTAATTGTTTCACAAATGCGGGCTTAACTATGGGTTCGTCTGGACCAATAACCGCAGTGCTTGGCTTCATAAAAATAATTGGTTCGTCGGGCAAAGGCGCGTTTTGTTCAGCAGCGTGGTCACGATAGTTCAAGCCTAAACAAATTATCTTTGGAGGCGAAGCAATAGGCGACAAAATTTTCACTCGGTTCAGTTCCACAGTTGCCTCTTTTCTCCGTTTCTCATGGGAGTTACAAATCAAGTGCTCTAACGCCTTTACGCTTTCTTGGCAGTTCGACATAAATTCATTAAAAGTTGGCGGTTGAGGCTGTTTCGAGGCTTTGGACAGAGCGGGTACATCTAGCACTTGGCTTTCACTGATTTGAACTGCGTATGACTCCGCCTTGTTGTGGAGGCAACGGATTAGTTTCAATTAGTTGTCAACTCTCTCAGGCTTACTTTTCTTTCCATCTTGTTGCAACTGAGCCTATGATGATAAACGCGACCGCAAGCGCCGAGACCACAGCCATGTTGGTGAACACGCCTTCAGTGTACTTGTAAATCAACGCGTACCTCAGCCCTTCAGAGAAATATGTCAGAGGAAGAACCCTGGCGACAGACTGCAGATAGGATGGCATGAATTCCATTGGGAAATAGGTTCCAGATAGAAACATCATAGGGAAGGCTATGGCGTTTCCTAAAGCCGACGCTGCTTCAACATCTTTAACAAGCCCTCCCAAGACCATTCCTAGCCCAGAAAACATGACTGACCCCAGGAAGATTAAAATGATGGAGAGGGCATCGGGTATTGCCTGAACCTTGAAAACAATCCAACCAACCACAATCATGATGGCTGTTAACATCAAGCTTAGCAGTGTTTGACTGAGGATGTTGCCGATTATCCAATCAAACTTAGTCAATGGAGTGATGGAAAGCCTTTTTATTATGCCCCTCCTCTTGAACTCGGTGGTGATGGAAGTCAAGGCGATTATTCCATTGGTCATTATGAAGGCAGCTATCAGTCCAGGCACGTAATAGTCAACGGCTCCATAACTTTTGCTTACAACTGACTCCTCCTTGAACTCGATTACGTTTGTAGCTCCTATGAGACCGTAGTTGAAGGCGTTTGCCACGTTCATCACAATGTTCTTTATAATAGCGGCAGACTGGTCTGAAGCGTCAAAAGCAAGAGTCAGTGACGTTCTGCTGTAGGGCAAAGTTTCATTGTACTGCCGCATTTGAGCCAAGCCCTGTTCATAAGCCATTTTCTCAGTTTCATTGAGATCTGGCGCAAAATACTGGTACGTGGTGTTGAGTAGGTTGTAGGAGATTCCAACTTTCACTTTGAGTGTGCCATTGATTACATCGCGTTCAAACCCTTCCGAAACTATCACGATGCGAATGTTTCCACCAAGAGGACCAAGCTTATCTCTAGCCCAGACTTTTGGGTCAACGTCTACAGGTACATCTCTGATGGCAAACGTCTTTGTAGAGTTCAGGGCTTCCACAAAGGCTGAAGAAAGCTGAGTCGCCGTTCCGTCAGAGTTTCGGTCAAGGTTCTGTACAAAAAGAGTTGAGGCTCCTCCGCCTCCACCTCCTCCGAAGATAGCTCCGAAAACAATTAGCAAGAGGACTGGGAACATTATGCTGAAGAATAGGCCAGATCGGCTTCTAATCCAGTTCTTTGTGACCGCCAAGAATATTACGAGAGGTCGAATCACTTCAGTTCACCTTCCTCGGTTATCCTTCCCCCAACAACCTTAAGAAACACGTCTTCTATGGTTGGAGTCTGTATTTCAATCTCCTTATCCAAGTTGAGAGTTGTTAGTGTTGATAAAGCGCGCCACATCTCATTAACATCATCAGCTTTCATCAAAACATCACCGTTATGGTTTAAAGTTGTACTACCATACCTTTCTTGCAGCGTCTGTGCGAGTTTTTTGCCGCCTTTCCTTATGATTAGGGTTTTCAATCCACCGTATTGAGATATCAAGTCTTGGGGTGAGCCAATTGCGACTATTTTTCCCTTGTTTATGACGCCTATTCTGTCAGCGAGCAATTGGGCTTCTTCCATATAATGTGTGGTCAAAAACACCGTTTTGTCTAGCTTCTTCAGATTTTCAATGACATGCCACACTTCCCTTCTCGCTTTCGGGTCAAGTCCTGTAGTTGGCTCGTCTAAAAAGACCAGTTGCGGGTCATTAACCAAGGCTGCGGCAACTCCGACCCTCTGCTTTAACCCGCCCGATAGATTTTCAAACCGTTCCTTAGCCTTGTCTTCTAGGTCGAGAAGCTTTATGACCTCAATTGTGTCCAGTTTTTTCTGGTACATTCCACCTATTAGGTCTATGTTTTCCTTAACTGAGAGTTTGTCTAAAGCGCTGAAGTCTTGAGGCAAGACGCCTATTCTCTTCTTGATCTCTTTCACATCGTCCCTTTTAGTAACATCGTACCCGAACACCCTAGCTGATCCGCTTGTCAACGGTCTAATACACTCAAGAATCTCAACTGTTGTCGTCTTTCCAGCTCCGTTGGGGCCAAGGAAAGCGAATACTTCTCCTTCAAGAAGTTCAAAAGAGATGTCGTCTACAGCCCTAAGATTTCCGTATTGCTTTAGAAGGGATTTTACTTCGGCAACCGATTTTGCCATTTTAGTTCAACAACCTTGAGTTGGTTATTAAATGAGACGCAGAAGCAAATATCCGTTTATTATTTAAATCTTCCTTATACCTAATGAGGAAGAATTTAACAATGTCCATTATGTCAGGAAGATTCGTCATTCAAAAGCACAAGGCAACCCATCTGCACTACGACTTCCGCCTCGAAATGGACGGCGTCTTGAAAAGCTGGGCTGTGCCAAAGGAGCCACCAACAGTGAGTGGCGTAAGAAGACTGGCGGTTCAGGTGGAAGACCACGCCCTCGACTACATAGATTTTGAAGGCACAATTCCTGAAGGCGAATACGGAGCTGGTACAGTGGAAGTCTGGGACAAGGGCACATATACGCTCAAGAACAGAACAGACAAGATGATTGAATTCACGCTGCACGGTTCAAAACTAGGTGGCAACTACGCTTTGATTAACTTCAAAGAAAACAACTGGCTCCTGATTCGAAAGAGGACGTAAAACGCGAAACTGCACTGATTAAGGCTCATGAATGTGTTTCAACAACCTTGGCTGAAACGTAAGCCCAGCCGTTTAACCAATCATCAATGTGTGTGCTTATGTATTCTATTGTGCCTTGAAGCCCTTCGGCAGTGACTTGAGCAACAGTCACGCTGTCGGGTTTGAAGCGAAAACCCCACTTGTTATCGTATCTTTCCACAATGCCTCCCACAAACATTCTGGTCCTATTCTGATTAAGCTGGACAAGTTCTGACCAGATGCGATTGCTGATCGGTTCCACAGCCATCTTGTCTCCATTAACGTCTTCTATCACAGCCCAGCGGTTTGTCTCATGCTTAACGGCGTGTAACGAGTCAACATAACTCGTCCAAGCCGCAACGCCGAAAACAACAACGATCATCCCTATTAGGACTGCAACCCCGATGTGCCATCTCTTCATCCTTGTCACCTTCATCTGAGAAAAAAGGACTTTGTAACACTTAATTCTAGGGTTTAGAACACTTAAAAAAATGGAAAAGAGAAGCTGTCTTTCCGAAGCTATTCAATGCCCCATTTCTTGGTAATCTTCACTAGCAAGAATATTACGAATGCTACGATTATGAAAGTTATCAACGCCACTAGGAAGTCTCCGACGCCGAATTGCTGGTTTCCAACCGGAGCCTTAAGATCCGCTAGATTTGCAAGCCCAGGCATAGCGAGACCTATTAACGGCATTATGAGGTCTTTGACAAGCGCTTGAACTAAGGCGCCGAGATAGACACCCATAATGAAAGCAACCGCAAGTCCCATGACCTTGTATTTTGAAAAGAAGTCCATGAACTCTTTCCACACTCCTTTTGGTGGAGGTGGAGGCGGTGGTGCAGGCTTTGGCTCTACAGCCTCTCTTATCTTTCTCAGTTCCTCAAGCATCTTTTCTTGCGTAGCCAAATCGACTCACCAAAAACAAGTTTTTAATGCGCGAGTTCTTAAAGACTTTTGGCAACTGCTCATATTAGTGGGAAACGTGGAAAGAAGACTTGTGAAAAGTTTGGAAGACTTCTAAAAATTCTTCTGCAAACCTATCTGCGTGCTTTTCAGTTCCTCTGTGTTTTCTGTCTCGTGTTCGAAGATGATGATAAAACTCGTGAAGAATCACGAATGGATCTTCAAGTTTTTCTCGACTCATCACATGAATGGTCTTGGTCTTTGAAACGTAACACCCGACTTTCTTACTGTATTTCTTGGGCATTCCAACCTTCAAATGCGGAACGTCAACGCTGTAATGCAGACTGAGAGCTTTGAGGGCTTCATCGGTTTCTTTCATGAGAATCAGTTGCACAATTTTGGCTTTGAATAGATTTTCAGGGTTGAACATTTAGAACCCATTTTTTACGCTATTTCGATATCTATTCATGTATCATGTAGCCTTGAAGAGCTTAATGCCAAAGACAACAGACCAAACAGACGCTGCAAGTGCCCCAATTGTTTCAGGAATAGCCGCACCTTCATGTGGGACCAACCCAGCAGCCACTCCAGCGACAACAACAGTCAAGATTGAAAACAGCCCTAAGTATCGTTGAGACGACTCCTGCATCAATGCAGCTCCAATAAGCAAGAGCGAAAGTGCCAACAGCTCAAAGAAGGCGACAGAAACATAAAAGTGAATTCGACCAGCCGACTCTGGAAAAACACCAATAGCGCAGAGATGGATTGTTGACAGAATCAAAGTATATGTCCCCAATAGACCCAAGACTTGTTTTCTCAAAATCTTCATCAGTCCTATGGCAAATACTGTGGTCAAAACGCCTCCAATAATGAGACCCGAGTTAAAAAGGGCAGCGGCTTCACGAACGCCAAGGTCGCTGAGAGCATTCATGAACCAGTTAAACCAAGGAGAATAGGCTATCGCAAGTGAAATGAATGAGAGAGAAAAAAGGGGACCTATGACGCCAAATAATCCAGCTGTTTTCAGCAGCGCTGCTAACTTAGATTTTGACAAAGCTGTTCACTTCACTGATATGATGACAAAGATTTGGTGAGCTATATGAAAAGGTTTTTCACAACCACGATGCTCTCACTGCTGAGTTCTTTGACGCATTGCTATGGAAGCTCTATCTGACTGATTTCCTCGAGGTTTTCTAGGCTGTTCATCTTTACCTTCTTCTCGGAAACTGTATAGAGCACATCGTCTATGTAGAGACACCTCTTCACCTGGTAAGCCCACAACGAGGGGTAATGGCTTCTCGCCAAATTCGGGTCACCTTCTACATGGGTGATTTTGCCTCTGAGCACAAGCCCCGCATCTAAGGATATGTTAAACACGTAAGCTCCCTGCCATAGGTAGTTGTAATAGCTGATGGATATTGGCATTACAAGAAGCTCTTTAGACCCATCAAACAGAAGCGCCTTGTGATCATTCAAAACGGGTGAGTCAGCCCATCCGTAACCTGTTACATATTTCGCCACTTCCTTTGGTTCACTAACGTTGCTCACGTCAAAAAGCGATATTTTAACTGCCGATGCTTCCTTGCCTATACCTATGATGTGGTTTTCGTCGTAAGGGTGCAGATAACTCGAGAAGCCAGGTATTTTCAATTGCCCCAGTACCTCAGGTTTGTATGGGTTTTTTAAGTCTATCACAAAGAACGGGTCGATTTGTCTGAAGGTTACGAGATAACATCTGTCGCCCAAGAACCGAGCCGAATAAATCCGTTCCGTAGGCGCAAGGTCTTCCAGTTTTCCAACAGTGTTTAGGTTCATGTCAAGAACGTAGATGTGATTGAGTTGGGGCTTCTGTTCAAGACTTCTTTCTTCAAAGCCTCTCCATACTTGGCTTGTTGTGGTAGCTATTCTGAAGTAACCGTTGTATTCGTCCATGGAAAACTGATTCAGCACATTGCCTTGAACCTCGCCGTCTGCCTCATACTTTATCTTGTCCTCGTCGATGTGAATTCTGTGGATAAGCGTTTTTTCGACTTCGCTCCAACCTGATGATGTTATGTAAATGTTGTCCAGAGAGACGTACATGTTATGTGCTACTCCAAGCAAAAACGTCTCATGGGCTGGTTGCGCTTCATCGTCTTTTGTGTTTATGGCAACTATGGTTGTGAACACGTGGTAACTGTCTAAAGACTTTGAATAGTAAATATCGGACGCCTGCACTTCGTAAACTCTGTCGTTGAAGTAAATCTTAGGAAGCGTCACTCTACCCTCATAAATGTAAGCTGGCTTATTTATCACAGCGTAGACGTAGTTGCCTACCATTCTAGAGTTGAAATAACTGCCCTCAAGTGACACATTCCTCGTTAAAATAGGATTTGCTCTGGTTGCTACATCGTAGACCTCGATGAAGGTTCGCCACATGTACGTAGGAGCAAAAGAAGGCTTAACAGTCTCCCTGTATATTTCAAAGGAACCTACCTCCTCGAAAATTACGAGTCTGTCATCGTTTATGAAAACGCCTTTCAATGTTCCGTTCAATCTAATTTGAGAAAGAATTACAGCCTCTCTGGGAGGATAAGCCTTCAGAATTATGACACTCTTGCCCGAGATTATGTAAATGTATTCACCATCAGTCTTCACAACATCTGCCTCATCAACGCCCTCAACCTGAATGTTTGTCTTGGAAAAGCCTGAAATATCGGGAGCGTTTGATTCCCGTGTGTCACTGTCCTTCGAAAGCAATGAAATGCTCTCTGGCTGGATTCTACCATAATAATCAGACGATTTTGAGTACGCTTCAAGGAAACCTTCTAACTCGGCGTATGAGGAAAACCTTCTCATCTGACGTGCTTCAACAGCAGAATTCTCGAAATAAAAGGGTGTAATGGCGCCAAACATTGCCACAGCCAACATCAAGAACAAGACTTTCTTCATGCTCTCACACCAACAACACGCTTGTTCAACCCCTATTGAATCAGCTTGAGCAACTTAATACTACATTTCAGAACAAACTGTACCAAAAACAGAACATCCAAAAAATCGTTGGCATCAACATCACATAAAACAGAACTAAAGATATTCAACCCGAGAAAACCTCATGTTATTTCGCAGCGCAAATAACCTCAGAGTGGTCCAAGAGAATCAAAAGTGGGCTGGATGAATCATTAATGGGCCGGGAGAGATTTGGACTCTCGACCTTTCGGTTATCAGCCGAACGCTCTAACCATGCTGAGCTACCGGCCCCCTTCTGCAATTTTAGAATACCTCTCTATTTATTAAAGGATTTTTCAACAAAACCAAAAAACTTCAAACCAATAGCTCCAAACACCAAAGTCTAGACAAGCCTCAACCCATCTCTACCCGTCTCAACTTCTCTCAACTTCTAACTGGCTAAAAAACCAAGGTTCATATTTGGAGCATATTTGGATCCTAATAGAGGGGGGTCTAGCCCCGTGCGCACACACACAAACACAAAAATTGAACCCCACTCAGCACATTCAAGGAAACACTTTAATGACCACCTCAATAGTCTATTTCAATCAGGGCCCGTTGCCTAGTCAGGATCAAGGCACCGGCCTTCGGAGCCGGAGAACCAGGGTTCAAATCCCTGCGGGCCCGCTACTTATCGTTTTAAGTATTCTCCTCTTTCGCGCACACGATATTCTTAAATCTCCCTTAAACCAACGACGTTTGATATTGGTTGAAGAGAGTTTGACAGCTGGCACACACATGCATCGACGTTTGATAACATACATTGTTGGACTTGGTGTTCTTGCTTTTGCATTTTGGCTAGTCATGACATTCTTAAAAAACCCAGAGATTCAATCTTTACCCTATTACACCTTTAGAACGCTTCTAAGAATAACCATCACGCTGGGCATTTCTGTGGCTTGGGGAGTCTCATTTGGTATTCTTGCCTCAACAAACAAAACAGCCTCAATAATACTCGTGCCATTCATAGATCTGCTGCAATCCGTTCCTATACTCGGCTATTTTCCAGCGGTCCTTATACTTTTTGTATCGCTCTTTCAAGGAAGCGAACTCGCAATCGAACTCTCAGCAATATTGTTGCTTTTCACATCAATGGCGTGGGCAATATTCTTCGGCGTTGTTGGCGCAGTAAAAGGAATTCCAGTAAATGTAGTTGAATCCGCTCGAGGCTTTGGACTCAAAGGTTTCAAGTATGCCAGACACGTGATTTTGCCAGCTATTGTTCCAGCTCTAGTCTCTGGAGTAACCCTCGCCTGGTGCGACGGCTGGTTCTTCATGATAGCCGCCGAATACATAGAGTATGCGGGCACTACCTACTGGGTTCCTGGATTAGGTTCTTTTCTCGCCAAAGCATCATACGTATATGATGATGTTGCTCTCTCAATTATCCTCCTTGTCCTGATCACGGCGATAGTTGTTTACATCAATTTTCTAACATGGCACAGACTGATGGAACGAGCTACCGCTGGCACTTACAAACCAGTCTTAAAACTGGACCTCTCAGGAGTAGGACAACTTGGAGTGATTAAAGCAATTGGCCCCTCAAGATGGTTGCACTTTGGAGACCGCATTCACTGGCCGAAAGCTCATATCGCTGGTTCTCATAGATTAAGGAGATACACCCGTCTGGAAAAAGCCATTGCACTTGTGTTGGCTCTGTCTCTAGTGTCCTTTATTGTCTATCTAATAGTGCCTCAGATAAGCCTTGACGCAATCAAACGAGGCTTTTCAAGTTACCCAGCAGATGAGCTTGCCAATCTCCCAAGCTACGTCGCTCTAACCATGGGGCGACTAGGAATCGCCTATATTATCTCCTTAAGCGTGGCTCTCGGAATGGGCATACTAGCCGCGGAGCACAAGAAATTCGCAGCTGTTTTCTATCCTATATATGATATTGGGCAAGCAGTTCCCATTCTGGCTTTGTTTCCAGTACTCTTCATTGCATTAAGCCGAACCTTTGGAGGCGTAGTCGGGCTTGAAATAACCTCCATCGTCATGCTAATTTTAGACATGATATGGTACATGTTCCTCAACATTGTAAGCGCCACAAAAAATATTCCAAGCGAAATCAGAGAAGTTGGAAAACTCTTCGGTTTTAAAGGCTTTAAGAGAATCACTCACGTAGTCATTCCTTGCATTTTGCCAGCTATAGTCACTGGCAGTATTTTATCCTGGGGCACAGGTTGGAACACCATAATTTTCTCTGAGTACATGCCCTATGGAGCGAACACAATATACTTGGACCCGGCGACAATCAACCAAAACTATACAGCTTATGAAATGGTTGTTGTCAGTTTAAACGTTTCAGATGTTACAGGCCTTCGCACATGGCAGACGCAAGTGAATTTTAACGCAAGCCATCTGCAATGTATTAACGCTACCGAAGGGGAGTTCTTAAAAAGTGCAGGAAAAACCCAATTTAAAAATGGAACAATTGACAGTGCGTCTGGCTTGATTGGTCCCATTAACTCGACGCTACTTGAAAGCGGTCAAGGAGTGAGCGGAAGCGGGCAAATAGCAAAAATTTACTTTAGAGTGCTCCGGAGTGACAACTCGGAGATAAGCCTCTCTGAGAAAACCAAAATGTTAGATTCTGATGGAAGAATAATCCCCACGAGTAAAGCCTATTCACTTCCAGGACTGGGCTCCTATCTTGACAAAACAGGCTATCTTTATGGTAACACAATATTGCTGATTCTTCTTCTGGGAATAATTGCAACCATAGTTCTTTTGATGGAAGCCCTGTTGTGGCGTAGGCTATTAAGAAAAGTAGAAAGATACCATGCGGAGGTTTAAAACTTGCCAGTGCTTGAAGTGAGAGACGTGACAAAGACTTTCCCCTTAGAGAAATCCAAAATCTCAGTTCTAGAAGATGTCAGTTTCTCAGTAGACAGAGATGAATTCGTCTGTTTAGTCGGTCCGTCTGGCTGCGGCAAATCCACAATGTTAAGAATTATTGCAGGCTTAGAGAAAGCAGATTCTGGAGAGGTGCTTTTTCACGGTCAACCTCAAACGTTACCTAATCCAAAAATAACAATGATTTTCCAACTTTTCGGTTTGTTGCCTTGGAAAACCGCCCTAGAAAACGTGGAGGTGCCTCTTGAAGTGCATGGGATGAAAAAGGAGACGAGAGTCGAGATATCTAGGAGTTACCTTCGAATGGTCGGTCTGGAGGGGTTTGAGAACACCTATCCCCACGACCTTTCTGGAGGCATGAAACAGCGGGTTGGAATAGCAAGAGCCTTGGCTCTCCAACCAGAAGTACTCCTTATGGATGAACCCTTCTCCTCTCTAGATGAGTTGACGGCAAAAACCCTCCGAGAACTTGTGCTCGAAATCTGGCGAGACCCGAGCCTCCCCACTAATACGTTTGTTATGGTTAGCCACAATGTTGAAGAAGCTGTTTATATGGCCGACAGAGTGATAATAATGTCGCCCAGACCTGGAAGAGTCGTCGGCGAAGTGAAAGTTAACCTCCCACGGCCCCGCACTCAATACTTGCGAGACCAAAAGTATTTCCAAAGCGTCGATGAGGTCGTAGCAATTCTGGAAAAGAGTCAACACGAAGCCCAAGTTAAAAGCCAAATCGCTTAACCTAAGATTTTAATCATTAAAAAGACTAGAGCATAATAGACTTTGTAGTAGAAGCTGGTGAATAGAAAGTTGGATCTTAAGCTAGTCAAAATCGAGGTCCCAAAAGACTGCAACATAGTATTAGGAACAGCCCACTTCATTAAAACAGTTGAAGACCTCTACGAAGCCCTTACAAACGCTGTTCCTAGCATCAAGTTTGGCTTAGGGTTCTGCGAAAGCTCAGGACCGTGCTTGGTCAGGCTTGAAGGCAACGATGAAGAACTCAGAAGTTTGGCGTCTAAACATGCATTAGAACTTGCCTGCGGACACGCCTTCATAATCATCATGAAAAATGCCTATCCGATAAACATCCTCGACAAAATCAAACAGGTGCCCGAAGTCTGCACTATACATGCGGCAACAGCCAATCCACTCGAAGTTATTGTTGCAGAAACAGACCAGGGCAGAGGCATCCTCGGTGTAATCGACGGAATGAAGAGTAAAGGAATCGAAACAGAAACAGACATTAAAGCAAGGCGAGACTTCCTCCGAAAAATAGGCTACAAACTATGACATTAGGGTCAAAAAACAATTTTTCTCTTGGTTAGAAAAGCTTTTTAACTTTTGAGAGGCATAACTAGAATTTCATTCTATATCAGATTCAGACACCAATAATTCTCGTCGCAGAGGAATGAGTACATTTGCCGTCTCCTCAACCCCTCAGTCAACGAAGTTGGGGTTTTCCTCGCCGAGAAAAACCTCAACTCTTACATGTTATCGTGGGTGCTGGATTCGCTGCCTTCTCTTATTTTCTTTTGTTGCAGTCTTTCAGACCATTTTTAGCAGAGGCGACGACCCAATTGTTGTCTTTAGGACAGATTGTAGTCGAAAAACCTCTGGGTTTTGAACCGCCATCGCTTGTTGTGAGATTGATGAACGGGTCAGACCTGAGCCTTGCCTTAACATGGCAACGGTCAGGACTCTTCTCCATCATTCTTTTTGGGTTATTGTTTGTCTTTTTGGTTTTTCCACTAAAAGGCTCGTTGTGGTTAAAAATCGCTTGGCTCGAATTTGGTGGCTTCGTAGGTTTAGCGTGGAGTTTTATTCGGCTGTCCACTGGGGCTCTGATCGCTTTCCATTTCGGAGCTGGGGCATTTGCTCTGGTAGATTTTGCTGCAAGCCCTGTGGTTGATTTTTTATGGGTGATACCTGTTTGGTCGTTAGGACTCTCTGCCGTTGTCTCAGCGAAACGAAGGAACTCTGCACCAAAGAAGGGGTGAACTCCCGTGATAGTGCCTCTTTATTTTGCTCTCGTGCTTTTGGTGTCCGTTATGTTAGTTTATCTAGTGCGGCATTACACTTTCTCTCTGACCGCGTTATACTATAACAACGGACAACCACATTTTATAAGGCATGGCATGTGTTATCGCCCAACAGTTTCAATTCTGATACCGGCTAGAAACGAAGAGGCAGTAGTAGGTAGGCTTCTCCAGAGAACGACCATGCTGACATACCCAAAAGACAAACTGGAGATTGTTGTCATAGACGACGCATCAACTGACCAGACGGGTAGAATTGCGGATGAATTTTCAAAAATGTATGATTCTATTAAAGTGATTCATCGAAGCCTGCCAGAAGGCGGGAAGGGAAAATCGGATGCGCTCAATGAAGGTTTAAAGCATGCTTTAGGCGAGATTGTGCTATGTTTTGATGCTGACTATTATCCTCAACTGGACATTGTGGAGAAGTTGGTAGCCTACTTTGTTGATCCTGAGGTTGGGGCAGTGCAGGGCAGAGTTACTGTTTTAAACGAGCCCGCTACCTTGGTCTCGAGACTTGTTGCCTTTGAGCGCATCGGTGGTTATAGGGTGGACCAGTTGGCTAGAGATGATTTGCGGTTGATTCCACAGTATGGCGGTACAGTGGGCGGTTTTAGGCGTGGTTCACTCGAGTCTTTGGGCGGTTGGGACCCTAATGTTTTGGCTGAGGACACTGATCTGACTTTTCGAGTGGTTTTGGCTGGTTACAGGGTTCGTTACGTGAATGAGGCTGAGTGTTATGAGGAGGCTGTTGAGAACTGGCGTGCTTATTGGCGTCAGCGGAGTCGTTGGGCTAAGGGTCATATGCAGTGTTTTTTCAAGCACGCTTGGCCGCTGTTGAAGAGCGGGAATATGCGGTTTAGGGAGAAGCTTGATGGCTTCTTGTTGTTGAGTGTTTATTTTGTTCCGATTTTGGTTGGTTTGTCTTGGCTTTTGGGTGTTTTGATCTTCTTTTTTGCTCCTGTCGATTGGTTTGATTGGTTTTGGGGTTTGTTGCCTCTTTTCGCCTATAGTAGTGTGGGTAATTTTGCCTTGTTTTTTGAATTAGGTGTGGGTGTTTATTTGGATGGTCGTGTTCGTTTGGGTTGGCTTATGCCTTTGTTGTTGTTGAGTTTTGTTTTGAACGTGGTTGTTTGTGTTTGGGCTTTGTTGAGTTTGTGTTTTTCGAGGGTTTTGAGGAATGGTAGGCGTCATGTTTGGGTTAAGACGTTGCATAATGGAGGTAGGCGTGATTTTGTTTAGTGATGCGTTAGTTCTTTTGTTAGTGTTGTTGGGTGTTTTAGTTGGTTTTGTTTTTGTTTTGTTTGTTCCTTCGTTGTGGGAGATTAGAAAGCCTAGGGATAAGGGTCCGCGTAGGGTGAAGGATGAAACTTTGGAGAGGTTGGGTATTAAAGTGCGCAGGTTGAGTGGAGGTTTTGTTAGGTTGTTGGGTGACTTGACGTTACCTGATGGTTTTGAGTTTGAAGAGAAC
>Ga0315309_1001472_pt1 | contig 14015 bp, 17 predicted proteins | sample TDP4_MG_FD_203080 | JGI IMG/M metagenome (GOLD analysis project Ga0315309, IMG submission 203080) | Freshwater sediment microbial communities from Lake Towuti, South Sulawesi, Indonesia - TDP4 | ecosystem: Environmental > Aquatic > Freshwater > Lake > Sediment | place: Indonesia: South Sulawesi... | reverse complement strand
ACAGCAGGTTCACGGCTCTGGGGCTTTCCTTGACGATGCCCTGGGAGAAGTCTATCAGGGTGGGGCCGTTGTCGCCCATCAGTATGTTGTAGGCCGACAGATCGCCGTGCACCAGCCCACCCTTCTGGAAGAGGGCCTGGTAACTCTGGACGACGGAGTCCAGAACAGAGCCTGGGTCCTCGCAGCCAACGTCAATCAGCCTGGGAGCGGGAAGCTTGGCTCTGGTGATGCACTCCATGGCCAGGACGTTCTTCTGCAAGGCAATCGGGCGTGGGCATCTGCAACCTGCCTCATATCCAGTCTTGAGGTTCCTGTACTCTCTGGACGCCCAGGTGAAGATGACCTCCCTCCGATTCTTTCCAAGCTTGCTGAACCTTGGGTCACCCTTCAGATACTCCCACATATTCCTGAAATCGGACGTCGCTATTCTGTAGATCTTGAGTATGATTATCCGACCCTTTGCCTCGGCGAGATGGATGCATGCTTCCTTTCCCATCCTTATGCAGCCGTGGATGGCGGAGATCTTGCCGCTGTTGAGGAGGTCGTACACGACCATCAGGGTCGATGTGTCGAAGACCTCGCTGAAGACCCTGAAGTCATCTATGTCCTTCTCCAGCCTCTCCTGTTTCACCCTATCCAGGTCCATCTTCTTCTGGAACTCGTAGAGCTTGCCGTGGGGCAACGAACCAATCCGCCGGCCGTGTTCAGCGGAGGAAGCTCTTTACTGTTCCCTAGACGCGCGGGCGGGTTTCTGGAAGCATTATAAACCGAACGCCAGAAACCGCAATCCCGTGGCGGGAGAGCGAGCCGACTACGACATGCAGATCCAGGGTGTCGTTGAGGAGATAAGGAAGCGAGGGGCCAGGCTCGTGGGGTTCCAGATGCCGGATGGCCTGAAGAGGTATGTCCCGTCCATCAAGGAGAGGGTCGAGGCTGACACCCACGCCATCCCGGTCTTCTCTACCGAGCCCTGTTTCGGCGCCTGCGACGTGGCGAATTCCCTGGCCGATCTTGGTTGCGACCTCATCGTTCACATGGGGCATTCCAGAATGCTCAAAGACGGGAGAACACCGGTCATCTACGTGCCGTGTTTCTCAAAGCTCTCGGCACGGGAGACCCTTGAGTCCGCCATCGAATCGATCCCGGTTCGGCGAATAGGGCTCATCTCAACCGTGCAGCACGCCAATGAGTTGCCGGCCCTGTCCCGGCTTCTATCCGATCGGGGATTCGAGGTCCACATAGGGGGCCCTGGTCCCAGGACCAAGCATCCGGGCCAGGTGCTGGGATGCAACTTCAAGGCGGCAAAGGACGTCGCGGCCAGGGTGGACGCCTTCATCTACATCGGAGGGGGAGACTTCCACCCTCTGGGGGTGGCGCTGGCAACGGGGAAGGAGGTGTACGTGGTCGATCCCTTCGCCGGCGAGACGCGCAAGACCTCGCCCCTCAGGAAGAGGACGCTTGGCAAGCGCTTCGCCCGGATCGAGGCTGCGCGGGGAGCCAAGTCCTTCGGGCTTCTGGTTTCCACCAAACCTGGCCAGAGAAGGATGCGGGAAGCCATGAGGTGTAGGGAGGTGCTTGCATCCGAAGGGATTGGTTCGGCGATCCTCGCCGCAGACCAGCTGGACCCAGCGAGGCTCAGGCTTTATCCCTTCGATGCCTACGTGAACTTTGGCTGTCCCAGGATGGCCATAGAGGATTCGGAGCTCTTCCACAAGCCCGTCCTGACGCCGCCCGAGCTGGAGATCGTCCTTGGGAAGAGGACCTGGGAGGAGTATGCCCCGGATGAGATTGCGTAGGAAGAGGCTCGAGATTGCCCTGTCCCATCTGCTGCGCCATCCCAGCCCCAGCGCGAGGCTGGAGCAGTACGACCTCTCTGCCCGCGCCGCGGCCGATATCGTGTTCTGGGCATGGCGAAACGGCCATATCGAGGATCATGCGGTCTGCGACCTCGGCTGTGGAACCGGGATCCTATCCATCGGCGCTGCCTTGGCCGGGGCAAGGAGGGTGTGCGGTGTCGATCTGGACCCCGTCGCGCTCGAAGTGGCCCGGGAAAACATAAATATAGCCGCGAAGGCGTCCGACATCGCAATCGGCGACAGGATAGAGCTGAGACAGATCGAGGTTGGTGCGATCAAGGCTCGAACGCTTGGCGCGTTCGATACCGTGATCCAGAATCCGCCGTTCGGAGTTCAGCAGAGGTCTTCGGACCGGGTTTTCATCAGAAAGGCATTGGAGCTTGCGCCCACTGTTTACTCCCTTCACAAAAGAAGCCCTGAGGTGGAGAGGTTCATGCACGCGTACCTCAATGAGATCGGTGGCAGGGTCGAAGGCAAGATGGATCTCGATCTTCTCATTCCGCACCAGTTCAGCTTTCACAGGAAGCCGACACGCACTGTTGCAGCCGAGATTTTCCTGATAAGGAGGAGAGCCATTGGCACAGAGGAAACTTGAGACGGGCGACTTCGTCATTCCTGGCGACGCGCTGGGTGTCGAAGAGGAGTTCATGCCCGGCGAGAACGCCTACGTTGATGCGGGCATCGTGTACTCGTCCGCAACCGGGAAGGTCCAGTTCGACCCCAAGTCCAGGAGGGTATCGGTCTTCCCCACATCAAGGCTCCCGCCCGTTCCGCTCAGGGGCGACACCGTGTTGGGAAAGATCAGCTTCATGAGGGGCCAGTTCGCCCACATGGAGATCGTGGCCATCGAGGGCGAGAAGAACCGGGAGATCCCCTCGGCACCGGAGGGCGCCATACACATATCGCAGACAAGGAGAGGGTACGTGAGGGACCTCTCCAACCAGTTCCAGATCGGCGACATCGTGCGCGCCAGGGTCGTGAACCCTCAGAGATCCCCCATCATCCTCAGCACGGTCGGCGACGAACTTGGGGTGGTGCTGTCCAAGTGCCCGAACTGCCATTCCCCGATGGTCGTCAGGGACAAGAAGCTGTACTGCGAGACGTGCGACATCTATGCCAACAGGAAGCTGTCCACGATGTACGGCACAAGTCCGACCTGAGGTTGATGTCATGGAGATCGAAATGCTCAAGCAAGAGAAGAACTACGTGGAGTTCTACGTCGTCGGGGAAACCCACACGTTCTGCAATCTCCTTCGAAGCGTGCTGGCGGAGGACCCGGCGGTCAAAAGGGTTGCCTACGCTGTCGATCACCCGATAACGCACAGAACCAAGCCCAGGTTCGAGGTCGAGACCGAGTCCAAGACCAAGCCCGCAACAGTCCTCAGACGCGCTTCCAAGAAACTGGCAAGCACCTGTGATGAGCTCCGTGCCGAGTTTGAGAAGGCCCTGGGGTAGGCCCCGAGGCACGTCCATAGATGGGCTGGCCAACTGCCTCAAGCAAACCCCGCTCGAAGCCTTCCGCGACCAGAACTTGTCCAAGCTCGGGGATTCGCTCCTGAACTTCATATATTCCCTGAACCTTTCCCTGTCACAAGGCACCCCAAGCGGGGGGAAGGTCCCGAACCGTGTTCTGGCCAGGGCAATGGAACACAGTTCGCACAAGGACCTCGTGCCGAGGCGAAGCGACAGCCACCGCAAAGGGGATATCGTCGAGGCCATATTCGCATATGCATGGCTGAAGGGCAACCTCGAGATAGGAAGGGCTGTGCAGTTCATTGCGCGCAGGCTCGACCCCGGTGCCCTCCCAATCAACCAAGATCAATACGCCCGCGCCCTCGGCGAGCTCATGGACAAGCTCCTTGAGGAGATGGGGGTCCCACCAGATGCCTGAGAGAACCGCGAGATTCTGGGAGATCAAGGAGGAGATAAGGATACTGGGTGTCGACGATGGGCCATTCATATTCGGGCGACCGGGCAAAGCCCTTCTGGTTGCCACCATATTCAGAGGGGGTTTGTGGCTGGAAGGCGTGCTCACGACCCGGATCAAAGTCGATGGGGACGACGCAACCGATCAGCTGGTGCGCATGATATCCAAATCCCGCCACAAGGGCCAGGTCAGGGTGGCGATGACGAACGGGCTGACCTTCGGCGGCTTCAACGTCATCGATGGCCAAGCGGTGTTTGAGCGGACCGGCCTGCCGCTCATATCAGTGACCCGATCCAAGCCGGACATGCACGCCATCAAGGAGGCCCTGAGAAGGCTGCCGAACCCCGAGGAGAGGTTCAGCCGGATCGACCGCGCCGGGCCGCCGAAGGAGCATCACTACGCACAAGGAAGGGGAAAGGCACGGATCTACTTCCAAGCGTTCGGGATCGGGGACGAAGATGCGCATGCCATAATGGACATCAGCTCGACGAGGAGCTTGATGCCGGAGCCCATCCGCGTCGCCCACATCATTGCCTCGGGGGTTGTGAAGGGCGAGTCCTACGGGAGGGTTTGAGGCTGAAGCGGTTCGTTACAGTGAACATCAAGTGCAGAGCAAGAAGGGCATCCTTCTGGTCAAGAGGGGAGCTGCCCCCTTCGAGGGTCGCTGCGGCCTGCCCGGCGGAGTCGTTGAGGATGACGGGACGGTGGAGCAGGCAGCAGTGCGTGAGGCCCTGGAGGAGACGGGGCTGAGGATCGAATCCCTCAGGCTGGTGGGCGTCTACTCAAAGCCCGGCAGGGGTCCGAGAGGCAGGTCCATCACCGTAGTGTATGCGGCCCGGGCTGTTTGGGGGGAAACCCAGATCGGGAAGCGATGCCGCGGCCATTTCCGTCTTCAGCCCTTGGAGGCCCCAGGCACCTTGCCTTCGACCGCGCCTCGATACTGAGGGACTATTTATCACTCAAAGCGCGGGACCTAATCTGGAGAGGTAGGTGGATGGAGTTCTGCCCGGACTGCGGAACGCTACTGGCCCCTAAGAAGGTCGACGGCAAGAAGGTCCTGTCATGTCCCAACTGCGGCAAGGACGCCGGACCCGGGCAGAACAGGTACGTGCTCTCCAGGAACGCAGCGGACAAGCCCCAGGTTGTCGTGGTGAAGGACGAGGTCGTGCCCTATCCCATCACCAAGGTGCTGTGCAAGAAGTGCAAGAACACGGAGGCCTACTACTACGCCGTCCAGACCAGGGGAGGGGACGAATCGGAGACTGTCTACCTCACCTGCACCAAGTGCAAGCACGTCTGGAAGATGACATCCTAGACCTGTCCCTTCAGCACCCTCTGCCTGTACTTCTCGGACTCCATGCCCTCCAGATGGTCAATGTCCTTGCCGGTCAGGGACGTTGCCCGCCCAGCGGTGAGGGACATGAGCCTGACGTAGCTGGCCTTTTCAAGAAGCTCGGTGCGTCCCATCGCCTCCTGGGCGGTGTGTCCCACGGTGATCACGCCATGCTTGGCGAGAACGACAACCCTCAGGTCCGCAGAGAGAGGCACAAGAGCGGCGGTCAACAACCGGGCGATATGGGGACCGGGAGGCGCGTAGTCGAGGAAGACCCAGTTCTTCTCCGGTACCCCGAGGTACACGACCGAGTCGGGGAACTGTGGAACGAAGAAGCCCTTCACGTCCTCGACGCAGCAGCCTGAGAGGGCGCAGGGCGGGTGGGTGTGGACTATGAAGTTCGCCTCAGGTTGGTGAGCGTAGATCGACGCGTGCATACCGACTTCGATCGAGGCCCGATACTTCGGGTCCGCGGCGTAGAGCACCGCCTCCCTGGCCCTGTCCAAGTTACCCATGGCACCCCCGATATCGATCCTGATGAAGTCTCTGCTTGAGATGTCCTCCAGCGAGCAGCCCGACCTCTTGATCCAGAAGGCCTGCCCTGACGATGATCGGGCCGAGGTGTTCCCCTCCCCGGCGGCGGCATAGCCCAGCCTGGCCGCCCTCCTTGACATCGCGGCCAGTTGCCCGAGAATTCGTTGGTCGGACAACGTCGTATCCTCTCGGCTCGGTTCTGGCCATTGCTTATAACAGTTAGCGGCAGACGCGGCCATCCTTTGCCCTCCAAACCGATGGCTCGGAATCTGTCGAGTTCTGCATCCTCACGATCAGCCTCGCGGTCTACCCGCCGCAAGCGGAGGGATTTGGAAAGAAGTATTAAGTATGTGGCCGAATTCCGGAGGGTAGCTCGGCCCTCTGCCCGCTACTGCGCCCGTCAGGAGGAAATGGGGTGTCGGAGGAAGAGGAAAGCGCGGACTACTGCCCGGAGTGCGGCAGCGACAAGCTCCAAGAGGACCCCCTGAGGGGCGAGATCATCTGCTCGAAATGTGGCTACGTCGTCTCGGACAAACTCATCGATGCCGGGCCCGAGTGGAGGGCCTTTGACTCGGAGCAGCGCAAGGAGAGGGAGCGAACCGGCGCTCCACAGACCTACGCGCTCCATGACAAGGGGCTGTCGTCAGTCATCGACAAACGCGACGTCGACATCAGCGGGAAAAGGCTTAGCCCCGAACGGACGAGCCAGTTCTACCGGCTGCGCAAGTGGGACTCCCGGAGCAAGATGCAGAAGTCCAAGGACAGGCACCTTCTCACCGCCCTCGCCGACATCGAAAGGATATCCGGCCTGTTGAACCTGCCAAGGAACATCAAGGAGGCGGCAAGCCTGCTGTACAGGAGGGTGGTGGAGCAGGGGTTGGCCAGGGGCAGGTCCATCGAGATCCTCTCGGCCGCCGTCGTCTACATAATCTGTCGCCAGTTCCAGGTGCCCCGCACGCTCGAGGAGATCGCCGAGGCAACCAAGCTTGAATCCAAGGAGATCGGCAGGAGCTACAGGTTCGTATGTCGAAGGTTGGGGATAATCCTGCCCCCCGTCAGCCCGATAAACTACATCCCGCGTTTCGGCAGCATCCTGGGCATTCCGGGCCCAGTTCAGCAGGATGCGATCGAGACCCTGAGGAAGGTCCTCTCGTTGGGGCTGGCATCGGGCAAGGGGCCCATGGGCATCGCAGCCGCGGCCCTCTACATGTCATCGCTCAAGGCCGGCGTGAAAAGGACACAGAAGGAAGTCGCCGAGGCGGCGGGGGTCACGGAAGTCACCATCAGAACCAGGTTCAAGGAGATCAACGAGCTTCTTGAACAGGGCGCATAGTTGCGGCTCGACGCACCCACCTACCAACCGCCATCGGGCAAGAAAGCTGACACCGATCAACTCGCAGTGCTTGCAGGCTGTTGGGATCTCGCGAAGCGCGACGAATGTGCCAGCAGGTTGTTCAGAGAGGGGGAGACTTTTAACCTCGGCACCCAGCCGGATTGCAGGGCGATGACGATGACAACCGACGAGGAGAAGACCCAAATCTGGAAGGATTTCCGCAAGTTTGGGAAGATGCTGGACGCCCACGGCCTGAACACCTCCCACAGCGGCAACATCAGCGTCAGAAGGGGCGACCGGATATTCATAACTCGAAGGGGCTCGATGTCGGCCGACATAAGGAAGACCGACGTCATAGAGACCGGGATATACGAGGATGACAGCGGCATCGTGCTGGCATCCACGGAAACCGGAGTCCACCGAGCGATCTACCAGAACACATCGGCCCTTGCCATCATACATGCGCACCCTCCATACGCGATAGTCCTTTCCCTGCTCGAGAAGGAGATCATCGCGGTGGACGCCGAGGGCGCGTACCACATGCACAAGATCCCGGTCCTGGACCTCAAAGTGCCCGTCGGAGCGAAGGAGGCCGCCGAGGCGGTCCCCCCGGTCCTGAAGAACTACAAGGCCGTCATGGTCAGGTCCCACGGCGTCTTCGCAACCGGGAGCATCCTGGAGGAGGCATACATGTGGGTCAGCATAGTGGACAGCATCACCAGGCTGCGCTACCTTGCGCTCCAGGCGGGCTACAAGGACGAACACAAGAACTATGAGAAATGGTAGGTGTCCTGATGTACTTCGCCGGCCTTGACATCGGAACCACCATGGTGAAAGCAGTTGTGTTTGACCTGGACGGCAACCCGGTCAACGAGGCCCACCGCGAGTATGACCTAATGTATCCAAAGCCCGGCTGGCGCGAGCTTGACTCCGACCTTGTGTGGAGAAGGACTAAGGAGGTTCTCACAACCATCGGGGGCTGGGACGGCTCCAAGGAGATCAAGGGGCTGAGCGTGTCGGTGCAGGGCGAGGCCGTGGCGCCGATCTCAAGGGACGGAAAGGCACTTCACAACAGCATCGTGACCTTCGACAACCGCACTATCCCGCAGACCGAGTGGTGGGCCAAGGAACTTGGGAAGGAGACGATCTACTCCATCACGGGACAGCCGCTTCACCCCATGACGACCCTGAGCAAGATAATGTGGATCCGGGACAACCTGCCGAGGATCTTCGAGAAGACGTGGAAGTTCCTCTGCTACGAGGACATCTTCTTCCACTGGCTGGGCCTGGAGCCCGTCATCGACCACTCCCTTGCGTCCAGGACGATGGCCTTTGATGTCGTCAAGAAGGAATGGTCGCACACCATGTTAGACGCGGCAGAGCTCGACCCGGATCTCCTGCCCGATGCGAGGCCCTCGGGGGAGATCGTGGGCGAACTCGACTCGAAGGCAGCTAAGGAGTTGGGCCTTCCCAGGGGGATCGCACTGGTGACGGGGGGGCACGACCAGCCCTGCAGCGCCCTGGGCGGCGGGATAGTCCGGCCCAGGATCGCGGTCGACTCGACGGGAACCGTCGAGTGCGTGACCCCGGCGATGGACAAGCCGCTTCTGACCAAGACGATGCTTGAGTCCAACTTCCCATGCTACTGCCACGTCAAGCGCGGAATGTATGTGACGTTGGCCTTTCACTTCGGCGCCGGATCCGTGCTGAAATGGTACCGGGACAACCTCGCCCAGGATGAGGTCCGAAGGGCAAGGGAGGAGGGGGTGAGCCCGTACAAGCTGCTGGATCGTGAGGCCGCCAAGGGCCCCGTCAACGTGTACCTCCTGCCCCACTTCGTCGGCACCGGCACCCCCTATCTGGACCCGAGATCCAAGGGGGCTCTGCTCGGCTTGACAACCTCCACGACCAAGGCCGAGATCTACAAGGCGATCATAGACGGCATAACCTACGAAACGAGGATGAACCTTGACAGGCTGAAGAAGTGTGGCGTTGACGTGGAGGAGCTCAGGGCGATCGGAGGAGGGGCGACATCGAGCATCTGGCCCCAGATCAAGGCCGACATCCTCGAGAAGAAGATCGTGCGCTTGGCCGTGGCGGAGGCTGGATGCCTTGGGGCCGCGATCCTCGCTGCGACAGCGGTGGGGCAGTACCGCGACGTCGATCAGGGAGTTGAGGCTGCAATCAAACGGGTGGACGAGTTCCGTCCGAACCCCGAGTCCGTGAAGCTCTACCGGAAGCACTTCGAGACCTACAGGGGCATATACGAGGCCGTCAAGCACATCAGCTGGCAGATCCCGGGTTGAAGTTCCCCCAAGTCGAGGACGGCCAGGCCGCCGAAGCGACCACCCGCAACGAGGTTCGGTGGCATCCCAGCGCGTGTCTGCTTCATCGCCTGATCGAGGTCTGGCGACGGCCGGCTATCTCCAGGATCTCTTGCTCGCTCACGACGGGAAAGTCACCCTCCATGGTGTGCTTCACTGCAGCCATGGCGGAGCCCAGCTCCAGTCCCTTCTGGATGTCGCCGTCCAAGTAGCCGTGCAGAAAGCCCGCGTCAAAAGCGTCCCCGGCGCCGATCCGGTCGACCTCCTCGATCTCGTGGCCCTTCGCTCTGTACAGGGTCCCCTCACTCAGCGCAACCGCCCCCTTTTCCCCCAGCGTTAGGACGGTGGCCCCGCTTCCGCACCGGTCATGCAGCGTACCAACAACCTCATCCGGGCTACCTTTGAGACCGAAGACGGACCATGCGTCCCCTTGCGTCACCGTCAGGACGTCAATGCCTTTCACAAGTTGGTTCACGCACCGGAACGCGCGTTCACCGGTCCACAGCTTCGATCTGTAGTTGACATCGAAGGAGATCCCGACGCCGGCATCCCTTGCCCTGGAGATGGCCTCGGACGCGACCCTCGTGCAACTTGGACTCAGGGCCGGAGTTATGCCCGTCAGGTGCAGGATCCTGAACCCCGTGACGAACTCCCAGTCGATCTCCTCCGGAGCAAGCTTGCTGGCAGCCGAATTCAGCCTGTCGTAGATCACTTTTGTCGGCCGCGGCTTTCTTCCGAACTCGACGAAGTAGGTCCCCGCCCTTGCGCCCTTTGACCACACCACACGGGACACATCGACGCCGCAGGCCCTCACGCGTCTGAGGACGAGCCGCCCGAGCTCATTGTCGGCAAGCTTGGAGATCCAAGCGCTCTTCCTGCCCAGGGCCGCCAACCCCACGGCCACGTTGCACTCGGCGCCTCCGACTTGGACGTTGAAAGATCTGGCCTCCTCCAGCCTAACCCCGGGATCCGGGGCCAGGCGAACCATGACCTCGCCTATGGTCACTACGTCCGCCTTCTTTGCCGGAGCCATCAAACCCGCCTCCTCTTCCCGTGTGATACGGCCAAGATCATCTGGCGGGCCACCCCCTCGATCTCGTCGAAACTGCCCCTCCGTACCATCCGGTCGTTGACGAGGGACGAACCCGAGAAGACGGCCGCCGCTCCGGCCTCGATGAAGGACGACGCGTTGTCCGGGCCAATTCCGCCGGAGGGCATGATCTTCAGCCCCGGCAGAGGGCCGAGAAGGTCCGAGACGTAGCGAGGACCCAAAACCTTGGCCGGGAAGAGCTTGACCGCATCGGCACCAATCACCGACGCGCGCCAGACCTCCGTGGAACTCATCGCGGCCGGAATCGCGACAATGCCGCGGGAGAGGGCCGCGGAGACCACCTCCTCCTGGAGCACGGGCGACACCACGAAGGCGGCGCCAACATCCATGGCACGAACGGCCGTGGCCGCATCGGTCACGGTGCCGCAGCCGAAGAGGTAGTCCTTGAATTCGGCTGAGTACCTCTCTATCAGCTCCACCGCGCCAGGCACCGTCACCGTGATCTCGATGATCTTGGCGCCTGCCGCCCCAAGGGCCTCCACAACCTCATCCATCCGCCCTGCATCATGAAGCCTCACCACACATACCAGGCCCAGGTCCGCGATCCTTCCCATAACCTCGTCCTTTGTCACCATTTCCAGCCCTCGATGGCAAGCCTCGTGGCTCTGAAGCCCGGCAGTGATATCTGTTTGCTGTGGCACTCAAGGCGCCGGACCTAGACCAAGGTATCTACCCACTCCACAACCCAGCCCCAGCCCTGACCCATGGCGCCGCGGGCAGGGAACCTGCAAGGCGATGGGGAAAAAGCCTTTTATTCTGACAACGGAACCTCCCTGCCAGAGGATGCGGATTGAGGCTTGCCCTGTCTCGCGGCGCAGTTGTTGTAGTCGCGGTGGTGATCGGGATCCAGGCCTCGTGCTGTCAGTCCTTCAACCTCTCCGGGCATGAGAACCTGACTCAGCCGGGGGACGCCCATCTCATTTTGTCGATCGCCCCCCAGGAGACATGGGCGAAAATGAGCCTGAGGATCGAGATCTCGGGTGCCATGGCCGGGGTTCTGCTTTTCCCGAGGATCGAGCCCAAGCTGGATCTCGCCTACTTCTACCTTGAGGGCGGCAACTACACCTTCGATATCTACGTGGTTGAGAGGCTTGGGTCTAGATTGGAGGATAGCGGGGACCTAGAGGCCCACGAACAGATCGGATTCACGATCCCATCTGGTCCGGAGCCGCCGCGGGAGAGGAAACCGATCATCGACCCGGTGAACCTCGGTTTCATGCTCACAGGGCTGTTCACCTTCGGCCTCCTTCTTCTGATCTTCCGCACAACGGGCCGGCCTGTCAAGAAACCGCCGGCCTGAAGAGGGGAAGGACTTGGAGGGGCGAGGGCATCTGGCGCCAGAGGGAACCTACGCAGAGCTCGCCAGAAAGATCCTCAAGGGCCACAGGTTCGAGAGCGACTCGATCGTCGCCGGCAACGCCCGGATAGGTTTCCGGCCAGCGGCAGTCGGCTTCGACATCTCCCTTGATGGCCGATCGCTCGGCAACACCACCGACAACTACTTCTTGGTCTACTTGACCGAACTGTTCACGGACCGCGATCAGCAGTCACTTGAACGCATAGGGCGCTTGGCCAAGGACGCCCGAACGCTGCAGGCCACCGAACTCCAGCAGAGCGTGGCCCGGGAGGCGGAGGGATTCAAGATCGGCAAGCAGCGGGTGACCTACTCGAGAAGGTATTTCCAGTGCTCCTGCGCGGACTGGAAGTATCGGAGGCGCCTGGGCGGCTGCAAGCACATAGCGGCCTTGAGGCTGCTCGAGGCCTAGCCGTCGTTGGGTTCCGAAGAGATTTTTAACGCTTGGACCGACCTTGGCACCCAAAGCATGTGGTCCCATGTCTAGGTTCGACGATGCGACCAGCCTCGCGCTCAGAAGGGCGATCTTCTACCAAGCATCCGAGATCTACTCGTCGGCACCCTCGGGCTTGTATGACTTCGGTCCGCATGGCCAAGCGATAAGAAGGAACATCGCGGCGTTCTGGAGACGGCAACTAGTCCAGCGCAATCAGATGCTTGAGATCCAGGGCGCCCAAATCATGCCCAAGGCAGTCTTTGAGTCATCCGGCCACCTGACCGGCTTCAGCGACCCGCTGACGCAGTGTCAGAAATGCCACGCGATGCACAGGGCGGACAAGATAGTCTCGGACGCAACCGGGCTACAGGTTCCCGAGGGCACCCAGGAAGCCAAGCTCGACGAACTGATCGCGCAAGAGGGGCTGGCCTGCCCCTCCTGCGGAGGCCAGCTCTCAAAAGTCAGGAGGTTCAACCTCATGATGGGGGTGATGCTGGGACCTCTGCAGGACCAGGTCTGCTATCTGAGGCCTGAGACTTGCCAGTCCATCTTCTGCGGCTACCTGAGGCTGACCAAGACGATGAGGGTGAAGCCCCCCTTCGGGATAGCCCAGGAGGGCGCATCCTTCAGAAACGAGATCTCGCCCCGGAACTTCCTGATCAGGCAGAGGGAGTTCGGGCAGATCGAATGCGAGATCTTCTTCGACCCGGAGATGATCGACGAATCGCCGGGGATTGAGAAGGTCGAGGACATCTCCATGAGATTCCTGACCCTCGGGTCCGACGAGCCGGTCGAGCTGTCCACATCCGAGCTCGTAGAGAAGGATCTTGTGAGCGGGAAGCTGATCGCCTACTACCTCGCCGAGGTGCAGAGGGTCTGGGAGGCGATGGGCTTTCCACACGAGTCCCTCAGGTTCAGAGAGGTTGGGAAGGAGGAAAGGCCGTTCTACTCCAAGGAGACATGGGATTTTGAGGCACTGTCCGACAAGCTCGGATGGGTCGAACTGGTAGCCAACAACTACAGAATGGACTACGATCTGGCTGGGCATCAGAAAGGTAGCGGGGCCGATCTGAGATGGACGCGGGAGAACGGGGAGAAGTTCATACCCCATGTCTGGGAGATCTCGGCCGGTCTGGACCGCACTCTCATGTGTCTGCTGGAGGTTTCCCTGAGGAAGGAGGGAGAGCGGACCTATCTCTCCCTACAGCCTCAGATCGCTCCCTTCATCGCCGGGGTGTTCCCCCTGGTCAACAAGGGAGGACTCCCCGAGATCGCACACAGGATAGTGGAGGACCTGAGGGCCAACGGGCTCGCCTCCTCCTACGATGAGTCCGGCTCGATCGGAAGAAGGTACGCAAGGGTTGACGAGATCGGCTGCCCCTACTCCCTGACCGTCGATTTCGACTCGCTGAAGGACACGGCGGTTACGATCCGCGACCGGGATACCACAAAGCAGGTCAGGGTCGAGATTGCCCAGCTTCCCGTTGTGCTCTGGAGGCTCCTCAACGGAGTGGCGACGTTCAACGACTTGAAGCCGGCAGCAGGGCCCTCAGCAGGTCAAAGTCCCTGACGACGCCCACCAGTTCCCCCTCGGGCGCCATGACGGGGATCTCCTTCAGGTCCGTTGTGACCATGACCTTCGCGCAGCGCTTGATGGGCGTGCGGCGGCCGACCCCGATCTCCTTGGTCATCAGGTCTCCGACCGTCTTGTCCTGCGGAATCACGAGGTTCTTGCTGACGACGTAGAGCAGGTTCTTGCCCTCCAAGGACCACATGTCGCCCTCGGTCTCGGTAGTCAACATGTCGG
>Ga0315309_1001471_pt1 | contig 14018 bp, 10 predicted proteins | sample TDP4_MG_FD_203080 | JGI IMG/M metagenome (GOLD analysis project Ga0315309, IMG submission 203080) | Freshwater sediment microbial communities from Lake Towuti, South Sulawesi, Indonesia - TDP4 | ecosystem: Environmental > Aquatic > Freshwater > Lake > Sediment | place: Indonesia: South Sulawesi... | reverse complement strand
TTCTGTAGAGAGCTGACTTTGGAAGCAGCGGGAGCAATATAGGTCTGATCGCTCGATAGACAGCTAGAGAGATTGCTGAGTCGATCAGATGATGCACAATGGTTCCGAGAGAGACCCAGAGACCAGCTACCTCCGCCGCCACCTTCACGACGCCAAAGATGGGACCAAGCCCGTAGACAACCAATCCTTCTCCAACAGCGTGAATAGGGAGCGCTATTAGAAGAAGCGCTTTCACATAGCTTCCTCCTCTGAAGACGTAGATCGACGCTGCAACTCCCCACAGGACATGGATGAACGCCCTAGCTGCGATAACCGGTCCAAGCGTTGCCAGAAAGCCAAATGTTGAAGCCAGTCCGACAAGAGCTGCTGCTAATGGGCCGATTATGACTGCGAGCATCGATGGAACATGGGATGCTGCAGTCCCGGAATACTGAATTGCCGGAATATATATCTGAAGTGGGGTTCCCCTAAAAACAAAAGGAATAGCAATGGCGAGCGCTGAAAGGACGCTGGACAGTGCAAGCTGAACACTGTTGATCTTCCAAAGAGAACTCAAAGCAGTCCTTCCTTTCTAGCATGAACGCGATGAAAACGCGAAAGAGGAGCCTCTTCCAGATATCCAGTTAGACTCTCGCCGAACATGTTCGAAACCCCGTGAAGACTAGCACTTTGAATAGCCTTCTTTGTCGCTCCTTTTCAATTATTGGTATCTTGGTATGCCTAGAAAGACACGTTAGATATTTAAGGCCAAGGGTCCTTTCAATATGTATGTGAGCGGGTGGTTTACTCCCTCCGTTCCGCAGTGAAATAAACCCCAAAAGGGAGATAAAAAGTGAAACGCAAGACTACGCTCTATGTTTCTGTTACCGCGATTTTCGCTGCCCTCTACGCTGCTGGCGTCGTCGCTCTTGCTCCAATCAGTTTTCAGGTATTCCAAGTTAGAGTAGCCGATGCAGTACTGCCGCTTGCGATACTCTTCGGTTGGCCAGCTGTTCTTGGGTTTTCGGTAGGAGCATTTGTGGCAAACTTCTTCGGCGGTCTCGGAGTTGTGGACGTAGTAGGTGGAAGCGCTGCAAACTTTCTCGCCACGTATACTGCTTGGAAGATAGGACAGAGAAAGGGCAAGACTAGTTGGCTCGCTGCCGTAGCCGTCGAGATACTCGTGGTGACAGTGATTGTCGGTAGCTATCTGAGCTACCTATTTCAAATGCCATTGGAGCTAGGGCTGCTCGGTATCCTGCTGGGAAGTTTCGTAGCCATTGGGCTCCTTGGATATGCGTTGCTTCTCGCGTTGGCAAGACCAATCATAACTAATCAATTGAAGTCATATGGACTGACTGTTTACCGAAAAGAGGCTTAGTAGCCAAACATAGGTTACGAGTTTGGCTGCGCAAGCTACAATCCCTTAGATTCAAGAAGCGCTCCTCGTGTTTAGACTGATGTAAACCTGTGCCTAGGGCAGTGTCGAAGCATCAGTAATCTGCCTCGACCTTCGGTTGAATAGTATTTTTCTATTTGAGCGTTATTAGGCTCTATAGAAGTGAGAGAACCCATGTCCAGAAGTCAGACACACCTCGGCGACATGAACCTGAAAGACTTTAGAAAATATGGGTACAGAGCCATAGATTGGATAGCCAATTACCTAGCAAACCCTGACAAGTACCCCGTTTTAGCTCAAGTGAAACCAGGTCAAATTCGAGAAGCCCTTCCAAAGTCGCCGCCTGAAAATCCTGAGACTATGGATTCTATTCTGAAAGATCTAGATCAGATAATTGTTCCGGGAATCACTCATTGGAATCATCCCGCGTTCTTCGCATATTTCTCCTTAACTGGATCTGTGCCTGGAATCCTTGGGGAGTTACTCAGCGCAGCTTTCAATGTCAATGCGATGCTCTGGAAGACATCGCCAGCTGCAACTGAATTAGAGCAGGTTGTTCTAGACTGGCTCCGCCAGATGCTCGGTCTTCCCGCGGACTTCCAAGGCATCATCTACGATACCGCGTCTATCTCCAGCCTCCATGCGATGACTGCTGCCAGAGAAGCTCTAGCAGATCTGAAAGTGCGCGAGGAAGGCTTAGCCGGACGCTCCGAAATCCCTCGTTTGAGGCTTTACACATCGGAGCAAGCGCACTCCTCTATTGAGAAAGGCGCAATCTTAATCGGCATCGGCCAAAGAGGAGTGAGAAAGATCCCTGTCGATAATGAGTTCCGAATGGACCCTGCCGCTCTAAGACATGCAATCGAAGAAGATTCGCGGTCAGGGTGGCGACCATTCTGCGTCGCAGCGACGGTGGGAACCACTTCCACGACGAGCATTGACCCAGTTCCTGAAATCGCTGAGATCTGCAAGGAGAAAGGGCTGTGGCTGCATGTCGATGCTGCATATGGAGGCGCAGCAGCCATCTTGCCTGAGATGCGGCATGTACTGGACGGCTGCGAAAGGGCAGACTCGATCGTCGTGAATCCTCACAAATGGCTCTTCACTCCCATAGATGCCAGCGCCTTCTACTGCAGAAGACCGGACACCCTCCAAAGAGCCTTCAGCTTGGTCCCTGAGTATCTGCGGACCAGTGAAGGTGAGACAGTGCGAAACTACATGGACTATGGAATCCAGTTGGGCCGAAGGTTCCGTGCTCTCAAGCTGTGGATGATCTTTCGATACTTCGGCCAAAAAGGACTGGCAGCTAGAATCCGCGAGCACATAGGGCTGGCCCGCCAATTCACTTCATGGATTGACGACGACCCTGACTTTGAAAGGCTCGCTCCAGTACCTTTCAGTACAGTCTGCTTCAGAGCTCGACCTAAAGACTTGGCGGATCTTCTTGAGAAATCTCCGAAGGCAGCCGATGAAATAGAGTGTTATCTCAATTCGCTTAACGAGGCATTGCTGGAGGCAGTGAACGCTACCGGACTTGCTTACCTCTCTCACACTCGTCTTCGAGACAGGTTTGTTATTCGACTGGCTATTGGTAACATCAGAACAACGGAGAGCTATGTATCTCGGGCTTGGAAGCTCCTGCGAGACCACGCTAGAAGATTGGATAAAGAGTTCAGGCCATCCGCATTGCGAGTACATGAAGATGGATAGATACGCCTGTTGGCTGGTCCAGCCATGAAGATGCAAGCAAAATACTGAGAATTGTGGAAGGATTGAAACGACACGAGTAGTCTTTACGGGCATTTACGATTGACGTAGAGGCATCCTACCCGTTCCGCTACGTTAGAAGACTATTGCATGTGTCGAGAAAGGAGTTCATTCTCTATCTTCGGCAGACTTTCAACAAGATTGAACGCTCGAAAATACTTCATCATAACCTCAACGATCTTCTCGAGTACAAGCTTCTCGGCTCGGACGCCATTTCCCAGTAGATTCCAGTAAAGTTTCCTTCTTGCCTCGACCACTCTATCTTCGGTCCAGATATACCGGCAACCTGTTCGAACAAGCCAGCTCTGTCGCTCAAGAGAAAGTTCATCGAATGGTCTTCCCAATTCGTTTCCTCGCCTCCATTTCTCCCAGCGACGGCTCGTAACCACAGCACTCTTCAGAATTTGATTCAAATTCGATAGACTAGCCACTTTGCCTTCAGAGGCCAGTTTGTCCTCCATCTCGACGAGATTCATCAATCCTGAATATTCGGCGTCGCTGAACTCTGGACCTACGTTTGCTCCCCCAACTCCAGAGGCAGGATAGGCCTCGAGGTTAGCTACGTAGTCTGTGTAGTGTCCCTTTATAACAGAGCCGTAGGCAGCGGCTATCTCCGCTAGTTTCCTAGCAGTATTCGGGGAGAATGTGGTAGTGTGAAGGTCGGTGCCAACCCTGCCGACTATGAAGCAAGGCCAGACATTTTGAAGGTTACGCTTCAATAGTTGTCCCTTGAGAAGCTCCAAGAACCTCCTAAAATCTTCAGGTTCGGTCATGCCGCCCTCTACTTCCTCTGTGCCAACCTCGTAGCTGATAGGCGACAGCCGCCTCTCAGCCCTGACATACTCCACATGTTCAATCAGCTCTACTGTTCTATCGACGACTATCTCCATCGGAACAGAAGCTCTACTTTTGAAGGTTGGATCTACAGTGGCGTCGATATGGAGCAGATCGTATCCTGCCAGCAAACATGATGAAAGCGACTCCTTCACAGCCGCCATGGCTCTCTCGAAAGGCCAGTTCTGTATCCTCTGTAGGTCTTTAAGGTAAGGACCACCATGGTCGAGGCCTATTATTACAGGTCCTTGGTATCCTACTTCTTGCGCAAATTCGAAAGTGCGCTGAACGAATTGCTCTTGACTCCATTTCGTGTAGCCACCATCAAAATCGACCTGATTCAATGTAGCCGCAAATTTGATTGGTGCATTCGCTCTTTTCGCCGCTAAGAACGCTGCTTTCAAAACTGCTTCAGAGTTCGGACACGCGGCAAACAGCGTGAAGTTCTGTCCTTCTCTCCGCGATATGTTCTTGAACGATTGCAATATAGCCTCTGTAATTGGAATCCTGAGAGTTTCAGCGAGTTTTCTTATTTGACTTCTGTCCTTCTTCGACGCCAACTGATTCTCCTGAATATTACACTAGAACAAATTCATAACTTAATCTTGTGCCAAGACGAATTCTAGAGTCTATTCGATTCTTGGATATGCAGCGCGTAGAATCCCTTTAGAATCGGAGGGAGCAAGTATGCCCTCTAGAAAGATCCTGATAAGCAATCAGCACCCTAAACTGGATTCAGCCGAAAAGGCATGAATGAAATCCTCAGGAGTTCATATAGATAGGCTAAAATCACACTCTTGGGAATATCTTGCGAACAGGTGCATTAGGAAATGGAACGAATGAAAGCAGCTGTCATCCACGATGTTGGAGACATGAAAGTCGAGGAAGTCGATGTCCCTCAAATCAAAGCTGATGAAGTTCTTGTCAAGACGAAAGTCTGCGGCATATGCGGAACCGATGTATCCATGTTTAGAGGAAGATATCTTCCAGTTAAGCCAGTTATTCCGGGACATGAGTTTTCAGGAGAAGTCGTCAAAGCAGGCGAGTCGGTTGAGACAATAAAAGTCGGAGATAGAGTTACTGTCGACGAGAATGTATCATGCGGCGTATGCTACTTCTGCAAGAGGCAGCAGAAGTTGCTTTGCCCAAGCCTTTACCAAGTCGGAATTCATTCGAACGGAGCGTTCGCTGAATACGTCAAAGTGCCAGCGCAAAACGTCTTCAAGCTACCAAAAGGGATGTCGTACGAGTATGCAGCCTTCACTGAACCCTTGGCATGCTCTATCAGAGCGGTTGATCGAGCTAAGATAGGGACAGGAGACTCAGTCGTGGTGATGGGAGACGGCCCTATCGGATTGGCGCTTGTACAAGTAGCTCGATTGGATGGAGCTTCTATGGTCATTGACTGCGGTCACCACGAGTATCGACTTAAGAAAGCCTTGGAAGTAGGTGCTGATGTAGCTGTGAATACTAAAAGAGAGAATCCTGTCAAGAAGGTAACTGAATTAACTGACGGTAGAGGAGCGGATGTCGTTATTGAAGCTGTAGGCCGACTTGAAACATATCAGCAGGCATTCCGGATGGTTAGAAGAGGAGGAAACCTAGCGATAATGGGCGTTCCTGCAGCAGGACTCAAAATGGAGTTGAGGCCTTTCGACGACATGTTCAATAAAGAATTGACACTTCACGGTTCCTTCGCGGGAACCTACGATACTTGGATTAGGGCTATCTCGTTGATCTCAACAGGTAAGTTCAAGGTTGAACCGCTGTTGACGCACAAGTCCGCTCTAGATCAGATTCCGAAGGCCCTAAGCCTAATGGAGAAGAGAGGGGACAACGCGATAAAGATCCTCACCTCGCCTGAGTACAAAGGGCTATTGAAGATAGGGTAGAATCTTGCATAATCCCCCTTTTTCAATATCTTTGAATCTCAGCCTGCTGAGATGTTGAACTTAGGCTGTGGGCGTTCGGGTTTTCGTCTACTGGATTTCTTAGCTAGGCTTAGACCTTATCCAATCTGTCTCTTATCCACTTCTCTTCTGGCGGCTCTAGCATCAGCGACTTCAGATAAGCTATTGCTTTTTTGCATCCATCCGTCCGATTGATCACTGGGTCTTCATGCTCGAAACTTAGAACATAGTCATATCGAACCATCGCTAGCGCGGTGAGCACTCTCCTCCATTTCACGTCGCCCCACCCTACCACTCTGAATCTGAATCCTCTATCAAGCCTACGCCAATCTCCAGTTGCAGCAACCCCAGAGTAGGCCAGATTCTCCTCTACGAGTTCAGCATCTTTCGCGTGAACGTGATAGATTCTGTCCCCAAGCCGTTTAATGAAGACGACAGGGTCTACAAGGCACCAGAGTAGATTCGCAGGGTCCAGATTGAACCCAAATTCTTTCCTTCCTCCGAATGCTTTGATCATTTGCTCACAAGTCTCGATGTTGTACGCTTGCTCCTGAGGGTGCGGTTCATGAGCAAACCTTACTCCATGCTCCGCAAATACATCGAGAATTGGGTCCCACCTTTCAATTATCGCCTTGTAACCTTTCTCCCAAAGCTCAATGCCTCCAGGCCAAACGAACCACCTTGAAAAATTCTCGCAACCGATGAATCCATTCACAACGTCGACATCAAGCGCAGCTGCCGCTTCAGCAGTCTTCTTCATCCTCTCTGTACCGAACTTCACCTTTTCCTCCGGACTTCCTCGCATTATGGTATCCGTGTCTACGCCATGCGGACCTCCAACCAGCTGCCCTTCAATATGGTTGCTCAAAGCTGATATCGTTAAGCCGTACTTCTTCACCGTCTCTTTGAATTCAGTAGCTCCGCCCTTCAAGATCCTTTCTATGTTTACGTGATTGCTCCCCTTATCAGCAGCGATCTCAACCGCTTCATATCCCAGATTTGAAACATACTTCAATACATCTTCCAGCGGCCTTTCATTGAACATTACAGTAAAGACACCTATCTTCACTCATACCCCTCCAATGGACTGTGTCTACTGTTAGTCGCTTCATTTCTTAAGAAATTATTGCCAATACTCTAAAGTCTAAGGCGATTTCATCCGTCTAATTCAAATTCAGCGTCTCTTGGATTGGAAGAGAAAAGGGATTGAGATTGACTCACTTTCTTTGAACATAGCTGAAAGCGTCGACTGGGCAGATGAAACCGCACATTCCACAACAACTACAGTATTTCTGATTTACCGCTGGGAGTTGCTTCACTTTACGTCCTTTCACGGACCTCATTGTTATTGCTGGGCAATAAGATTCAGCGCATCTTCCGCAACCGGTGCACTTTTTCTCATCTACTTTCGCTACGTAGTATGGGAAGTTCGTCTCCTGTGTAGATTTGATGTACTGTAACGCCACTCCTCTAAAATCGTCTATAGTCTCATACTTGCATTTGGCCATGTACTCCTTGAGCCAATCATTCGTCTTCGTCATCAGTTTCATCCCGTTTTGAACAACTCCTGTGAGCGTTTGACAGGCATAGGCTCCAAGCATTATCGCTTCAACGACATGTTCGGAGCGGGTAATCCCCCCTCCTGAGAAGCAGTTGATGTCAGGAATATTCTTTGAGATCAGAGCGGTAGCTTTGTACATACTGAACCGCAACGCTGCGCCTCCCACATCTGCTGGACAGTTCGCATCAAGCGCTGGAAATGGTCCCTTGCCCCCGTTCCAAATGTCTGGAGGAGCTATTGCGAAATATTTGTGTGTGGTCACAACGTGTCGAGCTCCTATTTTGGCAGCTTCTTCTGTAATGTACATCATCCTAGGGTAGCCGCTCTCTGGGGTGAGTTTAAAGCCAACTGGAAGCCTCGTGGCTTTCACAGCAGCTTCGAGTACAGGGAAGAAGACCTCAGGGGCAGCACCCATTGCCATTCCCCACTTCGCCTCGGGAGGTAGCTTACGAGTGTCAACTACACCCATCAAGCCCACTGGGCAACCGGTATTCAATTCGATAATATCAGGACCCAGCTCCGCGACCCTCTTCACGTGGTCGCTCCATTTTTCCGGATCGGATTCGTGTACAAGGGCTTGGGCGATTATCGGCACATCCCCTGGCAGCTTTGGTCTTAGAGTATCAATTAGTTCCTTGGCCCAAGGAAGGAAATTGAAGAGATTCTTCGCTGTGTAGATGTGTCCAAGGACCATGTTTCCCTCGCGTACCTTCAACCAACGACCTACATACTGCTGATTCCTAAATAGGCTCTTGAAATCAAGCTTCTTCTCCCACTCTGTAGGATCTCCGGGCACAATAGCTGGAATGTAAACAAACCCGGCACCAGCCTTGACATACTTTAAGTATAGTTCAGCTGCTTTAGCTCCAGGGAACCAAGCTTTATCGAGATTGTGAGGAGATACTCCTAAAGGGGAACGCATCTTCACTCCATCGAGCTCGGTTGAAATGTCTACATTAGACTTGCTCATATTCTCAAACTCCTAACATGGTGGTTCATTATCTCAGATTGTAAACTTATTGGCTTATCGGTGCTGTGTGCCAACGAACATTTTGTTCAGGCACATCTTTTATGGATGAAAGGTTAAACTTGAAGAAAGTGGCTTCAGTCAGACTCGTGCACGCCAGTCGACGTGGCGATCAACGGTTTGGGCTTTTCCTTTCTATCATCTTTCTTATTAGCGGAGACACTAGGGTTGCAAGAATCATTATCCCAATGAAAAACTGGATGGCGCCTATTGTTAAGCCTGCGCCGCGCGTCATATAGACAGAGCCGGCGTACAAGAATCCGAAGAAGATCGATGACAAAATGATGCCTAAAGGATTGTTTAACGCTAGCATGGCCGCTGCGATGCCTATGAAACCATAACCTTCGACTGCACCGTGTTGGACGCAGTGATAGACACCAAGCACTTCATTTGCGGCGCCAAGTCCTGCGATGCCGCCGCTCAAGAAAGAGACTATCATTACAGTGTTGGCAACACTTACTCCGCTGAAACGGGCTGCATCGGTACCGGATCCGACAGCTCTTATATTGTAGCCCAGAACACTCTTCTTCAAAAACATGTAGACCATAAACGGCAATATCAAACTGATTATTATTCCGAAATGAAGCCTAGTTCCAGACACTAAGATAGGAAGCTCAGCTGAAGCGGCTATCGGGATTGATTTTCCCTCTACTTGTATACGTTCGATGTCTGAAAAAGGATAGTATACGAAATAGTGCACTGTCAAGTGTCCGACGAAGTTCATCATTAGGGTTGTGAGGATCTCGTTAACGCCAAACTTCGCTTTTAGAAAGCCGCTGATGAGGCTCCATAAGCCTGCGCCCAAGAACCCAAACAGATATCCCACGGCAATATGCAGAATGAGAGGCAGATTTGTGAAGTAGATTCCTCCTAAGAGAGTGAAAAACATTCCCATGTACATCTGCCCCTCTATGCCGAGGTTCCAGTAGCCTGCCTTGAAAGCCAAGGCGAAGCCCAAGGCCGCCAACATGAAAGATGAGGATCTGAGCAATGTTTCCGCTGTTTTGTATGGTGTTGAGAATGCGCCGAGGAACATGGCTGAGTAGGCTTCTAGCGCATTGAGACCTGAGGCTTGTAGGAATACTGCAGCGATAATGAATCCTAACAATACTGCGATGATGGCACTGTATATAGATTTGAAAACAATTCTTTCCATTTCAATTCTGCCGATTATATAGTGAATACATGTTGTATGTGGTTCGGAGAAAGCACACGCGTATCAATCTAATATGGCTTCCTGTAGAGATGAATGGACTGCAACCTATCCTCATCCTTGTCTGTAGAGCCAAAAACTTGAAGTAGACCTACCCTTTTGAATCGCCCTATCTGGAATTTGTAGGGTAGATTGAGAAGAGGAACGCCAAGCATGCTCTTAAAAAAATAGAGAGGGAGTGCCTAAGCGTTGGGCACTTTTTTACCAAGTTTTCGCCTCTTTTCTCTCGGGGACGTATGTTCCCGCCAAAGCCCTATCACAGACGTCTTTAATCTTCTTTTGTACGTTTTCCGGTAGTTTCTTGAACGGCTCGTTGTATACAGGTTTGATAGCGCTGCCAAACATCGGACACAATCCAGCTGGGAATTGCTTCCCCATCGGTGCGCCTCCGGCTAGTAGATTTTCAATCATAAGTCTTACGGGCGCGTAGTCGTGCATATAATCCATTATGAAATCAACGTAGTCCTGTTCGGGCGCCATCTGAGACTGTGGAACGAAAATCCCAGTAGTGCCGACATTTCTTTCCTTGCAAGCTGCCATAGCTCCGGTATCGGTCATGGCGGCATACTTTCCTATGAAGTCTGCTCCAGCGTCGATCATCATTAGGGCCGTCTCCTTCCCTTTAGCCGGATCTGTCCAAGAACCTGCATACGCCTTGAAAACTTCGACTTTAGGATTCACTAATTTTGCGCCAACCTCGAAACCGTTGACGTATGCGTTTCCGCACGGGGACTCCGTGCCACAGAATGCACCTATCTTATTGGTCTTCGTTAGAAAGCCTCCAAGCATTCCCGTAACATATCCAGGAGCTTCTTCCATTAAGACAACTGAAGTGGCAGTTGGGCCGTTCTTAGTGACACAGGTATAGCCTATCTGTTGTTTCGGATACTCAGTGCAGATTTTCAGCGCTGCTTCAGCACCTTGAAATCCCCACCACATAACCAAATGATATCCTTCCTCGAGATAGTCCCTATACAACTTCTCTATGTCAGCCCATGCTACTGATTCGCTTAGCGAAGTTTTACAGCCGTACAGCTCTTCCATCTTTTGTTGTGCTGTCCAGCACATACTGCCCCATGAACTGTCATCTCTAGTGCAATCCGTCATGCCTGCAAACTTGAACTCTTTCGGATCAATTTTTGGCATCTCGGCAGGTTTCGTGACGGTCTGTGTCATAGTACTAGTTACTGTAGTTGTTACCGCAGGTCCTGGCCCTGGCGCAGGTGCTGCGCTCATCCCCACATAATACCCTGCTACACCCGCAACGACCGCTGTTACCACCCCGGCACCATACTTTAAGTACGATCTTCTATTCACATTTTCAGACATTTTTGCACCTCCTTCCACTTCTTTGCCTTCCAAAAAAATCTTCGACCTTTATAGGATTTGGCTCAAGAATATATAAAACTTCGGAATCTACTCTTAGACTGGCGAGCTGTGTATTCGATGGGTCGATCGACTGAAAGAGTTCACAAGGTTGAATTGAAGAACATCACTAAGAGTTTTCCAGGAGTACTCGCGCTCGATCACGTAGATTTTTCAGTGGAGGACGGAGAGATCTGCGGACTGCTGGGTGAAAACGGTGCCGGAAAGACTACCTTGATGAATATTCTATCTGGACTTTACCATCCAGATGAGGGTAAAATATACATTGACGACAAGAAAGTGGCTTTGAAGTCGCCACTCGATGCCATTAATTTGGGAGTTGGAATGGTTCATCAACATTTTATGCTTATTCCGGTATTTACGGTGGCTGAGAATATTGCATTGGGATCTGGAGAGCCGGTCGCTAATGTTGAGAAAAAAATCAAGGAAGTCTCCGCAAAATATGGGCTTAAGGTAGACCCTCGGTCTAGAGTATCGCAACTCCATTTGGGTGAGCGGCAGAGAGTTGAGATTATAAAGGCGCTCTACAAAAAGGCCGACATCTTCATATTTGATGAACCGACATCTGTTCTCATACCTCAAGAAGTTGAAAGTCTATTTTCAGTTCTTAAGTTGTTCGCTGCTGAAGGGCGCTCTATAGTATTCATTACACATAAACTTAATGAAGCTCTGGCGATTTGCGACAAAGTAACCGTCTTAAGACGGGGCAAACTTGTTGGAAGCATAAAACCGGAAGACACTACTAGAAAAGAGCTAGCTGCGATGATGGTAGGCGCAGAATTCGCCACTGTCGAGAAAGTGCCGCATGAGCCAATAGAAACAGTCATTGAAGTCAAAAATCTGACAGCTCTCAGAGACGATGGCCTTGTTGCGTTGAAGGATGTTTCCTTCAGCATACGCAGAGGAGAAATATTCGGGATCGCTGGGGTCGCTGGTAACGGTCAAAGTGAACTTTCCGAAGTCTTAGCGGGTTTACGCAAATGCGTCAAGGGAGAGGTCATTGTTAATAAAAAAGACCTTACAAATGCGTCTCCAAACAAATTCAGACAAAACGGTGTGAGTTACATTCCTGAGGAACGCATTAATGTAGGCCTTATACTGGACTTTACGGTTGCTGAGAATTGTATCTTAGGAAAACAATATGATGAAACTTTCTCTCACTTCGGCCTCATCAAATCAGATGAAGTAAACAGACACGCCGAGGAACTGGTCACTAGCTACGATGTTGTGACCCCTAGCATAGATTCTTCTACAAAGGTCTTATCCGGGGGTAACCTCCAAAAACTGATAGTCGCCCGTGAACTGACGCGAAAAAGTGATTTATTGATCGCTACTTATCCTCTAAGAGGCTTAGACGTTAGAGCCACCGAATTCGTACGCCAGAAACTGTTGGATGCTAGGATGAATAATGTGGCTGTACTGTTTATAAGCGAAGATTTGGACGACATCTTCGACTTGAGTGATACTATAGCGGTTATTTATGAGGGAAAGATTACGGGGATCTTCCCCCAGGCGAAAGCCAATAGAAAGGAAATAGGGCTACTTATGGCTGGTATAAAAGAAGGCGGGTAGGTAAGGCAAGATTGCGTATAGAATGGAAAGGATTGAATATTCAAGATCGCTTGCGACCAACATATATGGCCATACTCGCAGTACTGTTAGGGTTCATTGTCGGTGCGGTACTGATCCAAGCCTCAGGTCTCAATGCGCTAGAAGCCTACTCAGCCATGTTCCTCGGCGCATTCTCAACACCATACAAAACAGCGGAAACACTTATCAGAGCGTCCCCTTTCATGATGGCGGCTCTAGGCTTCGCTATAGGCTTCAAAGCAGGCTACTGGAACATAGGTGTAGAGGGACAGCTTGTTATAGGAACGGTTGTGGCTCTTTGGGGAGGAATTACGTTTGCAGATCTGCCTTCTATTTTGCTTATTCCGCTGATATATCTTCTCGGATTCATGGGCGCAGGCTTATGGAGCCTCATCAGCGGCTTTCTAAAAGCGAAGTTTGGCGTTAACGAGATCCTCACAACCCTAATGATGAACTATGTAGCTTTTTGGGTAGGGCACTACCTTGTGCACTTTCCTTGGGACGACCCGGAGGTATATGTGCCACAAACAATCCCGATAGCCGCTTCAGCTGAGCTTCCTATCTTAGTGTCTGGAACTAGGCTTCATGCCGGAGTTATAGTAGGCTTGGCTTCGGCCTTCATAATCTACATATTCCTCAAGAAGACATGCTTAGGTTACTCTATAAGAGCCGTCGGATTCACTTTGGAGGGCGCTCGCTACGCAGGAGTAAGCGTTTTCAAGACTGTAATGATAACCTCTTTCTTAAGCGGCGGCATCGCGGGGCTTGGTGGCGTGGGCGAAGTACTTGGCGCCTATCACGTCATATTGGAGAATCTAACTTATGGTTACGGCTTCACAGGGATTGCAGCGGCCATGCTAGCTCTAAGTAATCCTCTCGGTATTATTCTGTCATCAATCTTCTTCGGATTCCTAGTTACCGGGTCGCTCTATATGACGCGCGGCGCAGGCTTAACAATAGGCGCCATCCAGTTTTTCATTGGGATAATGATTCTTGCAACCCTAGTGTCTCCGCTAATAGGAAAGATAACAGTAAGGAAAAAGCTGAAGCCATTGATCAGCAGTGAATCGAGGTAAGATCAACTTTGGTTGAATTTTTGTCGCAAGAATTCTTACTACCCGTATTGGTTACAGCTGTAATGTTGGCAACCCCATTGTTGTTGGCTGCACTTGGCGAGACTTTGTCGGAGAAATCTGGAGTATTCAACATAGGGATAGAAGGCTACATGCTAATGGGGGCATTCGCCGCGTATGCTGGTGCTTTAGTTACGAGAAACCTGTGGTCAGGCTGCTTGATTGGGATTGTATCAGGTTTAGCATTGGCCTTATTACATTCTATTCTATGCGTAACCT
>Ga0315309_1001470_pt1 | contig 14018 bp, 16 predicted proteins | sample TDP4_MG_FD_203080 | JGI IMG/M metagenome (GOLD analysis project Ga0315309, IMG submission 203080) | Freshwater sediment microbial communities from Lake Towuti, South Sulawesi, Indonesia - TDP4 | ecosystem: Environmental > Aquatic > Freshwater > Lake > Sediment | place: Indonesia: South Sulawesi... | reverse complement strand
CAGAGCCAGAAAAACCAATAACAAAGCCGCTAAGACTTCCAATTCAAGACGTATACTCAATCACAGGTGTCGGCACAGTCCCAGTCGGGCGAGTAGAAACAGGTGTACTGAAAGAAGGTGAAACAGTTATGGTTGTACCGCCTAGCGTAAAGGGGGAAGTAAAATCAATCGAAACGCACCATGTGAGAATACCGAAGGCGCTACCAGGAGATAACATAGGTTTTAACCTACGAGGTGTAGCAAAAACAGACATAGCCAGAGGCGACGTAGTTGGACCAGTTGATAAACCACCAACAGTTGTTAAAGAATTCGTTGGACAGATAATCGTAATTCATCACCCAACAGCAATAGCGCAAGGATACACGCCGGTTCTACACGCCCACACCTGCCAAATTGCATGCAAATTCGTGGAGCTAATCAAAAAACTAGACCCGAGAACTGGACATGTTGTTGAAGAGAAACCATCATATCTAAAAACAAACGACAGCGCTCTAGTCAAGCTGCAGCCATTAAAACCAATAGTCATAGAGCTATACTCAGAGATTCCGCAGCTTGGAAGATTCGCAATTCGAGATATGGGTACAACAATAGCCGCTGGTGTTGTTAAAGAAATCACCCAAAAGGCTTAAAACACACGCTCCTCCTTTTTTTCTAAACCTAGGTGCTTTGCTCATTGGTAACAAAGGCTAGAATCCGCCTCACAAGTACTGACCCTAAAAAAATCGACAGCGTATGCGATGAAGTGAAACAAATAGCCGAAAAAACTGGAGTAAAAATGGCTGGACCAATCCCACTGCCGACGAAGCATCTTAAAGTTCCAACAAGAAAATCGCCGTGTGGGGAAGGCACCCACACCTGGGACCGATGGGAGATGAGAATCCACAAAAGACTGATTGAACTTGACGCCAATGAACGATGCATGCGAAGAATAATGAGGCTTAAAGTCCCGGACGAAGTCTTCATCGAAATAGAGTTAACCTAATGTAGAATTTTAATCATTTCTCTTTTATCCGCTTACAACCACTTTGTTATACCAAAAAGGAAATTCATATATGTCTCCCAGAAAAGGCATGATAGAAAAAATTCAGAAACTTGCCAAACAAAAAACAAAACATTATGGATGCCACGGATGGGACCACGTGGAACGAGTATACAATCTATGCATCTTAATCGGTAGAAAAGAAAAAGCAGATATTGAAACCCTGAAAATAGCCTCTCTACTACACGACATTAAGCGTAATGGAGAAAAAGTCGACCATGCATTGAAAAGCTCCGAAGAAGCTGAACGAATTCTAAAAAAACTGCATTTTCCACCAAGTAAAATTTCTAAGGTTGTTGATGCCATAAAGACACATAGATTCAGAGGGGAAACTAAACCCCCAACCTTAGAGGCTAAAATACTCTCCGACGCTGACAAATTAGACGCCATGGGCGCTATAGGCATATACAGGGCATCATCGTTTGGAGCAGAAACTCAAAGGGGCTTCCAACAAACAATAAACCACTTTCACGAAAAGCTACTCAAACTTAGACGATTAATGTACACAACCACCGCCAAGCATCTGGCAGAGAAAAGATGCAGGTTTATGCTGACCTACCTTAAGCAAGTTGAAGCAGAGTTAATCTTCAACTCATAAAGCGGCCCCAAATCGCCTATGCAACACACTATAGACTTTAAACACGTTAAGCATTAACTATCGCGGGGTCCAGCCCTTTAAATCCTTGAAGCCATATTACTCTTTCGTTTTTTAGTTTGCTAACGTAAGCATCGATCTTTTCTTGAGGGTAAAATCTAGCTAAATCGAATTTTTTCATATCAACTCCGTTAACTTTTTTCGGTATCAGCGTATCAAAATAGGGTTCAGGCTGCCATTCAATAGAGCCTTTAACTATTCCTCTTATGATCGACGCCATTTCAGGTATTTCCACGCGAACAACATTCTGTCGAACGACCTTCTTTCCCTCTTCCTCCTCAATTATTTCTCCGACGCCACCTGTATTCAAGAGATAGCATTGCACTTTGTCACTATGCCTTTTAACAAACTCATAAAACCAGTTTCCTTCTTCAGCCTCATCTCCAACAATGAAGGGGTTGGTTCCAACTTCCCTCACTGATTCTCCAGCCCGACGGGGATCGCCGGCCGACGTTTCGATGGATTCTCCAAGCATAAATGCGGCTGCTGCCTGCTCAGGGGTAAGCTTCGAGCATATAGGAACAACAGTATTTCTTCGCGTAATGAAAACTACAATTAGCCCATCGACTTCGCTAAGTGGAGGAAGATTTACAGTTTCCGACTTATTGTTTCGCAAATCAGCTCGCTGTATAATGGCCCTTCCGTTTCCAGTTAGCGTTTCGTCATCGAAATAGACATTGCCATCGTAGTCAACCATGACATTTTCAAAGATTGTGTCAGGACTTATAGCAGCCCGGTATACAATTGGCTGTATATTTGGATCCAGATACCCTGTTTTAAGGTAAAATCCTCTCTCTGTTCCTAATGCTGAGCCATCCTTCCTTAAGAAGACGACGTCATCTTGAGCTATTTCTATGCCCTCCTCTTCTCCTAGTAGGCTGTGATCGTGGCAAGCATGAGTCGTTTTACCAGTAGCGCTGAGACCGAAGAGGATCATGCTGTACCTCTTAAGTTTGCCGTCTTTATCCCTAGCCTTAACAATTTTCGCTCCCGCATGTACACCTAACATATTCTCCTTTTTGGCAAACCACATAGCCATCCTCAAGAAGCCCTTTTTCGCCTCTCCATAGTAATCTGATCCGAGAACGTAAGTAACTCCAATTTCAGGAAAAACAATTATCTGTCTATCCTTCTCCTGCCACTCCGGTATGTACGTAAGATAAAATTTTGGTCCTGGGGTGCCTTCTTGCAAGGGGAAAAGCGTTTGCCCAACCATATAGGCTAGGCGCACCATCTCTTTTCTATGAACTGACACATATAACGTACAATGAGGGTTAAAATACTGGTTATCGCACATTGTTCTTTCTACGCAAACTATAGGCGCTCTTTTTAAGTACGCGTGTACAAGCTCCACGGTTTTCGGTGCATCTCTGAGAATCTCCTTTTGCCTCTGAGTTGGTCGCGGCTGAAGAACTGCCTCACTACCAACGTAGACTGTTAGTCCAGCACTTCTATTTTTTAGGGATGAAACAAAATTATAGCTACCGAACTTCGTCCTTGTACCATACCGTTCAGCTTCCCTCCGAAGCTCCTCCGGTAGGGGGTGGGTAACATTTAACTTGCTAGTCAGCTCCTTCATCGTGTCTAAGACCTTCACGAGTACTGCCTTTATGTTGATCTCTTGTTCGCTCATCTCGCCTATGGCTCCATTAACTTTTAGTTTATCATTTTAAAGGCTAATATGTATATTGATAAATTTTTAAATATTTCGTTAACAAATTGTTAAAAATATGAGGAATCTAGATAAGAGGATACTTGTCCAGCTGATAAAGGACTGCCAACAACCCGCCTCTAAAATAGCAGAGAAAGTAGGAGCTACAAGGCAAACTGTCGCAAAGAAGATTAAACAATTAAAAGAGTCTGGCATAATAACCTCCTTCACAGTTAAGTTGAACCCTGAAAAATTTGGTCTAAGCACTAAAGCCTACATTCTTATGCGCGAAGATCCTCGAAGCGAGTTTAGGAAGAGAAATGAGGAAATCCTCAAGAAACTTCACCAAGTATCCGGCTTCTACCGGCTCTTTGGGGAACACGATACGATCCTAGAAGTTCAGGTGAAAAATAGTAAAGAGCTAACTGATCTTGTCAAGAGTATTCATAAATTAAAAGGGGTAAGGGAAACCGACACACTCATAGTTCACAGCACTATAAAAGACAAACCAGAAGACCCGATAGAAGGGTTTCTTGAAGAAAATTAATTACTTATGGCGCCGGGTAGGGGATTCGAACCCCTGTGAGCCGAATGGCCCACCGGCTTTCTAGGCTTATAACAGTAAAGATCTCAAGGCCGGCGCATTGTCCACTCTGCCAACCCGGCGAACAAGACACAAGACTTTTTGATGGAATAAATACTTTATCAATTCCATAAGTTGTATGAGTGGATTTACTGTGGCTAAGAAGCGTTTCGAGTTTCTTGAACATATAAGTGATGCATTTGTTGCAGGCTATGGGGATACATTAGAAGAGGCCTTTGAGAATGTGGCTTTGGGAATGTTCGAAGTCATGACTGACACATCTAAAGTTAAACCACGAATCAAAACTGCAATTGAAGCAGAAGCAGAGGACAAACAGGCCTTGCTGTACACTTGGCTTGAACAGCTTCTAATCAAATTTGAAACTGAGGGAAGCTTGTATTCGAAATTCAAAGTGGATAAAATTGAAGAAACCCAAAAAGGCTACAAACTGAAATCTACGGCGTGGGGTGAGCCGTTCAATTCAGAGAAGCATCCTTCAAGAACAGCAATCAAAGCAGTTACCTACCACGCAATGGAAATAACAGAGAAAAAGGACAATGTAACAATAAAGGTCCTCTTCGACATCTAAGCCAAATAAAAATTCGACACAGATATAACCGCCTCATAACCATTAACTAAACAGAGAAACCTTGGCACTTGAAGATCAGCTCATAGACGCTATCTCACGTGGCATGTTTTCCTTCCTAATACTCATAATAATAGCTGGAGTAGCCTATCGGCTTCTAAAATTCTATAATGGAAAACGAAAAAAGGAAAGAGGAATACTTTTGGATCCCGAACTCTTCTTTCAACTTAAACCAGCAAAGAAGAATGAGAAAAGCTAACCAAACACCTAAACCGCTATCTGGCAAACGCTTCCTTAACTTCCGGTCTAAACATAAACCATAAGATCAAACCGTAAACGGCCAGAATAATTCCAGCGGAAATTAAATCAACTACAGTTTCATAAAAAGCCAATGAAAGCACTGCAGAAAATAGATAGTACACAGCTACAACCATTGTAAGAGATCTACTCCACCGTTGTAAAGTCCATAAACCCCAGCCAGCAATAATCTCCAAAGCTCCAATAATCAACGCAACGATGGAAATATACAGTCCGCCTAGAAATGAAAGTGAACCAAAAACCCAGAAAATAACAGCGGAAACGGTCACAGCAGGCGGGCGGACCCTAGTCAGCACGGCCGGAGGCTGAGTAGATGCAGTTTCAAGTTCTATCTTAGAGGGCGCAACCGCTGCGCCGCAATGAGGACAGTAAGCTGCATCAGGCGGGATTTCCTTCCCGCAGCTTCTACAAGATGACATAAAATCGCCTTTTGGTTATCTATAATTAACATTTCCTTGCATAAAAAACAATTCATATTAGAGACTCTGTGGGAACAGCATTAAATTCCGATCACCTACTATAGAAAATGTCGTGAGTACCATGGCTGAGGCGACCACATTACCGGTAAAGGTTAAGGAAATTATGACTAAGGATGTTGTAACAATTGAGGCCTCTCAATCAGCGATGGAAGCGACAAAGTTGCTATCCAACACAAAGAGATGGGGTAGGGGGATAGGAAGTTTAGTGGTTGTGGATAGAGGTGAGGTTATCGGCATCATAACTGAACGAGACCTCGTTGAAAGAGTTCTCGCAAAAGGGCTTAATCCGGAGAAAACTAGGGTTGAAGAATTCATGACAAAACATGTAATATTCTGCACTCCTGAAATGTCCATTCGTGATGCAGCTGCGTTGCTAGTTAAACATGGTTTCCGTCATTTGCCGGTTATTGAAGATAATAAGTTGGTTGGAATAGTAGCTACATACGACATAATTCTACACGCCTGGTGGATTCCCATAACTTAAACCAGAAAATTTTGCGATTTAACCCTTCAACCTTTCAAGAATAATTGCAGGGCAAATCTTCTTTACGCCATCTATCTTTCCTATTCTCTCGGACGCTATCTTTAAAAGTTCCTTGCCATCCTTGGCCCAAACTTCACACATAATCATATGATCACCTGTAGAGGTGGCAACGTATCTCATCTCCGGTAGACCGCACATTTTCTGAGCAACCTCGAGTAATTTAGGTGGATCTACATCAATGCCAACTATAGCTATGGTGTTAAACCCGATCTTTTGGGGGTCAATAGAAACAGAAAACCTCTTTATAACCTGTTTATCCTTAAGCGCTAACACTCTTTTCCTGACCGTTGACTCGTTAAGCTTCAGCTTCCTAGCTATATTGGAAAACGAAGCACTTGAATCAGACTCAAGGAGGTTTAAAATTCTCAAATCAATATCGTCAACCGTATCAATCACCTTTTTATTCCATTTTTAATCGCATTTAATACGTTTTCATGACTTTACATTAATAAATAAGTACATTTATTTAATACTTATTGATAATAAAGTTAAATTAGAGGAAAACATCCGTTTAAAAGAAAACGTTGGGCTATCGCACCATCTGTTAGTTATCCGTAATTTTGGGTTTATAGGAGGGAATAAAATTGGCCATAACTAAGCTCCAATCGGCTAATTCCACTCAGAATTTAGTTAAAACTAATGGAAATGATGCAAATCGATATCTTCTAAGATATAACAAGCCGCTAAAGATCCAACAGAACAAAAAAATGGAAAAACTGAAGAAACTGTTTGAAAAAGGCTACTCTGACGAGGAAATTGGAAAACAACTCGGATGGAAAAAAGATACAGTAATACACCACCGCTCTAAATTAAGACTATTAAGGCAAAAAGAAAACTACGTAACCCTTAATCCCGAAAAACTAGACGAACTTTTGGCAAAGATCACAATCAGGAACAATCACATGCCAAGGTGGGAAATAGCAGAGAAAATAAATGCCAGTCATAGGCTATGGCGCTGCACAATGAACAGGAGATGCAAAGGCCTCAAAAAGTGGCAATTTGAGAAACTTGCAGAGTTAGCTGATATACCATTACCAAAAGCCTTTGAAGTCTACACCTTACAAGAAACGTCTTAGCTGCGGGTTTTCTACGCTATATGCCTTTGATCTAAGATTGCTTCTGAACCCTTCTCAAAAATTCAACAACCTCCTCATCAGAGAGGTCGTACCAAGTTCTATAGGCATCAGCCACTGCGAAGAACAAATCAGACCTAATATTTAAACAGACAACAGTATCCACATGGGGAGAAATCAGCTGAACAGCGTGGCTGGAACCAGTGGGCACAGCAACAATGATTTTCCTTGGCCTCTTCTTCTTTACTGACTTTACCGACGCCAACATAGTATAACCAGAAGCCAATCCATCATCTACCAGAACAACGGTTTTATCCCTAAGCCTCAAAGGCGACTTCAACTTTCCAAAGGCTTCAAATCTCCGCTGAAGCTCAGATCGCACTTGAAAGGCTAAACTGTCTACATCTTCACCTGTTAACCCTAAACTATTAACTAACTGCTCATTAAGAGTCAACTCCCCATCTAATGTAACAGCACCAAAACCTGCCTCAGTTTCACCGGGGATAGGAATCTTCCTCACCAAGATCACATTAAGAGGCACATGAAGCTTCTCCGCCACAACACAACCAACAGGCACACCGCCAGATGGCACGGCGAGCACAACAGTCTCTCCTCCCACCAATTTCCTCAACTTATCAGCAAGCAATTCACCAGCATGAACCCTATCCCTAAACACAAACCTCCTAAACCTAAAAGAAGGTTCCTCAACAATCCTTTGCTTCATATCTCTCAATTCTTATTAATTCTCACCTAGAACCTTAAAGTTATTTTATAACCTCAACGTCTCCTTCTATGAAGAACTCAGAGAGAGGAAGTGGAATCCTGTGAGTGCACATATTCCCCTGGAAAAAATCGACCAATACCGATGGAGAATCCCAGAAAACGCAGTACCTGGAATGAAAGTAGCCGGCATAGTCTATGCAGACGAAGAATTAGTGGGAAAAATGAGAACCGACCGAACCCTACTCCAATGCGCAAACGTCGCAACATTACCCGGCATATACAAATGGTCCATAACATTACCTGACGGCCATGAGGGATATGGATTCCCAATAGGCGGAGTAGCAGTGTTCGATGCTACTGAAGGTGTCATAAGTCCAGGCGGGGTAGGATATGATATCAACTGCGGGGTCCGGTTACTTAGAACCAACCTCACAGAGCAGGAAATTAGACCGAAACTTCCACAAATACTAGAAACTCTCTTCCGAACAATCCCGTCGGGGCTGGGGTCAAAAGGAAAACTACGCCTAACCCACGACGAACTCGATCGCGCCGTCACTGACGGGGTAGAATGGGCAATAAAGCACGGATACGGCTGGAAAGAGGATGCGGAACACTGCGAAGAAAATGGACACATGAAGAGCGCAGATCCAAGCAAAGTTTCAACAACAGCTAAAACACGAGGTGCTCCAGAACTCGGAACCCTCGGCTCTGGAAACCATTTCCTCGAAATCCAGAAAGTAGACAAAATCTACAACCCAACCATAGCAAAAAAACTAGGAATTACACAACCAGGGCAAATAACAGTGATGATTCACACGGGCTCAAGAGGATACGGGCATCAAATCTGCAGTGACTACCTGAGAATAATGGAGCACTCGTTAAGAAAATACAACATCCAACTTCCAGACCGCGAACTAGCCTGCGCCCCAGGAAATAGCCCAGAAGCAAAAGACTACCACGACGCAATGTCAACAGCAGCAAACTACGCTTGGACAAACAGACAAATGATAACGCACTGGACAAGACAAGCCTTCCAACAAATCTACGGTACAGAACCAGAAAAACTAGATCTACACCTAATCTACGACGTAGCCCACAATATAGCAAAACTTGAAAAGCATAAGATAAACAGCGACTACAAAGACGTCTGGGTTCACCGCAAAGGCGCAACCAGATGCTTCCCAGCAGGCCACCCAGACATCCCAAAAGATTACCGAACTATCGGTCAGCCCGCAATCCTTCCCGGAACAATGGGAACAGCATCATACCTACTCGTCGGCACACCCCAAGCCATGGAGCTAAGCTTTGGATCAACAGCCCACGGCTCCGGCCGCTTCATGAGCCGAGCCGCAGCCACCAAAAAATTCTGGGGCAGTGAGATAAAGAAGCAGATGGAGGCAAAGGGGGTTCTAGTCCGCCCCGCCTCAATGGTTGTGCTTGCGGAAGAGGCGCCATTGGCATATAAGGATGTGGATAAAGTAGCCGAGGTAAGTGACGCTGTTGGAATTGCAGCGCGTGTGATAAGATTTGTTCCGATCGCGGTAACTAAGGGCTAATAGTGGTGCTTAAATACTATTTTGAAATTTAGCGCACTTCTCTTTAATACCAAAAGGAGGCTTCGTCTCAGGCTTTTTTTAGGCTTTCCTCTTCTTAGCACCGAAAAGTAGTACACGAACGCGGGTTTATTCAGGGATTTCTTTCTTTCCACCCATAATTGCTCAATAAATTCCTAAGGAAGTTTACATCGGTCATAGTTATGTTCTTCCACTTTATCTTCCCGAGAGCAATATCTATAGAGCTGATAGTTCTTTCATACACCAGCTTATTTGCCCTCTCCAAATCCATCTCCACATACATATCCTCAGGAAGAGTGATTACATCAAATTCGATTTTCTCCGGGGTTATCTTGAAAACGTAAGTTACATCCCCAACAACATTAAAAACAAGAGACCTTCCTGCATATTTCTTCAAAGCCTCCTTGATTTTCGCATCCGATGTAGCTCGCTTATTTACATAAGTCAATGCATTTTTAAAAGTAGAAACAAACGCCAAACCTAGTCACCGAATTAACCTTAATAAAAAACCAGTGATAAAGCTATTCAAATGCAGATAAATAAAAGAGGCTACAAACCGTGGCGATCCATCCAACCATAATAACTCTAGCGATACTATTTGCAGCTGCATTTGCTCCATCTCTAGTGTACCTAACTTGGATTAGAAATAGAGAAAAATTCGCTCACGAGCCGATGGCCATTCTTCTTCGCACATTCGTCTATGGTGCAGTGGTAGGGGTAATACTTAGCTACGTATTTGAAACACTTATCGTGCAAATGTACACTCAATTCGAGAATCCTCCACTTCTAGAAGCCATAGTTCCAACACTAGTAATTGCACCGATTGTTGAAGAAGGAGTAAAGCCTATCGGAGTTTACATACTGCGAAACATGAAATCCTTCATCCATCCAATCGACGGCGCAATTTACGGAGCTGCCTCTGGTTTTGGCTTCGCTGCAACCGAGAACTTAATCTACGAAAGCCGGGCTCTACTAAGATACGGCTTCTCAGCTTGGCTTCTCACAGTTGCATTTAGAGCTGTAAGCTCAACGTTGATTCATGCATCCGCAACAGGCTTAACAGGGTACGGAATAGGGAAATGGAAATTCGGGGCATCAGCAATAATTATTCCGTTCTTCTACATAATTGCAGTTCTACTGCACGGTGCATTCAATTACATCTCCATAGAAGGAGACTTTCTAGCCGCTCTAATGCTGGCAACTGTATCAATAGTAGTTGTAACAGCGATAATAAGAAAATGAAAGCCCTTAAGGTATGGCGATGTATAAAATAACCTGCAACCTATTCAACCTTTACCATACTCTAAACTGTGGGCAAGTATTCAGATGGGAATACAACAGCCAAAACAAAACATGGACCGGAATTGTGGGCAGCACAATAATTAAAGCAAGACAAGAAGGTAACACGGTTACAATCAACTCGACGATAAGCAAAAATGCGATAAAAAATTACTTCAGACTCGATGACGACCTTAACAAAATCTACAAACAAATAAACAAGGACCAATACATTAGCGCAGCAATAAAACAATATCGTGGCTTACGGCTATTACGGCAGGATCCATACGAATGCCTCTTCTCATACATCTGCGCAACAAGAGCAAATATTCCGCAAATAAAGAAAATGATACAAAATTTATCCAAAACACTTGGTGAAAAAATTGAAAATGACTTCTACACTTTTCCGACACCTAGAGCTTTATCTGAAGCAGGTCTAACGCAATTAAAAGCATGTGGAGTAGGCTTCCGAGCGCCATATCTGTTGCAAACAGCCAAAAAAATAGTTAACACGGATTACAATCTAGCTGCTCTAAAAAAACTAGATTATGAAGAAGCAAAAGCTGAATTAAAGAGATTCAAAGGCGTAGGTGAAAAAGTGGCCGACTGCGTGCTACTATTCTCACTAAATAAGCTAGAAGCTTTCCCAACAGATATCTGGGTAAAGAGAATAATGAAAAGCTATTACAACATTAAAAAAGACGAAGACGTCAGAAAATTTGCGTTAATGCACTTCGGGAGATACTGTGGGTATGCCCAGGAATACCTCTACCACTACTACAGGACAAAATATCACTCAACTTATTGAATGGTAGTTCACAATTAAGCAATGTAAGCTAAGTTGCATCAACAATTTTCTTTAGAATTAAGCAATAATGTTCTCTAATGCTATATTCCGCTATGCCTGTTACCTCTGCTAGTAATTTTTGGGTTAAAACAGGCTCCCTTCTATCATTCTCAGCTAAAAGTTTTTCAGCAGCATAAATTGTGGAGGCGGCGAGAACATAGGGACTCCGCCCTCCACGAGATGAATTATCTATTTTCTTAAGCAGCTTTATGCTAGTTGCATAGATTTCTCTTTCAAATCGATTAACATTTACTTCAGAATTATTCAATAATTCATTAACGATCTTTGATGAGATTACTTTTTGTAGGATCCTACCGATGAATCCCTCACTTCTACGAATTTTTAATTCAACTCCAAGAATGGTCTTGTAACATATTCCGACCTTGACTATTTTCTGAGGGGAAACATTGTGGCCAATCCTTCTAAACGCGTCAGCAACTTCTTGAATTGTTACAGGGTAAGCTTTATCGTCCTCACGGGTTGCTACCAGTACACAATACGCCATAATTGCTGGACTTGTAAAATAACGTTCTTTCAATGGTATGCTCATGGATTTTTTGTATAGGTATGCCGCTCTATCTCTAATGTTAATTGTAAGATTGAGGATCTCGGCAACTCTGTTTAGTGAGCATAGTGCTCTGTAATCAGTTTCATGTCCACTGAACCTTGCTCTTTTATCATATACTCTTTTCAGACGTGAGTAAAATTGCTGGGCACGTGGAGGTAATGGTGCCCCGCCTATATCATGGAAATAAAATGCGTTTGGGTAGTCGATATAACTTCCATCACCATCGACGATGTGTAATCTTTCCCCAGGTGCTCCACAAGCTTTTTGATGTGTGGTGGAGCATTTTATAGGCCCTACATAAGCATAAGAATTATGTTCCTCACTTTTCTCCTCACATACTAAGCCGCACTCTTTGCACACATGCTCTCCATCTACTATTATCAGTGACTCTCCACATTCTTCGCAAAGCTTGAATTGCATTTTTCCTGTAGGGCGCATCGTAAACATCATCCCAATAAAGCTAAAAATCGATTTTTTTATTAAAATACACAAGAATATTGTCTATTTTTAAAATTTAAGCATTTTTAGATGTTTTTATTCTATTTAAAGCAAAAATCATCCATTTTTATGTACTAATAAGGCTTAGAGAGAAAGAGAGGTTGTCAAAAGTGAAATAAATCTCCTCTGAGCATTTAGTCTGGTCTAAAGCGTGAGATAAAAAATGTCAACAGTTGCTGCAAGGCGATTCTTCGAAGAAATAGGCGCTCTACTACAAAGACCAGTCTTCGTCGTTACCTCTACTGGAAAAACCTACGCAGGCATCCTCATCGGCTATACTGATGCCTTGAGCATATGTCTAGCAAACGCTAAAGACGATTCAGGAAAGATTTTTCACAGAATTTTTCTAAATGGAAATGCAATCACGCAAATTCATGCGACAGAGAAACCATTCGATCTTCAGGAATTAGCAAAACGATTAGAGAAAGTATTTCCAATGATGGTAAAGCTATACATGGAAGCCGGCGTAATAGTCATTATGGATAAAGTTAGAGTTAATGAAAAAGGCGTAATTGAGGGGAAAGGGCCAGCTGCAGAAAGAGCACAAAAAGTTTATGAAGAATTTCTAAAAGAACAAATAAAATAAGGTTAAACGTAACCAGGATATGTTGGCTTTCTCTGAGCGCCAAGGAAACCGAAGCTATCTAAAATTTTCTCAGTGCCCCTAGCTGCCCCACTTAGGCGGCTTAAATCGATCTTTATCTTTAGAACTTTGCATAATACTCCTAAAACAGCTTCAGCTGCAACTGCATCGGGGTAAACGCCAAGAGTTTCTACAAGAAGACAGAACCCCTTCATGTTCCTTAGTTTAGCTAAACCTACAAGGAGACCCGCAGCTCCTGTGATATGCGCTTGTGCCGCGCTCGCACCAAATTTTAAAATATAATCCAGCGTTTCACGGTCAGTTGCAGCGCAATAAACTCGGGGGTGATCCCTTGCTTTCTCTCTCCTAAGCCCACCCATACATGCCACGAGTTGGCAGCCGAAATCTTCGGCCACATCCAAAATACGGCCACAGATTTCATACTGGCCATAAGCCGTTAATGCTTGCGTATTTCCATACAAAATAATTAAACCTCGTCCTCTTCTTGGCTGATAGTAGTAAAGTTCATTGGTCGGGGATCGTAGCATTCCTTCTTTTACAGAAACCACCAAGTCTTGGAACGCTGGTGAATGTATCTCTGCGAATTTTTTAGCTTTTAATTCATTCATAAGTTGTAATGCTGCGATGTTAGCCACAAACCCAGCACCTGGCAGGCCCTCAATTAAAACCGGATCTTTAAGTTTTGGCCTTTTAATAATTCTAACGGCGCTCTCTGGCATTAATCACACGCTCGCCCACTGTTCATTAAGAGTGATTGCTTGGTCTACGATAGCTATGAACTTCCAGCTTTTTAACCAATCTGAGGGCGGGTGAAACTTCTTCTCAACCCTTCTATAGCATCCTTCAACTTCTTTCCGTCAACTCTCTTGGGGCTTCCTCCTTAAGCTCACGCTTAGTAATGCTAATAGCGTTTAGAAGCTAAAACTCAGAGAGAAAATGCAGTTAAAATAAGCGAGTGATTTATGCGCTACTATATCTCAACACAAAAAATATCCTAA
>Ga0315309_1001469_pt1 | contig 14037 bp, 10 predicted proteins | sample TDP4_MG_FD_203080 | JGI IMG/M metagenome (GOLD analysis project Ga0315309, IMG submission 203080) | Freshwater sediment microbial communities from Lake Towuti, South Sulawesi, Indonesia - TDP4 | ecosystem: Environmental > Aquatic > Freshwater > Lake > Sediment | place: Indonesia: South Sulawesi... | reverse complement strand
CGGAGAAATCTGTCTGGGCGATTCTCGGAGGCACCGCTACCATGGCTTTGGGGGTAACGCTGTTTGAGCTTCCCTGCACGATTGGGTTTCCGCTGATATGGACCAAGATCATGGCAGAACACAATCCCGGATTGATGACTTTCGTCTCATTGTTCCTGCTGTATCTGATTGTCTATCTACTCGATGAGATAGCCGTCTTTACATCCATCGTGTTAACCCTCAAAGCAACCAGACTAGAGGAAAAACATGGTAGGATGTTGAAACTGGTTGGCGGCATGATTATGCTCGCGTTATCACTTGCTATGATCGTAAAGCCTGACTTAATGGGCAGTGTTGAGGGGTTAATCCTAGTCCTTGGGATCTCCGCTGTCCTCGCACTACTGGCTATGTTTGTTCATAGAAAGGTGCTTCCGAAATTTGGAGTAGGAATAGGAACCGAAGAAATGAAACGTGGGTTAAAGTAGCTCGCGCCATTGCTCCTCACGGAGCAATCCCTTATCTTTTCCTTTGCAGTCTACCATTTTTCTGGTTGGTTGGACAAGAAAAATAAAAAAGTGAGGGGTTATGGTTTAGCTTCTTTTTCGTGATGCGACGAGCCAGCCGACTGCTACTCCTACGACTAGGGCGACTACTCCGGCGCCTGCGACGCTTGTCACATCCATTGTTGGAACAGTCATTGTTTCCGTCACGGTTTCGGCGGCTTGGGTTACCGTTGTTGTCTGTGTCACGGTCTCCTTCACAGTCACCGTAGTTATAACGGCGTACGGAGCTGCGACAGGTTTGATCTGGAAGAGTACGAAGATGAAAGTAGGCCACCACACATATGGCACCACGTACATATTATCTTCACTGGGCCATCCTATGAAGTCAGATGTACCGAATGTCTGAACAAACATCTTCTCGACAGCAGGTGCGGACAGCATGTCTCTGAATAGTATGTATATACCTTCCTCGTAAAGGCTTTGAGCTTCAGCGGAATCAGGGTGCAGAGTCGCAAGCTCGTCAACTATAGCGTCAAGCTCTGGATTCTTGTACCTCGGGTTGGCGCCATGGACACCTCCGCCCATGGATCGGTTTCCTATCGGTACGTACCACTTGCTGTGGAAATTCTCGAACGTACCCAACAGATCGGCTCCAAGCCAATCCGCTCCACAGAGGCTGCCACCAGCTATTTGATAGTCACCAAGCGATGTAAGTTCATGCCACATATTCGGGTCCACGGTCCTCACAGATGCATCTATGCCTATCTTCTTGAGCTCCTCAGCTAAATCCGCGTTTATATAGTACTCTACATCTGTCTGAGGTCTGCTCGTGATTTCAAATCTGAGTACTGTTCCATTCGGTGTCTCCCTCCAGCCGTCACCATCTGTGTCTTTGAAGTTAAGACCATCGAGTATTTCCTTAGCCTTTTCTGGGTTGTAGTCAAACGTGAAACCTAGTTCGTCCTTAATTCTCTGCATTGCTCTGTCTGCCATAGCCCCGTACTTGTTGTAGAAGGAAGCGTACTGTGGGACGGGCCACGGATGCTTGCCAGGTATGCTACTCTCAGCCATAGGGTAGATTGAAGCCAGTTTCTCCCTGTTCTGACACATGGCTATGGCCCACCTCACTTCGCGGACATTCAACGGATATACATCGAGGTTGAAGGTAGATATGCCGAGTGCACATGGGTCCAAATAGGGAGCGATCGTCACATTAGATGTCCTTGCCATGGCTGCCTGTATCATGTCCCAGCCGAAGATGTGCGGGAGTGGACAGTCGACCAGACCCTTTACAAAGTCTTCCAGGTATATGTCTGACGGCGGAGCTTTGTGACCTATGAAGTACTTGGGTGCTGGGAAATATCCCCACTTCTTAGCCCAATAGTTCTCGTCTCGTTCCCACACGAACATCTCAAGCTCTGGGTAGACATCGTAGAGTTTGTAGGGGCCAGTTTCCACGGGTGGCCAGCTTTTGAAGGTTGTTGGGTCTACATCTTTCCATATGTGCTCGGGCCTTATCTGACCTATTTCTCCTCCCCAGAAATGGAAGTTATTGTGGAATCTGGGACCGGGCTTCGTCAGATGTATGACAACTGTATAATCATCTGGGGCTTCTACTGATTCAATCCACTCTGCTGCTGCTGCGTGGCCAAATAGAGTATCGTATTCTTTTAGCATGTTAAGGGTAAACACATAGTCTGTTGAAGTGTACGGTTCACCGTCGTTCCAGGTTACGCCCTTCCTGATGTGAAGTGTAAATGTCTTGTAGTCAGCTGAGTACTCCCAACCTGTTACTCTCCAGTAGATCACTTCGCCGGTGGCAAGATTCGGGTACCAATCAGATTCTTGTACAACTTGATGCCAACCTGAACCCCATTGTGAACCTCAAGTCAAGTATGAAATAAGCAGACGACAATTGAATGAAAAAGCAATAATAGTCCTACGTGTTGAGGAAGGAAAAGACAAGCCTTACACTATAAGCGAACGCCACCGATAGAGTTGCCACAAGATATGAATTGGACGAATTCTATCGAGAAAGGCAATCTTCTTACGGGTCTTAACACACGAAGAACAAGGATATGAAAAAAATCACTAAAATGCTTCCTCGCTATGGAATTGACGGTCCCTATCGTACAAAAGAAGGCAAATTAGTAGAGACCCCTATACGATTCAACAAAGCATACCTGTGGACAACAACACAAGCCATACGACAAGGACTAAAAATCACTAAAAAAAAGATCCCGACAGAAAACCTGATAGAAAAAACAACGGAACTTTGCGAAATTCTCATTTGAACCCTTTGTAATCATGCGTATCTAAAACACATTACGGATCTTCCATTTTTCAGTTCGATCATTTTCGGTTTATTTTCTTTGCAGTGAGAATCTGCGTATGGGCATCTGTACGAAAACTTGCAACCCATCGCTTCGAATTCTTTCAATTCTATGGCTGATATTTTTATCTCATTGGTCCATTTTCTGTTAATGTCAGGTATAGATTCGATTAAAACTTCTGTATAGGGATGTAGAGGATCAGATAAGACTTTGTGTGCTGGTCCATATTCTACTATGCTTCCACGAAATATTATTGCTATAACATCACCTATGTAATATGCTGTTGAGAGATCATGAGTTATATAGATAAAGTAAGTCTTCGATTTGCTTCGCAGATTAATAAAAAGATTTATTATACTCATTCTTATCGATGCATCTATCATACTTACGGGTTCGTCAGCTATTACTAGTTTAGGTTTTGGAATAAGTGATCTTGCAATGGCGATCCTTTGTAATTCGCCACCGGAAAACTCGTAAGGCCTTTTACCAAATATTGACTCAGGGGTTAATCCTACTGCTGTGAGAGACTCGTGAATGGTGCTTGTCGCTTCTTTTTGATCTTTTGCTACTCCAAGTTTGAGTGCAGTGCTGTATAGATAGTCGTCAACTGCTTTTAAAGGATTGAATGCTTCAAACGGATTCTGGAAGATCGGTTGCACTTTACGCTTGAACTCCATCATCTCTGATTTTTTCTTTTTTTTAAGGAGATCTTTACCTTCAAACTTTATAATACCCGAGCTTGGTTCGAGAAGCTTCAATATCAGCTTGGATAAAGTTGTTTTACCACAACCGGATTCGCCCACTATACTCAACACGAGTGGCTTTTCCGATTCTATTTTTAAATCTACATTATCTACTGCTGTAAGTTTTGTTCCTCCAATAATTCCTCCTATCTTAAACACTTTTGTCAAGTTGAATGTCTCAAGTAAAGGTGGGGTCGCATTATTCATGGTATCCTATCACCTTAGCGGACGGAAACATGATATATGATGATTCCGTTGGATCTCAGTTAAGGGAGGTTCTTTTTCGGCGCATTCTCGTGTAGCATACGGGCATCTTGGATAAAATCTACATCCTTTTGGAGGATTGAGAAGACTGGGAGGAGATCCTTTTATGCTCTTTCTTTCTGATCTATCGCCAAGCCTTGGAAGCGATTCTATCAATAACAGTGTATAGGGATGAAGGGGTTTCCTGAAAATATTTTCTGTTTCGCCGATTTCAACAACTTTACCCGCATACATTATTATCATTCTATCTGTGATTTGATAATGCATGCCCATATCATGGGTGACTATAACAAATGTGTTCTTTGTTTGTTCTTGCAACTTCGTTATTGTTTGTAAAATTCCTCTTTGTACTACTATATCAAGTGCTGTAGTAGGCTCATCAGTGTAAACTATTCTTGGATTTTGAATTGTCGCCATTGCAATTACTACTCGTTGTCTCATACCCCCGCTTAGTTGATGAGGATAAGAAGAGAGAACCTCTCTTGGAAGTCCTAGAACATTAAGGTTCTCTTCTACTTTTCTTCTAATCTCATTTTTGGCGAGATTTTCATCTAACTTATCGAAAATTTCTATAAATTGGTCCTCTATTTTAATAACAGGATTTAATACGCCCATTGAGGATTGAGGCATATAGGAAACATGCTTCCACCAAAGTTTTTCAATCTCATTTTTATCTTTATGTATAATATCAATCTCATCGCCATCAACATCCATTAAAACATGCCCTGAAAGAACTTTTAAAGGAGATTCAACAAAACCATATAAAATATTTAGTAGAGTTGACTTTCCGCATCCGGATTCTCCAGCTATTCCTACGATTTCATCAGGTTTTAGGAAAAAGTTAACATTATCTACTGCTTTTACATCTCCTTTTTCAGTTTTGTAATAAGCAACGAGATCTTCTACGCGTAGAATTTGATCTTTACTCATCTCCGGTCTTTTCCTAGAACAAATCTTTCCGATACTACCAAAGAAATTAGGAACAATGCAATGAACAATATTACAATTACACCGACTGGAACTGTTATCCACCACCAATGACCTCTAAACATAGCTTGATACCTTAATGCCCAGTAGATCATAGTTCCCAAAGTAGCTTCTTCTAAAGATGATACGCCTATTGTAGCAAGCCCGGCTTCTGCGCCTATGGCAACAAGAACAGTATTGACAAAGTTTGCGAGAATCCACGGAATCATCAGAGGCATAACTTCACCAAAAATTGTTCCTATCATTCCGATTCCTGAAAAAGACGCGGAATCAATAAATGTTCTTTCTCTTATGCTGAGTGCCATTGACCTTGTTTGTTTCGCAGCCCAAGGCCAGTTAAATAAGCAAAATACTGCGGCAAGCATTAAGATGTGAATCCTTCCTAAGAATAAAGCGGCCAGTAAAATGAGTATTGGAAAGGAGGGAATTGCAATAAAAATGTCGGATAATGAGGATAAAAGTCCATCTAAATATCCTCCTCTATAACCTGCGACTAATCCGACAACAACACCTACAAATGTGCCAACCGACGCTACTACCATTCCAAGTATGAGGGAATTTTGCAGGGCAAAGGTTAGAAGCCAAAACAAATCTTGCCCAGTGGAAGTTGTTCCTAAAGGATGCTCCCAGCATGGAGGAACATCTCTTGTTACTTGACTCCAGCCCTTTGACTTATAAGGCGAAAAAGATGGGAGAACAAAACCCATAACTAGGAAGATTATAAGTATTGCAAGTCCTACAATAAGCTTAGCGTCACCTGCAACTAAGGATTTAAGCGTGTATAAATTATCTTTCAGAGATTTAAGAATTTTAATGCTCAATTTTATCTATCTTCCCCCGTATCTTATTCTAGGATCAATAAGTGGATAAATTAGATCAATAACAAGTGCAGAAGTCGAAACGGCTATAATTGATAGTGTAACAACGCCCATCGTCAAATTGACGTCGTTCTCTGAAATCGCCAGATAGAATAATTGGCCTATTCCAGGATAAGAGAAAAGAGATTCTGTTACGAGGGAACCACTAAAAATGGTTCCAAGACCCATTGCTAATGATGTTACTTGCGGTAAAAGAGCATTTCTGAAGATATACCTGATTAAAATTACTCTTCCTCTCAAACCCTTCATTTTAGCGAATCTAACGAAGTCTTCTTTTGAGAGATTAATCGAAAGAGCTCTCATACTAAGCATCCACCAACCAAGACTTACAACAAATATTGATAAGCCTGGAAGAAAAGAGTAGTAAATTATTGTTAAGACAGACCTGAAATCAAGACTCAGTTTAAATCCTATAGGTAGACCACCCATCAATGGGAATAAACGAAGCCAAAAGCAGAAAACATATATTAATATTAAAGCTATAATATAATAAGGTATAGGATAAACAGCTATTGAAAGCCATTGAAGAGCACTAGATATTTTTTTATCCTTATAGTAGACAGCTAACAACCCTATTATGTTTCCGAAAATCCATGCTATGAACGATACAGTCGCAAGTAAACCGATAGTCCAAGGCAATGCTATAGCAATCAAAAAATTAACTTTAGAGGGATATGCTGCAAGAGATATACCGAAATCCCCAATAATTGCTCTACGTATGAAGTTGAAATATTGTTCTTGTAAGGTTCCTTTTAAACCAAAGATTTCGAGAAAAGTTTCACGCATGGCTTGGTACGCTTCCGGATTTATTCTAGCCACGCTTTTTATTCTAGAAAGCATAATCGTTACAGGATCTAATGGCACAAATCTAGGCATTAAGAAACATATTGTTATTCCGATAAATATAGTAATGAAATATGAAGTCATTCTAGTAATAACGTATTTAACAATTGGTCTCATTTATTGTGTGTCCCTTTCCGTAACCAAGATGGCCTCTCAAAGTTCATGACAAAGGAAAAAAAAGGTATTATTTAGCTCTTTTCCTTGAGCCTAAGAGCCAGCCGACTACTATCCCCGCGATGAGGGCGACAATACCGGCACCCGCAACACTCGTCACGTCCATAGTTGGCACAGGTACCGAGGTTGTTGTTGTTTCTGTCGTTGTTTCTGTGACAGTCACAGTCACTGTGGTTTCCGATGGGGGTGGCGCCTCAAGTGATGCGAAACCTTCTGCTAGAAGTCTCATTGAATCTTCTTCAGGAACTGTTACATGGTCACCTACTTCAGATGGTCCATAGTACTTATTGTCTACGCCTTTAAACTTGGGCGTATCTCTGATCATCCAGACGTCAACGTATTTCAATTGGATAAATTTGCTTGTGAGACTTGGAAGTATAAACTTAAAGTTGCTCCACCACCATGTTGGGAAGGCATATAGATTATCCGCTGTTGGCATGTTACCCCAGTAGTAAGTATCGGATGGCACTATTTTGGTAGTTCCAAACATAGGTATGTACGGCATATCTATTACGGCCACTTTTAGATACTCCATTCCAAGAGGCTTCAGACGTTCATAGTCAGTCGGCGGGATAGTTTCAAGTTCTCTAGCTATTTCGTCTACCTTAGAATTATTCCACCTTATATTATTACCAGGTGCAGATTCACCTGTCGGAACTATATATTTACTTTGTCTATCTTGCACATTTGAATATAAGTCGACGACCGAAGCGCATCCAGGCCAATATGTACCTGCATCATATTCTCCAGTGGGTTCATAGCTCCAGAATGCTCCTGGCTCGAGTGCTTGAACATTTACATCTATTCCGAATGTCCTGAATTGATCTGCGATGACGAAAGCCACTCGGTTAGACTCATATTCATAAGCTCCTGGAGCAACTATTGTCATTGACCACTTTTCTCCTGTTGGGAGGAGCCAGTTTCCATTTGCGTCTCTAGTGAAACCAACGCTTTTCAGAAGTTTTTCAGCCTCAGCTGGATCGTACTTCCACCAACCCATGCCGAAGAGCTCGCGCACTTCTCTTTCGTCTGTTGGTATAGGTTCATCCGGGTACATCTCCTTTACATACTGCGCTATTTTAACAGGAGGCTCTGGATCAAAAGGTTTGTAGCCAGGATCGAAAGGCAACTCGAATTCTCTTAACCAAGGTAGTGATGGCCAGAAGTAGTGTTCCATGAGCACCTTTGTAGGCGGAATATGCAGTGGAGACATTCTCAACATACCGTTGTACATAGCAATTGATGCCTCTGTTATGTTTACCGCAAGAGTTAGGGCCCACCTAACTTGTGTAATGTTATAAGGAAAGTTCAAGAGGTTAAAGCTTATTCCTCTCTCGCAGGTATCATCGAACCATCCGTATGGATAATAACTATACCATGCCCTGGCATATGGATTTTGCTCCTTCAGTGTAAACAATGCTTCTGGTGTTATATCACAACAGATGTCCAGTTCATGCCTTATCATGGCCATGATTTTTTTCTCTTCCGGACCATAGTATATAGAGAGGATGTACTTGGGTTTTGGCATTCCTAGTATTTGTCCAACAGGAGATCTCCACCAGTCCTCTCTTCTCTTGAGAAGGAACCAGTAACCGTTGGAATCGTAATCTTTTAGTATATAAGCTCCTGTGACAACTGGGTATTCATTCTGAAATGTGACAGTATCCTCAACATCTTCCCAAATGTGTTTTGGTAGTGGCGTGAAGATACAGCCCCATTCAACGACTCCGAAACCGAAGTATCCTTCTTGTAGCTTTGCGTATGGTCTTTTTAATTCAAGATCCACGCTATACTTGTCTTCAACTTTTGCTTCCTTTATAAGATCTCTAAAGAATTCATGACTCACCAGTCCCTCAGTATTTTTGACCAAATTGATGGTAAAGACCACGTCTTCCGCGGTAAACTCAACCCCATCGGTCCAATACATGCCCTCTCTTAGATGAAATCGCCATCTCGTCAAGTCATAAGGAGAAAGCTCTTCTGGAGGAGCACTGGCCAAGCTGTTTATGAATTCACCTGTTGTACTATTTATGTCCCATAAATGATCGAACATGAAACTGTGTAAACCGTCTCCTCCTGAAGCATACCAATTGTGCATCGACGGATTTGTAGATCTTCCACCCATTGGGTCATAGATAAGTACTTCTTCTCTTTCAACTCCTGGAGGCAGCTCGAGCTGAGCTGAAGCTAATTTTATGGTCAACAGCTGAGAAGGAAGGTTCAATAGCATGACGAAGAGAATCATCAAGATCGACGCATAATTCCTCTTTTTTCTCATTTTTTCTATTCTCCTTTTTGCATGCATGCATGTGCTGCTATTTCCTTTCTTATTAATAAGACTTGTGGTGTGTCACCTGGATACTGTCAAGTTATCGTGTTGCTGGTGGTCTCTTTAGGGTTTGGTGTGGTCTTATGAAGTTGTACCAGAGGACGAAGAGTCTTATGAAGAGCTTGATCTTGAAAATCGGCCTTTTCCTTACGGGGAAGTTGTTGAAGAACCGTCTTGTTCTTGCTTTCATGGTTCTGAACCATCGTTCGATGCGGTTTCTCTCGCCGAAGGTTCTGTGAACCCATTCAAGCCCAAGAGTTTGGAATGCTTCGGGGTACCAGGGGCCTTTGTCCACGAGGATGATGGGCTTGTTTGTGCATGTTTCCAGCATCTTCCTCAGGAAGGCTTCTGCGTGGAGCATATTCCTCTGCCATGAGACCCATACAGCCAGCAACTCACGAGTGTCAACGTCTATTGCAGCCCATACGTAACACCATTCTCCATCAGCCTTAATCTTAGTCTCGTCAACAGCTACCATTCGCCTAGGTTTAGCTTCAACGTTGACGGTTACGTGTTCCAGCTTCTTAACCCAAAGCCTAACGGCTTCGTGACTACATGGAACAACTCTCAAAACATAGGTTACGTCTCTGTAGCTCAAGCCAGCCATGTAAAGCAGGATCGCTCTAACCTTCATCTGAAGCGAAAACCTATTACGCTTGAATAACCCACTATCCTTAAGGGCTTTGAGGAGCCACTTAATGTGAATCACCTCCCAAAAAGCGGCTTCTCAAAGCTCCCTAAAAAGATAACTTGACAGTATCTGTGTTTCCTTCCAAAGCTTTATATGTTCTGTTTTCTCTCTAATCGTCGGCGTTACTCATGGTTAAGACCACTATAATTGGAGGCGGAAGTAGCACTTTCACTCCACAGTTGATAAGGCTTTTCCTAGAATCCGAGGTCTTGAGCGGAAGCACCATCACACTAATGGATATAGATTCCCGCCGATTAGGAGTCATGACTAATCTTTCAAAAAGGCTCGTGGAAAATGAGAAAGCAGACCTCGAAATCGAGAGTACGACAGATCAAAGGGCGTCACTGGTTGATGCTGACTTCGTTATTACTGCTATTTCCGTTGGAGGTTTCGATGCTTGGGAAAAAGATATTGAGATTCCGGCGCGGTACGGTGTCTACATGCCCATTGCTGACTCCGTTGGTCCTGGCGGCATAATGCGCGCGTTTCGTCACATCCCTATTCTGGTTGGAGTGGGAAAGGATCTTGAGGAAGTTTCGCCGAACGCGTGGGTTTTCAACTACACGAATCCCGTTACCGCTAACACGATGGCGATGAACAGACATACTAATATCAAAACCGTTGGCTTGTGCACGTGTTCATCCATCCCCCGAAACAGCAAATACTTAGGTAACATCGCTGGCGTCAAGGGTGAAGAACTATTGTTGCCTGCTCCTGCGGGCGGGCTGAACCACTGTGCAGCTATTCTTAGCCTCCGACTTAAGGACGGGAGAGACGCTTTTTTGTTTTTGAAGGAGGGAGTTAAGAATCCCATTGAGCGATGGGGACTCGAAAACTATGATGTATTACCATATTGTTGGAGCCATTGGACTGAATTCTTCCCCTCGCTCTGCCGGTTGAATGAAGAATACAAGGGGCGGCTCCAAGGGCTCAAGATGAAGTATGGGATAGAGGTCCACAACATGGAGCATGAGAGAGAAAGGGCAGAGAAGTGGGAGATGCTTGTGGAAAGGATGTCTCAAGGAGAAGGCAGAAACGTCTCTTTAGCATCGTTGCAGGAAGCAGAAGCGATAGAGGTTGTAGAGATAATCGAGGCGATCCTTAGCAATAGAAAAGCGATTCATGTAGTGAACATAACAAATGAAGGGGCGATCGGAAATCTACCGAAAAATGCCATAGTCGAAGTCTCATGCGTAGTCTCAGGCTATGGGATTCAGCCGATTCATGTGGGAAGTCTTCCTTGGCCTCTTGCGGCGACGCTTTCCAACCATGTTGCGGTTCAGGAGCTAACAGTTGAGGCAGCACTAAGGGGAGATAGGAACATAGCTTACAAAGCTTTTCTCCAAGAACCGCAGGTCTCATCCAAGCTTACACCTGACGAAAGTGAGAGAATGTTGAACGATCTATTGAGTGCTCACGCCCCATACTTACCGACGTTCACGTGACAGATAGCATCGAGATTCACGCCCTTTCATCTCTACCCTAAGTTGTGCACAAATGGAACCTAATCGACAGACCGAGAGGTAATGGAAAATGAGTTGTCTTCCTGACGAACTTCAAATCTAAGCATTCAGAAGAGCTAACCATCTGGCAATCTTGGATAATTAGGACGGAATGGTAGCCCGGGATAGGTTTAGATTCCCGTTCAAACCCGCGGAATAACGCATTTCTCTCATGAGATCATGGTAGTTTGCTATGTTTTCAGGTTTTTCTTTTGCTTGATGTCAACGGTGTATTACAGGAACGATTGAGTTTGTCTTGTTTTTTCTGTTAGGGCTTATTCATAGATGCGCTTACGATGACCTACGACCAACAGGAATACCTTGTTTCCTTTGATCTGATAAAGGATTCGATAATCTCCAAGTCTTAAAGAATAAACCCCCTTTCCATTCACCACGTAGAGACTTTCCTGCGTAAGGATTAGTCTTCAAAATGTCAACTTCTCGAACTATCCGAACTTGAATTTCTTTATCTAAAGCTTTGATTCTTCTTAAGAAACGAGGCGTAAACTTAACTTCAAACTTCGTCTTCAAGGTTTAACTCTCGTACGAGCTCATTCAGCGGCTTCGTCTTACCTTCTTCAACCTCTCGCAAAGCAGCCTTCAAATCTTCAACAAGACCTTTATCCTGCATAACCTCAAGAGTCTCCAATAACTCATCCATCAAATTGGCCGCCCTCGTTAGTAATTCTTTCTCTTCAGCTGTCAACAGAGTCATTCTTCTTTCACGACCTCTCTACAGTATAGAATCTCACGGCACACTCTTAACTCTTACCGTCAAAATGAAACAGGTAATATTAAATCGTAGCCAATTTGGTAGCCCGGGAGAGATTCGAACTCTCGTCGGCGGGTCCAAAGCCCGCCATTCAAGGGGTAGACGCGTTTGTCTTTTCCTTGCTTGTCCACTACATTCGGTGGAAGTTTGATCTTCTTCCTCCACCGGGCTTCCCGGGCTATGTTCAGATAATGCTTAACCTTCCAATAAACCTTAATCCTCTTTCAGGAGGCACTCAGGTAGGATATCTTTGGCTTTTTCCCGTTTCCTTTGGTGTTCTTCCAGGAACTTCTTTACTTTTCCAGCAAGCATGATCTTGTGGTCGCCGCATAGGAGCTCCCCAGACTTACACGTGTTCCATATCTCGGTCAGCTTCTCGTCATCTTCCTCGAATAGATAGTAATCATAGTAGTAGATGGGGCATACGGATGGGTCTCCACCGTACGCTTTCTGTTCCTTAACGGTCGGTCTTCCTCCCGTGAAGGCGTTCCATATCTTCTTCTCAGCAACCTCAGGCGGGTCGACAGTGAATATGCACGTCTCTGGAAGAGAAGCCGACATCTTGCCGCCTGCACCTAAACCGGGCAAGAACTTACAGTGAATCTGAGCTGGCTTGTAGTACCCAAGTTTCGGAGCTATGTCACGGGTCACCCGCCAATATGGATCCTGATCTATAGCCGCAGGAATGAGGCAGGGCGTATTCTCACCAGTGATAGCGGACTCTATGAAGGCCGGAACCGCCTGGACAGCTGGGAAGAATATGATTCCTATGTTGGAGCTATCTTCAAAGCCGAAAACAGCCTTAGCGGTGGAGAATGTTATACGCTTAGCGACCAGAATCGCCAGCTTATACAAGATTCCTGCGTCTTTCACATCCATGATGATGAAGGTTTTCTTTGGATCGAATCCTATCGCAAGAACGTCTAGAGCGTTGTCATAAGCGAAGCCGGTGAACCTTTCAAGGCTCGACTCCGGGTTTATGAGAAACTTCTCATCGTCAGTCATCTGAAAGTAAAGCTTCGAGCCGAAAACGTCTTGGAGATGCTTCGTGAAGAACCATGGAACAAGGTGCCCAATGTGAACAGGGCCAGAAGGCCCTCTACCCGTGTAGAGGACAAAACTTTTACCCAACTCATACATGTCGAGGATCCAATCGAGGTCTCTATGGGAGAAGAAGAGTCCGCGTCTAAGTTGTAGATGCAGTTCGCCCGTATGCTTTCTTATCCTTTTGAGCAGATCCTCGGTTATCGGCTGCGTCCCGAACTCTTCTATCAGCTTACTATAGTCGATCTTGCCGGAGACCTCCCACGGGGTGACCACCATTCTTTCCGCTTCTTCGTTAGCCATGTCCTAGCACCATTCAGTATCTCAATTCTTCAGAACCAGCATTCACCTTTAATTAGATGTTGCTTTTAAATCCAATCTAGTTCAGGGCTGGTGAACGCTGAAAATGCCCAAACTTGATAAGATGCCTTTCATTGTTTTCTTCCTCTTCTATGACCACAGACCGGACAATCCTCTCTTCTGTTGACCTTTATCTCGTAGAATCTAGATGTTTCACCGTCGAAGTAGAGTATACGGCCTACAAGTGGCTCGCCGATGCCTGCTATTATCTTTATGGCTTCTAAAGCCTCTAGGATACCAACCACGCCTGGTGTCACACCTAACACTGGAATCTTACCTTCCAAAGGCGGCGTTTCGGGAAGGATGCACCTCAGGCAAGGACCTTTTCCAGAGAGAATAGTCATTATCTGACCGTAAAACGAATGAATTCCGGCATGAACAAGCGGAATCCCGCTCTCTACGCATGCCTGATTAAGTAGGAACCTCGTTTCCCAATTGTCCAAGCAGTCTAAGACGACGGTGGACCCCGATATCAAGCCTGAAGCTGTCTCCAACTTCATGCCCACCGTGACGGTCTCCAACTTGACGTTCGGATTTAACTCTCGAATCTTCTCGGCAAGTGAGATGCTCTTAAACCTTCCGAGATCGCTCTCCCAATGACCAATCTGCCTATTCAGGTTACTTAGCTCAACCTT
>Ga0315309_1001468_pt1 | contig 14037 bp, 13 predicted proteins | sample TDP4_MG_FD_203080 | JGI IMG/M metagenome (GOLD analysis project Ga0315309, IMG submission 203080) | Freshwater sediment microbial communities from Lake Towuti, South Sulawesi, Indonesia - TDP4 | ecosystem: Environmental > Aquatic > Freshwater > Lake > Sediment | place: Indonesia: South Sulawesi... | reverse complement strand
CTTCACGAGCTACAACCGGCATATTGGAGGTATTAGCGATAAATACTTCCTTCTCCTGCAGTAATCTGCCGGTGGCTGGGTCTTTAAGCTTTCTAAAGCTATAAAGCACATCAGCCATCTCATTGCCTCTTTCACCACAACCAACATAAATATTGAGATGTGTCTGAGCCCATCGGGCAAGCTGCTGCAAGGCAACCGTTTTCCCAGTGCCAAAGCCACCGGGTATCGCTGCCTTACCACCGAGAGCTAGAGGAAACATATAATCAATAATCCTCATGCCGGTGATGAGCAGTCTTGATGGGGCAAGCCTTTGCCTATAGGGTCTAGGCTTTCTTACTGGCCACCTCTGCATCATGGTGAGTTCTTCTACTTCGCCATTATGTTCTAACCGGGCTACAGGTTCCTCAATAGTAAACTCTCCCTTCCGTATCTCTTTGACCACACCCTTTACACCAACAGGCACCAGTATCCTGTGCTCCAAAAGATGGGTCTCGGGAACAGTACCGATTATGTCCCCGCCACTAACCACATCTCCAACCTTAACTTTAGGTGTGAACTGCCATTTCTTGTTGCGTGGCAAGGCAAATACCTTAGCCCCCCGCCTAATAAAGGAGTCCCTTTCCATCAAAACAGTCAACGATTTTTGAAGCCCATCATAAATAGAGCCGACAATCCCTGGACCTAATTCAGCGGTTAGGATTGTCCCTGTCCCTCTGATTGGTTCACCAATCTTCAGCTCCAGGGTATCCTCATGCGACTGGATTATTGCCTTATCTTCCTCCAGACCTATTATCTCGCCGATAAGCCCTTGGCTACCTATCTCAACAATCTCATAGACCTGAGATCCCTTCATATCCTCGCCGATAACCAGAGGACCCGAGATACGCCATATTTTACCCATGCCGTACCACCTCCATAGAGCTTATATTTCTATATCAAACCCGATAAATTTCCTGATATAAGACTTGTAATACTTGGTGATGTCTTCATACCGCGTGCCATATTTCGATGGCACCTCGATGATTATCGGAGGCAAAACCTTCCTTTCTTTAACCTGAGTCACCAAATCTTCAACATACTTCATATAGCCTTCCAATATCACTATTACACCAACGTTAGGCTCATCCATCATTTCAGATAGAGCTTGCCTAACCTCTTCGCCGGTATCATGGTCGTCTTTTATCATATGATATCTACGAACACCAGCCAGCCGTAGTCCACTGACCAAGTCTTCGTCCCCGATAACAGCTATTTCCAAGCGCCGAATCTGCATCATGAAAATACCAGATAATCCTTTATTTCTTCCACTGGAATGTTATCAAACGTTGCTTTTAAGACCAGCCTTAAGTTCCTTATTTCAATCTCTTTAACGATTAAATACCAGGCTACCACCAAAGGAGTTAGTACCCTTGGCGACAGCATCTCCCTGAGCAGCCGGAACTTATGCTTATCAATAACCTCCTCCACCGCAGTAATACTCTTAGTTCTACTATAGCTAGCCACTAATTCCTCGGCTATATCTCGGTATTGAGTACCGGCTAAGGCACCGGGTATATCGGCTAGCTTGTGCGATACCAAATCCTTAACCACCTTATCAGAGAGCATATATCCACTGCTGATGGCAAATTCATCGGCTTCAGAACCTATACCCTCAATTATTACTCTATTTATGAGCTGCAAGTTTGCCATGTCTATCATTATACTAAAGGCTTTGGCAAGTAAAGAGCCATCCTCGATACTTTTAGCTACGTTTAGCAAACTGGCATAATACTCCTGGTCTAATCTAGCTTCACCCAGGAACTTTGACTTCGTCCCCTCGGTATATTCCTCGAGGGCAGAAGTATAAGCCCCTAGCTTGCATCCAACCAATACCTTCATAATAGCAGCAACATCCCCAGCACCGGAAAGTTCATCTAACAATCCGTGACCATGGATAACACCTACCGGTATCATACTAGCCTTCTTGCCGGTTGAAATTCCCTGTAAACTAGCCTTTATATTTAAGACATCGTATTTAACTATGTAGGCATCCAGCACTTTAAGTATGTCAGTCGGCACAAGCTTTAACCCCTTCATACGCTCAAGGTACTGGCCAAAATACCTCCACAAGTACTTATCGGCGTCATCAAAGGTCTTAATAACCGCCTCCTCAAGGTACCCCCCAATATCAGTATTTTTGACGATTTCCAACACATCCTGGAGGCTGGGTGTCTTTGACATCCTATCTATATGCTCAGAGGTCAAAATTTTAGCCTCGGCACCTTTCAGGTAGGCTGACATAAACGCATATTTGGCACTGGTCAAGGTCAACTCCTGTCTAAAATAGTTCCCTACCTATTTCGGGCAATAACCTAGGTAGCAACATTTCAAGCCTAGTCTCATAAGTATTGTCTATCCTAGTCCTTCCATTAATGTCCTCAACTATAACTCCCCCCAGGCAGTCATGCTCCCTGACTTCCCCTATCTTGCTGGCTAATCCCCTATCTTTCTCAAGAAGCTTTTGTACTGTGCTTATATCCTTAGGTGCAGCATAAACCCTGCCTTTATCAAAACCAAGCACCTCGGTAGCTTCCTTAATCAAGCCAATGAGCAAGCTTTTGTCGCTTGAAACTCCAGATAGCTCCTTTTTCACCCGGCTAATTAACTCATTAATTACGTCGGCTTTGGCCTTTGATAACTCCTGGCGGGCTTTCACCGAAGCCTGCGCCGCTATTCGAGCCGCCTCCTCCCTAGCTTCCTGGAGCATTTTACCCTTCTCTTCCTCCAGCTTGGCTGCTTGCTGCTTTTTCGCTTGCTCTATTTCTTTTGCTGCCTTACCCTCGGCTTCCTTTATTATATTCTCAGCCTCAGCTCTTACTTTATCTAAGATAGCTTCGCCTATTTTCTCCATTCCTTCCATAACCACACCCCTACATGAGCCCTAGCATAGTTAATGACATTATGGCAAACACCAGTCCCAGAACCCCCAGCAGCTCAACCAATACCGCTAACAGCACAGACTGGGTAAATATGGCTCCTCTAGTCTTGGGTAGTAATGATATACCCGAAGCACAGATGACACCCTGCTGCCATGCCGAAAAGAATTCTGCAGACGCGGTTATAAGTCCGATACCAAGCACAGCAAAGCCACTACCGCCTGTCTCTGGCAACTTAGGCACCACCCCGGTTATGATAAGTATCAGCACTATGAGTGCGTAGAAGGTCTGCGTCATTGGCAAAGTCGCTAACACCATAACATTCCGGAATTGTCCGCGGTCTTCGGCTAAGGTAGCAGCTCCAGCCGAGGCAGCGATGCCTATACCTAATGACGAGCCGGCAAAGCCACCAGCTAGGGCGAGAGCACCGCCAAGAACAGCTAATGAAGTTGGGGAAATTAATCCCATCATCTTTATATTTCTCCTTTCTAAGATTTTGCTCCGACTATTACGGAAGGACGTTTCCTTAATCTAAACGGACTATATACCCGACCTCCTCCCTCGTAAAACTTGATAATGAATTCAACAAAGCACAGTCTAAGCGAGTGGACAAAACCGGTTATGAGGCTAAGAAGCATATTAATCAGGTGCCCAATAATTAGAATGAAAACGGCTAAAATAGTGCCACCGACGGCTCCAGCCAGACCTGGGATAGGTATGAAACCGGAGAATAAGCGTGCCAGCATATTAAAGGCTGAAGCCAGATAGCCGGTGGCTAGACCCACACCGGCGAGCCTACAATATGACATGACATCGCCCAAGAGACCGGTGAGTTCAAAGAGCCAAAACATAGCCCCCATCCCCCCACTCTGCATAAGCGTGCCGGCGATTATTAATACCGCCCCGCTACCAAGAATATACATGGAGATACCATATAGCGGGGTAAATAAGGGAAGGTCAACGTGTAACATGGTGTGGAGAATAAACGGTATGCCAACCTGAAAAGTAAACAAACCAACCTTGCTAAGTATTACCCCCCGATTTCTTTCCTTCACCCCTTTGATTAGGGCAAATACATGGGCGATATTAACATGGACAAGACCTATCATTAACGCTAGCATTATAAAGCTTAGCGGATTTTGAAGCACCTGCTGAACTCCAGCGACTAGAGCGACATTCTCAAAGCCAAAGAACCGATAAATATCACCTAAATAGCTGCCACCAAGCAAGCCAATAACCAGGGCAACTACACCGCAGGTATAAATCAACCTCCGAAACAACTGCATCTCTTCAGATTGAGGGTCAGCCCCGAGGAATCTTGCCAGTAAAAACCTCCCCACCAGTATAATGCCAATAGCATAAACCACATCAGCAATCATAAGACCAAAGAAGAAAGCAAAAGAGTAACTTATTATGGGTGTGGGGTCCCACTCTCTATATCTGGGAATGCCAAACAGGTTTATTATAAGCTGGAACGGTTTAAGCATGGTCGGGTTCTTTAGTTTGGTCGGTGGCTCTTCCGATGACTCTGGCTGTCTAGTATCAATAAACAAGTAGTCTATGTTCTCTTTAAGCTCAACGATTGCCGACTCAACATTGTTCTGTGGAATCCAGCCTTCAATTAAGGTTACATATTTGGCTTCACAAGCCCTGTTTAGAACTGATAGCCTCTGGTTTTCAGCTATTAACGCTAACCTTAGAAGAGCAATATTTCTTAATTCCTGTCCCGCCTTACTTTCGAGCTCGTTATTGAGTTCGGTTGATTTCTCTTCAAGCCGACGAAGTTTATCTTCAGCCCTTTCCAAGAATTCCCCCAGTGTCAAATCCTCGTCTGGTATTAGCAGAATTCTGCCGCCAGCATTAGTAACCACAGCCTCTAAGGCTTCCCTGTTTTCAACCTTACTAATGGCATATAGAACAGTTTCATTTTCTACCGTGCCAGCAACGCTGCCGAGCAAGTACTTATCCAGTTCATTATGTAAAGCCTCATATGCCTCGGTAGGCAGGACAAAAACTCTGGAAACAAGGTAGTCCCCGGAGAAACTTAGGTCTCTTAACTTAAGGTCGTGCCGCTGGGCAATGGCACCAAGATATTTCTTTTGTTCGGCTAGTTGTTCAACCTCGTTATCAATTTTAACTGTCTTTTCATACAGCTCGGCAAACCTGGTATACAATGACCTCACTTCTTTGCCAAGCTCGTCAAAGGGCTTAGTGTATATTACTTCAGTGTCTTCCCCTATTGCTACCTGCTGCTTTTCGCCAATATAACTTAGCATGTTACCAACAAAAGTTAATAGCTGGCTAGCCTCTTTTTGCTGACGTTCAACGGCAGCTTTATCTACGGGCGATAACTCTTTACTTTCCTCAACATGAAGAACCCCGAGTTTGTGTAAGGTCTTAAAAGTCGGTTCAGAGTAATCCTTTAACGTAATTACTCTCACTTTAACCATGGACTCAGGGGAATTGAGGATTAGAGATCTCATTTCAGTTCTGCCCCAGTAACAATATTCACTATCCGCTGGGTGATTTTTCCTATCTTTTTGGTGGCATTGGCTCTAATCTTAGCCGCTTTCTTTTTGGATGCTTCAACTTCGTGGTCAGCCTTTTGCCTAGCCTGAGTTAGAATATGCTCTCGCTCCCTCTTGACTTCATCCATAGGCATCTCAGCGGAAAGAATTCTACTCGCCTCCTCCTTGGCTTTAAGGATAATTTCATTGGCTCGGCTTCTAGCCTCTTCAAGCATTTTTTCAGCTTTAATCTCAATAGTTTCTACGCTGCTGGCGATTTTTTCAGCACCCATGGCTCACCTCTTTCCGAAATTCCCAGAAACCCTACTCTGGAAGTTTGATTTACTTCTCGCCGGGTAAAAGAATATACGCTATATTCCTTTACCCCTTCAGGAGGCTATCAAGAAAGGACCGTGTTGCCACTCAAGGTTAATTATATGGTAGTTTCCTATTTAATCCTTGAGATTATAGCAAAACTTCCCTCCTTAGTAAAGAAATGCTAGCTCAAATAAGGGCTCATCATAAGGCAGGGACACAACCCTACCCGTAACAATATTTGATTATTATATTTATTTAGGTATAAAATAAACAAATTTAGGAGTCAATAAAGGCAACAGGTAATAATGCAGGATAAATGCTATACCCCACCGTCAACAGATGAGAAAACAAACTATCAGGATACCCTATCTCTGTGCCTAGGAGGTGGTAGTTGAGAGACGTAGCTTTTGGCCTAACCATGACCGGTATGGGAATGGGCGTGACCATCACTACGCTCGCTATATTGATTTTGGTTATTCGCCTTTTAATCAGGTTCTTCCCATTTAAGGAAAAGGGGGACGAAAAATAGGCTAGAGGATAGGAACTCTTATGGAAGCCTTTATGTCTGCCCTTAACAGCCTGCTGCAGGGTTTTGCCAATTTCACCTGGCAGAGCGGCGTGATGCTTACCATAGGCTGCGTTCTTCTTTATCTCGGCATCGCCAGGAAGTTTGAACCTCTTCTACTACTCCCTATCGGCTTCGGCATAATTGTGGGCAATCTCCCCCTGGCTGGTCTTTCAGCCCACGATGAAGGCGGCATAATTAATATAATCTATAAGTCTGGCATCCTTACTCAGCTATTTCCCTGCCTCCTTTTCGTTGGGCTCGGCGCCATGATTGACTTTAGTCCCATGCTGGCTAACCCGAGGGTGCTTCTCTTTGGTGCTGCCGGTCAGTTTGGCATATTCCTCACCCTGCTCCTAGCACTGCAGCTTGGCTTTATCCGCCAAGAGGCAGTATCTATCGCCATCATTGGGGCTTGCGATGGCCCTACCGCCATTTACGTCACCTCCAAGTTCGCCCGTGAACTCCTGCCAGCGGTCTCCATCGCTGCCTACTCCTATATGTCCCTGGTTCCACTCATCCAGCCGCCGATTATGAGAGCCTTAACCACGAAAGATGAGCGCGCCACCCTAATGGCAACAGCGGAGAAGCAGATATCCCAACGAGTGAAAATCCTTTTCCCAATAGTTGCCGGAATAATCACCATACTCATCGCCCCGATGGGAGCGCCGCTAATGGGTATGCTCATGCTGGGGAACCTCCTTAAAGAATCTGGGGTAGTCAAGAGGCTGGCAGATGTTTCTGAAACCACTATCACCAATATCGTGACCCTTTTCCTCGGACTTTGCATCGGCGCCGCAATGCTGGGCGGTAATTTTCTACAAACAAAGACGCTACTCGTGTTTGGCCTGGGGCTCGTGGCGATTATCCTTGACACCGTAACCGGCGTTCTCCTAGGTAAGGCAATGCGAGTGATAACCAACGGTAAGATAAACCCCCTAATCGGCGCCGCTGGTATCTCAGCCTTCCCCATGGCGGCTAGAGTGGTGCAGAAAGAAGGGCAGAAGGCTAACCCGAAGAACTTTCTCCTGTGGCATGCCATCGGGGCTAATACCGGTGGCCAAATAGGCTCAGTTATGGCCGCCGCCGCCATGCTGTCCATTATGTCCGGTATGGGTATAGGCCCAGCCTCGTGAAGGTAACAGTAATCAAAGGCACGGCTAATGATAGCCACCCTGTTACCATCCGTAATCAGTCCTTCAGTACACGACCACGATATCACCTGCTTCCCTAAGTCTGCCGATAGCTCACTTGTGACAACTCCAACCCGGTCTTCCTCCACGAGGTTATATAGATAGTTGGAATCAGGCTCTGAGGTGCTTTGATTCAGCTTAGGTGATATAATAATTAACCGGGGAGAGGTGACCGAGTGGTTCATGGTGCCGCTCTCGAAAAGCGGTCTCCGCTAAAGCGGAGCGTGGGTTCGAATCCCACCCTCTCCGCCATTCTACCCGAGGGGTAAGGAGGGAATACATGGCAGCGAGAAGACCGGGGCAAACTGTTCGAGTTACTGGACCGCATGCACAGTCAGTTGATGTCAAGTTCTTTGTCGATGGTTCAGTTCGTTTTCGGCTGAATAAGGCGGGGCCGATGGTGATACGGTATGCCTTTTTGCCCGGTGCGGGGCAAAATGTCATAGTTGAACTTGCCCCAACGCCAAAGAGTCCCTGAGCCCAAACTCAAATAGTGTTAATTGCCGAACTAGAATAAATATAAGTTTGCTTCTTGTTACAGTGGAGAGGTGCTGGAGTGGCCTAACAGGCACGCCTGGAGAGCGTGTGTAGCCGTAAGGTTACCGTGGGTTCGAATCCCACCCTCTCCGCCACTTTCCCTACTTATTAATTATTGTCTAGGCACAAACTATAGCTTTGGCTTTCCCTAATACACCAAGGAATTGTGTTGTACCCACCAAAACTTGACATCTTGACAGGGTGTGATATAATAATAACCACATTGATTTTCTTCTTGTTGTACCGTCAACAAGAAGATATTAATCTTCCCATCATTGTACCGTCAATGATGGGATATTTTTATTTTATGCGTCTTTTCCTACCCAGCAATCCGATAAGAACTCTTCAGTCAAAATAGTCCGCACATCAGCAGCTTCCCTAAGCTTTTTATCCCATCCACGCCACAAAACGAAGGCATTTTCAATACGCTTATGTGTGTGTTCTTTTACAAAATTGACTGCTTCGACAAAATCGCCATCACCCGATATTAAAATACCAGTATGATAGTAATCTCTAACTGCTAAAGTCACCAAGTCTACGGCAAGACGTGTATCTACACCTTTTTGAATATGCCTTTTGTGTTCGATAGGATTTTTACATTCCGGGCACTTCAACTTGAAAGTCCTTGGTACAAGACGCCCATCCCTGCGTTGCAAATAATTAATGTAACCTAGACGGTCTCGGAAAGCCTGCTGAGCCCTTCTGACTTCGGGATCTTCCTGAGGTGGCGGGGGAGCATTATAATAATAAATGCGTACTAACTCTCGATGGTCTCCAACCAGCTTGTGCGAAAGTTTCTCGACATCAATAATATCTTGTCTTTTTAGACCATCTTTGACAGCAAAATAGAGATTGCTACCATCAATAAATACTGCAACTTGTTCCATCATAATATCACCCCCCTTCACATTGATTATACTGCCAAAAGGGGTGATATAAAAGCATAGTTGGCTTAAATCATGAACATTTCGTAACAACCTCAATTGTCAGTAGTTTATCTCTATGCTAGAATTGCTTTGAAAATGAGTAATAAAGACCTTAAATATTGGGTTGGTTTCAACTTGATACCGGGTATTGGTCGTGTCAGGCTAACTCAGCTTGAGAACTACTTCGGCAGTCTTGAGGCTGCTTGGCATGCGGCTCCGGTTGACTTAAAGCACTCGGGCTTGGATAGTGGCTCGATACGCGCCATTACCTCGTGGCAACCCAGGCTCTCTCTGGAAGCAGAGATGGAGAAGCTAGACCGCTACGGAGTGAAAGTGCTTACCTGGCACGACCCTGAGTATCCATCTCGGCTTAAAGAAATATATGATTATCCACCGATACTTTATGTCAGAGGTCGCCTAGCTCCTGAGGATGAGTGGTGCTTAGCAGTAGTCGGCACCCGCCGGGCTACTGTTTACGGCAGGCAAGTAACCGAAGAAATAGTAGCTGACCTAGCCCGGAGTAAAATCACCATCGTCAGTGGCTTAGCTAAAGGGATTGATTCAATAGCCCACCAAAGTGCCCTGGAAGCTGGTGGCAGAACCATTGCTGTATTTGCCTGCGGGCTTGATATCGTTTACCCTAGCGAGAACGCTAACCTGGCTCGGCGTATTATTCAGCAGGGGGCTCTAATCAGTGAGTTTCCGCTAGGTACCAGACCTAAAGCTGATAACTTCCCCCGGCGCAATCGGATAATGAGTGGAATGAGTCTAGGGGTGCTAATCACTGAAGCTAGTGAGACTAGCGGGGCGATGATTACTGCTCATCTAGCACTGGAACAAAATAGAGAGGTGTTTGCTGTTCCAGGCAGTATCCTATCGCCAGCAAGTGGTGGCACCAACCACCTTATTCAGGAAGGGGCTAAGCTGGTTCGTGACTACAATGATATTCTAGAGGAATTGAACCTGACGGCGGTAGCCCACCAAATAGAAATTAGGGAGGTCATCCCAGCCTCTGACACCGAGTCCCTGCTACTGAAGCAATTAAGTGCTGAGCCTACCCATGTTGACGAGGTCTGTCGAAACAGCGGTTTGCCGATATCAACAGTCAGTAGTACCCTAGCGATGATGGAGATTAAAGGCTTGGTAAAACAAGTAGGGCCGATGAATTATGTTTTGGCACGGGAAGTGAGAGAAGTATATAGGGTAAAGGTGGACTAGTGCCATGAAAAGGAATTTGGTTATAGTTGAATCACCAGCTAAAGCTAAAACGCTGGGCAGGATTCTAGGTAGGGGCTACAACCTCAAGGCATCTATGGGGCATGTAAGAGACCTGCCCAAGAGCCGGCTGGGAGTAGATGTAAAAAAGGGCTTTGCCCCTAGATATGTAGTTCCCAAGGCAAAAAGCAAGGTAGTAAAGGAACTTAAAGAGGCGGCTAAAGCAGCAGCTACTATATATTTAGCCACCGACCCAGACCGTGAAGGCGAAGCTATCGCCTGGCATCTAGTTGAGGTAACCAGGACAGACCAGACCCCCTACTACCGTGTCGTCTTCCATGAAATAACCGACGAGGCTATAGCCCGTGCCTTCAAAAATCCACGCTCTATAGATATGCAATTAGTCAACGCCCAGCAAGCCCGGCGCATTATGGATAGACTGGTCGGTTATAAGATTAGCCCGCTGCTCTGGCAAAAGGTAAGGAGGGGGCTTTCCGCCGGCAGAGTCCAGTCGGTGGCACTAAGGATTATCGTTGACCGAGAGCGAGAGATTGAGAAATTCACCCCGGAAGAATATTGGACTATTGAGGCTGAGCTAAAAAAGAAGGTGCCCGAGGCAGCCGCCTTCCGGGCGACACTGGTCGGTCTTATTGATGGCACCAAGCTTGACATCCATACTCAGCAAGAAGCCAACCAGCTTTGTGACGAACTCGGGCAGGCTGCCTACAACGTCATTAAGGTAAAGACCAAAAAGGTAACCCGCCGCCCAGCCCCGCCATTTATCACCAGCACCCTACAGCAGGAAGCCTGGCGAAAGCTCCACTTCACCGCCAAGCAAACCATGGCTATCGCCCAGCAGCTTTACGAAGGTTTAACCGTAGGTGACGAAGGCAGGGTAGGGCTTATTACCTATATGCGCACTGACTCCACCCGGGTAGCCCGTTCTGCCGTGGTTGAAGCCCGAGAATTCATCAGCGAGAAGTATGGCACTCAATTTATCCCGTCACACGCCCGTTCCTTCGCCGCCGTAAAGGGGGCACAAGAAGCCCATGAAGCTATTCGCCCGACCAAGATTTGGCGGGAGCCAGAGTTGATTAAATCGTTCCTTACCGCCCCTCAGTTTAAGCTGTACCAGCTTATCTGGAAACGAATGGTAGCCAGCCAGATGTCGGCAGCTGTATTTGATAACACTACAGTTGACATTCAAGCCAGATGCCCAGAGCCCAAGAACAAATACCTGCTCAGAGCTTCAAGCTCTATTACCACATTCCCCGGATTTATGATTCTTTATATTGAGGGGAAAGACGAAGCTGAAGAAGAAAAGAAAACCTCCCCACTCCCCCTCCTGGAGAAAGGCGATGAACTCGAGCTTCTGGGGCTTTTCCCCGAGCAACGCTTTACCCAGCCCCCACCCCGCTTTACCGAAGCCACACTGGTCAAGACGCTGGAGCAGTGGGGCATCGGGCGCCCCAGCACCTACGCCCCAATCCTGTCCACACTCCAGGAGCGGGGCTATGTTATTAAAGATAAAGGCAGCTTTCAGCCAACCGAACTGGGGTTTGTGGTCAATGACCTGCTTATCAAACACTTCCCCGACATCGTTGATATTAAATTTACCGCTAATATGGAAGGGGAATTGGATGAAATAGCCAACCAAAGCCGGGATTGGGTAGGTGTGGTTCAGGATTTCTACATTCCTTTTGAGAAAAGCCTCCAGGGTGCCTCACAGCTTATGGCTAAGGTGAAGTTAGCCCCTGAGCTAACTGAGGAAATTTGTCCTGATTGTGGCAAGCCTCTGGTAATCAAGACCAGCCGCTACGGCAAATTTCTCGCCTGTAGTGGTTACCCCGAGTGCAAATATACCAAGCCCTATCAGATTAAGATTGGCGTTAACTGTCCACAGTGTGGCAATGAGCTAGTAGAGCGGCTAAGCAAGAAGAAGCGTGTCTTTTATGGTTGCAGTAACTATCCTAATTGCCAGTTTGCCACCAACTTTAGACCCCTCCCCCAGCCTTGCCCCAACTGCGGCGGACTCCTTACCCTCTACCGCGGGAAATGGACAAAATGTACTAAGTGTGATTATAAAGGAAAGCTCCAGCAGGATTAATTCCTATGCAAGAAGTTTTTAATAAGTATATAAATTACCTTGAGGCGGAGAAGCGTGCCTCCCGCTACACCGTGCGCAACTATACCACCGATTTATTAGGCTTCTTTGACTTCCTTAAGACTAAAGAGATTAGCTCGCTAAAGGAAGTTGACAGGCATGTTTTGCGCGACTACCTTTCTCACCTTATGGAGCAGGGCATTGTCAAGGCAAGTATCGCCCGCAAACTATCAGCCATCCGCTCCTTTTACCGTTATCTACTTCGGGAGGGGATGGTAACCACCAACCCGGTAGCCTCTACCTCCTCCCCCAAGCTAGACAAGCGCTTACCCTCCTTCCTCACCCCAGAAGAGATGGTGAGACTTCTGCAAACCTCCGATTTGTCCACGCCGCAGGGACTGCGTGACCGGGCTTTGATGGAGCTACTTTATGCCTCCGGTCTCAGGGTAAGCGAACTGGTAAGCCTGGATGTGGAGCAGGTTAACTTTGATACCTATGAAATTCGGGTCTGGGGGAAGGGTTCTAAGGAACGGGTGGTGCTGATGGGCAAGCCAGCCGCCACGGCTTTGATGACCTATCTTAGTCAGGGTAGACCTAACCTTTTGGGGGACAAAAGAAGTAGCGCCCTATTTGTCAATCGCTACGGGGGGCGACTCATAGAACGAAGAGTCCAAAGGCTATTACAGAAATATGCTAGCTTGGCTGGCATTAACAAAAGGGTCTATCCCCATCTACTGCGTCATACCTTCGCCACCCATCTACTTGACGGCGGCGCCGGTCTAAGGGTAGTCCAGGAGCTTCTGGGGCATGCCAGTCTATCCTCCACCCAGATTTATACTCATGTAACCAAGAGTCAGGCGAAGAAGGTATATCTATCGGCTCACCCGATGGCACGGGAGAAGGATGATGAGCTTGAAGAATAGGCGGAGAAAGCTGCGCCAGGGGCTGGCTGAAAAAGAAATTGATGCTATCTTCATCTCGCAACCAGAGAACAGGCGTTACCTCTCCGGCTTTGACGGTTCGTCAGGTTATTTATTAATTACACCACAGGATACAATTTTAGCTACCGACTTTCGCTATCTACAGCAAGCCAAAATACAAGCCCCTGACTATGAGATTTTTCAGATAATTGGTGATATAGTAGACTGGTTCCCCAGACTGGTAGCTGAGCTAAACATGAAGAAGCTTGGATTTGAAGCTGGGCATATCACTTTTGCCCTGCACCACCAGTTATCTGATATACTGAATAAAGCGCAATCCCAAATCAGGCTTATTCCTGTGGACGGATTGGTAGAATCCCTCCGGGCAATAAAAGAGCCCGAGGAAATTGAGCTCATAACTAAGGCGGCGGAGATAAGCGATGCCGCTGTAGAATATATTGAAAATATGATTCATATTGGTATGAGCGAGAAGGAGATAGCCTGGGAAGTAGAGAAATTCACCCGTGAGAATGGTAGCGAGACAGTACCCTTTGAGGTTATTGTTGCCTCTGGCCCAAACTCAGCTCTACCCCATGCTAAACCTTCATCACGCACCATCCAATCCGGGGAGCCGGTAATATTCGATATCGGAGCCAGGTTTGGTGGTTACTCCAGTGACCTGAGCCGCACCATCTGCCTTGACACTCCTGACGATACCTTCCAAAAGGTATATAATACTGTCCTTGAAGCCCAGCTAACGGCAATGGCTACAATTACAGAAGGTATGACTGGCAGCGAAGCCGATAATCTGGTCAGGGAAATTATTAAACAGGCGGG
>Ga0315309_1001467_pt1 | contig 14040 bp, 15 predicted proteins | sample TDP4_MG_FD_203080 | JGI IMG/M metagenome (GOLD analysis project Ga0315309, IMG submission 203080) | Freshwater sediment microbial communities from Lake Towuti, South Sulawesi, Indonesia - TDP4 | ecosystem: Environmental > Aquatic > Freshwater > Lake > Sediment | place: Indonesia: South Sulawesi... | reverse complement strand
TCCTAGAAAAAGCTGGAGCAAAATACGTAACGATGAGCTACATACAATTCAAGATTCATACTTACATAGAGCTTGGGGAAATCGAGAAAGCCAAAAACCTAGTTGACGACCTGCAAAAGTATGCTCTCGAAAAAAATGATAAACAGCTTATCGCGAACGCAGATCTAGTAAGGGCAATGCTGTTCCGTGCTCAGAAGAAGTGGGAGGAATCCATCGAGTATTTTGAGAAGTGTCTTCAAGAGTTTGAGGCGTTAGATGCAAGACGCTGGAACGTCTACATTTTCGCTAGATACGTCCTCTTCGAATACGCTCGAGCGTACTTGGAAAGAGATCAAAAGGGCGACAGAGAAAAAGCCCACAACCTGCTCAATCAAGCGCTTGAAATATTCCAGAAGCTAGGCGCCAAGAAAGACATAGAGAAGACTGAGTCGAAAATCATTTACGCAGAAACCGGGCGTCTCATGGTCCCGAAGCCCATGCCTACTGCAGTGTCAGAGAAGGCTCCAAGTCTCATTTCGACTGGGTATCCGGATCTCGACAGCTTGTTATTTGGTGGAATACCTCAGCGTTACGCAGTAGTCTTGACGTCTCCTTCCTGCGACGAAAGAGACTTGGTGGTTAAGAGTTTTCTTGAGGCTGGGGCAGAGAATGGTGAGGCTACATTTTACGTCACTATCGACCCGGGTGTAATGAAAACCCTGGCAGAAGAGTTTCCGTCAAGCTTCTACGTTTTCGTGTGTAATCCTCAGGCGGATGCAATCGTCAAGAGCTTGCCTAACGTGTTCAAGCTGAAGGGAGTTGAAAACCTCACCGACATTAACATTGCCTTGACTTCAGCGATCCGCAAGTTGGATTCGTCGCAGAAGAAGCCTAGAAGAATCTGCTTAGGCTTAGTCTCAGATGTCTTGCTGCAGCATCATGCAGTTCAAACAAGGCGGTGGCTAGCAGGGCTTGTTCCAGAACTCCGGTCGGAAGGCTTCACCACATTGGCAGTGATGGACCCCGAGATGCATCCTCCACAGGAAGCTCGTGCTGTGCTGGATCTTTTCGAGGGAGAGATCAACATATACGAGAAAGAGACGGGGATGGGTTCACGAAGATACGTGAAGATAAAGAAGATGCTCAACCACAAATACATGGAGAACGAATTGCTTCTGAAAAAGCATGAACGAACCTAGAACTTTGTTAAGTCTCAAGCAATGCTTACTGCTTAAGGTTTATCGCCTTGGTCTGGTTGAAGAATAAGCGTGTTTGTCCCATTGTTTGCACGTTTAGACTGCGCACTTTGGCTACGAGTGGGAAGTCTCTGACGCTGTTGCCCAGTAAGATACAGTGTTGGGTTGGTAGGTCTGCGGCTATGGATTTGACTGTTTCTGCGTCGACTTTGGCTGCGTGGCTTACGGTTTCTAAGTCATGCTCGTTGGTGAAGTTGAAGAGGAATATGTTGTCTGCTTGGCGGTAGATGTTCTCCCTGATGGTGTCGGGTTGATTTGTGATGAATGTGGTGAATACCCCGTAGTGGCGCATGCGGGTTACTATGTCGTCCCAGTAGGTTTCACGTAGATAGAGATGCGCTTCCTCGGCGAATAAGAACACAGCTCTTAGCTTATGCTGGGTTAGGAGGTCTGTGAGTTTGCTCAGCATGTATTCAACTACGATTTGGCGGTCCAGCAAGCCTGTGTCTTGTAGGTTGATGACTAAGGCGCCGCCGTTTCTGATGGCGTAGAAATGGTCTTCCAGGTTGAGCGCCTGTGACGGGTTGTCGGTGAAGAAGCCTGAGTTGACCATGCTGTAGTATCGTGAGTGCAGGGCGTCTTTGACGTGTTGGTTGCATTTGAGGTTGCGCAGGGCGTCGCCTAGGTCTTTCAGTGTCAGTTCAGCTCTTTCGTCCAGGGCTTGCCAGATGCGTTTGAATTCTCGTGCTGATGTGCCGGGCAGGTTTAAGGCGTGGATGAGTATGTTCATGATTACTCGGAGTTTCATTTGGGCTAGGGTGACTTTGAAGTTGACGCTGGGTGTCAATACATGGATTTTGTTGTGGTATGGGCTTTTTGTGCCGTTTTGTTCGTAGCCTATTTGGCTGTATTCTCCGTTTAGGTCGAGTATGACTGTGGGTGCGCCGTGTTGGATTAAGCCTAGGACTAGGATTTTGGATAGGTGGCTTTTGCCTGTGCCTTTTTTTCCTGTGACGATGTTTAATGCGCCGTCTAATGCGGTTGCGTCTATGTTGAGTTGTGTGTTGTCTTTGGTTTCGCCTAGGTTGATTGGTAATGCGTGGTTGATTCTGATTAGGTTAAGCAGTGTGGCTGTTGATAGGCGTTTTATTTGTGATTGTGTTCGGCTGGGTAGCCATGTGCCGCCTGTGGTTAAATGGGCTTTTTCTAGGCTGGCTCTTATTTTGCATATGAGTATGCGGCTGTCTTGGATGACTGTGATTTGGCTGGCTATTTCTAAGGGATCGTAGTCTGTTCCTGCTAGTTCGCCCTCGGTGTGTCCGTTTGTTGTGTCGCGTAGTAGGTCTTCGATTATGCCTGGTATATTTGCGAATTGGATGTCTATGACTTGGACGATTTGGGCTCGGTTTTGTTTGGGGTCTTCGATGAGCAAGTAGTCGCCTTTCTCAACTGTCTCGTTTGGGAAGCTTAGGATTTGTATGGTGTTGCCTTCTTTTTTGTACAGCCGCATGGCGGGTTCCTCAGGTTTCGTGTCGGGTTCCGTATGGTCCGAATAATAGGCGTCGTATGTTCGGTCGCTGGGCTATTTTGATGCCGTATGCTTGAGCCAAGAAGCGTTGGATGCCTATGACTTCGTTGGCTGTGAATGTGGCGTGTATGTGTGCTAGCCTGAGGGTTTCGGGGTAGCCGTCTGTTATGAGGTCATTGGCTATGAGGTGTTCAACTGCTTCAACCGCCTGTTGGCTGGATATGTCTACGTCTGTGTCGAGGCGGAATGTGTATGGGCTGTGGTTGAGTTTGGCTACGTAGATTGCGCCCATTTGGCGTATGTGGTTGTAGGTTGAGGGTGTTTGGTAGCCGTTTAGTTGGAGGAGGCATGGTTTCTGGTTTGCTTCGATGAGGTTGGTTATGTTGTGTCCGTTTAGGCGTAGGCGTGTGATTTTTGTTAGGGCTAGTATTGTGTTGTGGTTGTTACGTGCTGTTTCTAGTAGGCGTGTGATTGCGCTGGGTGGGTTTTCGTTGGTTCCTGCGGTGAGGCTGCCGTCTAGGAGGATGAGGCTGTTTCTGGCTTGGGCTGCAATTTGGGTTTGGAGCCATTTTTCGAGAAGTGCTGTGATGCGGGTTTGTGTTTGGTTGAGGTCTGGTGTGCTCGTGAGCTGGTGGAGCAGGTTGTTTCCGTGTTGAGTGTGGTTGTGTTCGTGGAATAGGCTGAGGATGTCGTGTTGGTTTTGGTCTGTTATGTGTATTGGGAATGGTCCGAAGCGCATGTAGCGATAAACTGAGCCTCTTTGTTTCCACACGGTTGCGGGTCTCAAGGCGAGTAGGATGCCTGTGTCTGTTTCGCCGAGCCGTATGCTTGACACGTCTATAGCGATGACTGGCGTCTGATCTGGACGAGGCTGAAGTGGGATTGGTCTGTGTTGCAGAGTTGTTTGTCCAAGGAAGGCTGGCGTGAATTCTTCTTGACCCTCGTTTGTTTCTTGTGTGGTGAGTTGAGGCGGTGGGCTTTGGGCTGTGTTGTTGTGGATGTTTTTTATCGTGCGTAAGGAGAGTTCCATGAATCGTTGTGGTAGTGATGTGTCTTCTAGGCTCATTAGTGGAAAGTTATATTTGGTGGTTGTTGGCGTATATTGTGGTTGTTGAATCAATTGAATTCACCAATAGGCAATATGTGGTATGTTGGTGAGTATTTAAGAATTGCGCATGTGCATGATGCACAATACAATAAGCAATAAGGAACCAGCATGACAGAACAACCCCAGCAGCCGCAGCCGATTAAAGTCAAGATGAAAGTAGGCAATCTGGAATTTGACATTGAGGCGCAGCCTGATCAACTGGAGGAAGCAATGAAGAGGATACTGTCAACGGTTACAGAGTATGCAAAGCAGCCTGTTATTATAGCAAACTCGACTCGGCCTTCAGCTAAGGCAGAGACTTGCAAGGGTGTCATTCAAAGACTGTGGTCTGAGCAATGGTTTGCGACTTCGAGAAGCCTTGAAGAAGTGTACAATCAGATGGCCTTGCTGGGTTATCACTACGACCGCACTGCAGTTGCTCATGCCCTTATCGACTTGGTCAAAGAGGGACTTTTGGGCAGAGAGGGCAGACCGCGGCGCTACCGTTATGCACAGAAGAGACCTCCTATGCCAACTCCCTAATTGCCGGTTTGGGTTCTCTTTGGATTTGGAGGAGACGATCACTTCCCACACTAACGCTTTTTTGCGTTTTTCCAAGGGCATTCTGTTTGCGATATCTTAAAACTAATCTCGTTTTAGGGCGGTGATGGAATAAAGATATTTTCCATCAACTTCCTTCCTTGTGAGTTCGCCGTCCGCAAACAATCTGATCAAGGCCGTGCCAACTGGAGTAACATTAGCACCTGGCACGCCGTAGATAGTCTTCAATTTCTCAGTGACTTCTTCAGGGGATCTATCAACGAACCATTCTGGTTCCTGCTTGATTATGTTCAAGATGGCGTTTTTTATGAACGGAGGTCTTCGGCCTCCTCCCTTGCGTCTCGGTTGTGATTCGCCCTCCACTCCAGTCGTGACCTTTCCCTTTTTGATTGCATCAGTGAACAACTCGTACAGATTGTTTATTTTCTTGGTGAGTTCAGGATCTGCAAGTCCTTCGATTTCGAATTCGACATCACCGTATCTTAGTTTGCAACGAAGCGTCTCTCCATTGTCCATGTCATCACCTCCCTCTCAAAGCTTGATCAATTGTGTCCAAAATTTGGCCTATGCTTCCGTAACGCACTTGGTATACTCCTTCTTGAGCGAAGATCCAACCATTATTGCGGAGTCTGAAAATCGCCGACTTCACGGTTCCCTCGGGCAAATTAAGAGTGGCGATCAATTCCTTTGCGCTCACAACCTTTTCTGGTGTAAGTCTGGCATAGTGTGCGTACAGTTTGCCGATTGCATAGAGGATAATTCGTGCCCATGTAGGAATATGATCTGATTCCCGAAGCATAATTTCGCCACTCTCCGTGAACTCCATGTATTGCTTTACTCTGTCTTTGTGCTCGGACAGCTTCTCTTTCACATCTATGGTCATATTCTCGAGGATCCACTTTTCGAGTTCGTCTTTTTCGCTCATTGAACTCAATCCATGATGCGGGTTCCAATAAACGTAGTTCTTCGAAGGTAAATATAAGGATTGCTGTCCACAACATTCGAAAAACTACGAGTCAGGACTTTCGTTAAAATCCTTTTTTAAGCCTAAAATAGGTCTTAAAGACAAATAAAACTGCGAAAAATCAGTTCGTAAGGAGGAACTAAAAAACCAGTGGAAGCCATTGGGTTGCATGTCCGAATGGAGCAAGCTCCCACTAGCAGGTCGTCGATCATATAGGGACATTGCACAGCGAAGTACGGACGAAGATTCTACTACGACAGGACAGCAGCGGAAACTCGCTGATAAGTTCGGTCAAAGGCGGAGTTACTCAGCAGAGAGGGACGACAACACGCTATCGATACGTCCAAAGGAGGCCGCCCGTCATAATAAACACGCGCGTTAGGTTTGACGATAGTGATATTGTTTGAAATGCAAAACGAAATAAAGCAAAAAGGTGATATATTTAAAGCATGCCCGAAGATAAACTTCTGGAGGAACTTGCAGAAATTCTGAGCAATATCCACAAAGAATATGTGAAATCATATATCCGCGATAAAGGAGAAGGGCTTTCACCGAAATTCGATGGATTCGTTGAGGCGAACATCAGTGAGACTTAAGGAAGTAACTATCTCTGGATTCAGGGGGTTCAGAGACAAACAGACGCTAAGATTGGACAAAAGTGCAATACTCATAAAGGGCTTAAACGCCTCTGGCAAATCCAGTTTTGTGGAAGCATTAGAATGGTTTTTTTTCGATGAAATATCCAGAAGGAAAAAATCACTTTGCAAGAGTGAGTATGTAGGAGATTTTCTGCGTAATCTGCATTGCCATAAGGACCAAGAAACGTCAGTTGAGGTTTTGGCTGAAATTGGTGAAAGAGAAATAAAGCTCCAGAAAAAACTACTGAGTCCAGAAAAGAAGGAATACTATATCGATGATTCTCCTGTGAAAGATTTTTCCTCGCTAGGAATCAGTTTTGCTGAAGTTCACAAACCGATTCTCTCGCAAGTAGAGATCAAGCATTATGTTGAAACCGATCCCAAAGATCGCTGGGAAGAAACTAACAAAATACTCGGTCTCGGGGTTCTGAGTGAGTTCCGTACCGCTCTGCAAGAACTCTTGAATTCTAAGAAAGGTGAAAGTCGATATGAATCTTCCCAAAAAATCCTCTATGGACTAGAAAGCGAACTAAAGGGATTCACAGAACTCCAGGCTCTAAACATGATCATGACGCATCGACCTTTTTCAAAACAAACTTTTGAAGAAGAACTGGTAAAGAGCATAACCAAAACGTACTCGCTTAAAACCAAACCAATAGATGAATTGGGTCAAAGCCTCGATAAAGAAGTTCTCCAACTGGCTCAAAGAGACAAAAACTTCGAAACAATTCAAGCCCTGATGATTCCAGATCATACTATTGTTAATTATCCATCAAGATTGATAGAAGACCTAAGACAACTCTTTGATTCTCTGAAAGGCTTGAGAATCGTCAAGGTTGAGCTTTACAAGTTCTTAGAAATGGGTAAAGAATTAATTGGCGACTCAACATGCCCATTCTGCTTGGAAGAAACGCTTACTGATGAAAAACGAAGACTAATAGATGAAAGAATGAAAGAAGCCAAAGGCGCGATGGAACTATTGACCGATATCAATGCTAAGCTTGCGAAGGTCCGTCAATTAAAGGAAGAGATGATCCAAAAAATTGCTGTTTTCCCCAATATATTCACGATAGAGAAAATCAAAGAGAGAATTTCAAAAGATCCCGAATACGCGAATGAAACCAAAAGGATTGATGTTGTCAGCAAGCAAATAATATCGTCGAATGAGACTCTCGCAAGGTTGACTAAAGAGCTCGAATACCTCATCAACGAGGCGGAACTGACTACACAAGGCAAAACCCGGTTTGATGAAACAAAACTTAAATCTGAATTGGGCGCATTCCGAGAGCATGTCAAAGAGACAGAACATATTCTGAGACAATTGCAGGACGACGTTCAGTCTTTATTAAGGACATTGGTATCAAAAATGCCGGGGCTGTCAACTAAAGAAAAAGCCGAGCTGAATAAGGCGCTGCTGTTTCGCAGAATAATCGACCATCTAGATGATATTAAGTACGTTGGAATTTTTGAAAACAATTTGAATCAGGTTTCTGACTTGGTAGAAGAAGTCGAGAAATTTGAGAAGTCCAAGTCAGAGAAATTACTCACAGACTTGACCAAACAGATAAAGGATTTTTATGCGAAACTGAACCCACATGAGAAGATACAATTCTCTGAAATGGTTCCAACAAAAGGGAAAAGCCGCAGAATACAGATCAAGGCAATTTCTTATGGTAAAAACATGAACCCAGTTAGTTGCTTCAGCGAATCTCACATGAACTGTCTTTGTCTGAGCATATACTTCTCTCAGCGGGTACTAAACAACCCATGTTGGAAATTCGTGATGCTTGATGATCCTGTTCAATCCATGGATGAAGACCACGCCAAGAACCTTATAAGAATACTTGCTGAACTAACGAAACAGAAGCAGGTCATTGTTCTAAGTCATAGCAACAAGTTTTGCCAAGATTTCAGAGATCTATTCTATGGCACAGATTACCTCTTCTACGAGTTTTCTGGCTATTCAGAGAATGGCCCGAAAATTGAACTGAAACAAGCATCTTTTGACACGTACACAACGATTGCAAGGGAATATCACAATGGGAACATGGAAGAAAGAGCAATCGCTGCGAATAATCTCCGGAAAGCTATAGAACGCTACACGTTAGACATGTTAATACATAAAGGAAAGATGGGACATGGAAGAGCTTCTGATCTGAAGTTAGATGAACGTCTAGATAGAATTGAGACAGCCAAACTCTTAACCTTGGAGGAAATTGGCGAACTTAAAGCAGTACTCAACGTTTGCGATGCAGGTTCTCACGAACCACCAAAAAGGGAAGTTACGCCGAAGGAATTGCGGGATGGAATTGTCACGATGGAAAATCTCGCATCGAAGTATTTGAAAACATCAACCCCTAGGTGATGATGGCATAAGAGCGCATTCACTTCTTAGCTCTTTCTTTTGCTGGTTCGTATTCTGCACTGTGAAATAACGGGCTGGAAATTATCAGATCCGCTGTCGCCCTGTTGCAGGCAGTGGGCACATTGTACAAGACAGCTATTCGGAGAAGCGCCTTAACATCAACATCGTGAGGAAGAGACTGCAAAGGATCCCAAAAGAAAATCAAGTAATCCAATTTCTCATTAGCAATCAAAGCGCCAATCTCCATGTCCCCACCATAAGATCCACCCTTGAGCAAAGTAATCCGGAGACTAGTCTTCTCCATAATCCTCTTCCCAGTATCCCCAGTCGCATACAAATTATGAACAGCCAAAGAACCCTTGTTAAAAGCAGCCCACTCCACCAAATCATCCTTCTTATTATCATGCGCCACCAACGCAATATTTCTCTTAGGAATCAAAATTCTCACATCAAACCAAGCCCATTATGCCCTAGGAGCTTAAACGTTTCTGAACCACCAACCACATGCGCACACCCTCACACACTTCAACTTCCATGCACTTGTTGATGACACTAAGAGCTGTTGGGCATCAACACCCACACAAACAGACTGCGTTTGCATGTTCAAGTTCCACTGTTCCAACCTGCCCGCAGCCTTCTGCTCGTTGATGTCACCTGGAACGCTCTGACGACGACATCCACACAGTCTTCAGCATGCATCACAACATCCACATAGAAGTAGTAGTCAACGTACACGCCGCATTGACGACTACTTCTGAGCAGAACCAGCTCGGTATTATTACTTGTTCTAGGCGGAAGTTAATAACATCTGAAACAGAAAACTGCCTCAGACATCCAGGAAGCGTATTTTGTGACTTTTCTATCGGCTACCATGGAGGACCATAGAAGTGTACGAAGAGAACACAGCCTTCAGGCGCATCAACAGCATGTTCCACACCTGCTGGAGTGAACCAGTACATGCCCTTCCTGATCTCATTCCCCTTATCGTCGATAAGCCTTCCCTCAAGAACCCGGCGGTCTTCGTCTGAAGGGTGTTTATGTTTAGGCTCATGGAGGCAGGTAGAGGATGCCAAAATAAAAAGGAGCATTTCAGCTCCAAGAAACTGAGTACGAGGCTAGTAGAGTGTTGGCGAAATCGATTGAATAGCTTACATCGAGAGTCCGCATTGTATAGGCAGTAAGATTGCCATAGGAGTAGTTTCGGGTTGCTGTACCGCCAGTGCTCAAATTCCAAATCATTGTAACAACAACATTGGTTGCATTTTTGCCACCGAAGTTGATTAAATTGCCTACCACATGATGATGATATGTAGCAGGGAGTGTCACGCCGGTTATTGTATCCTGAAGTAATGCACTGGCATTAGCTGTTGGTGGAGGTGGTACGCCTTGTGGTCCGGTTGCACCCGTTGCCCCAGTAGCTCCTGTCGGTCCCGCTGGTCCCTGTGGTCCAGTTGCTCCTGTGTCTCCTTTATCGCCTTTTGGTCCGAATGATAGTTGAGAGGCTAATGCCATTGCTAGGCTACTTGACGCCACGATAGCGATAATAAGTCCAGTCACGAACATCGCTCTTGATATTCCCTCAGCCATTTTCAATCTCTCCTTTTGTGTTTCACTCAATCGTTTAGATTTGCATTAAACACTTGCGGAGAATAGCCAAGATCCAACAGCGTACTTGTGTTTTGTCTTTCTCTAGTTTGTCGGCCTCAGCTTTCTGTCTCGTTTTCTGTAACTGTAATCGTAGACAAGAGGGGGAGGATAGAATTTCTATCCAACCAACCAACACTCGCTTCCCGTCACTTGGGCTTGGCTTCTCGTAAACTCGTTTCAACTTAATTGACATGTGATCTAATCACTGGTTGCCCCGTGTATAAGTGGTAGCGGGGGGGTAGATTTGAACGAACCTTCTCTTTCCGAAGAGAAGCTTCACCAAGAGAAGAAGACGAGCTGTTTTCTTTATCAGTGTTTAGCGCGCGCGAAAACGAAACTAATTAGAGCGCGCTTCACAAGAAGCCCTGAAAAGAACATGTTGCATTTATACAGCGTTGGAGATTCTGCTCTTTCCGATCAACATTGTCCATTTAGTTTGGCTCGCGCTCAATCAACTAATTTTTCAGGAAATTCAGAACTTCCCTGTTGAATTCGCCACGCATCTCTACAGAGAAATTATGTCCCCCGCCTAACACCTTAACCAGCGTAGCATTCAGCACACGGCCCGCAATCACCTCAGATGAAATCGGTTTGATTACTCTATCCTCGGTCCCAGTGATGACCAACGTTGGCGCCTTGATCATACCTAACCTATCAGCCGCATCATGCGTCAACACTGCTTCAAACTGCGCGACATAACCTGTGAACGTAACGAACCTGATCGCGATCTTCAACAACGCACCGATGAGGACTCTGTAATACCATTTATTGAATGCCAAAGGCATGAAAACACTGCTAAACCTTCGAAAACTCGCCTCATCGCATGAAGATCTCTGGTAGGCCTCTATTGCCTTATTAATCTCCGAGGAAAACCCGCTCGTCTCATCCCTTCGGGCAAATGTACATGCGAGAACCAGCTTATTCACCCTCTCAGGGTGATTAATGGCAATCTCCTGCGCAATCATCCCTCCCATTGACCCGCCAAATATGTGAGCCTTTTCAATGCCCAGGTGAGCCATCAGACCAGTTACATCATCCGCCATCATTTTTATGGTGTAAGGTCCAGTTGGCTTGTCGGACTTCCCAACGCCTCGGTTATCGAATGTGATGACGCGGTAATACTTCCTGAATGGTCCTAATTGAAACCCCCAGCGAATTTTGGCGGAGCCCAACCCCATGATAATGATTAGGGGATCTCCTTGTCCGTCAACCCTGTAATCTATGTTTATTCCATTGACGTTCGCCTTGGGCATCTGAGGCTTTTCCCTCCATAATTACAAAGTCATTTACTGCTTTGCTACGATTGTATAGCGCGCGCTACAACAATACAAGATATACATCATAGGTTGCATTAACGATTTATGGAGAAATCTTCTGTTGATGCAACCACGTGCTATAAGATTGAGAAAGCGTGCTATTTTTCAGAAATGCAGACAGCCCGCAGTGCGCGCGCGATTGGTTGGATAGAATTTCTATGCAGACGAATCCATTCGGTGAACCAAAGGCTTATTCCTGCTTCTCTTTTCGGTAATGGCTGCGTATCTTCTCAGCCATGTTGCTGTCTTCCAGAATGAAAACGCCTTCATAACCACAGTCAAGGCACTTCCATGTTGAAGGACGATAAAAGGCAAGAACGTTAATGTTTGCTGAACCACACTTCGGACAGAACTTCACTGTTGCCAAGACTTTTTCTCGTCTCCTCGCCTCCTTCAACGATTTCTTATAGCTCCACTTCTGACTCCACAAAACATTCAGTTCACTAAACGTGAACTCCCTAGCTTCTTCCCCACACAAAGGACACCGCTGCCCCCAATGAAGCTCTTTATCATACACACACACCGAGCATTCGGACAGATCCAAGTCTTCATAGAAAGGACCTCGCCGACGAGAATGCAATCATGAATATCACCTACTTCAACATTCACATCGACAGTCAGACCATTGTACCGGCAACAACAAGCCTGGGCGCAATAACATCACACTTCAATTCTCATGCACGGCTTGTTGACACTAAGAGCAGTTGAGCATCAACACTCACTCAAACAGAGTGCGTTTGCATGTTTAAGTACAACTGTTCTAACCTGCCTGCAGCCTTCTGCTCGTTGATGTCACCGGTAACACTCTGACGACAACATCCACGCAGTCTTCAGCTGAAAAAGCACGCTTCAAAGTGATGGAAGATGGCCTAAGGGTATGCTGCCTTCTTCTTCCACACAGTTTTCCAGCCTCTAGTTTGCACGCATCGTCAGAGCTAGGAAAATGCAAATTCAGCATACTCGTTTTGACAAGGATTCCCATGCACGACTTTTATCGTTTTCTCATTCAAATTGAACATAACTGAGCGCAGCGTGCTAGCAAATTCAGCATGCCGACAGATTGTCAGCATCGACGGTTTGTTTTCAGCTCCATGATCACGCAAGACCTTAACTATTGTCCCCTCATCAATCTTGCTCTTTCTTTTCAACAATTCCTGTGCTCGTTTCAGTCTCACTTCGCTAGACTGGTGAACTATGACGCCCAGCATTTCCTTTGGGACCTTGCCAGAATAAACCGCGTTATGCGGAATCTCGTAATGTTGCATCTGAGACGTAAGAAAATGGTTCGTGTTAACGATTTGATTGTCGCTCATTTCGCGCACTGCCGCATGGTTGGGTGTGAGTTCAACAGTTTTCATGCTGCCCTCTGAGTCTGCAATTGTCAGCAGAGCATCGTGTCCACCTTGTTTCGCCTTAGTTATGAATTCCACAGCCTGCTCCGTATTCCTGCATGTCTCAAGCATCTCCTGCAACGCAAATGAAAGCGGAGCATAACAACTCGGCGTCTCAGTCGTGTAAGCAAGGTTGTAACAAACCGCCAAGCCATGTTCGTTCATGCCGTCTAACATCCCAGGTTGAGGACCTATTTTGCTGCCCAAAGTTCTGTAACCCTCTTGAGGCTTTGTCTCACAGGTCAATTGGTAAGGCCCTAAATCATTCAAATAATCAAAATTCTTGGCAACAATCGCTTCACCCGTTGCAGTCCGTTGCGGACTGAACCCCAAACAAGTGCACGCCTGAAGAACATAGCTCGGCCTGCCAACTAACAACTCCAACGAGAGCATAAACAAGAGAGTATTCATACTCAGCCCTGCGCCTTCCGCACAGCCCTTCAGGCGCTCAGCCTGCTTTGGGTAATATTCGAATATGTCATTTCTCAACAGTTTCGCAGCCCGGCGCTTGGCCAACGCAAGAAACAGAGATGTCGGCATCAATTTGGGTTTCATGAGTCTTATTGTTTCAAAATTGGGCATTCGATCCAGGGCTTCACGAACTGACTGTCGAACGACGCGTCCCTGTTGAACCCCTATATCATGATGACTACCCGAAAACGCCTGCAACGTCACGGTTGCCAATGCCACAAACCCAAAACTGAATATGAGGAACATTCGTCGCTTATATTCTTACTGCGCTTTACGCGTGCCACCGATCTCTGCCGCACAGCTTTCCAGCCTCAAGCCCTCAAACAAGAATGGCGCCTAGCGTGGTATCCAGTTGCCCACTTTCATCTTTGCTTCTTCGAGCAAGTCTCTGTCATAAGCTCCAAACTCTCGCTCAGCAACCTCAAGCGCCATGCGATTAGTCTCCTGCAACATCAAATGATCATTCAGATTAAGCAGAATAGCGTCAAGCGATACCAAATCTCTGCCAAACGCCACCAACCCCAACCCTTCCACAATGTTGTACCTTCCAGCGTAAATAGCCTCAAATCCACCCTCAGAACTGGGCACAGCCAAAGTGTTCAACGCTTCACAAACCCCGTAAACATTGAAAAGAGCACGATAAACCTTGCTAACATCAACAATGCTCCGGGCAATTCTAGAATTCTTAGGACCATGCCACCAACACCTCAAAGGATCAGCAATCAACCCGAACAGGTTCTTCATGGTAAAGCTAGCATAATTCTTCAATCGCGCAAGACTAATGAACGTGCATCCACGCAAATCGAAAAGTTTCCTCGGTACCATACCATAAAGCCTCTCAACCTGCACCGGCGGGAAACGCGACTCCACCAACCTCTTCACCTCAGCCGAGTCAGC
>Ga0315309_1001464_pt1 | contig 14046 bp, 12 predicted proteins | sample TDP4_MG_FD_203080 | JGI IMG/M metagenome (GOLD analysis project Ga0315309, IMG submission 203080) | Freshwater sediment microbial communities from Lake Towuti, South Sulawesi, Indonesia - TDP4 | ecosystem: Environmental > Aquatic > Freshwater > Lake > Sediment | place: Indonesia: South Sulawesi... | reverse complement strand
CAGAGCCATGTGTTCGTGGCAAAACGCCCACCGCGCAGGTAATTGGACGAACTTCGTCCATTTTTCTTCCATCTATTCGTCTTTTCTCCTCAAGCACCATTCGCCGGAGATAATTGCGCTGAACTTGGTCAATGGTCTCTCTTATAGTTTTCTCCTCTCCGGGATAATCTTTAGAAAATTTATCGATTGCTTCACCCGAGATTTCTTCAATCTTTCCTTCCCTTTGCAGCTTATCGCTGATTGTTAGAACTTCCTCAACTTTTTGGCCTGAAAACCCGATGGTCTGAATCGCCAATTGCAAGTTTAGCGCAACTATTTTCCTATCTGCGTAGGGAAGAAGCCGATAGAATTCTCCCTCTAACTCCTGGTCTGGGGACAATTCTTTCCTAATAGAGAGCCCAATCTTAGGCTTACCGTGTTGCTTTATCAACTTTTCCTCTAGTTCTACCACTTCTGCTATGGCCTTATGGCCCACCCTTACTGCTTCCAGGAGAACTTCTTCCGGTACTTCTTTCCCACCGCCTTCCAGCATAGTTACTGTACTTTTGGTGCCAGCAATTACCAGGTCGAGTGTGCTCTCTTCTAACTGGCTTAAAGTAGGATTGATAATAAATCTCTCACCGATTCTGCCCACCCTCACTGCGCCAATAGGACCGTAAAAAGGAGCGGGGGAAAGCCCTATGGCAGAACTAGCGCCTATGATGGAAGGGATATCTGCATCGTTCTCCTGGTCTGAGGATAATACTGTAATCATCACCTGAACTTCGTTCAGAAAGTTCTTGTCAAAAAGAGGTCTCAATGGTCTGTCAATCAATCGGGAAGTGACAACCTCTTTCTCCCGTGGCCTTCCTTCTCTCTTGAAGAAACCGCCGGGTATCTTGCCCGCGGCGTATGTTCTTTCCCTGTAGTCAACCGTAAGGGGAAAGAAGTTCTCCAGTTCCTTTTCTTTCGGCTCGCTTCCTATTGTCACAGTGGCCAAAATAACAGTTTCTCCATATCTCACCACTGCTGAGCCAGCAGCTTGCTTTGCTAGATTTCCCGTCTCAATACTTAATAACCTGCCTTCTATTTCCTTATCCACTTTTCCTTCCATAATTGGTCCTTCTTCCCAGGAGCTATTTTCTCAATTTCAATTTCTCCACAATCTCTTGGTACTTCTTCAAATCTTTGCTCCTTAAGTAATTTAACAGTTTTCTCCGCCTGCCCACTAACTTCAAAAGGCCATGCCGAGAATGGTGGTCCCTGGTGTGAGCTTTAAAATGCTCTGTTAGAGCATTTATTCTTTCCGTCATCAGTGCAATTTGAACCATGGCAGAACCAGTATCTTTTTCGTGTATTCGGAATTTCTCTATGACACCTTTCTTCTTTTCATTTGTTAACACTTTTTCCTCCTATCCATAGAGTAGTTCCCAAAACTATGCCAAACAGGTTCGGTTCCGGCCTTCTTTCTTAGCCCGATAGAGAGCCTCGTCAGCCTTCCTGATCAAGTCGGCCCTCAGACAGGCATCATCTGGATACGACGCCACGCCAATACTAACAGCCATCCGGGCACCAACTTCCCCGAAGGTCTGTTGGCTAATTGCTTTTCTAACTCTTTCTGCCGCAATCGAAGCACCCTCTTTATTTGTCTCCGGCAGAATCACTGCAAACTCTTCACCGCCATACCTCGCTACGAAGTCCGTTTCTCTTAAAGAATTCTTGAGAATCTGTGCTATCTTTCTAAGCAGGCTATCTCCTTCTAAATGGCCATAGCTATCATTGAATTCCTTGAAATGGTCAAGGTCAATCATAATTAATGAGAGATTTAGATCGTACCGCTGAGCGCGCTTTACCTCCAGTTCCAGCTGCTCCTGAAAATGCCTGTGATTGTATAAGCCTGTCAATCCATCCGTTATAGAGAGATGTTCTTTAGACTTATAGAGCATAGTGTTCTCAATAGCTTGAGCAGAGTAGCTGGCAAAAGTGGAAAACAACCTCTTTTCCTCTTCCAAGAAACGACGATTTTCTTTCTTATTATGTAGGGTAATAAGCCCAATCAATTTATTATCTCTTCCAATTAACGGCATACACATCCCTGTTTCTATTTCAGGAGTTTTCTCTATATTTGTCCCCACGGCTCCTTCTTCTTTCCTGTTAATTAAAGGTTGGGGCAATTTCTGCTCTTTCCACAATCTAATTCTTTCATTAGCTCTTTTCTTGATTAATCCGATTATATTTTCGTCCAACCCCCAAGCCGTCTTCAAAGAAAATTCCTTACGCGTCTCATCAACAATGAAAAGGGAACCTGCATCAGCCTTGGTACCTTTAATGCAGGAGTTGATAACTAGAATGTACAGCTCTTCCAGTCCCATAGAAGGGTCTGTCCGCTGACCGAGCCGTTCAAATTCAGCCAAAACTTTCTTTTCTCTTAGCCGGTCCCATAGCACCCTCGTTACAGGACCCTTCATAACTTCGATGGTTGAAGACTGGCCAATCTTCTGGAGCTCTCCTTCCACTTCTCGATCATCACTTAAGTTCAGAATGGCATCAACTTTCTTTCCTTTAAGTAAGTCGTGGAAATCTCTCGCCGTAGGAATCCCTAACTTCCTTGCCAATTCCATCCCACTTGAGCTCTCTATCCGATCAGCAACACCCACAATCCGTAGCTGTTCATCTTCGTGTAGGGTCTCAATAATGGCTGTTCCCCGTCTCCCTCCCCCAATTATTACGATGTTCTTTTTCTTGTCTTTAGGCATTTAATCATTATACCATTCCTACGGTCCTTTGTCAAACAAGAGCCAATTAGAAAGCCTCGCCATTTTTTCTCGACCACGGCATCCTTAGCCTTCTCGTAAATTCAATATCCTTCCTGATCTGGTTTGCCAGTTCTTCTTGAGTTTTAAACTTCATTTCCCGTCTTATTCGCTTTACAAAAGAGACTTCCAACTTTTTGCCATAAAGATTCCCTCTAAAATCGAAAATATGAACTTCTACACCCGGTTGTTTGATTCTTCCAATCCTACCTTTAGCAGGAAATTGGCGACCAGGAGAAAATGTGGGACGAACCCCGATATTAATAACTCCTCTGTACTTTTCTCCCTCCAGACTCACCAGAACAGCATAAACTCCTCTGGGCAAAACCACATCCCCTGAAATGTCTAAATTTGCTGTGGGAAAGGCCAGTTCCTTACCTCTGCCGCTTCCTTTGATCACTCTCCCACTAATTGTATAGTATCTTCCCAGAAGGCATCTCGCCATCTCCACTCTACCCTGACTGAGCAATTGCCGAATCTTGCTCGAACTTACTTTTATATTACCTATCTTCACCTGACTGACCTTAGTAACTCCAAAACTATACTCTCTTCCCAACTGCTTAAGTAAATTTACATTACCCGAACGGTTCCTCCCAAAGCGAAAGGTAGAACCTACAACCAATCTCCCCGCTCCTATCCCATCAAAAATAATCTTCTTAACGAATTCTTTTGGCGTCAAGTGCGCAAATTTGCGATTAAAATGGATAATGAGCATCAGGTCAATCCCCAGGTTTCCAATTAATTCCTCTTTCCCCTCCGTAGTTGTGAGCAATTGAGCCTCTTTGCTTCTCTTTCTTATTACCATCCTGGGAGGAGGCTCAAAAGTCACTACCATAGATTTACTTCCACTTCTTCTGGCAATATTCCTGGTAGTTCTAATGATTTCTTGGTGGCCAAGATGGACTCCATCAAAAGTCCCAAGAGCTACCACGCTCTTTTGAAACTTCCTCTTCAGTTTTTCCAGTCCATATACAACTTCCATCTTCTTAAATATTTTGACTAAATACCCTCAATAATCTAAATTCTCTTACACCTGATGTTCCTTCTGCCTTGGCCATAGCTATTAGGTTTCCTGCCTCATCGAAAACCTTGAACGCCTTATCGATATCGGAAATTTCTGAAGGAGTAAGAGAAACGCTTTTGACTTCTGAAATCTTAATCTGTCTACCCAATCTAATCCCCCAGCCCATCCTATCTGTCACCACAATGCTCGGGAAGTCAGACAGTGCATCTGAAATAGATTCGACTTTCTCATGGAATATCTCTTTCCTATCCCAGGGAAGTGCATCACTCAACTTGAACTTACCTATCCGCACCCGCACCAGGTCAGACATATATGCCCCGCAACCCAGAGCCTCTCCCATATCATGACAGAGCGTGCGCACATAGGTGCCGCAAGAGCAAACAGTGCGAAATTTAATTTTCGGCATGTCATAGGAGAGGAGTTCTAGTTCTTTTATCTCGACTTTCCGAGGAGCCCTTTCAACTATTTTTCCCTGACGGAAAAGTTCATATAGTCTTGTGCCACTGTGCCTTTTAGCCGAGACCATAGGGGGAATCTGTTCCTGAACTCCCAGAAATTTATCGAAAACTTCTTCCAAATCTCTTAAGGCTACCTTTGATTCTCTCGTCCTCAACACCTTGCCATCTCCGTCCTGCGTGGAAGTGGTAGTTCCCAAAACCATTGTCGCTTCATACTCCTTTTCCAGACCTGTCAGATATGCCGAAATCTTGGTTGCATCACCTAAGAGAACGAGAAGAACCCCTTCTGCTTGCGGGTCGAGCGTTCCCGCATGACCTGCTTTTCCCGTGGAAAGGAGCCTTTTAACTTCCTGGACTATAGCGGAGGAAGTCGAACCTCTCGGTTTATTAATATTAAGAACCCCGCCTTTCAACTCTGCCACTCCTATCCACTTCCCTCAAGACAACTGTCAGGACTCTCTTCTTAACCTCGGCCAGAGTACCATCAATTCTACACCCGGCAGCATTTCTATGCCCCCCTCCACCGAATAGCCCTGCAATCTTACTAACATCTACCTTCCCTTTTGACCGAAAGCTAACCTTGAACTGCCTGGGAAGTGTGGTTTCCCTGAAGAGAATTCCTACTTCTACTCCTTCTAAATCTCTGGCGAAGTTAACAAATCCTTCAACCTCGTCTTCCTTTGCGCCAGACTCTCTGTACATATGCTGTGCAATCGAAAAGTAGGCAATCTTCCCATCCCCAGCCAATTTCAATCTACTCAGAGTCAACGATAGCAATTTCAATCCCGCCTTGGTCCTTGCCGCGTAAACCTTTCGATTGACAGCCTGCGGTGAGATGCCCTTTCTTATCAGCTCTGAAACAATCTCGTGGCAACTCGCAGTAGTATTTGCTTCCTGAAATCTTCCCGTATCGGTCAAAATTCCCACATAGAGAGATATTGCTTCTTCCTCGGTCACTCCCAGACCAGATTCCTTAAATAGGGCGTAAAGTTGTTCGGCTACAGATGACGCTTTGGGCTCAACATAGTTATAATCTCCGAATAGTTCAGAATCTTCATGATGATCAATGTTAACTACAATTTTCACTCTATTCTTAAGGTCTATTATATTTCCTATTCTACCTGGGTCACCACAGTCCAGAATAAAAGCCACATCGAAATCCCTTTTTACTTTATCTTTAATATCTATATGACTGTTTCCCTGCAAAAACTGGTAAACCCCAGGAACCCTGTCTTTATTTCCAATATAGACATTTTTCCCCAGTCTCCTGAGGAAGGAAGCAAGGGCTAACTGCCCTCCTATGGAGTCACCGTCAGGCCTGGTGTGAGAAGAGATAAAGAATGTGCGATTCTTACGAATTATCTGTAGAATCTTATCTATTATCTTCTTGTTTTCTACCTTCCGCTTCTTTTCCATCGTTTTCTTCTTGGTGAATTCTATCAATCAACTCCTCTATCCGCTGAGCTCTTTCCACTGTATCATCATACTGGAAAGTAATTTCAGGGGTGTATCTTATTTTTATTCTCTGGCCAACATGGTAACGCACAAAAGATGTCATTCTTTTGAGTATTTTTTCTGTTGCTATCCTATCCTGCTCTGAACCGTAAACTGTAAAAAAGACCTGGGCATGCTGTAAGTCATCGGTAACCTTGACTTCGGTTATTGTGACGAAACCCAATTGTGGGTCCTTTATCTGTCTCTGTAAGATTGTACTAATCTCTTTTTGAATTAAATGGGCTAATCGTATTGACCTTTTAAGGGGCATTTTTCAACCATTAAGAGGAGCGAGAATGGGTGGAGAGATGGGGTTTTAGTGGTCTTCTATCATAAATTCGTGATCAATAATTTCTACTCTTCTTGTCTCCCTAAAGAATTCAAGTATTTTATCATCTATCATCTGTGCCTGTTCTCTATCGGAGCAAACCAATGCGATTCCCAGGGTAGAACAGTGCCATAGATCCTGCTTATCTACCTCCGCAACGGAAACATTGAATCTCTCTTTCAATCTATCCTTGAGACTCTTCACCAATCTTCTCTTCTCCTTTAGTGACCTGGGCTTGTCACGGAAGTATAGGTTAATCCATCCCAAGCTAAACACCATTCTTGTGTCCTGTTCTGCTCTTACATAAACTTACACTATTCCATCTTGCGTTATTACAATTTACGGGCAATTTTTTCCAGGACAAATGCTTCCAAAACATCATTCTCTTTCACATCATTAAAATTCTCTAACCCAACTCCGCATTCGAGGCCAGAGTCGACTTCCCTAACATCGTCTTTGAACCTTTTTAGAGAGGAAATTTTACCTTCGTATATTATGATATTGTCCCGCAAGAGGCGAACTATTCCCTGTCGGGACAGCTTTCCCTTCGACACATAGCATCCAGCTATAGTACCTATCCTGGGAATTCTGAATGTGCGTTTTACCTCAGCTCTGCCCAAGGGTACTTCCTTGAACTCAGGTTCCAGAAGGCCTTCCATCGCTTTTTTCGTTTCTTCCACTGCTTCATAAATAATCCTGTAGGTGTGGATATCGACTCCTTCTTTTTCGGCTAATTCCTCAGCGCTCGGTTCTGGACGAACATTAAACCCGATAATAATCGCATTAGAGGCAGCAGCCAACATAACATCGCTTTCAGTAATTCCTCCCACTCCCCTGTGGACTACATTCAGAGTAATTTCCTGAGTGCTCAACTTTTGTAAAGAATCACAAAGCGCTTCTACAGAACCTTGAACATCTGCCTTGATAATTATCTTTAGCTCTTTCAGTTTCCCCGCCGCAATCTGCTCGTGCAAATCCTGTAGCGTAACTCTCTTTCTTCGGGAGAGAATTTCTTCCCGTCTTATTCTCTGCCGTATTTCGCTAATTTCCCTGGCTGCTCTCTCGCTATCCAGTGTATAAAACTTATCACCCGCCTGCGGTAGGCTGGAAAATCCTAATACTTCCCCAGGCCTCGAGGGGCCGATACTCTTCACTTTCTTTCCACGGTCATTAATTATGGCTCTCACTTTACCCGCCGATAGGCCAGAAATAAAAGCATCGCCAACTTCCAGGCTACCAGACTGCACCAATACCGTGGCCGCCGGCCCGCGCTGCTTATCTAACCTTGCTTCAATAACTGTCCCTCGAGCCTTCTTGTTCGGATTTGCTTTCAATTCCAGCATTTCCGCTTCCAGAAGAATCATCTCCAAGAGATTATCTAGCCCAATCTTTTCTCTAGCGGAGACTTCCACAAATATGGTCTTACCACTCCACTCCTCTGGAACAAGATTGTACTGACTCAGCTCCTGTTTTACTCTCTCAACATTGGCGGTGGGTAAATCTATCTTATTCACTGCCACCAAGATTGGTACTCCTGCCGCTCGCGCGTGGTCTATGGCTTCCACAGTCTGCGGCTTGACTCCTTCATCGGCGGCCACTACCAAAACGATTATATCGGTTACCTGAGCACCACGGGCTCGCATCGCAGTAAATGCTTCATGGCCAGGAGTATCCAGAAATACAATATCACCTTTATCCACGCTGACATGGTATGCACCAATATGTTGCGTAATCCCGCCCGATTCCTTAGCAATAATCTTAGACTCCCGAATCGCATCCAAAAGCGATGTCTTGCCGTGGTCAACATGTCCCATTATAGTCACTATCGGCGGTCTTGGCTTGAGTAGGTATTCTTCTTCTTTTTCTTCTTCCAGAAGTTCTTCCCCATATAGAGGAACTACTTCCACGCCAAAACCGAATTCTTCTGCAGCAAGAGTGGCAGTATCTATATCCAGCCTTTGGTTGATTGTTGCCAGTATACCCTGGTCCATCAATTTCTTGATAAGCTCGTTTACTTTCACTCCCATCTTGTGGGCTAACTCACTGACCGTTATCGTTTCGTCTATCTTTACGATTCTGGCAGGGGCCAGAGCAATTTCTTTCTTCTCTTTAACCTCTTCTTTAATTTCAGGTACTGCCTTTACTTCTTCCTTCACTACCTCTTTAACTATGGGATGGGCAGGGGCAGCTTTTTCAAGAACTTTCTCTCGTTGAGGCTTTATGGCCTCAACAGCTGGAGAAACTGAAGGACCAGGAATGGGCTTCTCTTCAATTACGGCTCGTTTAGAAACTCTCTTCCGCTTTACTATGGGCTCCTTCCTTTTCCTAATCCGAACCGCTTTCTCCTTGACTGCTTTAGTCTCCACCTTCTTGCGGGAAACTTTCTTCCTGGCAGAGACCTTTTCTTTCTCCTTCTTCTTACTCTCAAATGAACTTTTTAGTTTTCTCGCTTCTTGAGGATTTAGGGAATCGTCAGAACTTTTCACACCGATTTTCAATTCGCTAGCTTTAGCCAATAGCTTCTTATAAGGGATATTCAATTTTTCTGCCAGCTCTCTTACTTTCATTATTTCCCACTTTCTTTCTTAGCAGCTTCAAAAATCTTTTCTGCCAATCTATTTCCAATCCCGGAAATCTTGGTCAGTTCTGAAATAGAACACGACGCTATCTTCTCTATTGTTGTAAATCCATGGTCATATAGAAGCTTAGCAGTGACCTTGCCCACGCCGGGAAGTTTGGTAAGCTCGTCAACTTCTACTTTTTTTACTTCTTTTACTTCTTTTATTTTCTTTTCTTCCTTCGGTTCTTCTCTTTCTTTTGCTTCTTTTAGTGCCTTTGCTGCTTCCATCTCTTTCATCTGAGATTCACTCTTAATATCAATATGCCAGCCTGTAAGCCGGGCAGCCAGGCGCACATTCTGGCCTGCTTTCCCGATGGTTAAAGAAAGCTGGTCATCAGCAACCACTACCAGAGCGTTCTTTTTGTCCTTCTCTATAATAACATTCAATACTTTGGCGGGACTGAGAGAACTGGCAATATATGTGGCAGGCTCGTTACTATAGGGAATCAAATCCATCCTCTCCCCATTAAGTTCGTTAATGATTGCCTGAACCCTCGAACCCTTCACCCCCACACAAGCGCCTACAGGGTCTACCCTCTCATTGTTGGAGACAACAGCTACCTTACAGCGGTATCCTGGCTCTCTAACTATCTGCTTTATCTCCACAGTATGGTCTCTTACTTCTGGTACCTCAAGTTCATAGAGTCCCTTCACTAGACCAGGGTGGGTTCGCGAAACAATAATCTGAGGCCCGCGAGCCGACTGCTCCACTTTCAATATGTAGATTTTGAGCCTTTCAAAAAGCTCGTATTTGTGGTCTGATATCTGTTCCCACTCTGGAAGAATAGCTTCTGTTTTTCCTAAATCAACAATGATGTTCTTACGAGCAAACCTCTGAACAACACCCGTCACAACATCACCTTCCTGCTCTTTGAACTCCTTGTATAGATTTTCCCGTTCGGTCTCCCGGATGCGTTGGATGATTACCTGCTTTGCAGTTTGAGCAGCAATTCTTCCGAACTCTTTAGTTTCAACCTTAATCTTTACCTCATCACCCACTTTGGCCGCAGGGTCGAACTTTAGTGCCTCCTTCTTGGCTATCTGAGTGTGAGGGTTTTCTACCTTGGTTACTACCTTTTTCTTTATATAGGCAGTAATCACCCCCGACTCAGGGTCTATATGTGCTTCAAATTTCTGCTTTTTGCCTGTGTGTTTCCGAAATGCAGAGGTCAAAGCCGACTCTATCATTGCCAGAAGTTCCTCTTTGGGAATTCCCTTCTCTCTCTCTATCTCTTCGAAAACACCTAATAAATCGACTTCCATCATTTCCTCCAGCTGAGACAGCCATCCACCGGCAGTAAAAAAAAGTGGCTTTTTCGAGCCACTTTTATTAATATAATTATAGCAGGACTACCGAAATAATGCAAGAAAAAAATATTTTGCGAGGTCTAAGAACTAGCCTATTGGTTTTCCCAACCCCAGCTCTCATAGCCAACAGAGATTACCAGATTAACTAACCATTTCCTGGACTAACTTTTTTACCTCGTCTGGCTCGACTTCTCGTATTCTTTCTTCTCTGCGCAGCTTCACCTCCACTCTATTCTTAGATATGACTTTCTCGCCTATAGTAACTCTAATGGGAATGCCTATTAAGTCAGCATCCTTAAATTTCACTCCCGCTCTCTCGTCACGGTCGTCCATCAAAACCTCATATCCATCATCTTGAAGTTCTCTGTAGAGTCTGTTGGAAACATCCTTCATCCTTTCATCTTCATAGTTAACCGGAAGAAGCAATACCTGGAAGGGCGCTATGGGTAGAGGCCAGATGATTCCTTTTTCATCGTGACTCTGCTCAATGGCAGCAGCCACGATTCGAGAAGTGCCTATCCCGTAACAGCCCATAACAAAATTTTTTTCCTTCCCATCTCTATCAAGAAAAGTTGCATCCAGCGCTTTCGAATACTTACTTCCAAGTTTGAATGTATGCCCGACTTCAATCCCTCGAGAAAATCCTAAAATCTTCCCACATCTCGGGCAGGAATCACCTTCTCTTACCTTCCTCAGGTCGAGGATTTTATCCGTCCTATAATCTCTATTTATGTTAATATTTATTAAATGGTAATCCTTCTTATTTGCCCCACTTATAGCATTAACAATCCCTTCCACAGAATAGTCGGCAAGCACTCTACACTTTACCTTCAATCCTACCGGCCCGGCAAATCCCAGGGGAGCACCCGTCACATCTTCAATCGTTTTCTCATCTGCAAGGAATATTTCATTGACGCCAAGATAACTTCTTAGTTTGCTCTCGTTAACCTCATGGTCTCCCCTTATCAACACCACTATAGGCTCACCATCATCGGCCTTGTGAACCAGTGTCTTTATAAATTTTTCCGGTTTCTCTTTTAGAAATTTTCCCACTTCTTCAACTGTCTTCATATTCTTCGTTTCCACTTCTTCCAATTCTTTCAGCTCCTCTTTCTTGTTGCGCTTTCTACACGAAATATCCATCTTGATAGATGGTAGACATTCTGCTTTTTCTAAATTCGCCGCATATCCGCATTTACATGAGACCATAATCTCTTCTCCAGTATCGGCAATGACCATAAACTCGTGAGAAAAACTTCCCCCAATGGCACCAGTCTGCGCCTCAACAGGACGAAACTTGAGACCGCATCTCTGGAAGATTTTGCAATATGCTTCGAATACTCTGCCATAACTTGTTTCTGCACCCTCCTCACTGGCATCAAAACTGTAAGCGTCCTTCATATTGAATTCCCTTGCCCTGATTACTCCAAACCTGGGTCTGACTTCGTCTCGGAACTTTGTTTGGAGCTGGTAGAATAAGAGAGGCAATTCTCTATACGACCTGACTTCTCTACGGACCAAGTCAGTGATTACTTCTTCATGCGTGGGACCAAGACAGAATTCTCTCTTGTTTCTGTCTTTTAACCTTATTAATTCCTTGCCGTAGAAGTCCCAGCGGCCGCTTTCTTCCCACAATTCCTTCGGCTGCATTGCTGGAAGGAAGACCTCTTGCCCGCCAATTGAGTTCATCTCTTCCCGAACTATCCTTTCTACCTTTTGCAGAACCCTCAAACCTAAAGGTAACCACTCATAAATGCCACTCGCCAATTGCCTCATCAATCCTGAACGAAGCATAAGCTGATGAGAAGGTACATCGGCTTCCCGAGGAGTCTCCTTCAATGTGGGAAGAAGATATCTGGAAAGAAGCATAAATCCTCCAGAACTTGGAGTCCTACCGAAAGAAAGGAAAAAACCTCCGATTTCATCGGAGGAATCCAGAATTTGGATTTTAGGATTTGGAACTTATAATTTGGAGTCCTCCCGAAAGGGAGGAACTAACCTTGCTTTCGCAAGGAATCCAGTTATTAATACTTTACTATAATATTCCCTTCTCTTTAAGGCTTACATATCTATTGTTGCCGATAATTACGTGGTCAATAAGCTCTATATCCATTGTCTTTCCCACGCCGGAAAGCTTTCTGGTAATTTCTAAGTCATCCTCAGATGGCTCCGGGTCGCCTGAAGGATGGTTATGGGCTACAAGTAATCCACAGGCCAGGTATTCTATTGCTGGTTGGAATACTTCTCTGGGATGAACCAGATTAGCGGTTAAAGTTCCGATAGAGATCACTTCATCGTGGATAACTTTGTTTCTCGCATTCAAATACAGACCACGAAACTGTTCTTTTTTCAAATTTCTCATATCCTTCAGGTATTCATATACATCTTCCGGCCCTCTAATGGCGGGCATCCTACCGGGCTCTTCCTGGAAGAACCTCCTTCCCAGTTCAAAACAAGCGACTATCTGGCAAGCTTTAACCAGAGGAATCCCGATGGTCTCCATTAGTCGCCCGATGTTTTTTTCAGAAGCAATTGCTCTTGAGCCATATTCTTTGATTATCCTATGGGATAGCTCCAACACATTCTCATCTCGGTAACCTGTATTGAGTATAATGGAGAGTAATTCTGGAATTTTTAGGAAATCTGGGCCATACTTTACCATTTTCTCGCGTGGCTTCTTCTCTTCAGGTAGCTCCTTGAGCTTTATGCGATAACTGCTTGCCGTTCTACTGCTCACCATGACTGGCTTCTCCTCTTGATTTCTTTTTCGACTTCCTTCAGGAGGACATCCACCATCTCCTTCTCTTTGACCTTCCTGATTACTTTGCCCCGACTGAAAAGGAGTCCTACTCCTTTCCCGCCGGCTATTCCCACATCTGCTTCCCTTGCCTCTCCCGGGCCATTTACCACACAGCCCATTATGGCTACTTTGAATGGAGGAACCAGGGAAACTCCACTCGCAGCAAAAGGACTTTTTTGTCGAAAAAGGGATTTCAATCTTCTCTCTACCTCATTGGTAATCTTAATCAGGTCTATCTGGCAGCGGCTGCAAGTAGGACAGGAAATGGTCTCTGGACCCAAGCTTCTTAGCCGCAACGCTTTCAGAATCTCGTAACCGACTCTGACCTCCTCTTCAGGCGAGGCGGTGAGTGAGACTCTTATTGTATCGCCAATACCTTCCGACAAGAGCGTGCCAATGCCGAGAGCCGACTTTATTGTCCCAGAGAACTCAGTTCCTGCTTCAGTAATTCCCAGGTGTAGAGGATAGTCTGTCTTCTGGGATACTAGCCTATAGGCTTCAATAGTAGCGGGAACATCTGAAGCCTTAAGGGAAATAACAATCCGGTCAAAATTCTGACTCTCCAGAATTTCTAAATATCGAAGAGCTAAGGTAACCATTCTTTCGGCCTTGCCAGATGCTGCATGATAAGATATATCGCCTCCACGAAACTTACCTGTAAGTGGCCTATCCTGCGCGGGAAGTTTCAATGAACCCGCATTAACTCCAATCCTTATCGGGATTCTTGCATCTCTTGCAGCATTTGCTATTGCTTCCACTTTCTCTCTGCTTCCGATATTTGCTGGATTTATTCTTATCTTATCCACCCCTTGAGCAATAGCCTCCAGTGCCAGACGGTAATCGAAGTGGATGTCTGCAACGAGGGGAATATGGACTCTCTTCTTTATCTCTTTCAAGGCTCTCGCTGCTTCCATATCGGGTAGGGCCAGTCGCACTATTTCGCACCTTGCTTTCTCCAGTCGTTTAATCTGTCGTACAGTTTCTTTGACATCACGCGTGTCGGTATTAGTCATAGACTGAACAGAAATCGGGTAGTTGCCCCCAATGAAGATATTGCCCACTCTTATCTCGCGTGTCCTTCTCCTTTTCACAACATCTACCTTCCCATTCGCAGTATATCCTGATAGGTAACCATAACTAAGAGAAAAACGATAATCGCTGCACCAATTGCCTGAGCAAGTCTCATCTTATTTTCATCCAGGGGCTTCCCGCTAATTCCTTC
>Ga0315309_1001463_pt1 | contig 14048 bp, 9 predicted proteins | sample TDP4_MG_FD_203080 | JGI IMG/M metagenome (GOLD analysis project Ga0315309, IMG submission 203080) | Freshwater sediment microbial communities from Lake Towuti, South Sulawesi, Indonesia - TDP4 | ecosystem: Environmental > Aquatic > Freshwater > Lake > Sediment | place: Indonesia: South Sulawesi... | reverse complement strand
TCACTGGCGGGTCTGACAAAGACGGTTTTCCAATGCGCCCCAACATTCACGGAGGGGTCCGCGTGAGCGTCATTGTCAGCGAAAGCGTGGGATTCCATCCTCAACGTGAGGGAGAACGCCAACGCAAGACTCTGCGGGGAAACGTCATCACAGAAGACATAGTTCAGGTTAACATGAAAGTGGTAGAAAAAGCCAAGAGAGCCGAGAAACCGAAGAAGCCGAGGAAGGTAAAGGCTGAAGCGGAAGCATCCGAGGCTGAAAAAGTGGAAGAGGTGAAAGCGCCGACAGAGCCTCAGCCTCAGCCTGAAGCGGCAGAGGCTCCCAAGCCCGGAGGTGAATCTTCTGAAAAAGCTGCCCAAGCAACCTGAAGTTAATATTGGAACCATTGGGCACGTGGACCATGGAAAGACCACACTGGTTCAAGCCTTAACTGGTGTTTGGGCAGCAAGGCACAGTGAAGAACTCCGCCGTGGCATCACAATCAAGCTGGGTTACGCCGACGCTCCCGTTTACAAATGTCCGAAGTGTCCACCGCCTCAGTGCTACTCAATCGAACCCAAATGCAAGGGCTGCGAAGAGCAAGGCGAGTTTGTTAGGGCTATAAGTTTTGTGGACGCACCAGGTCACGAAGCGCTGATGGCAACTATGTTGTCTGGCGCCGCCGTGATGGACGGCGCCATGCTCGTGATTGCTGCAAATGAACCGTGTCCCCAACCTCAGACACGTGAGCACTTGGCAGCCATCGAAATCGTAGGCGTCAAAAACTTGGTTGTTGTTCAGAACAAAATCGATTTAGTCGACGAGAAAAGAGCCTTTGAGAGCTATCAAGACATCGTCAACTTTGTTAAGGGCAGCATAGCCGAAAACGCGCCCATCATTCCCGTTTCGGCTCAACACGGTGTCAACATAGACGCCCTCATTCAAAACCTGGAAGAACGGATTCCAACACCCAAGCGTGACCCGAACAAGCCGCCTAGAATGCACATTGTGCGCTCGTTCGACGTGAACAAACCTGGAACACTGGCAAAGGAATTGACAGGTGGCGTTATTGGTGGCACCATACTCCAAGGATTGTTTAAAATCGACGACGAAATCGAGATTCGCCCAGGAGTGCGCGTTGAAAAGCAAGGGCGCGCCGTTTACGAGCCCTTGTTCACCCAAATCGTGAGTCTTCACGCGGGCGGCAAAACAGTGAAGGAGGCTCAACCTGGAGGTCTAGTTGGTGTGGGAACCTTGCTCGATCCTTCTTTGACAAAGGCTGATGGACTGACGGGAAACATAGTGGGTAAGCCTGAGATGCTGCCGCCCACTCGTTCAGAATTGACTGTTGAAACGCGTCTCTTTTCGAGAGCAGTAGGAACTAAAGAGTTGATGGAAGTTGCGAGGGTGCAGATGGGTGAAGCGCTTCTCTTAGACGTGGGAACCAGCATAACTGCGGGTACAGTCACAGCTATAAAGGGAGAAGACGCCACGCTCAAGTTGAGTCGACCAATAAGCGCCGAAGAAGGAGCCAGAGCCGCATTGAACAGAAAAATCGCTGGGAGATGGCGCCTCATAGGCTACGGAATAATCTCGTAATGGTGCCTTCACCTTATGCAATGTTGAAACCAGCATAGTTTTGCAAAAATTAACGTTGCAAAATCTCCAACGTATAGAGTCCCTTCAGATGATGAAAAGTCTTTTCTGAGAGGTCTTGATAACTCTATAATGGTTTGCGGCATGTCTGAAGCATCTAACACTGAGCAAATTCTGAGTCAAGCTAGGGAAGAAGAAAAAGCGTACGATTGGTTGGGAGCAGCTGAGTTTTATAAGAAAGCTTTGGGTCTAGTGCCTGAACAGGATTTCTTGAAAATGGGTGAGATTTATGAGCGCTTCGGGTACGCTTTTCTTCGTGCTTCCACGCAGGCTGAAGATATAAAAGAATTTAAGAAAATCAGGCAACTTGCAGTCAAAGCCTACAAGAGTGCTGCCCAACTTTTTGAGGCAGAAGGTAGCATGAAAAATAAGGGTCGAAGTGCGCAGTGTTATGCCATTGCCGAATATGTACGTTCTTGGTTGGCGGCTGACTCTTCTGAGAAGAGAAAAATGCTTGATGAGTGCCTTTTGTTCGGAAATAAGAGTTTAGAGGCATACAGAGAAGCTAGTGACGAACTGAGTTATGGAAAGATGTGTAACGACTTATTGATGTGTCACCTTGACAGATTATACATTGCATCTGACTGGAGAGAAATGAGAAAAATCGCTCAAGAAGGAACAGATTGCGCTGACAAGGCAATTACAGTGTTATCCAAGCTTGGAAACAAGAGTGAACTCCTTCGTGCCTATTTCACCGCGAGCCTTCAAAGCTGGAATGCATTCATCAGTGAAGAAGAAGAGAAGAGAAAAGAGCTTATGCAAAGAAGCCTGAGCTATTCAGAAAAAGCCTTGGAACTTTCCAAAGAAGTTGATGACCTTTATTATGCTGCTATGTCAAACTGGGCGGCAGCTTTTTGCACTCTTCTTTTCACGGAAAAAGTTGAATCCGCCTTGGAATATGCCAAAGAGATGCTGCAACAAGGAACAATTGCAAGGGACAATTACTTGAAAGGTGTTGCGTCTTATGTCCTTGCATCGGTTACTGATCAGATGATTCTGAGTGAAGGAGACCTCGACAAAAAGAAGGAAGGATACCAAAAGATCATCAAATACGCTGAAGATGCCATTCACCATCTTCAACTAGTGTCACAGGATTACTTCATCGCACAATCCTACTCATACTACGCCGAAAGCTACTCCTCTCAAGTGCGTGAAGTTGAGTCTGGGTTAGAAGGAAAACACGCTATATTGGAAAAAGCAGTGGAAATTGGACGCAAAGGGTTAGAACACGCAACTCGTTCAGGTTCCCCTGACGCTATGGTTTCTACCCTTAACGCTTTAAGCAAAGCACTTCATTTCTATTCGGGTCTGGAAACTGAAAAAGATGAAAAGACAAAGCTACTCGAAGAAGCTTTGATTCATAGAAAAGAATACACCAATATTATAGAAAGAGTGATTCCATCCAATGATTGGATTCGCGGCGTTGGGAAAAACTATGAGGGACTAATAGAAGTAGAGCTGGCTAGAATAGAAACAGAAAAGGCCAACAGAATAGCTCTTCTCAAAGGCGCCGTTTCGGATATGGAAGACGGCGTGTCGCACTGCAGAAAATGGATTTTGTCTCGCCCTGTTCCATCGCAAATAGCTGCTGTTGCAGGATTTGAGGACACGTTTGGAGGAATACTAAATGAGCTTTATCTGCTTATCGAAGACAAAGAAATACTGAAAAGAGCAATTGAGGTTTACGACTATTCTGCTAAAAAGTTCAAGAAAGTTAACTTGTCAAGCCGTGTTGCAGAGTCCTGCTGGAAAATGGCAAGAAACCAAGACCGCCTTGGCAAGTATCAAGAGGCTGCAGAAATTTTTGAAAATGCGTTCGCGGAGTATAAAGCTACCGCAGACAAAATTCCTCATTTTGCTGATTTCTATCTGGACTATGCTGCGTACATGAAAGCTTGGAGTGAAATCGAGAGAGCCAAATTTGCCCATAAACAGGAAGAATACTCCACTGCAATGCAACACTACGAAAAGACTGCAAGTCTTCTCAAGCCGTTAAAATTGTGGAGCTATTTGTCTTCAAACTTCCTTGCATGGTCATTCTTGGAACAGGCAGAAGATTTGAGTAGAAAAGAAATAAGCATTAAGTCGATAGAAACCTTCAAAAAGGCAGCAGAACTCTTCAAGGAAGCCCAAGAAGCCTTTGAAGAAGAGATTGGCAAAATCAAAGTTCTAGACGAAAGGGAAAAAGCAATTGAACTTAGCAAAGCCTCCTTGCGTAGAATTGACTACTGCCTTGCAAGAGCAGATGTGGAGCAAGCAAGAATATACGACCAAGAAGGAGAATACGCAAAAAGCGCCGAAAAGTACGAATTAGCTGCTGCTACGTTCGAAAAGACATTACAGACCATTGAGTTGGAAACAGAACGAAACGAGATAGAACTAATTGTTCACATGTGTCATGCTTGGCAAAAAATGAAAATGGCTGATGGGAGGGATTTGCCAGAACTCTACAGCGAAGCTTCTGAACTGTTCCTGAAAGCAAGAGAACACAGCACAAACGATAAGACAAGCTTGCTGGCTTCAGGTAACAACGCTTTGTGCAAAGCATTAGAATTTGGAACCAAATTCGAAGAGACGAGAGACAAAGAGGCTTTCTCCAAAGCCAAACAATTTCTTGGAAGTGCAGCAAATTATTATCTGAAAGCTGGTCTCCAAAATGCCTCTTTGTGGACTAGCGCCACAGAGATTTTGTTTGATGCTTACAACTACATGACCAATGCTGAAATCGAGGCCGACCCAAGGAAGAAAATGGAAACATATCTCCTCGCAGAAAAGTGTCTTGAACGGTCAGCTGAGTTCTACGAAACAGCAGGGTACATTGGAAAAAGAGACGAAGTTCTTGAAACTTTAAAGAAGGTGAAAGAAAAACGTGAATTTGCAATGTCTTTGGGAGAATTATTGGCTGCCCCTACTGAGGCATCAAGTGTTCGTATGATCTCGGCACCGGGTTTGACTGTGGAAGAACCAGTTGGCTTTTCAAAGTTTGAAAGCGCATTTGTTCAAGCAAATCTGATCGCCCATCAAAGAGAGATTGTATTCGGTGAAAGCCTTCGCTTAGAGGTTCACATTGCCAATCTCGGAAAAGACGCGGCTTTTTTGATTAAGGTTGAAGATATTATTCCTGAAGGGTTCGATCTGATCGAAAAACCTCCAAAAGGCATAGTCGGGGATGGGTTTCTTTATCTAAAAGGAAGAAAATTAGCCCCCCTTGAAGCAGAGGAAATGAAACTAGCCTTCAAACCTCGAAAGAAAGGGCAATTCGTTTTCAAGCCAAAGATTCAGTATATGAACGAAGCTGGAGACTACAAATCTTGCGAGCTTGAACAGTTGACGGTTACTGTTAAGGAACTTGGAATTCGTGGTTGGTTAAAGGGTTCAGGTTAGAGGGACGAAGACTATTTTCAGGATAAAACAAAAAAAAGGGTGGAGATGAAGGGAGCCTTATTTAGTGCTGCCCACTGGGATTGTCTTGTGTACCCATATCCAAGAAAAGTGCACTTCGGTGTTGAAAGTGTATTTGAAAGTGCTGAACATCAGAACTTGGTCCCATGTTAGTGAAGCGCTTATCTGGTAGTCAATGTGCACGGTCACGAAGATTAGTCCTGTGCTTGGCATATCTCCTGAGACTGCGACGTTCTTTCCATCGGCAGTCGTAGTTATGCTGTATTGGTTGGTGACATCCATTGACCAGTCTGGAACAAAGTTGCTACCGCAGGGAGATGTTAGCCTTCCTGCATAGACGTGCACATCAACAACAGGTGTGTATCCTATGTAGGTGTGGTGCAGTATGAAGTTCGGCGAATCGAAGGGTGCATTTTCCTGATCAAGCGGCAGACTAAGCTCTATTAGTACTGGTGCGCCAGCTTCCCCATACTTTACCACGTTGGTGTAAAATGAGCCAGGGTTTGTCGAAGATAATTTGTACAGTCCTGAACCGTCGTCCAAAGGTGTGAACACGAGGTCAAACGACGACAATTCACATCTATAGTCGCTGGTGTCGGTTAGCGTCAGCATCTTGTAATTATAGAAGTCAAAGGTCAGGTCAGCACTGCTCTCTGCGGTGAACTCGTAGCAGGTTGGACCGTACGGTGCCCACCCGTCGTCGAACTTAGGTGTCTCGCAAACCCTGTAGGTGCCCGGACGTAGTCCAGAGAATTCGTAGTAACCGTTTTGGTCCGTTGTTGTAGTCCACTCTTTTCCAGCGTCTGGTCCAGTCAAAGCTGTCAGTGTTATTGTCCATCCTTGCAATCCAGTGTTTTCTGGGTAGCTGTATTTGTGACCCGTGACCTTGATTAGTTTGAAGTTGTAGAAGTCTACGTCTGTTATGTCTTGACCGCTAACTCCTTGGAATGGTCCGAGACTTGCAGAAGTTGTGTGTATCCATCCATCCTTGTCTTCCTCAACAATCGTGTAGCTGCCTGGACCTAGTCCACAGAACGAATATGAACCTTCGGAATCCGTTAGCGTCCAGCCGACCATTTCGCTGTCTTTGTAGAGCGTGATATTCCATCCAGCAATTGGCGTGTTTGGTTCAACTTGTCCGTCGCCATAAGTATCATCGTATTTGTGACCCTTTATGCAGAACTTCTCGAAGTTGCCGAAGTTTACGTTGGTTATCTCCACGGCTTGATTAGGTAGAATATCGATCGGACCAAAAGTGGCACTGGTTATAGCTACCCATCCACTTTTAACCTCCTCGCTCACGTAGTATGTTCCTGCGCCCAAGAAGTCAAATCTGAAGTATCCATCATCTCCAGTGTGTTTTGTGGCTATTGGTGTTCCAGTGGGAGAGTCCTTAAATATATTGATAGTCCAGCAGCCTAATCCGTGATCGTCATCGTCCCACTTTCCATTACCGTTGTGGTCCTCAAACTTGTAGCCAGATATCGAGCTCAGGTAGTATGGATTGTTCCGAGGGGTTGTTCCAGGTGGTATGGTTTCGGGTCCCTTCGTCTCTGACCTCCAGATCTCGGTGCCAGCTGGTTTCTCTATGTAGAACTGCCACTTGATTATCCCAGCGATGTAGGCGCTTCCAGAGAATGTGTCGTCAGTGCGTGTAGTTAGAGGTACAATGTATGGGCCTCCTAAGGAGGTGCCAAACTCGTCGTAATATGTGTAGCTGGCGAAGTAGCTGGCTTCTTCAATGGGTGGCTTTATGGTTAACGAGAAGGTTTTCAGTGGACTGGGTGAGGTTTCTTTGTTCACCATGCCCGCTTGGGCTATTAGCTCTGGACCGTGCATGTCTGAGGCCCACGTGAAGGTGTTGGTTATGTAGAACTTCCAATAGATGTATGTGCCTATGGCGAATGATGTTTCGTAGCGGAAGACGTCATATATACCCTCGGTTCGACTCCAACATAGTTCTCCTGTTGACCATGGGAGAAGTGGGTCATTGGTGGTGCTTGGGCTTCCATCGGCGTCAACAGTGTAGTCGACATAGAAGTGCACGTAATAGAGTTTAGATATTCCTTCGGTCACCCAGAGCTCGAAGTATTTTGGAACTTCAGCTACTTTAACCTTGAAGTTGTCAGTCTTAGACAATGAAGATATGAAGCCGAAGGTTCCTCCAAGTGGACTGTAATATTCAACCTTTGTCACCCAGACCTTGTAGACACCGCCTTTGTTGGGAGTTTGTTTGAAGGGCCAAAGCTGCACCACTATGCCCAGGTCACGGGTCGTGTCATTGTTCCACTGGTGTGTTCCACCGTCTATGCTGTATATGTATCCATTTGTAACATTAAACCTTCTTTTCTCAAGAGTATCCGTGCTGAGCAATGTTTTGCCTGGGGGGTCGGTGACTTGGAAGTAGTAGATGCCATCGGGGAGCCCAGCTGTCCCTTTTTTGTGTGGTCCTCCAGCCAAGTAAACGTCTTTTGCGTTAGTGTACAAGTTTCCGTTAACCCTTAGTCCATTGGGGTCTGTTGTCCAAATGGCGCCTGACACTGGATCACTTCCTAAGACTTTTGAGGTTGGCAAAAGAATGCCTGTCAGCAAAAGCAATGTTATGAACAACACGATGCCTGCAGAAGTGGTATAGAGTCTAGCTGAATGTCTATCTTCCACATTTTCCTCTCCTTTTCTCTTATCAGCGAAAACTGGATTGTTAATTATCATATTTATATCTTTGTAGAATACTTCTATAGAAAACAATACTTCAAAAAATGGTCGCTTACCACCCCAAAAGGACCACTAGCCCAAAAGCATTTCAAACTTCGACATCGATCAACGTGAGCATTGTAACAGGTCACCTATAGCATTGCTATCAACATCTCAGAGATGGAAAAAGAGAGTTTGGAGCCTATTCCATTAGGTTTTTTCTCAGAAATTCTCGTCGCTGCTTCCTATCCATCTTTTCAATGTCAGCCTTGTATTTCTCGCGGATAATCTTCAATTTGCAGTTGGTGTAAAAGGCGTCATACACTGGGCGTGCCTTTTCTATGGCTTCATAATCATCCTTTGCAACGATGGATATCCCCGTCATTACCACATCCAATCCAGCACCTTCAGGAGCAACTTCAACTTTATCAGTGTCGGCTGCACGCACGATTTTTGCCAATTCCAACACAGCAGGGTCGTTAATCTTGTATTTCTCTATTATGGCATCGAAACTGCATTTGTCGCCGTGGTGTCCCAGCTCAACGCCTGGTGCATCGTAAGGTATTGCCTTCTCTTTTTTGACGACCTCTTCAATTTTCTCCGCTGGAACGAAGATGAACTCAGCTTCTGGATCGACGAATTTCTTTATCAGCCATGGGCAAGCGGTTCTGTCTACATGCACGTATTGCCTTGTTACCCACTTCATGATATTTCACCTATGTAGATTACTTGCTTATTGGTTGAAAACGTTTATGCGTAAAGGGTCCAGCCCATAACCCTTGTAAAACGTTAATGTTACGGAATAATACAGTGAAACAAGCGACTGTGTTAAAAATGGGGTTTACTGTTCAGTTTTTTGTCGCTCTGAAGACACAAAACGAATACACATCTTTAACAATTGGAAAGTAGTCTATTCCGCCTGGTGTGGGGCGAACTGAACCATGATAAAGTTCCTCTAGACTGAATCTGAACCCAGCTTTTGTGAAAACTTCTTCGACGTTCTTTCGGGTATAGAACTGATCCAAACCTAATTCCTTTGCCTTCGTGTAGTTCTTGGTTTGCTCCGTGGTAAACATGAAGTTGGTTATGAGAATTCCATGTGAAACAAGTACACGGAAAACTTCGTTAACTGCTCTTCCGTTGTTTCTAATGTTTGGGAATCCAATGTTTGAAACAATTGCTGGAATAGAATTGTCTCGAAAGGGCATAGCCTTAGCGTCGAATGCCATGAGCGTCACCTCTTCATCTAAACCACTCTTCCTCAACCATTTCAAATTACTTCGAAGCACTGTTGGACTGAAATCTGTGACAACGTAGACTCCTTTTCTTTGACGTGAGCGTATGAACGGTTTAAAGAAGCCGCCTCTTCCACAGGCAATTTCTAAGATTATTCGAGGATTGTCTTTCTCCACCTCTCTTAAAGCCTCTTTCGTCTTCTCGTATCCGATGAGGTAATCTTTGGTATAGATTCGTCTGGTTGCTTGTTCCAACGTTTTTTCGTCTTCAAGCAGCAAGCCTTTGATGAAGTGATGCTCGGGTTTAATGTTTCCCAAGAAGGTCTTGGTCAACAAGAAAAACAGAATCGGGTTTTCCTTTCGGAATCTGGTTGCAAAGTCTTCCTGCTCCTTCCATAAGTCTTCCTTAGTTTCTTCACCACTGAGAAAGACACCAATTCCGTCAAAAATGGGATACTTTCGTTTGCAGTCTTTGCAGGCAAATTCGCCTTCGATTAGATGGGTCTCGTCTTTTCTGGTGATTCGACTTTTTAGTTTCCCGTGGCAGATGGGGCATATCAACAAGGGAATGAGTGCTTTGTGCATTCTCGCTATCGAACCTCTTTATGATTGGAGAAGAGATAAATATACATGTTTTCATGATGATATGAAAAGGGAGAAACTTGACGATAAGAGTCATCTTAGATTCCAATGTCTTCTTTGTGCCCTCACAGTTCCAAATCGACATTTTCGAGGAGTTGGCGAAGCTTCTGAATCAACGGTTTGAACCCGTGCTTCTGTCCACCACACATAACGAGCTACTAACGATGTCTGAGAAGGGTTCTCCAAAGAGACGGAAACAGGCTTCACTTGCATTGAAACTGGCAGAGAAATGCAGCAGAATAAGCGTTGAAAAAAGCGCTGAAGAAACAAATGATGACGTAATCCTCCGAATTGCAACCGAGTGGAAAAGTCCAGTTGCCACAAACGACCGAGAACTACGAAAGAAACTGAGAAACCGCGACATACCCGTCATATTTTTGAGAGGAAAAAGCCGACTAGAACTAGAGGGTGCCTTATAATTTAAAGTTGCTGTCATCTATCTATTCCGAAAGGCTAATATGTTTGGGTTCTTTATGTGAACAAAAGCCCAACTCTGTTTATAAGGAATCGGTTATGTTTAAATTAATCACGTTGGAAGACACCATCCGCATTCCACCAGAAAAATTCAGCCAGCCCCTCGAAACCGTGACCTATGAGCAATTGAAGAGCAAATACGAGGGCATGGTCGATGAAGAACTGGGCTACGTAATAGCAGTGACAGACATCCAAGTTAACCCTGTTGGAAAGATAATACCAGGCGACGGCGCAACTTACCACAAAACCCGCTTCTCCATTCTAACATTCTTTCCAAAGATTCAAGAAATCGTTGAAGGCGAGGTCGTTGAAATCGCTGACTTCGGCGCCTTCGTGCGCGTTGGCCCAATAGACGCATTGCTACACGTTTCTCAACTCTTAGACGACTACATATCCTACGACGAAAAACAAGGCGTGCTCATGGGCAAAGAAACCAGGCGCAAACTAGCGACAGGCGACCCAGTCAGAGTACGCGTAACAGCGGTCTCACTAGCCAGGGGTGGAGGCTCAGGTAAAGTCGGCGTCACAGCACGTCAACCCTTCCTCGGCAAACTAGAATGGATAAAACACGACCTAGAAAGACTCAAAAGCGCTGAAGCAGAGAAAGCCAAAAAACCACAGCTAGAACAGAAGGCACAGCAGGTCAAACCAGCCAGCAAACAATAACAAGCACGAGTGGAAACAAATGATTGAGAAAGCCTGTCGAGAATGCAACTCTCTAACCAAAGAGCCAGTTTGCCCTAACTGTAAGTCAACCAACCTGAGCGATGACTATTCAGGGGTCATCTTAATCTTCGACCCGCAGGGCTCAGCAATAGCCCAACTCATGAAAGTGACAAAAAAAGGAAAGTATGCGCTAAGAGTCAGATGAAACACAAAAGCCCGTAGACGCGCTTTGCGCAATATATCTATTGAATAGAAAGAGAAGGATTTATCCTCACCCTTTCACAACGGCGATTGGTAACAGCCTAGCTACGCGGGTTGCGATTCCCACTTTGTCACTCACTTCGGCAACTTTGTCAACATTCTTGTAGGCAGGGTCAGCCTCTTCAGCCAAAACAACGGCGCTAGCCGAACGGACAACTATGCCCCGTTGCTCCAATGCTTTCTTGATTTCGCCACCCCAGAACCTACGTTTGGCTGCAGCACGACTCATCATGCGCCCCGCTCCATGCGCAGCGGAACCAAACGAGACTTCCATGGCTTTAGGCGTGCCAACAAGCACCCAACTGCTGGTGCCCATGCTTCCTGGAATGAGAACTGGTTGACCTATGTCTCTGTAGTTGGCAGGAACCTCTGGGCTGCCGGGTCCAAAGGCTCTGGTTGCACCTTTTCGGTGAATCCAAACCTTCCTAGAGTGTGCGTTAACCTTGTGTTCCTCAATCTTAGCTATGTTGTGGGCAACATCGTAAACCAGACGCAACCCAAAGGTTTCCGCTGACTTCTGAAAAACCTTCTCAAAACTCTGGCGGACCCAGTGGGTGATGGCTTGGCGATTGGCGAAGGCGAAGTTGACGGCGCAAGCCATGGCTTGGTAGTAATCTTGAGCTTCTGGACTGGTTCCAGGTGCACAGGCGAGTTCACGGTCTGGCAGGGCTATTTTGTATTTCTGTGTAGCCCTTTCCATGACTCTTAGGTAGTCTGAGCATATTTGATGCCCGAAGCCTCGTGAACCGCAGTGAATCATGACGGTGACTTGACCCTCGTGAGTGATGCCAAACGTCTTAGCTACTCTTTGGTCGTAGATTTTGTCTACTCGCTGAACCTCTAAGAAGTGGTTGCCTGAACCTAACGTGCCTATCTGAGGTAGACCTCGACTCTTGGCGTTGGTTGAGACCTTGTCTGAGTTGGCGTTGGGCATGCTGCCTCGTTCCTCGCAGTGTTCGATGTCCTCAGACCAGCCTAACCCACGTTCAACAATGTAGGGAACGCCCTCAGCAGCCAAACGGTCTAGTTCGCTGGATGTTATGCGGAAGTCTTTGCGGCGGCTGCCAAGTCCGCTGGGGACATTGTCAAAAATAGTGGCTGTTAAATCGACGAGTTTGGGTCGGATGTCTTGCTCTGACATGTTTGTGGTTAAGAGTCTGACACCACAGTTGATGTCGTAGCCGACGCCGCCTGGACTGACCACACCCTCTTCATAGTCAGTTGCCGCTACACCACCTATGGGAAAGCCGTAGCCTTCATGACCGTCAGGCAAGGTGATAGCGTACTTGTAAATGCCCGGCAAGTGCGCAACATTAGCGCATTGGTCAAGAGTGCGATCTGTCCTCATCTTTTCTAACAGGTCTTCATCTGCGAAAACTACGCCTGGAACCCGCATGCCTGCCTTATATTTTTGTGGAATGCGCCACGTGTAGTTGTCTATTCTTTCAAGCGGCACCTTAGGCGGAGGTCCACGATATTCTCTTTCTTCTCCCATAAACAAATCACCTTCAGAGTTAAGGATGAGAAGAGGGCTGAATATAAACAATTTTGGTGTTTAAGCCAAAGATTTTTTCTTCAAGTATTCAACAAAACCTTGAATGTTCTGCATGACCACGCCTCTTCTAAGAACCATATGATTCCCAATGAATTCTGCAGCCACTTTCATCTGTCTGTCATTTTCCAAAATCTTCTCATACATGGCTTGGAGGTTGTCGCCCTCATTCATTGCTTCTGAAATGGTTTTCTCCCAGAGTTTGAGTTGCATGGTGTAAGCCTCCAGTCGGTTGACAGCATTGTTCACTGGACCAAAGTGTGTGTAATACAGCCTTTTTGGCTTCATGTCCGCTATTTTTTGAATTGAGGCTATGGTCATTTCTAAATTAAAAGGAGCGGGAGTGGTTGGCATAGTCACATCTAGTTTGGGTAGATAGATTCCAGCGGCATCGCCCTGAAAAATCCCCATACCTGCACCTTCGAAAAAAGCCAAGTGATGCGAGGCATGCCCAAGAGTTTCCAAAACCTTGAGTTGAACACCTCCGTCTAAGTCGATAATTGTACCATCGACAGGTGTAATCACTTGATCTTCTGGAACAGGCTGGATTTCCTTATATAGAATGGCGATTTCGCCTAAGACTTGTTTGGACGCCTCCCACAATTTTTCTGGACTAATCATGTGAGGTGCGCCTTTGGCGTGAACCAATAGTTTGGCGTTTGGTAAATGTTGCAGCAGGGTTCCCGCTCCGCCTGCGTGGTCGATGTGAATGTGAGAGACCGCAACGTAATTAACATCTTCATTTGCAATGCCTATGTCGCGTAAACCCGTGAGAAGGTTTGGAACCGAACAGGTAGGTCCCGTTTCTATTATGGCTGTGGAATCTGCACCCTTTATCACGTAAGAGGCGATAAAACTCTCGATTTCAAGAGGCTTCAAGTCGATTAAGTACAGGTGATTGTTGAGTTTCTGGGTGAGCATGTCTTTTTCACGGTGAATACCAGTAGTATCTTTGTTTTATATTTTCTCTCCATACAAAACTAAGTGTCTTGACATCCCCTTAACAGATGGTTCTTTACTTAGTTTTAACACCATCTCAACCGTTTGCTTAAAAAATTTTTCATCCCAATCGCGAGAGTTTAGAACTTTTTCTGGGATGTGGAGCACGTCCATCCAGCCACAAACAGCATATATATCGAGAACTCTGATTCCCTCTGCCTCAAACAGCTTTCTAGCTTCTTCTTCGCTGATAACCTTGTGTTTCTCTTCATGATGGTGTATATAATCCAAGTGTGATTTGATTAGCGCAAGAGCCGATGTAGGGTCTTCTGGGAATAGGTCAATGGCTTCTCTGTGTCTGTTGACTAGGAATATTGAGATTCTCCCTCCCTTCTTGGTTACCCTTATTAACTCTTTTGCAGCCTCTAGAGCCCCATTCCAACACAACACGAAATCAAAACTCTCATCAACAGCAAAATAGAGCTTACGAATATCGCACTCCAAGATTTTTACTTTATCTGCTACTCCTTCTCTGAGCATTTTTTGCT
>Ga0315309_1001461_pt1 | contig 14052 bp, 11 predicted proteins | sample TDP4_MG_FD_203080 | JGI IMG/M metagenome (GOLD analysis project Ga0315309, IMG submission 203080) | Freshwater sediment microbial communities from Lake Towuti, South Sulawesi, Indonesia - TDP4 | ecosystem: Environmental > Aquatic > Freshwater > Lake > Sediment | place: Indonesia: South Sulawesi... | reverse complement strand
CAGCCTTCTTCAGCATTGTTTCGACGAAGTTTCCGCCTTTACCGCTGCTGCCGGCCACTCCGTATAACCCGCAGGTCCGGATGATGAGGTGACGTTCGCAGGCCGCCGCAATCAGGTGCTCGCCGGCCAGTTTGGACGCACCGTAAACACTGAGCGGGTGCGGCAAGTCGTCTTCGGTGTAAGGCTCTCGCTGCTTCCCGTCAAACACGTAGTCCGTGCTGAAATGCACAAGGGCACATTCCGCCCGGGAACAAATTTGGGCAAGGTTTCGCGCGGCCAGCGCGTTCACTTCAAAAGCCAGAGCGGGCTGAGTTTCGCATTCCTCCACTTTGTGGAAGGCGGCGGTATTCACGACCACGTCGGGCTGCGTTTTGGCGACAGCTTCCGAAACCTGCGCGGCATCGCGAATTTCCAGCTCCCGATGCGTGGCGGGGGTGACCGCGACTCCCCGATCTTGCAGAACCCGGTGTAAGTTGGTTCCCAGTTGACCGTTAGCCCCAATGAGTAATACTTTCATTTTGCCTTTCCCACTCGAACTTGGTGATTGCAGAAGCGGACCGGAGCTACCTGGCGAAGGGAATAGGTTAACCCTTCGCGCCGGCCGTTCGGTCCATGGTCTTACCCGCCCATCCGGCCGCCAGCATTTTGAGCGTCTCAATGTTGTAATAAACCGGATTCTCCCAGTCTGAGAACTTCGACATGTTCTGGATCAGGTTAAGCACGATCGACTTCGCGTCATCGTGCGGGTGAAAGCTGAGGATGTTCTTCGCCTTTTCGATACTGACCTTGTAATTTCGGAAATCCTGGCTGTACCTGATCACCAGACCAACTCTGAGTCCGAGGTGCTGTTCGATGGTCATCTTGACGAGGTCCGCTACTTCGCCCACGGTATAGTTCCCCGATGCGATGTTGAATATGCCGGAGATGCTCTGGCTGGCCTCTATGGCGCGAATATATGCGCTCGCCGCGTCTTCGATGCCCAAGATGGGGCGCCAGATGGAAGGATTGTTAACGGTAATCGTCCCATCCTTTACCGCCGTCTTGAACATCGTGTTGATGATCAGGTCCAGGCGCATGCGGGGGCTGTAGCCGGAGACTGTCCCCTTGCGCAGTGAGATCGCTGAGAACTCTCTGTCCATGAGCTGCATCGCGGCCTGTTCGCCCTGGAGTTTGGAGATGCCGTAGGGATAGCTGGAGACTGCCTGCCGGTTCTCGTCATAGAGCTCGTTTTCCGTGTATCCGTAGACGGAACAAGAGCAAGCGTAGATGTACCTTTTGACCCCCGCTTTCTTCGCGGTATATGCCAGGAAGGCGGGGGCGGCTGCGTTGAAGATGAAGTTCTTGCTGGGCGAGAACTCCGCCATGGGATCGTTCGAAATGCCGGCAAGGAAGATAACCTGTTCGTACCCTTGCAGATCCCTGGCCGTCAGGTCGAAGATGTCCTTCTCGAGAATCCCCACTTCGGAAGGAAGATGATTTCCGAACCAGAATAATTCCACAACATCGATCGCGTAACCTCTCTCCAGCAACTTGGGGATGAGTACCGACCCCACGTAGCCTGCTCCACCCGCCACAAGAATCCTCACCAACTCTCCTCCTTGCGCTAGCGATTACCTCTCACGGCCATACTGGAAGTAATCCGAAGGCGGCGATGTCAGCCACTCCCTCAGCGTCTGCGCATTTCGGTCTTTTTCCGAGAGTTGCACATCAGTGAGTGGCCACTTGATGGCAACCTCCGGGTCGTTCCACCGGATTCCCGATTCACATTTGTTGTTGTAAATACCCGTGCATTTATAGACAATTTCCGCCCAATCGGACAGAACACAGAATCCCCTGGCGAAGCCAGCGGGCGCCCACACCTGTTTCCTATTTTCGCTGGAGACCTCCAATCCAAACCATTGTCCGAGCGTGGGAGAGCCTTTGCGAATATCGACCGCTACGAGAAACGCACTCCCGTAAGTAACACGCATCAGCTTTCCCATGGGAGGGTCCCATTGAAAATGCAGGCCACGGAGAACGTTCCTCTTGGATTTCGACTGGTTTTCCTGCACGAACTCGTGCGGGATGCCAAGTTCCTTGAATTGGTCAACCCGGAAAGTCTCCATGAAGTAGCCGCGTTCGTCCTCAAAGACCTCCGGCACCAGCACGATAACGTCGCCGAGATGTCGTGATTCAATCCGAATCAGCATTTGTCTTCTTCTCCTCGGGTGTGCCGCCCTCACCTGCAGCCGGACCTATTTACGCAGGGAACAGGCGCCTGATCTGTTCGCCAGGCTGCGGGCCTTCGCTGCTGTGAGGAAGTGACTCTGGTCACATGTACAACGGGTGCAACTATACCATACGCCCCTCGTCGCGTCTCTATTAGCAGGGGCTCAACCCGGGCTAGAGGGCAATATGCCTTTCCGGCAAATCTCGGCGGTTGCGACGCCACGCGGGCCCTCCGTTGCTCCCCGCTATGGATTCGACGTGAAGGTCATTGACCAGCGCCTCCGTTTGAAGGTGGCCGGCACCCTTCCGCAGGCCGTTCGAGCGCAAAGCTCACGGGACTATTGGAAAACCACCGGGCCAGTTCACGATCCGAAACCCGTCTGCGGCTTTGAATCCACTGCCTTTGCCCGCGCGTCTCCTGACGGTGCTTCCAGATGTAATCGAGTGCCGACAGCAGTCTTCGATCCACAAGCAGGGAGTAACCCAAGATCAGGGCGTCTCGCCATGTCACCGGCAGGAACAACCGTAAGTAAAGCGGCCAGGAGATGTTTTTTACCCGCATCAGAAAACGATTCTTGACCGAGTGCCAGTTGATAAAAAGGGGAAGCTCACGGAAGCGCGAGGGGGTGACCCGGCGGACATGCCATCCCACCGCGCGCGGATTATACAGGCAGCGCCAGCCCATTAGTTGGGCCCTCCAGGACAAGTCGGCGTCCTCCCGGTAGGCAAAGAAATCCTCGTCAAAGAACTCGCCCATGACCGAGATATCCTCGACCATGCGCCGGCGGTACAAGGCGGCCGCTCCCGTTGATCCGAAGACGTAAGCCGGCGAGTCGTACTGGCCATTATCGATCTCCTCCGCGCCACGGTCCAGGTGACGCAGATTCTTCAAGAAGTAAATCCCGGTCGAGTCGATAACGCAGGTAAAGGAAGGATCCGCGCCCGGAGTCCATCGCAGGAGTTTGCCGCAGACAGTCCCCGCGGACGGGTCAAGTTCTGCTGCGCCGACCAGTTCGGTAATGAAGTTAGGGGCGAGAACGACATCCGGATTGAGCGACAATATCCACTCGCCCTGAGCCAAGCGCAACGCCTGATTCTGCGCGGCCGCAAACCCAGCGTTGGTGGAATTATAGACAATGCGGCACTTGTTCTCAAGGGACTCCAGCAGGGCCCGCGTACCGTCACTGGAGGCATTATCGACAATGATGACCTCCAACGGTGCGTAGTCCTGCCGTCGAAGAGAATCCAGGCAATCCTCCAACACCACGGCGGAGTTATAAGTGGTGATCAGAATTGACACCATGCCTGGAGGCATACGGCGACACCTACACCAGCTTCAATGAGAATACAAGCGTGATCTATTGAATGGAATTGGAAAGGCAAAGCGTAGCCCCCCTAGGGTTGAGGTGTGTGAGTCGAGGCGGAGAGATGGATACCTTGTTGGGGGGAGAGCCTGGTCGTCCCGCGAAACTGCCTGGACTGAACCGTTGACCGCTCGGGTCTGGGCCATCCTCGAAAGCCGCAAGACCGAATCGAAAACTGCCCAGGTGTTCGCTGAGAGCGCGGCTCGACCGATGCTGGGAACGTCCCCCGACCATCTTCACAAGAAACTACGGGAAACTTTGAAGATGCCGAATGAGTTGGTGCTATACTGTCTTAGACATACGTACGCCACTCGGCTTGGCGAGGCTGGGGCGGACGTCTTCACGATCATGCGATTGATGGAGCATTCGAGGGTCGCGGTCAGCCAACGGCACGTCCATCCGACCCGGAGGCCATGGAGAGGGCGGTTGACAGGCTGGAAAGGTTGAACGAAAAAGCAACGCGAAGGCTTGCGGAAGGCCCGAAAGGACTGCTACTCGTTACAGCTTCTGTTACACTCGCGGAGCCATCGCCCGTAACTCATTGAGGGCCCATAGCTCAGTCGGTTAGAGCAGCGGACTCATAATCCGTTGGTCGCAGGTTCGAGTCCTGCTGGGCCCACCAATCATTTCAACGAGTTCCGAGTTTCCCGCTTCCTCTTCCCCATGTTCTAGTTGCGCCTGGGTTGCGGATTGTTGCGGACTTGTGGCCGAATCGAGGGCGTCGGCCCAAGCGATATTCGCGCCCGGACCAATCCGCTCAGCAGGTTACGGGAATCGAATCTGATCCTTATGATTCATGTGTGAGACTCTGTGTGTGAGAATTCCTCCGGGATGTGCTCGAAGACCGTATCTGGCGGGCGGGGACACGTGCCTGCCCGCCGCAGGCAGGGCGGATTCGCGGGGCGTTGAAGCCGCCGGGGGGGCGCCGGTGTCGACGGATCGGCCCGTCCTGAGCTTTCCTGACGCCGCGGCGGGCTACTCTACGCGACATCCCTGATCCAAGGCAGGGGGAGGCCGAATGCTCCCGTGTACGTCGGGAAATGCGAACCTCTCTGCGCGACGAACCGGGAATCCGATTTCAGACTTGACGGCCAACCCGCCCTGCCGCGCTCTCGTGTGCTGATAGGGTTCATGGCGGGAGGTTCATGGGGCGGAGGAGGTCCAGAAAGCACGGGTTGGAGCGCAAGGGCCGGTAGGGGGGATTCTCCTTAAGCGCTCTCGATAAATTGTTGGGCTAGCTCGAAGCTGCGGGTAAGACTATTGCTCTCAAATTGTTGAAGGCAGTCTCTAAAATATATCGCTTCCTGCAGGATCTAGATCGTGCGCTAAAAACGTAGACACGAAATAGACAGCAACATCCGTCCGCCTGATTATGGGCCACAATAGACCGGCGCAACCATGCCCCATCCTGGTCGCGGCTCAACAAGAGCGTAGCCTTAGAGGAAGTTCACAATCAAGGCTTGTCGAGCAGCGCTCATTGACGGAATGGCCGGTTACCGGGAGTAACAGGTCGCTTGTTGGTGGGAAGGGCTGTTCTAGACAGCTGTCAGTAGACACCAGGCGACCTTTTGCGAGTAATCTCGGATTTACCTCCGCGACCAGGTTTCAGGAGTTTCGATGACTTCTCGGGTAAGCCGCCTATCCGGCGAAGTAGTTTCAGGCCGTCTCGACCGTCCCCTCCACCCACTGTTATCAATGCGCGTTTTTCACGCTCAATCCAAGTAACCGCCCGTGCCGACCGTCGACCGAGATTCCGGTCTACGGCCAGCAGGAACAGAACGCCTACAACGGGCACTTCGAGTCCGCCTGCTATCACCCACTTCTGCTGTTCAATCGAGAGGGCGATTGTCTAGCGGCGAAACTCCGGCCCGGCAACGTCCACAGCGCCGAAGATCCGGAAGAACTCTTGCTGCCAGAGATCGAGCGCCAACAGAAGCAAGGCAAGGAAGTGGTGTTTCGCGCCGAGGCCGGCTTTGCTAAGCTGGAGATCTACGAGGCCCTGGACCAGGGGGACGTGAAGTATGCGATTCACATCCTGGCCAACGGCAGGTTGGAGCGGGACATCAAGGAGTTGTTGACACGCCGAGTGGGAGGCCCAAGCCACAAGCCGATGGTCTGGTACAAGACCTTTCTCTACCAAGCGGCGAGTTGGAAAACGGCGCGGCGGGTGATCGCGAAGGTGGAGTTCCAATCTGTTCTCGCGCGTGGGCTTCATCGTGACAAACCTGACCCTGCCCAGCCGGGCGGCGCTGCGGAGCGGCGACAGAGTTAACCGAGGCATTCCGCAAAGCGTGGCGCGGGCCATTTTCCTTGACAGTCCCTCCGGCGCCGTGATAGCAGAGCCGGTCTGCGTTGTCTCATGCGATTTTCGAGGGCCCGAGAACGCTCACCCTCTTCGCTTCCGGGAAACGAGCCGAAGGAGAACCCCGTGCGTTTTCTTCGATCCGCCATCCTGCTTTGCGTTTCAATTCCTGCGCTCACGGCCGTCGCGGCTGCCGAGCACAATCCCCTGCTACCGCGGCCTCGGCAGGTCCGGTACGGCTCAGGACGGCTGGCGGTACGTGGCCTCAGCGTGCGACTGCCGGAACGCGCCACCGCCGAGGACCGGTTCGCGGCGAGCGAGCTCTCCGCGTGTTTATCCTCGCGCGCGGCGACCAAAATCCTGGTCTTTGAAGGCGCGGGCGCAGGGCGGACCGTGCTGTTGAGCCGGACAGGCGGCGTCGATCCCCTGCCGATGCCCGACGAGCATCCGGGACCGGACTCGCGCGAAGCCTACACGCTCAAGGTGACACCGGAAGGCGGGGAAATCCGCGCACGCTCTTCGGCGGGCGTTTACTACGGAGTCCAGACGATGTGCCAGCTCGTCGAGGGGCGCGGCGCGGCGGTAACTCTCCCCGAGGCCGAAATCCGGGATTGGCCTGCCCTGGCCTATCGCGGAACGATGATTGACATGAGCCACGGCCCGCTGCTCACGGAAGTGGAGATCAAACGGCAAATCGATTTCCTCACGCGCTGGAAAGCCAACCAGTATTATTTCTACAACGAAGCAAGCATCGAGCTCGACGGCTACCCGCTGCTAAATCCCGAGGGCCGTTTCACGAAGGAGCAGGTGCGGCGCATTATCGCCTACGGGCGCAAGCGACACGTGGACGTCGTGCCCTGCCTCGAGCTCTATGGCCACCTTCATGACCTCTTCCGTGTCGAGAAATACTCGGAGCTCGGCGCGCTCGCGCACGGCGGCGAATTCAATCCCCGCAACCCGAAAGTTATGCCGTTGCTCGCCGACTGGGCGGAACAGTTCGCGCAGCTCTTCCCGAGCGCTTTCGTGCACATCGGCTTCGACGAGACGTGGCAGATTCAGAAGGCGGCGAAGCAGCAGGGTGCGGCGCCGGCGAAACTGTTCGCCGAGCAACTCCGAAACGTCGCGCGCCTCTTCGAGCAGCGCGGCAGGCGCGTCATGGCCTGGGCCGACATCATCATCAAGTATCCGGAACTCTTCGCCGAGCTTCCGCCGGGTTTCATCGCCGTGGCGTGGGAATACGAGGCGGGGCGCGATCGGGAATACAAGCGGTGGCTCGTCCCTCTCACTGCCAAAGGCATTCCCTACTTCATCGCCACGGGCGTGAACAGTTGGAACGAAATCGTCCCTGACTTCGACAAGGCGTTTGAGAATGTAGACACGTTTCTCGCCGCCGGGCGGCGCTCCAAGGCAGTGGGGATCATCAACACCGTCTGGACGGACGACGCCCAGATCCTGATTCGCATGTCCTGGCCGGCGATCGCTTACGGCGCCGTGAGCGCGTGGCACTCGGCGGCGGTGGACCACGCGACCTTCTTTCGGGACTACGCAGGCATCATGTATCCGCGCGCAGTCGCCCTGGAGGCCAGCGGGGCGCTTGCCAACCTCTCGCGTGCGGAGACCCATCTCCAGAACGTGCTCGGACAGTCCACGCAGCTCGAGATGTGGGATGACCCCTTCGCCGCGTCGTGGCTGAAGCGCGCCGCCGAGCGCCGCGAAGACCTTCGCCAGACGCGGCTGCTGGCCGAGGAGGCCCAGGAGCAGCTCGGCCGGGCCTTGAAAAAGGGAGGCGACCCGAAGACGCTCGAGAGCCTGCTGTTGGGGAGCCGCATGCTCGACTACGCAGGACAGAGATTCCTCTACGCCGTCGAAATGTCGGAGCGGTGGCTGGAACTCGGGTCGTTACCGTCCGGCGAGCAGATGTGGTACGAGTGGGAGTCGGAAGTGGGCTACCAGTCGCACGGCCGCCTTGCCGACCTCATGGACGCCATCGCCGAGCTCAAGGAGATGTATCGCACCCAGTGGCTTGCGGAATATACGCCCTACCGGCTCGCGGCTGCGCTCGGGCGCTGGGACGCGGAATACGAATTCTGGCGGCACCTGCAGCAGCGTTTCCAGAATTTCTCGGGAAGCCATCGCAAAGAGGAACCGCTGCCGTCGTTTGACTCGCTCGTGAAGCCCGACTAGGCGGACCGTCACCGGAGCCGAAAAATGAAAACGGGAAACCGAAAAGCTCGAAAGAAGAACGTTCCATGCCGCCGCGCCCAGCACCGCGTCCCCGTGGGCGTGGTCGGCCTGGGGCTGATGGGAACGAGCATCGTCACGTGCCTCCTCTCGGCGGAGCATCCCGTCGTGGGAATCGAAGCGGATGCGACCAGGCTCCGCACCGCTCGACGCCGCGTGCTGGCATTTCTGAGAGAGATGAAGACCGAGCGCGTGCTCAAGGCTGATCCGGTCCGCGTTGCCGGGCGCTTTACGGCTTCGGACGATTACCGCGCCCTGCAAGAATGTGGGGTGGTGGTTGAGTCCATCAGCGAAAATGTCGAGGCGAAGAGGCAGGTGATTCGAAGGGTCGAGGAGGTCGTCTCGCCCGAGGCTGTCGTCGGCAGCAACACCTCGGCGATTCCGGTGAGCCTGCTTCAGGAGGGGGCGCTCCGTCCGGAAAGAATCCTCGGCATCCACTGGGCGGAGCCCGCGCACACGACGCGCTTCATGGAAATCATCTGCGGCGCGCGGAGCGCCGCGAAATACGCGGAGCGGGTGAAGGCGCTCGCCGAAACCTGGGGAAAAGAGCCTTCCCTCATTCGCCGGGATATTCGCGGCTTCATCACTAACCGCTGCATGTACGCGCTGCTGCGCGAGGCGTTTCATCTGGTCGAGTCCGGCTACGCGACCGTCGAGGACGTTGACCGCTCCGTACGTAACGACTTCGGATACTGGATCACTTTCGCCGGGCCGTTCCGGTACATGGACCTGACGGGCGTGCCCGCGTACGAAACCGTGACGCGCGACCTGTTTCCAGAATTGAGCAACGAGACCAAGGTTCCCGCGCTCATCAGCGACTTGGTGAAATCCGGCGCGCGCGGCGTTTCGAACGCCAGAGGCTTCTATCGCTACACATCCGCGACGGCGAAACGCTGGAAAAAACTTTTCATGAAGTTCAGCTACGAAATCCGGGCCTTGGCGCTGAAGTACCCGGAGAATGTCGGCGACCGTGGCGGAGCGCTCTGGAGAAGCTGAGTGGCGGAAGGCATCTCATCATTCAAGTCCTGGCTTTTCCTTTTCAGCTGCAACCTGATGTGGGCGCTCCAGTTCACCTGCATCAAGCTGGTCGAGGGCCAGGTCGGCGCGCTCTTCACCGTCTGGTGCCCAATGACGCTCGCGACCGTCATGCTATATCCGCTGATTCGGATGGAGCGGAAGGACAATCCCGCGCCGCGGAACCGCTCCCGCAAGGACCTGCTAATTTTTTCTCTTCTCGCGCTCATCGGCGTTTTCCCGGGGCAGGTCATCATCACCTGGGGCACACGCATGTCGCTGGCGAGCAACGCGGCCCTCATCATGCTGACGCTGCCGATCTCCACCGCCGTCCTCGCCCGCATCTTTCTGGGCGAGAGAATGAGCGGCGTGCGCTGGATCAGCTTCGCGCTGGCGGTGGTGGGCGTTCTCATGTGCTCGGACATTGATTTCCGGAGCCTCAACCTCGGAAGGGGTTATCTTTTCGGAAACGCCCTCATTCTTGTGGGAACGCTCGGCAGCGCCTTTTACAATTCCTACGGCAAGAAGATGCTGGAGCGTTACTCGCCGATGGAGATGCTGTTCTTCACTTACGTCGCGATGTTCGTGCTCATGACGCCGCTGGTGGCCGTCGAGGAAAGCGATATCTTCCGCCACGTCGCGGAGTTCACGGGGGGGACCTGGGCGGGGCTCGTCCTCCTCACGTTCTTTCACAACTATCTCTCGATGGTCCTCTTCCTCAAGGCGCTGAAACAGCTCGACGCCATCCAGGCGGCACTCTCGAACTACCTGATTACCTTTTTCGGTTTGCCGATTGCCGCGATCTGGCTGGGCGAGCGGCTGAAGCTGACCGCGATTCTGGGCGGCGTGACGGTGCTCGCGAGCACGCTCGCGATTACGCTATGGGACCAGAAACATCCTCCGGTTTCTTCAAGCGCGTGAAGCTCGTTCGCGCTGCGCTTCCTTTGGTCCTTTTCGCGGCGCCCGGCGCACAGGCCCACGGTCGCGTGCAATCCGCCGCGCTTTCCGCCCAACCGGACAGGCCTTACCGCGTACTGCTCGTCGCCCAACGCTGCAGCGACCCGGCAGGCGTCGGCAGGCACGTCTGGAAACTGGGGGCCGCGCATTAGTCGCGAAGGAAAGGAGCAGCGGTGATGGCAGAAGAAGTTTCAGCTCCGGTCGGCGAAAAACCTGCGGCGAGTGCGCGAAGCGAAAAGCCCGCTGCAGGGAAGATGGCGGCACCCGCTCCGAACTTGACGCGCCTCGTCTCGCTCGACGCCTTCCGCGGGTTCATCATGTTCTGGATTGTCGGTGGCGGCGGTCTGATGGCCGGTCTTCAGGCGCTCGGTCACAACCGTGCGATGGATCTTATCCTCTATCAGCTCAACCACTCGCCGTGGGTGGGACTGCGCTTCTACGACTGCATCTGGCCGAGCTTCATGCTGATGACCGGCGTCTCCATCAGCTTCTCCTTCGCGAAGCGCTCGCAAACGCAATCTTACGCGCAGATGTTCCGGCACGCGCTCAAGAGGCTTATTGTCCTGTTCCTCCTCGGCTCGCTGCGGGAGTCGGTCTTCCTGAACGCGCCGTACCTCTTGGAGTTGAGCAGCGCGCTTCAACCGATTGCCATCGCATCGTTCGTGGCGTTCCTGCTGGCGGGGAGATCGCCGCGCCTGCAAGCGGGCGTCATGGGAGGCAACTGGTTCGCGTACGCGCTCCTGCTGGCCCTCGTGCCCGCGCCCGGCATTCCCGCCGGAACGTACGAGCTGAACCACAACCTCGTCAACTACGTGGACCTCGTGTTTCTCCGCGATCACTGGAACGTCTGGCCGTACGCGCCGGAAGGCTGGGGAACGATCCTGAGCACGATTCCGACGATCTCGACCACGATTCTCGGTCTCATGCTCGGCGACCTGCTCCGGAGCAGCCGCTCGACGACGTCGAAGATAAAGCTTCTCGCCGCCGTGGGAGCGGGAGGGATCTTCCTTGGACTCGCGTTCTCGCCGTGGATTCCCATCGTCATGAAAATGTGGACAACGACTTACGGAATTCTTTCGGCCGCCTGGGCCTGCCTGATGTTTCTCGTTTTCTATTGGGTGATTGACGTGCGCGGCTGGCGGCGCTGGTCGTTTTTCTTCGTGGTCATCGGGATGAACGCCCTGGCCGTTTATCTTTCCGCGTCGGTGACGCAGCTTTCCCGCATCGCCGGCATTTTCGCAAACGCCGCGCCCCTCCTGGGCCCGGCCACCGAGTTCGCCCACGCCGTGTTGCTGATTGCCTTCGAGTGGGCGATTCTGTACTGGATGTACCGGAGAAAAATCTTCCTGTCGGCCTGAGGCGCGGACAATCAGAAGTATCAAGAGAGCGATGGCTGCGATACCGACATGTCCCCCGGTTCAGGCGGCCAACTCGGCAAGCCCTTCGCTCACTGACTCGGTAAATCCTGCACAGATGTTCAACCACCGGAAGTCGCCGGGCGGGCTTTAGTATTTTTTTGACGACACCTCACGAATGTCGCTCTCAGGCGCGCGCGGTCCTGGCCCACGCCTTCTCGAAAAAGCGCAGCCAGTTGCCGTGCATCACCGCTTCGACGTCGGTCTCCTTATAGCCCCTCTGGCGTAGAAGGTCGGGGATTTTTTGAAGGTCCGCGATGGTTTCGAGGTCGGCGGGGCTCTGCTCTCGCCCGAAGCCGCCGTCAAGGTCGCTGCCGATGGCAGCGTGCCGGGCGTTGCCGGCGAGCTGCGAGATGTGGTCGATGTGGTCGATCACTGCCTCTAGCGTCACCACCGAGTTGTCGGTTTGCCCGGGGACGTATCCCGGATGGAGCATCCAGGAATCGAAGGCCGCGCCGATGACCGCGCCGCGATAGATGAGCGCGTGAATCTGCTCGTCCGAGAACTGGCGGTCGCCCGGGACCAGGGCGCGACAATTGTTATGACTGGCGAGCACGGAGCCTTGGAATTTGTCGAGCGCCTGCCAGAAGCTTTCCTCCGAAAGGTGGGTCGCGTCGAGCACCATCCCGATTTCATCCATGATGCTCAGCAACTCCGCGCCCTGGGGTGTCAGCCCGCCCGAAATCCCTGTTCCGTGAACGTAGGCGTTCGGGCCGTAGTGCGCGATTCCCACGACCCGCAGGCCCTGTCCCCACCACCACTCGAGATGCCGCGGCGAGAGAATCGGGTCGGCGCCTTCCATGCTCAGGATGTATCCGAGCGGCGTGCGGTCGCGCGCGGGGCCCTGCCAGGCCGCGATGTGCGCCTTGAGTTCCGGCCAGTTCCGCACTTGGCGTAAGTGGCCCTCTGCTTCGAGAATCCGGTAGTACGCGAGCTGTCCCTGCGCCATTGCCGACGCGATCGCGTGCGTGCGGTAATCGAGCAGCGGCTCGTTCAGCCCGCTGCCGCGCGCGAGCACCGTTGCAACCGACACCACCACTTCCCCTTTGCGCAGCTCAGGAAGTGAGACCGTGTTCTGCCCGCGGTGCTCGTCTTTCATCCTCGCTTCGGCTTGACGGATTTCGCCGATGCACCGCGTGAGATCGCGGTTCCAGTTGAGAGCGTTCCAGGCAAGGTCGAGATGGGAGTCGATGACCAGCATAGCACGCGGGATTCCCGAATCCCGAGCGGCAGTGAGTGTACACCCCCACAGCCGGGTTTTGGAACTTTCCGGGACGTCTGGGGCTCAGCGAGGGGAAGCGAGTGTCAGGTTCGGGTCTTCGTCACTTGGCCCTCGCCTGGCTGCGGGCGCGGCCAATGCGCGGCCTTAGTCGCGAAGTCCTTTTTCCAGTCCACAACCTCCGGGTGTCCTTTGAAGGTGACCTCCAACGAATTCCTGGTCAATTTGTGGCCCACGGGGACTGTGGGATTCCTCTTCGTGGCCGCTCTCACCTGAGAGAGCATCACCCCCTCGGGGACGTACACCCAGAGCGTGTAAGGATCCCCGGCCACGGTTTGGGATGAGCCCCGCAACTGGCTTTTCGCGGCGTCCCACGCGAGCTCCAGGACCGAGTAGGCCCCCCTGATGTGGCGGCGTGTCCCGACGAGCCCGGACGGGCGATCAGGAACAATAGAAATACGCCATGAGGAAAGGTACCATTGAAGCAAGGGAAGACCAAGCGGGTCTTTGGCGAGAGGGTTTGGAAGCAGCGATCCGGGAACGGGTGCGCAAGATGATCGAGGAGGCTTGTGTGAGAAACTCCTTCCAAAATCGTCGCAGTAATGGAAATCTTGACAAACCTTGCCAAAAGGAACATGTATTGTTTCAATAAGTCGCTGGCATTGAGGAGGTTGCGAAGCTCGGGAGTTCTTTCTCATAATCCGTTGGTCGCAGGTTCGAGTCCTGCTGGGCCCACCAATCATTTCTACCAGTTCGCGTTATAATAGCGCGCGGCTATACACGTTCTGTGGCGAGGGCCTCTTATGGCCAAGAGAACCTCACCATCTGCGGGGCGGACTTCGGGGAGGTGTGCGGATGAAAGAAACCATTGCATTTAGACTCAACGGCAAAGCGGTGAGTATTGCGGTCGATCCCAGTCGCTTGCTTCTGTGGGTTCTCCGGCATGACCTGGGCCTGACCGGCGCCAAGTATGGTTGCGGAGAGGGGCTTTGCGGGGCTTGCACGGTGGTTGTCGGCAAGGAAGCCGTGCGTTCGTGTCTGCTGGAGGTAAAGGCAGTGGCGGGGAAGGAGGTTACGACCATCGAGGGTCTGGCCAAGAACGGCGCACTTCACCCCCTGCAGAAGGCCTTCGTCGAGCAGGATGCCCTTCAGTGCGGCTACTGCACTCCGGGGATGATCATGAACGCTTACAGCCTGCTGCTGAATACTGCGCACCCTTCGCGGAGTCAGATTATCGAACATATGGAGGGCAACCTGTGCCGCTGTGGAGCGCATAAGCGGATCGTCCAGGCAATCGAGGCAGCCGCGAAGGAGATGGGAGGAGCGCGAAGA
>Ga0315309_1001460_pt1 | contig 14058 bp, 10 predicted proteins | sample TDP4_MG_FD_203080 | JGI IMG/M metagenome (GOLD analysis project Ga0315309, IMG submission 203080) | Freshwater sediment microbial communities from Lake Towuti, South Sulawesi, Indonesia - TDP4 | ecosystem: Environmental > Aquatic > Freshwater > Lake > Sediment | place: Indonesia: South Sulawesi... | reverse complement strand
TTGTAAGCGCTTGCATTTACGCGCGGTTGCGTGAGTGCTGTGGTTAGTAGAGAGGGCGCTTGAGAGAGAGGAACCCCAGGAGGAAAGGTTTCCACGTACACCGGGCCACTGCTCCAGCCGGCAGGTTGGGTGGGGCACCGTGCGTGTATGTGAGGAGGTGGGGCACTGTAGTTCTCCCCGGCCGGCAGGCTGGTGGGAGACCCTCACCACAGAGAGTAAACAGAGACAACCTAGACCCAACATAGTCGATCTGCGATAACATCGGCGAGGAGGAGGCGGACTTACTCCTCTTCTGCTGTGTTTATTGACCAGTGGGGCAAACTCTATTTTCATTGGTTTTCAGTTGCTTCAGGTTCTCTCCTCCCCTCAACTTTTCCCGAGGCTAAAGGGTGCTACATATGAAGGAGAAGAAAACGAATGAAACGCTGAAAACAGGAAAGAGACTATGCCATCACATGGACGCATCCGCTTTGAGTCCCGAAGAGCTAGGTTATCTTCTTGGGCTATATCTTACCGACGGTTGCTTATACAAGAAGCGGAAGACATCGAAGATCCCGACTGGGATGAACTGGTCTTTCCAAGGAGACGAAGAAGGAATGGCAGAGAGAGTCGTGACTATACTAAGAAAGGCATCCCTGAATCCTCTGGTGCACTTTTCGAAATTTTGGAGACTAATAACAGTTACCATTAATGCTGTGAATCTCGTTGACATATTTCCAGTTAAGAAGAAGGTTTTAGAGACAAGTGTGGCATGGAAATTCTTTGAGGACAAGAGACTGCTCGACGTGAAGTACGGGATACCATTTGCTGCGGGGCTCATCGATGGCGATGGTGCGTGCCAAGTCACTTATCGACTGAGAAGAAAAGCAAAAGGCGGTCTTGGAAGCATTGAATCGCAGTGGAGTTTTAGTCAAAATAGATTTCCGTGTCTTTGCGAGTACCTCCATAGATTCACTGAAACACTTTCTCCGAATGGCTCGACTTTGAGTACTTATCGGAGACAAAGGAAGAACAGAGTAACAGATGAACATGTGGTAATGATTTTGAAGAATGGCATGGATGCATTGCTACAGCGTGGAATCGGTAGGTATTCATGGAAGGTTGAAAGATGGCAAGAGCGCATTAAAGAGCTGCAGATTCGCCTTTCGCTTCTCAAGTCAAGTATTCAAACCGTCGGTCAGGTGGCTCGCTCGCTAGGATTGAGCAAAACTACAGTGTGGACCTGGTGTAAGATGGGCAAAGTAAAGACTTTGCAAGGCGGCAAGGGTGCGTGGTATCTAATCCCTTCAGAGGAGGTTGAACGCCTCCATAGGATTAGAAACGCTTGCACTGCAGGCCAACTATCTCCGAAGCTCGGTGTTTCCGTTGCTACAGTAAGCAGATGGTGTAGAGCGGGCAAAGTAAAAACATTGTGTGGTGGCAAAGGAAAGAAGTATCTCATCCCTGTTGAGGAGGTTGAACGCCTCTTCCAAGAGCGTCGAAAGAAATGAAAGGAGGGGAAGGAGGAAGCTTTTGGCTACCTCGTTAACAAATGGACACCCCATATTCGATGGCTTAAGTCAACGAAGTATCTTGTTCCTCATATCGGGTGGGGAAAGACTGTTGAGTATCCCATTGCCTGTGGTATACCCGTCGTTTGTGCGAACGTTGGTTCACCTCATCCTGAGTTTCCAGTTCATCGCAAGATGCAGTTCGCCATAGACCTCATTGAAAAGTACTCTAGAATGCAGAAAGCTGCCGGCCGCTCAGTGATCTTCATGGGGATCGCCTCATTCATAAGGAGGCTTCTAATGCTTGCGGAAAGACAAAACAAGGATTTCAGCGCCGTCCGAATGGTTAGAGCGCTGGGTGAAGCGTCGCCGAAAGAGATGAGGGACGACATAAGACATAGGCTTCAGAATATGGGGGCTGGAGAAGTGTTTGTGGGCAATGACTATGGATTCACGGAGATTCAGGGTTCAACTACTGAATGCGTTGAACTCGGCGGTTGCCACAACCCCGCGCCTGACCTCCACTGTCTTGAAGTAGTTAACCCAGATACTGGAGAACGGTTGGAGGACGGGAAAGAAGGTGCATTAGCTATAACTCACATTAACCGCCGAGGAACTGTCCTACTACGTTACGTGATAGGGGACCTAGTAGCGATAACGAGGGAAACGTGCCCGCACTGTGGACGAAACGGGGAACGCATTATCATCGTAACAGGTAGCACTTACGCGACGAGATCAAGTGAACTACTCAAAGTTAAGGGCGTACTGATCAATCCTGAGATAATAAGAAATGAAGTCGTAACCACCCCCGGCGTAGCTGAGTATTGTGTTATCTTGAAGAAGGAGGATCCTCAAGACCCATACTCAGGCGATGTACTTGAATTGAGAGTAGCCCCACTTGAGGGAGTAGACAAGGATGCACTGGAGAAGGAGCTCAATGAGAGGGTTTTCAATGCCATCGAGATGCGACCGAAAGTAGTGTTCACGACTATGGATAACATCTTCGACCCTACAGTCAGTTTGAAAGCGCAGCGGGTTCTTGACTTCAGACCGAAAACTAAGTAAATGCATTGCGAACGAATCCTGTCACTCTCGTTGAGGGGAAGGCAATCCTCTGTTTTTCCTCTTCGAGGCGAGGGATGTGAGTTAAGTATATTCCTTGCGTGACTTCTAGCCGATGCACCTGTTGCCAATTGGATTCAGAAACACTTAATAATTAGAAGTCTATGTGAAACATTAACTTCCTCCAACTCCTCACCAGCTCATAAACAGGAGCAATAATCTGTTTCACTTTCGAACTGGAATAGTCAGAGTTGTGTATCATGTCGATTCCAACTCAGCTTATCATCATCACCATTGTTGTTCTTAGTTGCGTAGTAGCAGCATACTCTACCGACCATAAGGCTCGAGTGATTCAGAAGCAAATCAATGAGAACAAGGTTCGCCTGTCTGCCTTGAAACGAGGCAGCAAGGAACCAAAGGTCGAGATGAAGAATATAGAGAAGAATCTAAGTAAGTTGAGGGTGGAACTCAAGGAGGCTGAACAATCTCTATTTTCGCTGTCTTCAGGAGGAAGCTCTTTGATTGAGAAGCTGAAGTCTTCCCTTCCATTAATGATCGGGATCATTGGAGGCGTGATCGTCGGTGCCATACTCATCGTTTTCGTGCCCATTATCGTTATCGTCATTCTCTACACGATCGCAGCAGCTATCGGTTCAAGTGGATTGCTCTCAGAATTCACAAGAAATGAAAGAAGGGCGCTAGCTTTGTCAGCCATACCAGCAGGACTCTATGCCTTGACCCAAATCCTTTTGGTTCTTGGACTATTCGACTTTGTGTTCTGGCTCTTCGATGGCGTAATCCTTTTGACTTTGATTGGCGTGTCGATCATAGTCGGTAAGGAACTTCCAATTGAGATAGTTATCATTCTCGTGTTGATCCTATCAGTATGGGATATCTACGCAGTCCTCTTTTCAAACATAATGGGGAACGCAGTATCCTATCTAACTTTCACACTATTCGGCGTCCTAATACCGAGCGCAGTAACTCCGAGAGGAATTGGGTACGCCCTGCTCGGAGGTGGAGACCTATTCTTCTCCTATCTGCTTGTTACCGCATTTACGAGAAGGCTGAAGACCATCCCAGTAGTCCTGATCGGACTGATCGCTACTTCGCTACTGGGGTTAACAATCGGTATGTACATCCTCGGGATAGACATGGCTCCAGCTTTGCCCGCGGTCTTAGCAGCGGGAGCGCTGTCTACCGCATACTACCACAAGAGACTAAAGTGGCAGTCGAGGCATCTAAGCGCCTAGTTCTCCGATAGAAATCTGCTTCCATGTATATAGATGGATCATTTATATTCCGCTCTTCGCATTCTAACTAACTGTGTTGGCAATTCCTTAGGAGAAAAAGGTACCCGGTTAGGAGCAAAGGGAGGTCACGATTCCACTTCAAGTGACTTGTCTTCCGGCGGTTGCATCAAGATGTCAAGCGGCTTTGAGAAAAGAGACGACTACAACAATGGTAGCCATTGGCTGCTGTCTCTGCTTAGAGAGGCAGGAGTCCCTCCATCTGACCTAACCTACGACCTCAATCTCCTCAGGAGAAGAGCTTCCAAAAGCAACATGTGCGTGTTGTGCAAGGGAGGCAAGTTTCTCTGTGGGAAGTCAAGATGCTCAGTACTAGCTAGAGCATTCTCATACACCAAGGTTGCGAAGACCATTGACAGGACTGACCTCGACGGTACGTCACCCCCAGGAGTCTTCATCGGGAGAATCGGCTACCCATACGTCTACGCCGGCCCTATGGTGCCGCCCGTTCACGGTGACACGTATATCATGGATGTGCCTGAACTCTGGGGTCCATGCGGCTTCGCAAGATCGATTGACGACATAATAGACTTCAGATTAAAGCTGGTCAGAGGGAAGTCTCGTCTAAACGTGAATGTCGCCGCAACGGACTCCGGAGGAAAGATCACAGACGTGATCACGGAGCTCGCGCTGGCAAAGAACCCAGTTGAGACAGAGATGCTCCTAAGAAAGAAGCCCAGTGGGCCGATAGTCTTGGACGACGATGTTCAACCCTTCGGTCCCTCTGCGCCGATCGACAAGGTCAACGTCGGAAATGTATACTGGGATCCGCCACTCGAGAAAGCTTACTACGACTTCGACCTAAAGGCCTCTGACGCCGTATTCGACCTCTACACCGACGGCGCACTCGTCTCAAGAATCCAGAAGGCCTTCAGCGTAGGGGCCTTTGGAGTGAAAGAAAGAAGAAAACTCGTACCCACCCGCTGGAGCATAACCGCAGTTGACAGCATCATATCCAAGACCCTCATGGAGAACGTCAAGACACAACCTCTCATCAACGAGTACAGAATCTATGAGTCAAACTACCTTGACAACCGCTGGATAATACTTATGGCCCCACAGGGATGGAGCTACGAACTAGTCGAAGCATGGTACCCTGGCACCACCTGGAACCCTGATAGCAAGAATATCGTGATATTCTCAGACCACGAAATGTATGAAGGCAGGACAACATACCCAGACATCGGCGGCTGTTACTTTGCCTCAAGGTTAGCCGTTACAGAGAAACTCGTTGCGGAACGCCGCCAAGCAACCATTGTTGTCCTAAGGGAAACCCACCCCGGCTACATAGTACCTACGGGAGTGTGGAATGTCAGAGAGAGCGTCAGGAATGCAATGAGAAACCCGCCCACAAAGTTCAGCAACTTGCGTGAGGCATTGAAACACATATCCTCGAAGTTCGACATAGGATTAGCTAAGTGGATCAAGAGTAGCAAGTTGTTGCAGGAACTCCTTTTTCAAACAAGGATAACTGAGTTCTAAGAACTCCGGATTCACGAACCGGTGTTTTATAGTCATAAACTATTTTACGGACATAAAATATATAAACCGTCCCAGTCCTATTCTTCGGGAGGGAATGTGTCTATCATGGGTAAAGAGATACGTGTTGCCATAGTTGGTCTTGGAAACTGCGCTTCTACACTGATCCAAGGTCTAACCTACTACAGAAACGTGAGTAAGCATGAGACTGTGCCAGGATTGATGCATCCTGAGCTCGGCGGGTACAAGATAAGCGACATTAAAGTGGTCGCAGCATTTGACGTAAACAGGCTGAAGATAGGTCATGACATAAGTGAGGCGATATTTGCTCATCCCAATGTTGCTGAACGCTTCGCAGATGTTGAGAAGCTAGGTGTAGATGTCCAAGCAGGTCCAATTCTTGATGGCGTTGCGCCCCATATGTTCGAGTCATTCCATGTTTATGGGGACGGCATTAAGCCTGTTGACCCGGCTAAGGTGCTGGAGGACTCGGGTGCTGAGATTCTGATTAACTATCTTCCTGTTGGAAGCAGGGAAGCCACAAGATTCTATGTCGAAGCTTGCCTTAATGCTGGATGCGCTCTCGTGAACTGCATCCCGGAGTTCATAGCTTCGGATCGCGCATGGGCTGACAAGTTCTGGGAGAGAAAGCTGCCCGTTGCTGGAGATGACGTTAAGAGCCAAGTTGGCGCGACAATCGTTCACCGGGCATTAGTAAACCTGATGTTGGAACGAGGAGTGAAGATAGAGGAAACCTACCAGTTGAATGTCGGCGGAGACACGGACTTCGAGAATATGCTAGACGAGAATCGGCTCGCATCCAAAAGGATCAGCAAGACTCAAGCAGTCACAAGCTTGAGCGACTACCAGTTCCCCACAAGGATAGGGCCATCAGACTGGGTCAGCTTCCTCGGAGACAAGAAGATCTGCTACATCTACATCAGGGGACGAAAATTCGGCGATCGACCGATAACGCTAGATCTAAAGTTGTCGGTGGAGGACTCGCCAAACAGCGGGGGCGTAGTCATCGACGTTATCAGAGCAACTAAGCTCGCACTCGAACGAGGGGTAAGTGGATCACTCGATAGCATATCCTCATACGCATTCAAGCATCCGCCAGTGAACATCCCTGACCACATCGCTAGGCAGTGGGTTGAGGAGTTCATTCAAGGCAAGAGAGAAAGGTAGCAGAGTAAGAATGGAAACGTACCCTTGATGAACTACTCTGTTTTGCGGAAATCGCATGACATCATCTAGCCTACTGTTCTTGTTAGGGCAACCTTTTAATTGAGCATATCGATCTCATGTATTTGGTTCGTATTGGGCTTTTAGTCTTTGCAAGACTGGGCAGGGGAATGAAGATTGGGTCTAGAGACAGCTAGTGAAAAAAGTCTTCTCCAATCGAAATGGGTTCTCGTTCCTATTGTGCTAGCATTGTACGTAGCTGCAATCTATGTAATACAGCCGTTTGTAGCGGAAGGATCGGCTTGGCTATTCATAGATATACATAATGTGATCCTTGCAGTTGTTGGTGCGTTGGTCTTTGCGCTTGTCGCTCGACGATTCGATTGGTCGAGCACTCGACCTGGTCGGATATCAATAATCATTTCGATCGGACTTGTCCTTTGGGCTTTGGCAGAGTCGGCCTGGCTTTATTACGAATGGATTGGCGAAGAGCCATTTCCATCGGTAGCAGACTTTTTCTATATTACGGGATACTTCCCGTTCGCAGTTGCGCTGTTACTGAACATTAGAACGATTCGGGTGAAATTCAAGCCGTCGATGCTTGGTCTGTGGATTGCTCTCTCTATCGTCGCCTTTGTTTCCATAGCATTGGTGGCGATCATTCCAATAGCCCAGGGTGAGATTGGGTTGGATACTGTCATCAGCATGGTGTATCCATTCGAAGACTTCATGATCATTGTTCTTGCTTTGGTTATACTGCTCAAGTTTCGATCTGGGGAGATTGCTCAACCTTGGGGACTTCTGGTTCTCGGTTTTGTCTTGGAGGCAATCGGGGATATCTGGTTTACCTATGCACAGAACTCCGGGACTTACGCTGTGCCATATCATCCGTTGGACATGGTTCTTAGTCTCGGATATGTGACCATTATTGCGAGTGGCCTATTCTTCGTATTGATGTATAGGATGGGCGGAGGGCGCCAGAATGCTTAAGGGATTGCTGGTTATTCAAGAGAGCGGAACCCCGATTTACACTTTCTTTACTGAAAAGGTTACTGCGGATCGTGGATTACTAATTTCGGGCTTCTTGACCGCCATGCAGGCATTCGCCAGTGAAACTTCCTTGTCTCCGGACGGAGGCAACATCCACTCTATAAAGCTGTCTCAGAGTCTTCTCACATTTCGGCTCCTCAATCTTCAGACCAAGGCAGACCAACCTATACAATACTATTTTGTGCTTCTGACCGATATAGAGAAGAAACAAACGGTTGAGACCGAGGCGCTTCTCGAATACCTGATTCTCAATTTCCTAAGTTACGAGGGGGGCGAGTTTCGCAGAAAAATGCGGGAGTTCGGTCATCAGCCGAGAGAATTCGAAGTATTCGATGAATTAGCAAGAAAGATCGTGGGTTTAGACTGGAAGGCAATCAAGAAAAAGATCAAACCGGTTCCTGGCTCTCTACTACAAGGTGTATTGAACGAGATTAGAGACTACCTTCCACTCGACCAGATTCTCCAGCTACACCCCAAGATTGTACGTATTGGTTCATCATACGCATGGCTATCAGACGATCTTCCTAAAGAAGAAGAAAAGGAATTGCTCAACAAGATAAAGAAACTGCTCTCACACATGTTCGGCGAGGATCTATACGAATCAATTGTCGAGGATGTTAGCAAACAACTATCGGGTGAGAGAAAGGAAATGAAAACGGTTGCTGACATGTAGTGATCATCTGTCTACCAACAAAAAAAGGGTGGCTGTGAGGTGAAAGGGGTCACTTCTCGTCTCAGACTTCTGGGATCGGGTTGTTCTGGTGGCAATCCTACGGAAGGAGGGGTCCAAGATAGACAGGCGATATCACGAACGAAAGAATATACATTATCACGCAGAATATGAAGGCTATAAGAATAGACTTATCCCAAGCAATGTCAACTAGGGAATGAACCAGTACTATGACGATCGTGTAAGCGACTATCGAGCTAAGTCCACCTATAACAGGCACCATCCCAAGCGCGATCATCAACAGTATTCCGATCAAAGCAACTAGCAGAATCATAGCAAGCTTGTCACTAGTTTTTCTTGCTCCAGCAACTAACCTGACTGAGAGCCAAAGAACGACGAAAGACACTAGGATGTTTATCAGAAGCACCACAAACCAAGGCAAGCCGTCAGCCATTTTATATGCACCATTCTTCTCGGCTAGATTTTCTTCTTGGATTATTGAACCCATGTATTTGATAAGCCTTGCGCTTTGAGACCGATCTTAGCAAGGCTATGAGTGCTCTACTTGTTCTGCTATTGAGAAGAACCTTATTTCGCGGGCTCTGAACCTTGTTTTTCAGAATAATTGAATGTCTGGAACGAGAGAGTCTGTGTTCTCGATTTTCTTCGAAAGATTTGTGTCAATGTACGCTCTTTTCCAGTCTGGTCTCCCATACTTCGCTGTGAAAATGGTGAGTACTCTTTTTGAAACCACCATGTAACCCATCCCCTCAAAGTACTCGTGACCTCTCACTAGAACCTTGGCACCAATCTCCTTGAGGAACTTCTTTGTGATGTCATCACCAAAGTACCTTATTTCACTGAGGCCAAGGGGATCTCTTCCATAGTTCTGCTCGAATCCGTGTATTTCTGGTCGCGGATCATTCCACAGTAGTTGTCCGAGTTTGTCTCCTTCTAGATCGGCAATTTGCCTGAGGGTGGACACGTTTTCAGGTATCCCGCCATGGACTGCGAAGATCCCACTTCCCGTGACAACGGCATGAGGAAACTTATCGAACAACCTGTTGCAGAGAGTGTAGATCTCTTTCCCATGGTTGTGATACTTAACATATACTTCATTCATGAAGCCATACCTCGAATTGACATCGGGCAACTCATGGTTCCCCCTCAGCAGTATCACATTATCCTTCAATTGGATCTTCAGGTCAAGGAGAGCTGTTAACACTTCAACAGAGTTAGGTCCTCTGTCAACGAGGTCACCAAGGAAGATGAGGTAATCTCTACGACCAGACTTGATGTTTTCTTCTGTGAAATTGGAACGGCGCAGTACTTCATTCAGACTATCGAGTTCACCATGAATATCCCCTACGAACAATACTTTTCCATGGGTAGGCAGTTTAATCAACTTATTGTCCACTATAGCCCCACTATCTAGTTTACTTTGCTCGCGCTCCTGACGAATAATCCTTGCAACCCTGAAAATCATTTCTTCAAATTCGTCTGGTGACGAAGAAGTCATCTTCAACGCGGTCTCCTATCGCAGGTGATGGACATGAATCAGCAAAAGATCATAGCAATGTCTCTCCCAACCGTCACTACACTACAGGCACCACTCGCAGATCGCTTGGCTTGTCACACAGTGGTTGCACCCTTCCTTACCGCATTTCTTACAGGTTACGGGCTTGGCGCAGTTCATACAATAGACTTCTTCCTCAACCTCGCAAAAGATTGCGTCATCCATGCAGATCTCCGTTCCGCAAGTCTTGCAGCTGAAGATATCAGCTACTCTGCCACAGATCTTGCATCTCGCTCGCCCCGTTGTTGGGTTTTCCTTCGCAAAAATAGATAACGGCATCAGCTTAGCTTTTCCTTTTCGCAGTAGTCCGGCAGCCTTTACGTATCCATCTGGATTGAAATTCGTTCTAAGCTTATAGTCTTCGTTTTCCCTTTTGACGTTTTCAAGAAGCTGCGTTTCGCCCGCACCGAGGTTGGTCTCGAGCTTGGGGGATAACAGAGAAGAAGAAAAGAGGAACCATCTACTCTTGGATCTCCAGGCTATCAGAAGGTCATCGAGGTTCAGCGCTTCCACAAGCCATGATTGTCTCTCAAGTCTCGCTTTTGAAACCAAGAGCGGATCATGTCTGCTCTTGCATTCAACCCCCCACCTCCTATTGCCAGATAAAAGTAGATAATCGAACACGTCCCCGCGGTCAATTATCTGCGTTTTGGCCAAATGAGGTGAGAGCTTCAAACATAGGAAACCTTGCTCATGCATCACTTTTGCAAACTCGCTTTCCCACTCAAAACCGACCAAGAACGTTTTCGTAAACATTGTCACGTCGTCGAGATTCAAATTCACATTGATGTCTTTGAAGTACCTGACTAGCCGATAGAGTAGGTCTAACAGCAGATACTCTTCATCCCGAGGAACTCTGAACACCACGATCTCATTCCACACATTGCTCAAACTGTTCTTATAGCAATTCATGCATAAATCCATATACTCGGCGCTCAGCCATTTGACTTGAGAACCTATGTTTCTTATTGGAACCTTGTTCTCATTATGAGACAGAGATCCTTCACTTTATAGAGAAAGGGACATAGTATTAAAGCTAATGTTAAGGGTCGAATGGAATTATGAGTTTTGTTGATGAAGCGACTTGACGGACTCGTCTCTCGCATCTTGTAACGCGCAATATATAGTTGAATTGGATCAGCGATGTTGATTCATACGAGGCTCGGAAGGAAAAAGACTAGGATGCTAAAGGCTAGTATGCTTATTAGCTTCAACGACTATATTTTCATCTACATTTCTTGAGAGAGCATTGGAGGAGCTGAACAGGTTTGGCAGAGAAACTTGCATTAACCCAGTTGCTCAAGGCGAATGCAGGCATAAGCGACGAGGCTACACTTGTCTACAAATATGTTTTGATGGTCGGCACTCTCACGATAGGAGAGGTTTGCGAGTATAGCGGCCTTGATTACGATGTGGCCTCCAAATCCCTAAAGGAGCTTGTCGATGGGAGACTCATTCGTAAGTTGGAACATGTGGTGGACAGATATGTTGCTGTGGCACCATATAGAGTGTTTGCAGAGCATCTGGTGGATTTTCAGAGGACAATGAGAGAAGTCGATGAAAACGCAAGGAAGTCCATGGACGCAACTCTTGTTGAGATATCGCGGGTCAATGAGGAGTGGAAAGGAAGCGCAACCCGCATAAGGGAGGAGGAACTAAGCCGAGCAAGACAGGAAACAAGCAGACTGAAGGAAGAGTCCCAGAAAGCACAGAACGTCCTCGTCGAAAAGTTGAGACGCGAGACGGAGGAGAACAAGTCAAGCATAAATGAAGCGCTTAATAAACACGCTGCGGAACATGTGACAAGAATCTCAGCGCTCAAGGAGGACACTACACTTAAGCTTGATAATTCAGTGGCCAAGTTCTCCGAGACCACTAAAAAGCTGAAAGAAGAAGTGGCTCAAGCTGCTTCGAGCTATCTAAGTATGTTTGATGAGAAGATGCAACTGTTCCTTGATGCGGTGAACGGTAACTTAAGTACGTTTCAATCCGAATTCTCTTCTTCTATTGAAAAATTCCAAGGCGAAGTCTCCGCAGCTCTTGAGGAGTCGAACAGCAAAGTAGGGGAGCTCTCCGAGACCGTCAAGACAGGAACGAACGTCTTGCTGCATGAGGTTGGGCAGACCTATAGTCAACTTTCAGCTGAACTGCAGAGAAACGTTTCAAACAACATAAGTTCAGTAGTCGAAGTAATCTCCTCGGGAAACAAGGAGCTTGAGTCAAATCTTAAAGGCATGTTCCAAAAATATGGGGAGAAACTAAGTGAAGACATGAACAGCTTCCAGACAGAAACGCGTAGAACCATAGACGTATGGAGGTCGGCATACAAAGGTGAACTAGAGAGCCAATCCAACAACTTCAGGTTGGGTATTGAAGGCTATCAGCAAGATTTGACTCAGGAATTAGAATCGACTAAAGCTTCAATGTCTGAACTCCTGAGAACCTACTCAACAAGCGCCAAGAGTGCGGCTGACGAACTCGGATCCAACGTAGGTATTGTGACTGAATCAGTCAAGAAGAACCTGTCTTCAAGGGTCTGTGCACCTAGGGACGAGCTACAGAAGTCCTGCGACATCGCCGCTAAGAACTGCATGACCCTAGCCTCCACCATGGAATCCTTGTCAAAGAAGAACATCCCACTGACATCCAAGACGATTAAGGATTTCACTTTAGACTTCAGGAGCAAGCTATCAAAGATGGAGACCTCTATTTTTGAAGACGCCAAGTCTTTCGTGGCGGAAATCAAAGAAAGGGTTCTCAAGACACTATCAGCAGTGGAAGTGATTACCCGGAGTAGCGGAAATGTTCCTGCCAGCGCAACGGGAAAAGGTGACGATCCGCCGTCCGAATCTAAGGATGACTCTCCATCTGCCGGCAGAAGCCGTGGCAAAAAGACTGAAGCAACAAGAGCTAAGGGTGTCTTGCTGAAAGATGTCACCAAAAGAATAGATGAAGCCTTAAAGACTTACATCGAAGTGACAAAGAAGAGCATTGACACTCTAGTGAAATCCACATCTGAAAGAATATCAAGCGTCCTGAAATTTGAAGATGAACTTGGAACGAAGTGGGAATCTATCATGACCTTGACGAGCGAGGTTACTGAGCTAGCTGAGAACATCAAATCATTCCCATCAGAGATCAGCAAGCCAGTTGACGAAATAATCGAACAATATAGCGAGAAAATAAATGGTTCTCTATCATCGACTAGGAGACTACTCAACGTTTATGTTTCGTCCCTCGGGGATCAAGCATCCAGCGGCCTAAAGGGATGGAGTTCGACTGTCGACAAAACCAAGAAAGAATTGAGTGACCTCATCATTAAGAAGCAGGAGGAGATGGGAGGGCTCGTCTCGAAGCAGATGAGCGTCATACAGAGGATCGCTGCCGATCAAGGCAAGGAGCTAGTAGATCTGACGTCAAGCAGGGTTGAGACTTTCAAGTCTCAGAATATGACCGCACAATCAACCATAACAAAGCAGGTAGCTTCAAACACAAAACGTACAAAAGGATCACTTGTAGACATGGAGAATAAATTGAAAGGTGATCTTGAAGCCAGCGCGGAGGAATTTAGGCAGAAAGCGGAATCAAAATGTAAAGAGAACGACGATTCATCAGCAAGACTCATCGATGAGTCGTCGAAGGCAATGGCTAAGCTAAAAGGACAATTCAACTCGGTCCTTGACGAAGAGAAGCAAGAAGTCAAGCAGACCTGCGAAAACGCCAGCTCCCAGCTCAAGGAGACCATGTCAGAGAACAGTGGAGAACTACATAATATCGTATCATCATTGGCAAGTTCCTTAGGCACAATCCTCGATGCTGCAAGTGAAAGATACAAGAAAGAATGCGAGTCAACTAAGGCGAAGATAATCACTCTCCTATCAGAGCACCTAAAGAGCTATACTGAAGCCGTAACCAGGATCACGGGCGAAATAGACTCAACCTTCTCAAGGCACTTCGACGACTGCAATGAAATGACTGGAACCTTCGGAAAGAAATTGGATGGACTGCTAACTGCACACCAGAATGGCTATGAAGAATCGTCTAACAAGGTGCTCAGAGGACTAACGAACTGCATAGATCGAGACGAGGCAGCCATCAACCAGAATGCTAACAAGATGCTGAAAGAGTTCGCGGATAACACAACAAAGATGGCTAAAGAATCTAACTCAGTTGAAACCCTAATGAGGACAGCTTGGGCAGAAATAACCGACACTCAACAGATAAACGCTGATAAAA
>Ga0315309_1001458_pt1 | contig 14095 bp, 19 predicted proteins | sample TDP4_MG_FD_203080 | JGI IMG/M metagenome (GOLD analysis project Ga0315309, IMG submission 203080) | Freshwater sediment microbial communities from Lake Towuti, South Sulawesi, Indonesia - TDP4 | ecosystem: Environmental > Aquatic > Freshwater > Lake > Sediment | place: Indonesia: South Sulawesi... | reverse complement strand
AGGTTGGTTGAGCGGGAGAAGCTGATAAGCGGCATAGACAAAGCCAGAGGGAGTCTAATCGCCGATGCAAGAAGGCTATCTAGGCGGGTGAGACAAATCAGAGAAAACTGCGAATGCGACGTTGTGATTGATGGGCACTACGCCACGGATGTCGTACAACCCAAAGATGTTACAAAGGTCTTCGTTCTGAGACGCCACCCAGAAGAGCTCAAGCAGACGATGGAGAAGCGTGGGTTCAAGAACCGCAAACTCTGGGAGAATCTAGCCGCAGAAATCCTCGACGTTTGCCTGTATGATGCGGTTAGGGCTTGCGGTCAAGACAAGGTTTGCGAAATCGACACGACAGACAAGTCGGTTGAAGAGGTTGTGGAAGAGATAGTTTCGTTTTTGGAAGGAAAGAAGCCTTGTGTAGTAGGGATTGTGGACTGGATTGGAAAACTGGAGCGCGAAAACCGCCTCGACGACTATCTGAAATCGTTCTAACCTAAACCAACAAGACTATAACAACCTATTCGACGCCTATCGAGGGGGCAGTCTGCTGTGCGCACGCACATACAAAATTCAAAGTTCAGCCCAATGTCCGCATTATCTCTCGCTTCGTGAGCAGCGTGACGCCTCTACGGTTTGCGTAGGCTTTCGCGTGTCCACTGAACTTATCGGATATCATAATCGGGTTAGACATGCCAACGTCTGCGGCTGCCTTGTCCAAGTTTATCACCATGTTGACACCTATCGTTCGCTTCCAAGGCTTAATCAACACAAGCCTCTGCTCGTTCCCCTTCCGAACAACCAAGTCAAACCTATGCGGAAGCCCAGAGTTCCCCTCCAACACCGTGTCCCTCTCGATCTTGTAACCTTTCTGCCTAAAATACGTGACAACACAGTCAGAGAGCGAAGCAGCACTCATCTAATTAACATCCTCTCACACCACATAACCACCCATAGAGGAAAAAGCTTTGCCCCTCAGCTCAGGAGACAACCCCAACACGTTCGTGATCATCTTATGCTACAACTGTGGCAAACTACTGCTAGCCAAAGCAGAGCAGAAAACAAGACAATGCCCCCACTGTGGAACTCGATTACTCATGGAAAAGACGAAGAGAGTCGCGTCCACCAAGTCTGCTCACGAAGCTTCGAGGCTACTGCGCACCATGAAAAAAGAAAGCGCTGTACACTGATTCTCAGGTTGGCGCTTTCACAAGTTTCAGCCCCTGCTTCAAAATCGTCTGCACCATCTGGTCGCTGGTTGATTCACAGTAGATTCTAATTATGGGTTCGGTTTCAGAGGCTCTCACGAGCAGCCAACTCTTCTTGTCTGCAAAGAGAAATTTGATTCCGTTGACCGCTTCAACCCCCATATAAGTGCTGACTTTTTCAACCTTCAACCCCCCTATTTGACTTGGCGGATGAGCCTTGAGCCTGGCGATTATGTTCATTCTGTCTGGCTTCTCGTAAGTTAGGTCGATTCGGTCGTAGTGAACCTCGCCGAACTCGTCTCTCAACTCCTTCAAGAGTTGTCTGAGACTCCTCTTCTCCACAGCCATCATTTCTAAGAGGAAGAGCGAGGACAGCACGCCGTCGCGTTCGGGCACGTGGTTCTTGAAGCCCAAGCCGCTGCTCTCTTCCCCGCCTATGAGAATGTCTTCTTTAAGCATGACTTCGCACACGTTCTTGAAGCCCACAGCCGTCTCGTATATGGGCAGTTTGAATTTCTCGGCTATTCTGGGCACTATGTTGCAAACCGAGGCTGTCTTGACCACGCCTCCTCTCCATCCTCGATTTCGGTGCAGGTGTAACAGAAGCAGTGCAAACACTTCGTGAGGGGTGACGAACTCGCCCTTGGCTGTGACCACGCCTGCTCTGTCGGCGTCGCCGTCTGTGGCCAGCCCTATGTCAGCCTTCTCTCGGACTACCGCTTTCATCAGAGGTTGGAGGTTTTGAGCTATGGGTTCGGGTTTGACCCCGCCGAAGGTCGGGTCTGGTTCGGCGCGGATTGTCTTGACCCTGCATCTTGTGCGTGCGAGTAGTCTCTCGAGCATCTTGTCTCCTGCTCCGTGCATGGCGTCGAAGACGATTTTGAACCCCGTTTTTCCTATCAGTCGTAGATTTACCAGCTTTTGGATGTGCTCTGTGTACTCGGTTTCGAAGTCCACTTCACGTATGCCTAGTTGAATCTTTTTTTCGTCGTGTTTCGGCGGGTTCTTGTGGAGGAGTCTTTCGATTTGTTTTGTTGTCTCTGTGGGTGCTGGTCCTCCGTGTTGGAGTTTGAATTTGACGCCATTGTACATCGGGGGGTTGTGGCTGGCTGTTATGACCACTCCGCCGCCTGCTTTTTTGTTTTTGACTGTGAACGAGACGACTGGTGTCGGTGTGGGTTTGGTGGCTAGGAGTGTGGGGATGTCGTTGCTGGCTGTCACTTCGGCTACCGTTCTTGCGAACTTGTCTGACATGAATCTGGTGTCGTAGCCTACGACTAAGCCCCTTTTGCCGAGCCCGTGGGTTGTTAGATAGTCGGCTAAGGCTTGGGCCACGGCGCGCACGTTGTCGTAGGTGAAGTCTTGGGCGATTATGCCTCTCCAGCCGTCTGTTCCGAACTCTATCTTGGTCAAGACTGATTGTTTCTCCGTGAAAGAGTTTTTGGCTGGAATAGTTAATACGGTTTTAGCCTATATAAGAATCAACGATAGGGGCTTAAGTTAACGCTGTGCGTGCGCGTGTGAGACCCCTACCTAGAGAGAGGGGTCATGTTAGGAGAATGTTGTCTGGAGTGAAAAAATAAATCCTTTGCTAGGGGAGAGGGGGGTCTAATAGGCAGGCGGAACAGCGTTTGTTTTGGACGCTGAATTCTGAAAGGAGTTGGAGTTGGCTTCTGTTTGGAGTGCGCAAAATCAGCACGAAGATGAAACACGAGAACACGTACGTCGCTGAATCAGACGCGAAAGTCGTGGGCTACATGACATTTTCCAAGAAGGTTTTCGAAGACGAGTTTTCTGGCAAGCATTTTTACCTATACCACATAGTGGTTAAGCGGAAATTCTGAGGAAAAGGCGTAGCCTCCAAACTCTTCAAGATACTGCAGAGAAAGGCAAAAAGAGAGAAAGTCAGCATCGTGACTGGAACACTCAGCCTAAACAAAGAGGCATTAGAATTCTATCAAAGAATGGGTTCAAACCCATCTCAGCAACTCTAATAATGGACAACTTGGAGAGACTGACACTCCCCAACACGCAAGGCTAACTCCAAGAACTCAACTAAGATACTGCATTAAGTTTGTATTTCTGTGCTGAGATGATGCAGAGACTCTGCTAGTGATTGATTTTTTGTATGTGTGTGCGCAAGGCTAGCCTAGCCCCTCTAATAGGCACCAAATATGCTTCAAATATGGTTGTTGAGAGAGATTGAGAAGGATGCAGAGTTGTCTAGATTTTGTGGTAGGCTGTTTCTCTGGGTTCGATTAGTAGTACATTTACTCTTTTTTCGTGCCATTGAATTTCGTAGATTATTCGGATGTCACCTATCCTTGCTCTAAATGTGTCTAGGTATCCTTTAAGTTTCTTTATGTCGTAGTATTCGGCTGGGGTGGGATTTTCGCGAAGGATAGGAGTAGCTCTACAATTCTTTGTTTGTAATGTTTGGGGAGTTTTTTGATGGATTTTCTGGCTTTTTGTGAAAGAATAACTTGAAACAATGTTGGGTCAGCCTAGTTCTTTGATGAGGTCTTTGAGGTTTATGGTCAAGCCTTTTTTTGTTTGTTTTCGGGCTTCTTCGAGTTTTTTTGTTTCTTCTTTGCTCAGCTCTTCTTGTGGTAGGAGCGTTGCTCTGAGCCTTAGGAGTTCAAGTTTAACTGAATCCAGTTTATCGAGCATCCGTTTAAGCTGAGTCTTGCTGACCGTTATGCTCACATAATCACCTTATTTAATGGAGAAACTTATCCTAATTAATGTTTTTTGATATGCAGATAGGTATTGAGAAAAAAGCGGTTGCAACATGCCTAAGCTTCGCAACATCAAGCACAGTCAGAAAACAATTCTATCACTATCTGCTTCCAAATGGCTATGTAGAACGAGTCAGTCGAGGCATCTACAGAATCACTGAGAAAGGAGAGAAACTCTTAGAAATTCTGAATTAGCGCGCGCTCTTTTTTTGGTCGCGCATCCATCGCCATTACGTTGTAAATCGACGGAATTGTTGTAGGAGGTGAACCCAGGCTTTCAAAGGGTGTCTGGAATTTCGCTTCCCATTCACTGACTTCGTCAATCATGGTTGTGAGGACCTTGCCGTAATTATCGGTCCTGAAGACATCGTCCCATTCGGCATTATCAACGGGAAGAGCGATTTCTGGCAGAACTGCAAACAGAATCTTGCTGGCTCCAACGCGACCTACTTCACTGTTGTTTACGCTGGTCCATTTTAGCTTCTCAAAAAGCTCAGATGTTTTCCCGATGACATAGTTGTGTGATTCTGAGGATAATTCAAGGATTGCTCGACTTCGATCTGAAGTATTTTGACCTATATGTTTCTTCAAGTCTTGCAGTTCACCATTGACCTTCGTCCAGCATAGATCAAGCGCGTGCTTTGGGTCTAAAACAGTTTTCCCTTGGATTTTAACACCATGGAAAACATATTTGGCGTTTCGGGTCATTCTAAAAGAAGGCAATAGAGTGGCAACATTGCACATGAACGTTTCTCTATTCAAGGTTGTGGAATTGGCGATTATTTTTTTGACAACTTTATCATAGCTTTCTGGGAATTCAGATACCAGTAGCTTAATGCGTGGTGCATCAATTGGGCTTCCGTCCTTGCGAAAAAGAACTTTAAAGCGTTCCATAAACGTCTCGCCATTATGACAGGAGGGCGGAAGATACATTAAGTTTTTCGTGTGAATGCTTGTTGCGCGCGCTGAGCCATCTACAAAATCACACCAAAAAGGAGAAAAACTTTTAGGAATTTTGATTTAGCGTGCGCTCAGAAGTCAAAGATTCGCATTAAGTTCTTCCTTTGCAATCTTTGCTAAAGTGGTTGCAAACTCTGGGAGAAGCCAAAACCCATGGCGAACTGGATGATTAGGTGTGCGAGCACAGAGAATTTTATCTTTATTCTCTAATTCCCATAGCTCCCATCTTGGACGATAGACACGGCGCGCGGTATGAAAATTAAGTTCACGCCATTTGGTGACATTAGCGCGCACGCTCTCGCGTAATTTCTGGAGAACTTCGAAAACAGCTTGGGTGAATGCTATGACACAGTGCGGGTGTGTTTCTTGAAAAATGTATTTAATCCTCTGCATAGCGTCTGCGCCAAATAGTAGACCTCTGTCTGGTTCTCGCACCGCTTTTCCTGCTAACAAATTGGCGTGGTGGGTAAGAGCCCGACCTATGTGTGCGTCGAGGTTTAATGCCCTGAAGAAGTTATCGACGAAGAGTTCGCTTACATGCTTAAAGTAATCACTTCCATCCTCAAATGTGAATCCCGGATGGCTTGCGCCTACGTACAAGCTGGGCTTCAGTTTTTTGTATTCTGAAGTGCTTATGCTCTTCTCAGGCTCGCTTTTACCAGGGCTGGGACCCACAATAAGGAGCCAACCATTTGCAGAGCCAAAACAGAAGGATGGCCAGTGCGACTCTGCCTCGGCGTATAGGCCGTCGCCAATTTTCTCGAGAGGTCCACCCTGTGGCACACCTTTCTCCTTAATCCATTCTCGCGTATTATTCCACCGTTCTTTGAGAGAGGGAGCGTACAATTGTTCGGGAAGTAGCATAATTCTTTGTTGGAAAACCTTTACTTATGAGTTTTTCGCGCACTGGTTTTTCGATATTGTTCTTTCATCACGGTTTTTTTCGCCAAGATTCCTTAAATTTGGCTTCTTTCCCGTTTTCTTTTGGGGCCAGAGTCTGTTTGGCAAGCGTGTCTGTTGATGATGTACGTGACGTGATTAATGTTAGCTCTGCTGAGGTTCCAGACGTTAAGGTTTTGAAGATGATTAAGCGTGCCGAGGTTACGCTTGAGCTTGAAATTGATAGAGAAATCGAATACGATAGGTTGTTTTCAACAAACTTTAGGCGGGTATTTCTATGCTTAGTTTTCTCTTGGTTTCGAAGTATTTACTGAAGTTTGTTATGGTTATGCCCACCATCTCTCGAGTTTTGGGGTCACGCCTCACCACAACATAGGGGTCAACTTCTTCAGACACCGCCTTTCTGGGCTTGCCGAAACTTATGTAGACTGTGTCTGCTTCTCTGTCGTAGCTCATCACGATTTTGTCTTTCTCCAAAGAACTTTCCCTCTTCTCACTCTCTCAGTAAAGTAGCCCGTTATTATAAAACCTTCTTTATTCAAAACTTTAACTACAACCGCCAAATACTTCGAAGCAACAGGAGTGGACTTGTAAAACTTATAGCATATTCTCGTATCCCTAGTGGCACCTTCAACAACAACTTCTGGATTCTCCAAAACCTCTTTAATCTTCACCTGCTCACCTTCAACCTCTGGATGAAAGAAAACCATGTGCAACCACTGAACCTCTGTTAACCTAATTCTCCGTCTATCATAAGCCCTAACCTCAAACATTTGGGCATCAACCAACTTAACAGCAGACTTGTTTAACTCTTCTTGTATCTTGTGAAGCCGCAGTGCCCACACGTGTAGCGGTCTCCGTGGTCCGCCATGAAGTATCCTGGTCCGCAGCGTTCACAGTAGGGACGCAGCCTTGTGAGTCCCCCTCCTTCGACCTTGTAACGGGTGTAGGCGCCCTTCTCCTTCTTCTTTGGTTTCGGAGCCTTCGTTTCTTTGACCTCTTCGGCAGCGGGCTTTTCAGCTACAACAGCGGGTTTCTCAACTGGCTTTTCCGCGGGCTTCGCGGCTGGCTTTTCCAACGGCTTCTCTTTGGGTTTCTCCTCTTTTTTCGCGGCTGCCACCTTCTCAGTTCTCTTTTCAGCCATTGTCATTCTTCCTTCTTTGGCTTCTCCGCCTTTTCGGGTTTTTCTGGTTTCTTGGGCTCTTCGGCTTTCGCGGCTGCCTCTTTCTTTTCTTCTGGCAGGTTTCTCTCTATGATGTATTGGGGTTCAACGAGTTTGACCTGTTCCATGGTGTCGTAAGCGTTTGCTTCGCCTCTCGCTTTCATTGTTCCAGTTTTTGTCTCGATGCGTTTAACATAGACAAGCTCGAGGTTTGTCTTGAGCATTTCCGCCAGTTTCTGCCTCACTTCAAGCCTAGATGGCGTGCCCCTCGTCTGGTCGTGTTTGATTTCGAAGGCTAGCTCTTTCCTCTTGAGCAGCGGGTTGTATTGTTGCTGGACGATTTTGACTTCCATTCCCCTGTCCTTCTCGATTGGGTTGTTGATTTGATAGACTATCCTTTACTTTAGCTTTTCTGAGATGGGCTCCATGGCGCCTATCACACGGCGCACTCTCTCCTTCGTCTCCTCTGTAACCCTTACCGCCACGACTCCCTCGTTGGGTTGACCGTAAACAACTACTGCGTTTTCAGGTGCTTCCAATACTGCTATGAGGGTTAGCAAGTCTTCTTCTCCATCAACCAGCACCTTAGTGAACCTTCCCTGCTTCAATGCTTTCTGAATAGTTGCCCACGCTTCGGGTGTCAAAATACCCGGAGGATTTTTCACCTTTAGTGTCAGCTCCGCTTTGACTTGAGCTGGCTTGATTCTTTCTCTCATGACCTTGTTGTCCACGATGGCAATTTGAACGGGAATGCCACTATTCGTCATGTTTTGGGAGACTACGTCGCCGACCGAGATTATAGGAGAGGGTTTTTTCACTTTGATGAGTCGCTTCAGCCTCTGCATGGTCTCTTCAGGCGAGCCTCTGAGAAGCGTTCCCAATGGGGACTTTAGTTCTTGGCGGAGTTGGGGTGTGAGCCTTAGTGCTGTTCCTATTTTTTGTTGCCTCCTCACTTTTGGAGGATTAGAAAATTTGGTTGCCCTAGGTTATCTTACTCGTAGGGCGTATCTTCCCTTTTTTGTGGCTTTTATGGATTTAGCTATGGCTGAGCCCGCTGGGTCAAGTATGATTACGAGGTCTGTGAAGTCGTCGCTGAGGTTCGTGGACTTGCAGTTTGGGCAGGTGGCTTCGGTGGAGATGAAGTGGCACTCTCGACATGCCTTCTCGTTCATGCCTCGGACAGCCCTCCAGTTGACTGTTTGACAGGCTTCTTAGCAGCCTCTGCCACGGGCTTCTTCGCCTTCTCCAACTCTTCACTTCTCAGTCTTTCAAGGTCCTTCTTTATCCATTCGAGCTTGCCCAAGTATGGTTGCCGAGCTGTCACGCCTACTTTGCCCGAGGTTCCGCCTCTCCCAAGCGAAACCGCTGTGACCCGTACTCGCACGGGCTCTCCTGTCGCCAGCTTCCTTCTAGTTTCTTTGCCCATAAGAACCCCTTGTTTTTCATCGTAGGATATGAAGTCGTCTAGCAACTGGGAGACATGGAGCAAGGCGTCGATTGGTCCAACCCTGACGAAGGCTCCGAAGTCGGCGATTTCCACGACCTCTCCCTCGACTATCTCCTGAATCTGTGGGAGGAAAGTGAGCAGTGAAAAGACGGCTCGGTGGTGTGTGGCTCCGTCACCTGGAATTATTTTGCCTACCGGGTTGACTTGAATGTCTGTTACGGCTACTACGTAGCCCAGCTCCTCGTCCACCATGCCCTCGTACTTCAGCTTCAACTGTTCATAGGCAACAGCATCTATTGGTTGACCGAACTTTCCTGGCGAGATGCGGATGACGTCTTCCAAAGTGACCAGTTTAAACATGACTGTTCCCTACAAGGATTTCCATCTGAATAATTAAATGCTTCCCTCCAACACTAGGCGTGATTTTTGTCTCAAGTAAATCACGGGGATGCTTATATCCCTTAACCTCTGTTTCAATTTTCTGTCGTTTGTCGCGGCTGGGCATCTCCATTGAGCGGCAACCCTGACAATTACGTCATCGTTTGTCTCTTCCTCGCTTTTTTCGACATCAACCACAAGGCATTTCTCTGCAAGTTTCAGCGCTATCGTAGCCTGTCTGCGAAGTTTAGGGGAACCTTTCTCTGCCATTTTTTGCAGTTCCTGATACGTTGTTGAGAGGAGAACGGGTTCAAACCGTTGGTTCAGGAGGTTCATCATGCCCTCGAATATATCGATTTTGAACTGTAACGGAACGAAGAGAAAGTTGGAGTCCAAGATTATCTTTAATGTCACGTCTTTCCCAATGTGCAGTTGCCTTATTACTTCCGAACGTGAATGCTTCTATAACATTCTGGATAAAACATTTAGGTCGTCAAGCGTTTAGATAATTGCTCTTTGGGATGGTGAGAGGCTTGCGGATTTCGAGGAAGCAGTTGGCTAAGATGATTGACCACACGCTGATTAAGTCCACGGCGACCAAGGATGAGGTCATCAAGTTGTGTTGGGAGGCGCAGAAGCACGGTGTTTGTTGCGCCGTCGTCAACCCCACCTACGTTTCTTTGGCTAGACACATGCTGGAGGCAACAGATGTGAAGGTCTGTTCCACAGTTGGATTTCCAATAGGCGCCACCTTGCCAGAGGCGAAGGCGTTCGAGGCCGAGAAGGTTGTGGAAAACGGAGCCGAAGAAATCGACATGGTCATCAACATCAGCGCGCTGAAGTCTAAGGACTACGAAACAGTCAGGAAAGACATTGAGGCTGTGGTCGGCGTGAAAAGAGCCCACAAAAACGTTGTGGTGAAGGCTATTATCGAAACTGGGCTGCTAACCGACGATGAAAAAGTTGTTGCCTGTGAACTTGCGAAGAAAGCTGGAGCCGACTTCGTGAAGACTTCAACTGGTCTGTTTGTTGGGGGAGCAACCGTGGAAGACGTTCGACTCATGCGCAGAACAGTTGGCAAAGGCATGGGTGTCAAGGCTGCCGGAGGCATAAGGACCCTCAAGGACGCCCTAGCCATGATAGAGGCTGGAGCAAACCGCATAGGAACAAGCACGGGAGTAGCCATAATCGAGGAGATGCCGAAACGAAACTCTCTTTTGAGGAAGTAGCAATTCCATTGAATCTAATACCCTTGAAGCGTTTTTAGAGTCTCTAGTTACATTTTTTCTGGTGCTTCAATTCCGATTAGGTTTAGGGAGTTTCTGAGAACTATTCGGGCGGCGTCTACCAAGGCTAGTCTTGCGTCGCTGAGTTCTTGGGGCTTCGCCCTTATCACTGGTAGGGCGTTGTAGAAGGTGTTGAACTCGTCGGCGAGCATGTTGGCGAAGTCGGCTATTGCGTTGGGTTGGAGGTTGTCGGCTGAGTCTACGAAGGTGTCGGGAAACTTGGCTAAGCGTAGGATTACGGCTCGTTCCAGCGAATCTTTGAGCAGCTTGTAGGCGGGTTTCTCTGGTTTTCTGCCAGCCTTCTTCAGTATGCTGCAGGCTCTGGCGTGAGTGTATTGAATGTATGGCGCGCTGTTCTTCTCGAAGTTTAAGACTCGGTCCCAAGTGAAAACCACGGGTTTGCTCGGGTCAACCTCAACCAAAGCGTACTTTAGGGCTCCGATGCCCACGAGTCTAGAGATTCTGTTTTTCTCTTCTTCAGGCAAATGTGGAGAACGCTTCGAAACCTCCTCGTAGGCTCGTTTGACGGCTTCGTCAATGACGTCGTCTAGCGTTATGTAGCGACCCATACGGCTGCTCATCCGAAAGTCTGGAAGCCTAACGAGGTTGTAGGCGAAGTGCGTCAGATTCTTGGCGTAGTCAACGTGCCCTAGAGCACACAGAGCCAACTTCAACTGCAGCTGAGCCAGAGGCTGCTCCATGCCGATCACGTTTATGACGCGCTCAGCCCTCTGAAACTTCCACAGGCTGTAGGGGATATCACGGGTCGTGTAGAGTGTGGTGCCGTCGGCTCTGACCAGAGTTAAGGAGGGGATGTCGTAGTCTTCCCTAACGCCGAACTCTTTCTTCAGATTGAGGTCACGGGCCACCTTGTCGGCGTCGAACTCCAAAACCTCTCCAGCCCGAAAAACGTAAGGTGTCTTCTCTAATTTGTCGAGCACGCGTTTGACGTCGCTGTTCCAGACGTAGTCGCTCTCCCAATCCCACGAGTCGAAGAGAACTCCAGCCCTCTTCAGGGTTTCTTTAATGCCTTCCATGCAGAGTTGGCTGACTTCGCGTATCAACCGCTTTGCCTCTTCTCCTCCAACTTCGTATCCGCGGTTCAACTCGCTTAGCCTAGACTCTGGGTCCTTGTCTTTGCCGATTTCATCACCAAGCACGTCGAAGAGTCTCGGATGCCTACTTTCTAGGTCGACGGCGACTGACATCCACTCGTCGAGTTCGCGCTGCAGTTTAGAAATCTCTTCAGCTGTGGAGCGTTCTCTCGCGCGTTCAATTTCCTTCTTCAATCTACAAATCTCAACTATACAACTCGTTATTGCGTAGACGATGCCAAAATAATGGTCGGGCTTGGCCTTGGGCTTAGGTTCGCCCAACTTCTCATAGCCATACGCGACCACCGCGGATTGGCGACCCACATCATCCACGTAATAGTGACGGAAAACAATGTGCCCGCGAGCCTTCAGAAGGCGGGCTATGGCGTCGCCCAGCATGGTGTTCCTCGCCGTAGCGATGTTAAGCGGGCGGAGAGGATTAGCGCTCGTGTGTTCCACGATTATTTTGGTTGGTTTTTCAGCTTTCACGTATCCGTATTCCGCATCGAGGACTCGAATCGACTCGATGGTTAAACTGGAAAAGTCGGTAAGGTCGGCATAGAAGTTTACGTATCCCTCTCCAGCAGCCTTGGTCGACTTTATCAGCGGATGTTTTGACTTGTTTATGCGGTTTGCCAACTTCTTTGCTATGTCGAGCGGTTTTTTCCCAGTTTGCTTGGCGAGTTCAAAACAAATGGAAGAAGCGAGTTCGCCGAATTCAGGACTGGGAGGGACCTCCAACGTGACAGAAGGAACAGAGACCTTAGGAAAGATGCTGCTCAAAGTCTCTCTTAGTGCTTTCTGACACAGCAAACGAAACTCTGCGAAAGGATTAGTCGCTGTCATCCTTGATTTTTTCACCTCTGACCGTCTGATGAAGATTCAAGTCTCGCTTCAACTGCATTTTCGCATCAGTTGAACATTAAGTTTGTTTTCGGTGCTTCGTGATTTCGATGTCGAAAACGCATTTTGGTGGCACATCGTTGGTTACGTGGTGTTTCCAGCTGAAGCCCAGTTTCTCTCCCAGCTTAGGCATGACTATTCTGCATGTCGCGCAGATCTCTGTTTTCTTAGGAGGCCAATCCCATGATGAACTAACCTTATCTAGAGAGGCGAACATTTCGTCTCCTCTGATGGTCACCTGTTGTTCAATCGTGAACTCTCTGAGATACTCTACTGACTGAAGGAATTTTTCGGGTAGAGGACACTTTGAGACAACTATTGTCGCTTTGTCTTTATCCCCGCTGTATTGTGCTTCTATACCAAAGGGCTGAAAGTTCAGGCGAATCATGTTCTCCGCGATGTCATCTGCTTTCCAAGCATGTTTTTCCCAGCCCTCGCCGAACTTTTCACCTTCGTATTCAAACATGCTCTTTAGAGTGTTTTCACCCATTTTCTCTCTCAAGAAGGAGCCCATCGTATTTAGGGATGCGACGAAGAGATGGACAAGCCTACCGACGGTTCTTTCGGGTGGCAGCCTTGCCACCACTCCCTTTTCCTCTCGGCGAAAGCCCCAGAGCCTTCCGATTCGAGTCTCAAGTCTCTTTATGCCAGTCGTTTTTTTCTCTTCACTCTGCAATTTTCTTTTCTCCTACTCGGCGACGGCGACCACCCCAAGCAGACGCGGAGGCCAGTTTCTTGAATTGGTTTAGAGTTGCCAAGCCTTCAAAGTGTGCGATGATGTTCACTTCGGTGTCCCATACTCCATCAATGACGCGCAACGCCTTCACGAATTCCCAAGCGCTCTCTAAGCTCTTTGCCAAGAAGAAGAGAACTAGGTCAAATTCCTTGCTGTGAAACGTGTACCCGGTCATTAACGCTATGGTCTTATCTGCTGGTTTAATGGACAAGATGCGCTCGTAAACAGCACGGTCTCTGGTGGGTGCAACGTCGATTTTCGCCATGAAAAAGAGCAACTCATCGGGTGACTCAAGGGTTATCGTCTTTGCGCCTTCCTTTTCTGCCCCCTCAATCATGAAATCGAAGGAAGAGAGTAGCCTAAACTCGTAGATGGGCACAACAACAAGCTCCTGTATGTCCGCAATGCTCCGCACATTCTCTATCAAATAATCATCCAGAGACTCCAGTTTAGCCGAGTGCAAGAGGAGCATGACATCTGCCTCCTCAAAAAGGCGTCCGATAACCAGAGGCGTGACTCCCCCGCTGCTCCTCAGTTTTTCCATCTTGCTGTAGACGGCTTCATCTTGACCTGATTTAACATCACAAACGGTTAAAAAAATCAGTTCCTTCGCCCCCCCACACCTTTAACTAGCGCGTTATTTAACGATTGCTAACATCGTTTTTGCATCTTTGAAAAAATGAGACCGAGAAAACAAACTTATTCGCCATGGTTGGCGGGCCCGCGGGGACTTGAACCCCGGATCTCCGGCTTTCCTCGCTTGTCATGAGCCTAGAAGGCCGACGCGCTGTCCATGCTGCGCCACGGGCCCTCGTTGATGAACCGTCATAGAATTGAATTCGCAAAAATATAATTGTTTCATTCTATGTAGATGGCCGGTCGATAGGGTTTTGCCAACTGCGCCCGTTTCTTTGGGTCGTAGCGGTTTGGATCCTCTTCTTTATAGACCTGTATCTCCGCGTTTGTTTCACGTTTGAAGAAGGCTTCTGCTTCTCCTAGAGTTAGGTTTTCGTCTAATATTCCCGCATGGAGTTGTTTGTGTTTTCTCTCCTCCGATGCCTTGTTGGCTTCTTCCACTATTTGCGCTGCGAATTTCGCCACGTGCTCTGCTTTGGCTTTCACCTCAGGGTCTTTCATCAGCTCTTTCATGAGTTCGCTTTGGACGACTCTCGTGGGGACGCCCATTTCCATTGCCTTGAGGTGTGCCTTCCATTTCCAAGGCGCTGCGGTGTAGTAGCATATTTTTTTGGGGGAGATGCCAGTCGCCTTTACGATGTTCTGAGTGTCGTCTAACG
>Ga0315309_1001456_pt1 | contig 14109 bp, 7 predicted proteins | sample TDP4_MG_FD_203080 | JGI IMG/M metagenome (GOLD analysis project Ga0315309, IMG submission 203080) | Freshwater sediment microbial communities from Lake Towuti, South Sulawesi, Indonesia - TDP4 | ecosystem: Environmental > Aquatic > Freshwater > Lake > Sediment | place: Indonesia: South Sulawesi... | reverse complement strand
TTGTGGTCTTTGCTGAGAAGCACCCTGGGAGGATAGGATTCATGGGCACAGGGCAGTGTCTTTTGAGTGGCATCTACAATTATACGTATAGAGAATTCTACTTGCCCGGAGCGGACGGGTCGACTGCTGAACCCCGAGATGTTGCACTGGGCAACCAAACCCTGAGATCAGGATCTTTCGGCTTCGAAGGATACGTCTTCTTCACAGAGTTCGTACGGAACAAGATAGGTCGACTTGACATAGGCGATAGGAGTAGCCCGGGATACACCTTCGGTAGGATCGATGAGTTCAGCGTTCCAACCCCGAGTAGTGGGCCGATGAATCTGGCTATAGATCCTTACAACGGAAGCGTCTGGTTCACCGAATATCAAGCGAACAAGATCGGAAGACTCTTCTACATTCCTATAGCCTTTGGAGGACCCAACTGGCGGTTTATCGAATACTCGCTACCAACACCCAATAGCTATCCGGCAGATATCGCTGTAGACCCCAACTACTGGCACACACCCACAACTCCATGGGGCACGATTGATACGCAAACCTATGTTTGGTTCACCATGTCAGGAACCGACAAGATAGGCAGACTCAATGGAGAGACCGGAGAAATAGTGGAGTATTCCACTAGGGGAACTCCGTGGGGAATCACGGTAACTGATGATGGCTTCGTTTGGTTCACGCAAAAGCTTGGAGATAGAATAGCGAAACTGAATCCTTGGACAGCGGTGATAACTGAGGTGCCTCTTCCAGTGCACTCACCGGGCAACGAACCCATGTATATTGCGAACGACACCGATAACAGCCTATGGTTCACTGAAAGTGCGTCGAACAGAATTGGAAAGTACATCCCTGGCTTGAACGTGTTTCAGGAATTCGTGGTTCCTACTACTGCGTCGAAGCCGCATGGGCTGGCTGTGACACTGAGACTCTTCCAGGGCGTGGTGGGACCAGGTGTACATCCAGACTACGCGGGAAAGATGGATGTCTTCTTCACTGAGGAGGTTGGAAACAAGATTGGAAAGATCATCATACCATCAGGCCCGTGGACAACGACCACAACTGTGGGATTCATCTCCTCAGTAAGCACTACCACAAGCTTCGCGACAACTGTCACCACAACGGCAACCACAGTATCGACCAACAGCACTGCCTTCCGTTCAATCGTCACAGTAGCGCCGAGTAGCACTCCCGCCGGAAACTTCACAACGACTTTGGTTGACACCGTTAGCATTCTCCAGACATCAACAACAAGCACTTGGACCAAAACAACAACATCAACCAGCGTTTTGACCACAACATCCACAAGCACCTCAACAACGATCACAACCTCGACCACTCCATCCACAACAACATCGACCACGACCTCGGTGTCGACCGAGCTCTACACAACAACCACAACAACGTCTACGAGCACGACGTACACCTCCACGAGCTACTCCCCCACAATTACAACACCCACAACTGTGAGCACAACCTCAACATACATGACAACAACGACAACCACGACGACCTACACTGCAGCTCAGACATCGCAAGTAATTCTAACCACGACGACCTCAACGACAGTTACAGTGACGACAACTCCTCCTGCAAGGGCGTGCATCATTGCGTCTGCCGCGTATGGCTCTGAGCTGGCTCCGCAAGTTCAGTTTCTCAGAGAGTTCAGGGACAGCACAGTCATGTCCACTTTCGCTGGCGCTCAGTTCATGCGCATCTTCAACGCCTTCTACTACTCATTCAGTCCGAAGGTCGCAGAGTTCACTGCAGCAAACCCCATCCTGCAGACAGCCACACGAGCCCTCATGTATCCGCTCATTGGGGCACTTCGCCTCGTAGCAGCGGCTTGTCAACTCTATCCTCAAGGATCGCAGCTGATGATCATCATCACTGGCGTTGCAGCGAGTGGCTTGGTTGGCGCATTGTACGTTTCACCAGTCGCGTTTCTGTTGAGGATGGTTCGCAGAAGAATGAAGGTTTCAGGAGGTATTTGAGTTGGATACGACAATCGGATTTGTAGGCCTCAACATCTGCATGTTCGTAGTACTGTTTGGTGCCGCCAAGCTGAGACGCCCAATGGCAAGACTGTGGGTAAGAGGATTGAGCCTAGCGGTCTCAGCGGCATTCTTGATTGGCCTGCTCATAACACCTGTGACCGCAGCTGTAATCACAGAGTACTGGTACGGGCCCAACCCGGCTCGTCCGTGGGAGGTCGCATGTGATGTTTCAGCAAATAGAGCGTACTACACGGCGCAGATGAGTAACCGGATCGGAGTTGTGGACTGGGGAGCAGGGAAATTCACAGAGTGGATAATCCCAACAGACGGCGCCAACCCTTGGGGCATTGCGCTAGGACCTGAAATAGCTACAGACACCGGTACATTTGCTTGGTTCACTGAGGCCGCGCGTAGCAAAATCGCAAGACTCAATCCGATCACAGGAGAGTTCGTTGAATGGGCGACCGTGACACCGGCATCTGAGCCACATGACATCGCAATCGACCGAGCGAGACTGATTGTATACTTCACAGAGTTCTTAACGAGCAGGATCGGAAAGCTGAGGTATGTTGCTGGCGTTGGCTGGAGAATGACTGAGTACCCACTTCCCGCAGGCTCTACCAACCCACATCACATAGCCGTGGACAATGATGGAATAGTATGGTTCACCGCCCTAGGATCGAACCAAGTCGGTCGCTTCAACCCCTTCAAAGGAGAGGGAGCCGGAGGCGAGTTCACAATGTATTCCGTTCCGGCACAACCGAACGGCATAGCTGTCGATAAGGACGGGTTCATATGGTTCACATCAATTGGCACTTGGTCTATTTGCAGACTTGACCCGTGGCAGAATCAGACGACGAGTTGGCAAATACCGACAAGTGGATGCAATCCTAGCGAGATAGTGGTTGACAAGGACTACAATGTCTGGTTCACCGAATTCGCAACAGCGAAGATAGGCAAATTTGTCCCCGGAACCGGAAACTTCCATGAGTACCCAACTCCTACCGCAGGAAGCCAGCCGTACGGGATTTGCATACACTCGGTTGACACGATAGTCTTCACTGAGGCGCAAGCCAACAGACTCGGAAGGCTGTTCCAGCCAGCTTGGATGGCTGGAGGGGTTGACACAAAGACGACGACGGTGAACTGGGTGAGCCATGCATCTACCTCGACAACTGCGGCACCCACTGTTTGCGCGACGACAACCATATCTCCCACAACCGTATCGATATCAACCGCTGTTACGACATCAACCGAAACTGCTTGGTCAACCACCGCCTCGACGATCACTGAGACTAAGTCGATTCTGTACACAAGTTCTACGACAACAATCACGCGAACATCGACAAGCACGACCGTAACAACGACGACGACCTCAACCACAACCACACGCACCTCAACGACTACGGAGACATCTACAACCTTCACGACAACATCTACGACGAGCACCTCAACGACAACGGAGACGTCTTCCTCAACAACAACAGTCACCTACCCATCAACAACATTCTTCCCAACAATTACCAGCGTTACCGTCGCGTCTTGGACTTCGACATCTACGAGCGTCAGCCTCACAACATCCCAGACAACGGAAACATCTCGAACAACCCTAGTCACAACTTATCTGACGACCGTAACGACCACACCTACCGTGCGCCGATGCATAATTGCATCAGCTGCCCACGGATCGGAGCTAGCTCCAGAAGTACAGTTCCTCAGAATGTTCAGAGACCTATCAGTTGAAGCGACGTTTGCCGGAAGCTCCTTCATGAGCATCTTCAACGCCTTCTACTACTCATTCAGCCCAACTGTTGCGCTGACAATAACACAGTACCCCATCCTTCAACAGATGGTGAGGCTCGTCCTCTACCCGCTAGTGGCTGTACTTCGGACGGCGTCGACAGCGTTCAGTCTGCTGGGATTCGCACCGGAATTCGCTGTGATCTCCTCAGGCCTGATAGCGTCGGCGCTGATCGGAGTGGCTTATCTAGTCCCGCTCGTTGGTATTGCAGCCGTGTGTTCAAAGAGGCTCAAGAGAAGATACTAGGGCGAACCAAGGAATTGTGCGTGTGGTCTGCTTGTGGGCAGAGATGTGGCCGCTCTCACTAAGCTTAGTCGTGATTGCGCTTTTCTTTGGTCACAAGCGCTGTAATCGCTCTCTGCCCCGCCTCCTAATTGCACTGGCATGCGCGGGAAGCCTCATCGGAGTAATGCTCCCGCCAGCACAGGCTGTGTATGTCTACGAATACGGCCTAACAGGGACGCCCATTCCTTGGGGAATAACAATTGATAAGGGTGGCGCTGTCTGGATAACCGAGCAGGGAGCCAACAAGATCGCCAAAGTAGGTGTCCCGGCATATGAGCTCACCATACCGACACCTGGAAGCGTTCCTTGGGGAATAACCGCGAGCAAAGACCATGAGGACATCTGGTTCACCGAGGAGACAGCGGGAAAGATAGGCCGGTTCGTGCCATCAGAGAACAAGTTCTACGAGTTCGCCCTACCTGACAGTGTCAACGCTAGACCCAGAGGCATAACCATGAACATAACCAAGATGTCAGACGGCAAAGTGCCTAGGTATGATGTTTGGTTCACCGAGTTTGGAAGAAACCGAATCGGCCACCTATACGGAAACGCTACACATGGCGCAACGCACATTAGGTTCTCCTTCTACACGGTACCGGTATACTCTGACACGCAGCCTCTATGCATCGCTATGAGTCCAATTGACAATTCAATCTGGTTCACGGAATATAAGACGAGCAGAATCAGCTCGATTAGGCTGTTGGAAAACGGGACAGCTCTGTTCAGGCATTACCCCCTAGGACCAGTAATAGAGGGGAATTTGTGGGGAATAGCTGTCGACCCCCACGGATTCATATGGGTGGCCGAAAGCAAGAGAAATTGCATAGGAAAATTGAACCCAGTCTCAGGAGAGTACGTAACGTTTGCTATACCCACATCCAATTCGGAGCCCCATGAAATAGCTGTTGAGGCAGTGACCACAGCCCCTCCATACACGCTTCTGAACGTGTGGTTTGCGGAACACAGTGGCGATAAGATCGGCCGATATGATCCTGGCCTGAACGTGTTCTTCGAATACCCAATCATCTCGACTGGAGGAAGGCCTCATGGGATCGCAGTTTCGGCCGCGTATGGATCGGTGTGGTTCACTGAGCCGTTCGTACAGAAAGTTGGGTCGATCACAGGGTGGCCTTCTCCGCCGCGTGTTACTGTCACTACAGTCGGAACGATAACCTCAGCCGCCGCGACGAGTCAGACGCTAGCCACAACTAGATACTCCGCAAGTTCCCAAACAACGTCCTTTACCGGGGCTATTAATGCGATGACCTACGCATATGCCTCAGCCACACTGGTCACAGCGACATACACGTTTACCAGTAGCCTGCTGCGGCTGACGAGCACTAGCATCTTTAGCTATACAGTCACCTCAAGATCAACCTCCTACACTACCTCTACAACGACCACCACAGCGACCCATATTAGTGTAACAACGTCAACGCTTTCAACAACCACGAGCACGACTGCCACATCTACGTCTTGGATCGTTCAGACAAGTACGCTTCAGACTTCAAGAACAAGTACAAGCATCATAATCTCTACATCTTCGACGACCACATCGCTCACGCTCACATCGACGTCGATCTATCCCACAGCCACCGTCACGGCCACGAACTCGTCCTATGTAACCACAACAGCTTTCTCACCAACGGTCACGGTAACCTCCATTCAAACATCAATGATCCCGACAACCTCTGCAGCAACAACTGTGGTCACAACTACAACAACTACCATAACTACGGCGGTGGTCACTAGACCATGTGTTATCGCGTCTGCTGCTTATGGTTCGGAGTTGGCTTCACCAGTTCAGTATCTCCGCGACTTCAGAGACCGAACTGTGATGTCAACCTTCGCCGGAAGCCAGTTCATGCGCATCTTCAACAACTTCTACTACGCATTCAGCCCAACATTAGCCCAAGCAGTATCGGTGGATCCAATCTTGGCGGCCGTCATTCGTACACTGGTCCGTCCACTGATTGCGTTGCTTCGCCTTACGTCATCCGTACTCTCTGCGACTTTCCTGAACTCGGAGCTGGTAACTGTACTGGCTGGAATCGTGACGAGCGGCGCGATCGGCATAGTCTACGCGGCGCCCATCCTTGCTGTTTCCAGCGTGCTGAGGAAGAAGTCAAGGAGATTGGGAGGCTCGTAGTATGGGGCTGTTCCCTCTGATTGGTTTCACGATTGGCGTCGTGTCGCTCGCCGGTCTTGGAAACAAACCCTCTGGGAAAACCGTTGCTGGAGCGATGGGAAGACTGGTTGCAACGGGGTTGACTATCATGTGCCTTTCGACTCTACTATTCACCCCCATATATGCCACCACAGTCACTGAGTACCTGGTTCCGGGAAACCCGGGTCTATGGGATGTCGCAGTAAATTCGACCCACGTCTGGTTCACAGAAAGTGCTAGCAACAACATAGGTGTGCTTAGCTACATGGTGTTCTCTCCTAGTGTCAAGCAGATACCAGTACCGACCCCGAACAGCCAACCATGGGGAATTGCCAAGGTCCCATGGATATCTGGATCAGCAGTAACAGAGGTAGTGTTCACAGAGGCTTATGCGAATAGAATAGGAATGGTCGTTTGGTCGTCAAACAACAGTACGTACAGCGTCGTGGAGTACCGTATTCCCACAGAGGGCAGTAGCCCCCGAAAAATCATCTACGATAGGCGTTGGAACTGCACATGGTTCACCGAATACATAGGGAAAATAGGTTGTTTCAACACCACGAATGGGGGAGGATGGGCCCCGAAGTTCATTGAGTATGCGCTTCCTTCCGGTTCGACTCCGATTGGGATTGCTGCAGACCCAAACGAACTGTACATATGGTATGCCGATTTCTCAAGGAGGGCAATTGGTCGACTTGACCCTGGCAGTCCAACTCGTCCTGCACAGGTCAGAGAGTATCCAGTGGCACCGTTCAGTCCGTGGGATGTGGCTGTCGACCCCGACGGCATGGTCTGGTTCACTGCCCAAGAGGTTGGAACTGACCGAAACTCCATATGCAGGCTTGACCCGGTGGCGTCTGACCGCCCATACTCAAAATACTCTTTAGCAGTGTTCAGAGTGCCGACGCCAAATAGTGAAGTCCGTGAGATAGATATCGATAATAGGACTGGGAACGTTTGGTTTACAGAGTTCTCAGACTACGCAAGCAAGATTGGCAGATATTCACCACTGTCAAACATCTTCTCAGAATATGCGATAATCACCCCTGGAGCAAAGCCCCAAGGTCTTAGCGTATTCCACGAAGCCGCGACGGGCGTGGTCAACGTATGGTTCGCTGAGTACGGGGGTAGAAGAATAGGTCGACTGAGACAGCCAGAAGGTCCGACTGTCACGAGTACTGTGTACTCGATATCGAGCGCTGTTTCAACCTCGACGACGATTACGATGTTGACAAGCACCTGGAGCGCGAGTAAGACTACAACGACCACACCAATAACGTCAAGGATCGCACTTTCTGTCACACCTATTACTGTCTTTACTGCGAGTTCAACGCTCGTTGACACGGTGAGCACCGCTCTGACATCACCGACATACACTAGCATGACATACACATACACGACAAGCACCTCATACACGACGACAACCACAACCTACAAATTGACTCTTGTCACAATTGAGACGACATCAACAACGACGTCGGTTACCGCTACATACGTCTCAACCTCCTGGGAAAGCATTTCACTCCAGACAACATCCACGGTCCTGTCAATATCATGGTTCTCGGAGACCACATCAACCACCATGACCACGGTCCAGACCTCGACCGTCTTCTCTCCAACAATAACGGTTCCCACAACTACGACGACCGGCATAACTACGACGATATATTCGCCAACAGTGACTTTGACTTCAACCACCCATACAGGAACCACTACAACCACAACATCGACCATACTGACGACCACAACAGCCTATTCCCCAACCGTGACTCTGACATCAACAACCACGACCCTAACTACTGCTTTCCAGATAGAAGCCCTTCGCCCATGCATCATAGCCTCTGCTGCATATGGATCAGAACTCGCCGAACCTGTCCAATCTCTGAGAGAATTCAGAGATCATAAAGTCCAGTCCACTTTTGCTGGCGCAGAGTTCATGAAGGTATTCAACTCGTTCTACTACTCATTTAGCCCCAAGGTTGCATCAATTGTCGCATCATCACAATTCGTTGCTGCACCTGTGCGCCTGTTGCTGTATCCGTTGATACATATCCTTCAGACGTCATCGACCATCTTCGGCGCTTTGACCTCCGCCCCAGACGTAGGAGTGATCGTGGCGGGGGTATTCAGCAGCGCACTACTTGGAATAGTATACATTACTCCGACAGCCTTGGGGATTCAATACTTACTCAAAAAGAAGAGCAATGTCAAACGATTGGAGGTAACTCCTGTAGCTGAACGCCGGGCAGAGCAAGAATAGACGCCATCGATCTCCCGGCTGGTGTGTCAGAATGAGAAAGTCGTTGGCTATTGCAACGTTAGTGGGAATCGTCGTCCTTCCACTTGTTTTCAGAGACATGAAGATAGTTCGCGGAACCGATGTAAACCCCGTTGACGGGATTGTGAAAGGGGTCTGGCGGATCGTTGACAGTCCGTTCTATGTCAAGAGCAATGACGCCAAGAAGCTCGAAGTTCCAGCAGGCGAGACTTTGACGATAGAGGCAGGTGTGGCAGTCTACTTTGAGGCATCGTACAACCTCACCGTGAAGGGCAAGCTTTTCGCTGGCGGAACGCGAGACAGCCGCATCACTTTTTCCTATAGAGACGGAGGGAGCGACCGCAAAAGATGGGGTGGAATCATCCTCTACAGCACAAGTGGAGGTAGCACAATAACCTACTGCAACATAATGAACGCGATAAGGGCAATCGCTGCCTATGGCTCTTCGAACAACGTGCTCACTTCTAACATAATCCGATACAACTTTGCAGGAATTCTCATAAGCTCTGCCGAACGAAACGCTATCACAGACAACGAGATCTACGAATGCTCAGACAGCGCCGTATGCCTCCGCCAAGGATCCCAAAGGAACGAAATATTACGCAACGTCATATACAAAATAGGAAACGATACAACAGTTCCCTATTCCATATATGATTTTATTGGCGATGCAATAGTCATCAACAGCACCGCCGGAGGATCAATGAACATAGACAACAAGATCAAAGACAACACCATATACAACTGTTACCTCTCCGCTGTGAAGCTGGACCATGTTCAGACCCTGGAAATCTCGGGTAATCTCATGTACGCAAACAATCAGAAAAAGAGCACGTGGGGAGGAACAATATATCTCAGGAAGTCTAATGACCCTGGCCTTGACTACGATAACAAGGATATAGTCATACACAATAACAGGATCCACAGCGCAATCAACAACGGTACAGGCATTTCCATGCAAAGTGCAAGGAATGTCCGAGTTACCTACAATGACGTCTATCTGAATGACTATGCGGCAATAGTCGTGGGTTCCAACGCAATTCTAGGGCAGATAATCCGGAACAACCTGAGAAACAACAGGGTACACCAAGCTTGGGACAACGGTGCATCAATGGTGTGGGACGATGGGTCCAAAGGGAACTATTGGTCTGATTATAACGGAACTGGACGCGTCGACGCCAATAACGATGGAATCGGAGATTTCCCATATACAATCGCCGGCCCGAAAGGTAGCAAAGACTTCTTTCCGCTGGTGAGCCCCCTTCTCTTCATTGTAACAACATTTTCGACAGTGACAACAATAAGTGCCACCTCTACTGCATATCGGTTCACAACTACGACGACGATTCCGACACACACAATAACAACAATTGAAGTTCCCCTTACAAGGTACACAACCACTTTTACATCATGGTCAAACACGACAATCTCAACCACAACCACAACCTACGCGACAACCTCGTACACGCTTGCGTTGACAACATTCTTCGCAACCTCCACGAGCTACATCTGGACAGTATCCGTCTCAGCCACAACCACCCTGTACAGCACCTCGTATACAAGCACGACAGCTACGACCACGACAACTTCCACGACAACTTCAACAACAGCCACTACCACCACAACGACCGCTACCCAAACCGTAACGCCCCGAAGATGCGTTATTGCATCTGCAGCGTACGGCTCAGAACTATCACCCTCCGTTCAGTTTCTCAGAGACTTTAGAGACCATGAAGTCTTAAGCACTTTTGCTGGGGCTCGTTTCATGAAGGTCTTTAACGCCTTCTACTACTCATTCAGCCCGCTTCTAGCGGAGTCCGTATCTGCAAGCAACAGTGCCAGAGCCGCAACGAGAGCCCTACTGGCTCCATTGCTTGGATCACTCCACGTAGGACAAGCCATATCTCACATCTCGCAGCCGCGGTCCGAGCTTGGAGTACTAGTCGCGGGCCTGATATCGAGTTCACTGATCGGACTTCTGTACGCATCACCTTTTGTGGCGCTAAGCGCGATAGGAGCCAAGGACGAGCGAAAGAGGAGCGCAATGTCACTTAGGCCGCTGGCTTTGGTCTGGATCGGTTCACTCTTCTCACTCGGCATGGCGTACGTGCTTCTTTACTTGAACCAGACAGGCATGGCTGACTTCATAGCAATGGTCTCGACTGGAACGTTGGTCCTGTCCACTATGATTCTAGCTCCCCTCTTGCTGTTGAGACTGATTCGAAGACTCCTGTCATGAACTGTGCCCATTCTGAAGGATCAAACAAGCCAAATTCCTTCGCTGAATACCAGCTACCCGACGGCATCGATACTGCCGCTGGAAAATGCTTGCGGACATATGGAATCGAGCCGGGCGCCCAATCCCTCAGTTCCTTCCGTCTGGGCAGGTCAGTGCTTCATCCTTCCTAGTGCAAGTCAGACTTAACAAAGGAGTATCTTGCCCAAGGAGGCCACTTCTCTGAACGAGATGTTTCGAAGGCAACTTTCAACTCCAACCCAATCCTAAGATCTCTGGGATCCACTCGAATCATTCCCGGAAGCCTAGCACCCCCGTCCAGTAGGACTATTCCGACTGTATAAGGTACAAATGGCTGAAATGCCGATGGGGCAACATGCACTATAGAGTACGTCAAGAGCCTCCCGGTTCCCTTCAGTTCCGTCCATTGCATATCGGTCAAACCACATCTTGGGCAGAGGGCCCTCGGGGGAGCCAGAATCGCCCCACACGATATGCATCTTGTTGCCATCAACTTCTTCTGGGCGCAAAACTGGTAGAAGCTTTCAAGAGTTGGAGGTGGTCCTGAATCCATGTCAATCTCGCCTCTGATAAATGTGAACAACGCCGGTTGCGCCTGAGCCGCCGATGTTGTGGGTCAAACCCGTACTCGCATGCTCGACTTGCCGGGGTCCCGCCTGTCCAGTCAGTTGAAGGTATATCTCGCAGGCTTGGGCCGTTCCGGTCGCTCCAACAGGGTGCCCCTTGGCCTTGAGGCCTCCGCTTGTGTTTACTGGAATCCTCCCTCCGATCTGCGTCTCTCCTTCTTCAACCAGTTTCCCTCCTTCGCCTGGAGCACAGAAACCCAAATCCTCGTATGCGATTATCTCTGCTATTGTAAAGCAATCGTGCGCTTCCGCGACATCTATGTCCACGGGCGCTTTGTCCGCCATCTCATAGGCTTGTCTGGCAGCCAATCGAGCAACCCCCATGAAAGTTATGTCATCTCTCTCATAGAGCCCTATCGTCTCACTAGCCTGCCCCGTGCCAACAATATCTACGGGCACGTCAGTGAAACGCTTGGCGAGATCAGGCCTAGTAATGACAAGGCAGCTCGCGCCATCGCTGATCAAGGAACAGTCAAGTAGCTTCAGGGGCCACGCTATCGGTCTGGACTCCATCACCTGCTTCACCGTTATCTCGCGTTGCATCTGCGCCTTGGGATTGAGACACCCGTTATGGTGGTTCTTCACCGCAACCATGGCCATCTGCTCCTCTGTTGTTCCATACTTGTGCATGTGGGCAGTGGCAATCAATCCGAACATCGCGGGAAACGTTATCCCATGCCACTGCTCCATTGGAAAATCGGAAGCCATAGCCAAGTATTCCGTTACGTCCGGGGTCGCCCGGTGGGTCATCTTTTCCACACCGCCCACCATTACAACATCATGTATTCCAGACATGATAGCGAAAATCGCACATCTCAAGGCTACACCTGACGAAGCACATGCGGCTTCGATCCTAAACGCAGGAATCGGCAGAAGCCCCGCCCAATCTGCCAATGAGGGCGCAACGTGCGTCTGATGTTCAAACGACTCAGACATCTGCCCCACAAACAAAGCCTCCACATCTTTCTTGGGATCAAGGTTCGAGCAGCCGTTGAAGGCCTCGCTCGCAGCCTCGAGAAAAATCTCTCTTGAATATCTTCCCTCTAGTCTGCCGAACTTTGAAAGGCCCACCGAAACTATCGACGCCAGAGGCCTGCCCTTCAAACTCAACCACTTGAATTGTTCGACAGTAATGCATTGAACGTATAATTCTTACCAACATGTTTGACACCTGCCTTGACCGGCTTTCATTTGGCCGCACACCAAACATGCTTCGACCGTCGATCGTCTTAAATCAGAAAAATAGGATTATCTGAATTCCTATTCTGTTGGTGAGTGGATGACTGCTAAGGTCGCGGTAATCGGCGCTGGAATGACGCAACTGAGATCGATCACACCAGACTTGTCGTATAAGGAGATGATGTTCGAGGCCGCCGTCAAGGCGTACAACAACGCAGGAGTAGATCCTCGCAAAGATGTGCAGAGCTTCGTCTGCTCATCAGAGGACTTCTGGGAAGGAACAAGCATCTTCGATGAATATGTGCCGGATCAGATCGGCGGATCCTTGAAGCCCGTCTGCACAATATCCGGCGATGGACTCTACAGCCTCATAACGGCCTACATGCAGATCTCATCGGGGCTAATCGATGTTGCAGCGGTAGAAGCCCACAGCAAAGCTTCGGAGATAGTCTCGATCCGGAACATAATGAGCTTGGCGCTCGATCCAATATACGTGAGGCCCTTAGCTGCTGATCCATATTTCGTAGGGGGGCTCGAAATGGCACGATACCTACATGAAAGCGGCAATACGCGAGAGCAATGCGCAAAAGTGGTCGAGAAGAATCTGGGAAACGCATTAAGAAACCCGTACGCAGCATACCCCTCGAAAACGACAGCGCAAGAAGTACAGGCTTCTGAAGCTGTCTGCCATCCTTTGAGCAGGATGGATATCGCTGAGGCAGCAGACGGCGCTGCCGTGGTCGTGCTCGCCTCAGAGGAGAGAGCCAAAGAGCTATGCGAAAATCCAATCTGGATTCTTGGACTGGGCTGGTGCTCAGATACTCCTTGCCTAGAAGCGCGGGAGTGGGGAGAAGCCGTGTATGCGAAGATCACTGCGAAAAGGGTGTTCAGAATGGCAAAGAATGTTCGCCCAAAGGACATCGATCTACTCGAGATCGACGACTCATTCTCTTACAAGGAACTTCAACATCTTGAAGCAATGGGGTTCTGCAAGAAAGGCGAAGCGGGCGTCCTCACGCAGAAGGGGAAAACCGCCCTTAACGGCGAGATCCCGGTAAACGTCTCGGGAGGAAGCCTCGGGATGGGGTATACATTTGAGATGGCGGGACTGCAAAGACTCTGCGAGATGGTCCTGCAACTACGAAACCAAGCCGGTGAGCGCCAAGTGAAGAACGTTCGAACCGGGCTTGTTCAATGTTGGAGAGGAATTCCAACAGCAAGCGGCGCAGCCATGATCCTAACCTCCGAAAGGAGCTGACTAACTTGTTCATAAAGAAGAGGGTCGCGGTCGTCGGTGCCGGAATGACCAAGTTCATGCGCAGGGCACAGGAGACAGGAAAAGAGCTGGCATACGAGGCAGCAAGAATGGCCCTCGACTCTTGTGGTCTAGGAATAGAGGACATAGAAAGTGTCACGATGGGGTCAGCACCAGACGCGTTCGACGGCGTTCACATGAAAGGAGAATATCTCATCGATGGGGCGGGGGCATGGCGGAAACCATACATGAGAAACTACGTTGGCGGAG
>Ga0315309_1001455_pt1 | contig 14117 bp, 13 predicted proteins | sample TDP4_MG_FD_203080 | JGI IMG/M metagenome (GOLD analysis project Ga0315309, IMG submission 203080) | Freshwater sediment microbial communities from Lake Towuti, South Sulawesi, Indonesia - TDP4 | ecosystem: Environmental > Aquatic > Freshwater > Lake > Sediment | place: Indonesia: South Sulawesi... | reverse complement strand
TGCCTCCTAAATGTTAATCTTTGTGGGACAAACACTTGTCCCTCATTTAGGATATCGACAAAGACAGGCAAAATTGTTCAATCATGTTAAGACACAAGGAAAAATTTCCACTGCGGCCCAAAATAGAAGGTCGGCTTTACGAGCCTTTCTTGGTTTTTGCGACCGATTTGGATTCCTGCTTCGCGGGCACCTTATGGACTACATTCTCTGCCCTTAGTCCCTTCTCGCTCTCGACTATATCAAAACTAACCAGGTCATCTTCAACAAGGGTCCTGTATCCGTCACCGGCGATATCGGAGTAGTGGACGAAAACATCAGCACCGTCAGGTCCAGCAATAAATCCATAACCCTTCCTTGGGTTGAACCACTTAACTTTCCCCTCTGGCATAAATACTCCTTTTGACAAACTTTGCTACAGCAATGCTTCCTTGCACCTGCTGGCCTCTATAACTAAAAAACTTGGCCGCCTTCTGTTATAGAATGCGGCCTGTTACCTATAAAATAATTATTTCGCTTTGGTCGAACCGGCAGCCGGGACACAAAGATTCTCTCTCATCACTCGTCCCATCTTAAATTTAACCGTTCGCTTTGCAGAGACCTCAACACGGGCAAGGGTTTTGGGATTCTGCGCGATCCTGGCGGCTCTAGTCCTGGTCTCGAAGACGCCGAAGTCTCGGAACTCTAAACGGTTGTTATTCTCGCAGAGCTCTTTTATCACCTCGTCAAGAAACGCCTGAACAATACGCTTGACCAAGACTCTTTTTGCTTGTGTGCGTTCTGCAATCCGGTCGATCAATTCTTTCTTTGTAATCGTTGCCATAGATTACCTCACTAAAGGTATGAGCCTTTGGGAAATTAAATTCGATTTACATTACGAAAACTGTGGTCAGACAAATCAACTTTATTGATATCCGACAGCTCATCACACACCTCTGCAAAGGTCCTGGCCGAAAAAGAACTATTTTGGTGGTAATTTAGATAGCTAACCCTTTGTCAACCGCAGAGCCGACCAGGAAACTAAAAACTCTAAACCACTAAAAGGTACTATACAACAAAGACTTCTATACAGCAAGCAATTTTATACAAAATTTTTTCAGATTCTAAAAAAAATCTAACTCTGCTTTAAGAGCAAGTAAAAAAACTCATCCCTATCACAGCGTGGCTGTTAAATCCCAGCTAATGACATGATTCCATAGCTAACATGAAAAACAAACGCTGCCAAAAAGCAATTCTTTTGGTAAAAATTGGGCATAAGGTGCTTGTTCACAAGGGGTTATACAAAACGCTTATTTACTTCCGCCGCCATGTTAATCGCTACGCTTGCTCGTATTAAAAGCTCTGCCTATCAAGTAGAATACAAGAAGACTCACCTTTGCGCTTTTTGTGAGTTTTTTGAAAATGCCTATTTTTGGTTTTGACAGATGCTGTGGCTGCTGCTATTTACAAATTGCTTTCAATAACAAAAAGATAGCTTATTGACCGGCTGAGGACTTGTCGGCATAATTAGTTACTTTATATTTGTCCGGCTCATTTGAGTCTATAAAATGTGAGCAGATCATGTCTATAGGCAAGAACGAAAAAACCGGTTCCAGCAAAGCTGCTGGAAAGACAAAAGATAGAGTAGCCGAAGTTGCAAATACCTTCGAATGGCTGATAACCGCTTTTGTATTGGCCTTCGTCTTCCGGGCATTTATTATGGAAGCGTTCCGCATACCTACCGGCAGTATGGCTGATACCCTCAAAGGGGCCCACTTCCGGCTGCGCTGTCACCAGTGCGGATACAAATACGACCATGGATTTATACCCCGAAATTACGGCTATCCGGAGGATACCATACCTTACAGCAGCGTGGAGCTGCCTCAAACCCGCTGTCCAAATTGCGGCTATTTCTGGCCGCATAGTTACCCGACAGCCGCCCAAATGCCCGTAGCAAATGGTGACCGTATACTGGTACTAAAATGTGTCTATCAGTTCTTCCAGCCCAAACGGTGGGACATAATAGTATTCAAAAATCCGCTGGACCCCACAGAAAATTACATCAAACGATTGATTGGCCTGCCAGGAGAAAAAGCTGAAATTATTGATGGTGATGTTTATATAAATGATCGAATTAGCCGAAAACCGCCTAAGGTTCAAGATAATCTGTGGATGCCTGTCTATGATAACGACTATCAGCCTGTTCGGCCACGAGAAGGCTCGTTTGATGGTCATCTCTGGCGGCAGCCATTTGAAAATGACACCGGCTCAAAATGGATAGTCGGCGACAAAGATAATCCCACGCTGTTCCGCCTGGATAGTCCTGCAGACCAAATCAACACTCTAATTTTTAAAACACCAAATGGCAAAGATTTCAAAGCTATGTATGCTTATAACGAGGTTGATGTTAGAAGAGGCGAAGAGCTGCCTTTTTGCAACGACCTGATGGTGCGTTTCTATGCCGACTCAAGCAACAGGCAAGGCAGTATTGGAATAGAGCTGAGCAAATATGAAACTGATTATAGAGCATGGGTTGATTTGGCAGGTCAAATGGTCATCATAAAAGATGAGCAAGGTAAAAAGACCGTAGAATTGAAGCGTAAGCCAATCCAGCTGCCTGCTGTAAATAAGCCTACTCTGGTCAGATTTGCTAATGTTGATCATCAATTGATTTTTGAATTCGGCAGCGAAAAATTAACATACGATTTGGAAAGCGGGTCGGGGGACGCCAGACCCATAAAGACAGATACCGAGCGTTCCCGCAAAGTGGGGTCCCAGCCACAGGTTAAAATCTTTGGTTCCGGTAAATTTACACTCTCACACATAGCGATTTTCAGGGACATCCATTACACCCGATATAGAGCAGGCGACAACCACACGCCAGGAAGAGCAACACAGGACAATCCCTTTACCCTGGCAGAAGACGAGTTTTTCGTATTGGGTGACAACAGTCCCAACAGCGAAGATAGCAGGTGGTGGGACAGACCTGGCATGGCTAATAACGGCCTGTCTTACCGCGAGGGCATCGTCCCGCGTGACTATCTGGTGGGCAAGGCTCTGTTTGTCTATTGGCCCAGCGGCTTTGAATTTCCCTGGCCAAAAAACTTAAAAACCTTTCTATCACAACATAGTAGATACAATCGTTTGTCCACAGTAGCGTATTGGATTGTTTCGCTGCGGTGTATTCCAAATGTCGGCCAGATGCGATTTATCTACGGCGGCTCAAGCAAAAAATCCGCAAATATTTGCGAAGGTAAATAGATCAGAAGATCGCTCATTTTTTATATCCTGTGGAAGCTGCTTTGTGCCGCCTCAACGGTCTTTTCGATGTCCTCTTTTGTATGAGCGAGGGACACAAACATCGCTTCATAGGCGCTTGGGGCTAAATAGACGCCTCGTTTTAGCATCTCCGAGAAGAAACTCTTAAATTGTTTTATATTGGTTGCCCGAACATCAGCAAAATTTCGCACCGGCTGGTCGGAAAAAAAACAGCTCATAATTGAGCCGACACGATTAATTGTAACAGGGACACCAGCCTGTTTTGCAGCGTTGGCCAGACCAGCCTCTAACATAGCTGTCCTCAATTCGAGATACTCATAAGCCGTGCCTTTGGCACGGAATTTCGAATTTAGTATATCCAATGTCGCATTAGCTGCTGCGGTCGCGAGAGGGTTGCCGGAGAGTGTTCCAGCCTGATAAACTGGGCCTTCTGGGGCGAGCATATCCATAATATCAGCTCGGCCACCGACCGCACCGATGGGCAATCCCCCACCTATTATTTTGCCGAGGCAGGTAAGGTCAGCTTGTATGCCGAAAAGCTCCTGTGCTCCGCCACGGGCCAGACGAAAGCCGGTTATCACCTCATCAAAAATAAGAATCGCATCATTTTGGCTGCATAACTCTCGCAGCGTCTGCAAGAAACCATCAACCGGCGGCACAACGCCCATATTCGCAGCGACTGGCTCAATCAGAACCGCTGCGATTTTGCCTTTATGCTTGGCAAAGGCAGCTTTGGCCGCATCGATGTCATTATACGATATTACGATAGTCAGCTTGACCAGCGCATCGGGCACGCCGGCACTTGAAGCAATGCCTACCTCGGCAACGCCGGAGCCTGCGGCAACAAGCAGCGAATCGCTATGGCCGTGATAACAACCAGCCATTTTAATTATCAAATCCCTTTGGGTATATGCACGGGCGAGGCGAATAGCGGTCATTACAGCCTCGGTGCCGCTGCTGGTCAGCCGGACCTTGTCGATAGAATCGAAGGCAGCAACTATTTTTTGGGCCAGCGCGGTTTCGGCCAATATCGGTGCGCCGAAGGATGTGCCCTTCTGCGCAGCGGACCGAATAGCTTGAATAACCTTCGGATGGGCGTGTCCCAGTATCATCGGCCCCCAGGAGCCTACATAATCTATGTACTCGTTACCATCGATATCATAGATTTTTGAGCCGGCTGCGCGCTCGATGAAAAGCGGTGTCGCCTCTACTGCGCCGAAGGCCCTTACCGGCGAATTGACCCCGCCAGGCAAAAAATTGCAAGCCTGGGCAAAAGCATTAACCGACTTTGGACAATTAATGTTTTCTTCTCTCATCTTGCATATATCGTATTTTTTATAGCGTTTATTGTAAATCTTGGTTTTCGGGAAAATACTATTTTTCTTGCAAAGCTCGGGCTTTTTCCTATACTGTAGGCCAAAATAAATATTTAGCCCCGCAATTTATTGCGAGGTTCTCGATGCGGTTTTACTACAGGTTCCGGAGTAAAGAATGAATTTAGTCAAATGGTTTCGAAAAAATAGGATGAAAGTGATGGCCGTTGTGGTCGTCGTTTTAATGATCGCCTTTGTCGGAGGTAGCGCATTAGACTACCTGCTTAGTCCAAGGCAAACATTAGGGCATCAGGCAGTAGCCTACTTCGGCGATAATAAAAAAATAACAAGCTACGACTTAGCCTTGGCCCGCCGGGAACTGGAGATTCTAATGCTCCTGCGGGCAGATGACCTTTTAAGGTCGCAAGATTTAACAGGGATTCTGTTGGCCGAATTATTGTTTTCCGAGAGCAGAGCACAAGCGCAACTTTTCAATCGCATAAAGCAAATAATAAGAGCAAACCAGTACAGAATCAGCGATAAGCAAATCACCGATATCTACAGGCGCACGTTGCCAAGCAATGTATACTGGCTGCTGCTAAAAAACGAGGCCCAGCTCGCGGGCATCAGGATAGCAAATGATAATGCGGGCCAGCTTCTAGCAAGGGTAATACCACAGCTATTCGACGGCCAAACCTATTCACAGCGAACGGCGCAACTTGTAAACCGATATAGAATGCCGGAGACCCAGATCCTGGCAACATTTGGTAAATTGCTGGCGGTATATCAGTACGCCCATCTGATTTGCGAAACCTGCGATGTCACCAGCTCGCAGCTAATGCATATGGCGAGCTTCGAGAATGAAACCATCGACGTTGCATTCGTAAAATTTGATTCCGCCTTTTTCTGCGACTCGTCTCGGCGAAGCGAGCCGGAACGAGATGAGCGACAAGCGACGAACGACGAAGAATTGCTCGAACATTTTAACAAATACAAAAAATTCTTCGCCGGCGACGTAAGCGAAGAAAATCCCTACGGCTTCGGATATAAGCTTCCTGACAGGATTCAACTGGAATACATCGCTGTTAAGCTCGATGACATTTCACCCACCGTCCCGCCGCCTACGTCCCAGGAGACAGAAGAATACTACCAAAAACATACCGAGCAATTCACCGAATCAGTCCCACAGGACCCAAACGACCCGAATTCGCCACTGGTTAAACAAACCAGAAGCTATGCAGAGGTGGCAAGTATCATTTCAAGACAGCTTTTGAAAGACAAAATAAATTCAAAGGCAGAGAATATTCTGCAGGAGGCTAGAACTCTCACCGAGGCTGAGGGACGTGACCAGTCGCTCGTGACCAGTGACCCGAACGATCCCCGCTTTTGCGGGGACAGGCTTACCCCTGTGGAAGCAGGGGAACGAGAGACGGATTACCAAGCCGCTGCCAAAGAATTAGCGCAAAAACACAATATCAAGATATACACGGGGCAAACTGGTTTACTTAGCGCAGCCGATATGGAGCAGGACGAAAAATTGCGAAGGCTGTACGTACTGAGCCAGGCACGTGAGCCGGTGCGATTGACACAGGTTGTCTTTTCCATGGATGAGCTTACGACTGTTCCAGCAGCGGACAGAGAACTGCCGGACGTACCAAAGCCAAAAGTATATGAAAACATCGGGCCAGTGAAAGATATTTTAGCAGAAATAGTGTTAGTGGTACGGGTAACTAAAGCTGAAAAGGCTTCCGAGCCGGAAACATTAGACCTAAACTATAGCAAGCGTGCCTTCCGCTTAGATGGTGACCAGAATGACGATGTTTACTCGGTAAAAGAAAAAGTGGCACAAGACTTAAAAAAACTCGCAGCGCTCAACCAAGGGCTGATCAAAAGCAAAGCACAAGAGTTTATCGATTTGGTCGCAAAGGAAGGCTGGCAGGCCGCAGTTGATAAATTTAATCAGCTTTACAGACACGAGGGACAAGGGACGAGCGAGCCCAACGTTTTCAGGCTGGAAAATTTCACGAACCTACAAAGAATCTCCGGTAAGACGTTGGCCACATTAGCGGCGCAAAGCGAGGGAAACCCAGGCCAGCGCCTATATGTCCGGCAGGCCCAGAAACGGCTAACTGCTGATGAGGCCAAAATAGAAAGCCGCTTTCTTGAACAGCTTTATTCACTCCTGCCGCCGGATAGCAACACCATTGATAGCTTGCCTGTGGTTATGGAATTTAAGCCGAACATGAGCTTTTACGTTATCAAAAGTATCTCAGTTAAGCGCCTTGAACAACAACAGTACGAAAAAATCAAGGCAAAAAAGCTATTTACAGAAGACCATATTCAATCCCAGAGCCTGGCGCCGGTGCACTTTAACCCGGAAAACATATTAAAGCGTATGAACTTTAGACCAGCCAAAGTAGTGGATAGTGAATAGTGGATAGTAAATCGAATCGCGAACCACTAATCACGAACCACAAAACTTGGACGCATCATAATGGTAAAGCATTCAAAAGAAAACAACGTGGTGTTTTTGATAATTGTGGGACTGTTAGCCTGGGTTGTACCAGGTGCGGGGCATTATATGCTCAAAGAAAAAAAACGGTCGATAATAATATTTGCAACCATTATCCTGACTTTTCTTATAGGGTTATATGTGGGCTCAATCGGTGTAATCAACCCAACTGATGCAAAGGCCTGGTATCTGGCACAAATTATGAATTCGCCGATGGTGGCAGCCTTGGGCCACTTAACCGCCACCGCACCTGAAAAGTATCGTGTATTTGGAAAGCCGAACGAGATCGGCCAGATATATACGGGCATCGCAGGCTTGCTTAATCTTTTGTGCATAGTCAATGCTGTTTACCTTGCTCATCTGGGCGGAATAAAGCAAGAACCCCCGGTAAAACCGGGGGCTAAATAGCAAACTGGAGGTTAAATGTCGCTAATGTTTTTTGTAATGGCAAGCATAACCATCCCAGAAAGGATTGGGACAGACCCGCAGTCTATACTGTGGCTGCTGCCATTAACCGCGGCGATAGTTATCGTCTATAAAGCTACAAAGCTGCCGACAATTACGCTGGGCACATTTGTCAAAGAAACAGCGATCCTACTTGGCTCAATCGCTATTTTCATTGCCCTAATTGCGTTGGCATTGTTCGCTTTGGCCTGGCTAATCTCAGAGTAATCGCTATAGCCGCCAGACGTAAGGCGGCTGGTATTCTAATCACCGTGGTCGGGCAACGGTTTTTCAAATACACCTAATTCGATAAGGGCATTGAAAGCAGCCTTTTGCTCGGCTTCTTTTTTATTTGTCCCCCAGGCACTTTTGAAATGACGTTCTGCAATAACCACCTCAGACTCAAAACATTTGTGGTGATCGGGCCCTTTTTCATCGAGCAATAAGTAAATCGGTGTGACATTGAATTGTTCCTGGGAGTACTGCTGTAATACAGATTTGTAATTACCCTGAGCTTGTTCTTTATCGGCTTGTTCGATAAGTGAACCAAAAGCTGTTAAGATGAAAGCGCGGGCGGCGTCAAATCCGCCATCAATATAAATTGCGGCGATAACAGCTTCCAATAAGCCAGCAGCAAGAGATCCTGATAGGGACCTGCTGGAAGCCATACCTTTGCCGACTTTCAAGAATTTTTGTAGGCTGAGTTGCTTGGCTACCGCAGCGCAGGTATCGCGGGAAACAAGCATACTCTTGAGTTTTGTCAACTCGCCTTCCAGATAACCTGAGAAGCGCTCGAACAGGGTCTGACAAATGACCGTGGCTAAAATGGCGTCACCGAGGAACTCCAGCCTTTCATTGCTTAACAGACGATTATCAACTGCGGAGGAATGCGTAAACGCCTTGGCTAAAAGATTGCTATTGGAAAATTTGTAACCTATTATCTGCTCAATCTGCTGCAGAACTTCTCTGTCCATCTAATTGTATCCTAATTTTGCAAGGCCTCGCGAGCAGATTACCCCGTGAGATGCTGCGCTTCACAAGGCTATCTCACGGGGTAGCCGGCTCAACAAGGAAACCACTTTTTTAATTACCAAAAGATAAGCCGATTGTCAAGTCTCGAAACTGGTAATTGGTAACTGGAAACTAGTAATTACCAATTACCAATCACCGATTACCATCAGCTGACCATCTGCAAGCTGGCTAAGGCAACAAACTTGTCGTCAGTAATTTCAAAAATCCCGTCCAGACCGGTTACCGTAAAGATACCTTGGGTGGCAGCAGCAACACTGCATAAAACCAGCCGATGCCCGCAATCACCCAATAGCTTACGCAACTTCAGCAGCTTGGAGAGACTCGAGGAAGTCACAATATCAACGCTGGAAAAATCAATTACCACGTCACAGTCCCCCCTGTCACGAACAATTCCTGTAACCGTTTTAAGCTCATCGCCCATTTCTGGCTCAGCAGGCAGGTCTACAAGAACGACATCTTCTGACCAATTTTGAATCCCCATTTCTAAGTCTCCCTTTTTAGTGAACTAAACTATAGCACGTTTCAAATGTTTTATCGGCACAAGTTTGGGCCAGGTTAAGAAAAACCGAGTGGGTTCTAATCGCCTTGGGCATCGACCTATAAAAACCGGCATTTTTGTATTTTGAGGCCTACGCTTGAAAAGAAATCCGCAATAGAAGGGAGGTAATTTTTCTCGATCCCCGATAAAACGTGCGGTCTTATAATTTTCTATCCAGCTTTCGGTAGCTTATGGCTTCAGCAATGTGCTCTGGGCGGATATTTTCTTGGCCAGCCAGGTCCGCGATAGTCCGGGCGACTTTGCAAATTTTATCGTGTGCCCGGGCAGAAAGGCCAAACTCCGTCATCGCCTGCTTGAGCAGCATCTCAGAGGCCGAATCGAGGTCGCAGAATTTTCGAACTTGATTGTGAGTCATTCTGGCATTGGTCATAATATTTGAGTCGCCAAACCGGCGAGCCTGAATCGCTCTTGCGCGCTGGACCTCAGTCCTTATCGTCTCTGAGCCAAGCTGGCTGGACCTGGAGCGAAGCTTACTAAAAGTTATGGCAGGAACGTCAATGTGAATATCGATTCTATCCACCAAAGGCCCGGATATTTTTGACAGATACCGTTCGATTTGGCCGGGCGTGCACTTACACCTTCTGGCATCGGTGCCGAAATAGCCGCAGGGACAAGGATTCATCGCCGCCACGAGCATAAATTGGGCAGGAAATCTAACCGTTTTCTTAGCCCGCGACACAATGACGAAACCATCCTCCAACGGCTGACGAATCATCTCCAGAACGTGCCGCGGAAACTCGACAAATTCATCGAGAAACAATATTCCAAAGTGAGCCAACGACAGCTCTCCAGGTCGAGGTGTCGTTCCGCCGCCGATCAAAGCTGGGCCGCTGGACGAGTGGTGTGGCATCCGCACCGGGCGGGTCGCCAGAAGCGCCCTATTTTTACCCAACAAGCCTACTGAGGAGTATATGCGAGTAGTTTCGAGCGACTCTTGCAGACTCAACGGCGGCAGAATGGTCGCCAATCTCTGGGCCATCATGGTTTTTCCTGCACCCGGCGGGCCAATCATCATAATATTATGTCCGCCGGCAGAAGCAACGGTCAGTGCCCGCTTGACACTTTCTTGGCCTTTTACATCTGCAAAATCAACCTCATAATTTGATGCCACATTAAAAAGCTCGTCAATGTTAACCGTGGTTGTTTCAAGGACCAACTGTCCGGCAAGAAAACCTACCGCTTGCGCCAGCGAGCCGACTCCGTAGACCTCAATGTTGGCAACGACGGCAGCTTCTTTGGCATTGTCCGCAGGGACAATCATTCGGCTAAAACCATTCGCGGCGGCGGTCATTGCCATACTCAATACGCCGTTAACCGCCCTAACCCTGCCATCCAAAGCCAACTCGCCGACAATAATAAAATCTGCAATTGAGGGATTTGCTAGTGTCCCCTGCCCGACGAGCATACCCAGAGCAATAGGTAAATCAAAGGCAGGACCAACCTTTTTCACGTCCGCTGGGGCTAAATTTACCAGCGACTGGGTCTTCGGATACTTATAGCCACTGTTAATAATTGCACTTTTGACTCTCTCGATGCTTTCCTTTACCGCAGCATCGGGCAGACCAACGATGAGGGACTTTTCCAGTCCGCCGCGAGCAACATCAACTTCCACCTCGCAGATTACACCTTCAATCCCTTCCAGCGTGACACTATGCAGCCTGGCTAACATGTCCCCGAACCATCATTCGTAAAGGAAAAAGTAAAAAGGTAAAAGGCAAAAATTGAAAAGTAAAGAATGTTTTTACTTTTGACTTTTTACTTTTAACTTTTTCCCTGATATTTGTACTTTTCCCAATACTCTGGCAAAAACTCTCTGACCTTGGCCTCAAGCTCCTGGTCACTTATGGCAGTTAGACGACCAAACTGCTCGTACTGGTCGATGACCCAGCGGGCGAGCTGATGTATTTTAATCTTGTTGATTCTGTCTTGGCCCTTGAGGCCGAAAAACTCATTGACCCAGTGAGCCACACCATCGGCACCGCTTTTATCAGTGATCGCGACGCGAGGCGGTCGGCCAAGCAGTTTTTCAGTGTCAAAAATGTTGTATATCTGCTCATCACGACGGAGTCCGTCGGCATGGATTCCAGCCGATGTTGTGTTGAACGCCTTGCCCACGAACGGGTAGTTCTCTGGAATTGGCAGACCTATGGCCCGCATGTAGTCAGCCAATTCAGTGATAGCCATTGTGTCAATTCCGCACAGGTCGCCTTTTAGCGCGATGTACTCGAAAATCGCACCTTCAAGCGGCGGATTTCCTGTGCGTTCACCGAAGCCAAACAACGTTGCGTTCACGACATCGCAGCCGTACAGCCAGGCCGTCGCGGCGTTAACATGTACCTTGTGGAAGTCGTTGTGTCCGTGCCACTCCAGACGGTCGCTCGGCACCCCGCACTGGCGGTTTAGCTTATAGATAAGTTTCGGGACGCTTCTGGGTAGTTGGCCGCCAGGATAACTAATGCCAAAACCCATTGTATCGCACAGACGAATCTTGACGGAGAGCTCCTCCGGTACATAACTACTCATTTCCATCAGCCGATCAATGAACGGAAGGACGAATCCATCGATATCCGCACGGGTCAAGTCTTCCAGATGACAGCGAGGCCGAACACCAGCCTCGAAGGCTGCCGCTACAATCTCGCAATAGCTGTTCATACATTCGGCACGGTCGCGAAATCTCAGCTTCTGGAAGATGTGGTAGTCCGAGCAGCTTGTCAGTATCCCGGTTTCCTTAAGTTGCGCCTCCTTGACCAGTCGAAAGTCCCCCTTGACCGCTCGGATCCAGCCGGTACACTCAGGATACTTATGCCCCAGCGCCCGGCATCGGTCAAGCGTTTCACGGTCATTCTTGGTATATAGGAAAAACTCGGTCTGCCGTATCACCCCGTTGGGTCCGCCCAGACGCGACATAAGGTCGTAGATGTGGACCATCTGGTCAACAGTGTAAGGCGGGCGGGCCTGCTGGCCATCGCGGAAAGTCGTGTCGGTGATCAAAATGTTTCTGTCCCTAGCAGCCAAGAAGTCAAACTCCACAGGCCTGCCGTCGATGTATTCAATCACCGGGCCTTCAAAACGAATCAGTGGCGGCAATCTATACGGATAGATATCCTCCAGCAGGTTCGGCTGTTTTGTATTCACCAAAGGATGCTTTTTTTTCACATTGTCCATAATAAAAAGCGAAAAATTCAAAGCTAAAAAGTTAAAACTGTGGAATTCCAAAGTTTTACATTTTTCACTTTAAATTTTACACTTCCTTTCCCTGCTGCCTGCAGACCTCAGTAATGAATTCGACCGCCTTGCCAACGGTTTCAACCGAAAGCGCAGCGTCTTCATCCATTTCGATACCGAACTCTTGTTCAAACATAGCCACCAGCTCAATGGACTGCACACTCTCAGCTCCCAGGTCAGCGGTGAAGCTATGCTCAGGCTTGATTTGGTCTGGCTCAAGCTTCAAAACCCTGGCGGTAACCTTCTTAACACGTTCTTCTATTGTCGCCATCGCTCCTCTCCATTTGTCTTTATCGATTTAACATTGCTATTCGGCCCTTTTTAATGGCCTGGTTTCTCATCGGGGCCGTCATTTCAAAAACGGCATCCCACATAGTTTGCTCGGCGGCAGTCCATTGGCATTGGCGGCGGCTCATCGCCACCTTGGCTGATTCATACAACTTTTCTTTGCCGAATCCTTTTGTCACGACGCCCTCAACGAACCACGCAAACGATGGTATAAACTTCGGCAGCGGCTTACCTGCGGCAACAATCAGAGCCATCGCCCCGACATAACAGCCGCTATTTAACAGTGTTCCTATTGATGTCTTAACGTGGTCTCCAATAAACGAGCCAACTTTGACCGAGCCGGTATCGATTGCTTTGCGCCCGTCCAGTATTACCGAGACGGTGGAATAGTCGTTCTTAAGGTCACTATTGGTCGTAAGCGCACCGAGGTTGACCCACTCGCCGACATAGGCGTGGCCGAGAAAGCCGTCGTGATACTTATTGGAATATCCCTGGATAATCGACTCTTCCACCTCACCGCCGATCCGACAGACCGGTCCGATTGAATTACCCTCGTGGCACCTTGCGCCAAGCAGGACCGATTCCTTTCCAATGTAGCAAGGCCCTTCAATATGACTAAAAGGATATATCTCTGCACCCTGGTCGATATAGACTGGGCCGTTTTCAGCGTCGATGACTACCATCGGATGCACTCTGGCGCCCGGAGCGATATAGATGTCTTTTTTGCTGCCCCGAATTGCGTTTGGCTGCTCCACTTTGCCTTCGATGCCGTTTCGTCCCGCTGCCGCAAAGTCAGCCTTTATCTGCTCAGCATTGGCCAGCACCAGCTCCCAGATGTAGTTCCACGTTGGAAGTGCGGACCTAACATTGGGCAGATTTGCCTTGGCCGCCGCTACGAACTTGCCGATGTCGCCTGTCGGAAGCTTGGCGAGGTCAGCTTTGGCAACGCGGGCGTACAGCAGCCTACCTTCGCTGTCCAGGCCGACTTCACTTGGACCTTTGGCCGACACATTGAAGCTGGCCGCCTTAACCCGCGGGTCCACGATAAGCAGGTCATCACCCCGCAGAACGGATGGGTCGTTGACCGGGCGTTCTACTTTCGCCCGATAGGCATCGGCCATGTAATCAGGCACGAAATAAGCTGCGCTTGTCGCCCCAACCCTTCGACTGCGCTGTGGACAAGCCTTGGCGATAATTTTTTCTCCAAGGCAAGTAAGGCCGCACCGAAGCTCCCACAAAGGACGACTCAACGTCAAAGGGTAAAAGTTGCCTCTTGTCTCCTGCTGGCTATCAAGCAGAATCAATCTCATAAATACCGTTCTTTGGCAATAATTGGTTATTAGTAACTGGTAATTGGTAATTACTATTTAACCATTTACCAATTACCATATTCCAAATAGTGATAAAATATAACTTATGGCCGTGAACCGCGTCAACTCGAAAAGACGCCCCCGATTGAGTCGGGGAGGCGCAAGATAAGTGGTTATTC
>Ga0315309_1001452_pt1 | contig 14136 bp, 13 predicted proteins | sample TDP4_MG_FD_203080 | JGI IMG/M metagenome (GOLD analysis project Ga0315309, IMG submission 203080) | Freshwater sediment microbial communities from Lake Towuti, South Sulawesi, Indonesia - TDP4 | ecosystem: Environmental > Aquatic > Freshwater > Lake > Sediment | place: Indonesia: South Sulawesi... | reverse complement strand
ATTGGAATTTCAGGGACTCGCATTTTTAACCCCTGGAAGTCATCGATCGATTTAAGAAGTCGTTTGGACATTACTACTCTGGGCAGGCGTCGGCCACTGAAGTCCAAAACTCTAATTCCATTCTTTTCGAGTAATTCGTTCCAAATCTTATTCCCGCGATCACTTTGAAGAAATTGGATCAGGTGTTCTACGTTCTTGAAGGTGAAGGCCATGGCTGAAATGTTGAGGTCCTTATGAACATTTGCGAGCCATGTGAGCTCTCCAAAATAGATTTGTTGTGCACCATCCATCAAACGTTCAATCTGGCTCATTGCGTCGCCTAACTCTATTCCAAAAGCATCTACCTTGATACGTCCTTTCGATAGCTCTTCGAGTCGCTTGCCAAATTCCTTTACAGCCTGATGTTCTTCACTTCCAATCGCTCCGTTCGTTGCAGCAATGATCCGATACTCCGCTTTACCCATAGCCTTAGTAGGAGTGAATCCTAATAGAAAAACAGCAGTTATTAACCCCATTACTACAATCCTTAAAAAACTTTGTGTTGTTCTCATATTAATTAACCTCCTTTCTTAGTTGCTACGGCCCCCTTACACTCATTCTGAGAAACAGAATATTCCTGTTCTCAGAACAAGTTTTTGCTAACCCTTCAGAACAAAAAACATTATTAACAATTTCATCTCTTACCCTCTTTAAAACTTCATGGGTAATTGTCCCCATTGCTGGACCATCTCGTTTATTCTGAGAAGTCTTTCGAATTTGGCATCAGGAGGAGTTGTATCACTTACACCCAAAATAAACCGATCTCCTGGAACAATTTCTCTAAAAAGATTTTTCATAAAATGTTCAAACTCTTCATCAGACATACTATCTTCTAAAAAGGCCACCGAAGGAACCCCTCCGAAAATGGTGACTTTTCCTTTTTTTAATGCTTTCTTTACCTCGCTGATGGTGACCTTGGTCATCGGTTGGGGGCAGACCGCCTCTGCAATATCCATTCCGCTTTCGGGGATAAGATCGAGAAGCCCTTTGTTCTCACCGTCGCAATGACAAAGGAGAAGTTTACCTCTGGGATGAAGCATACCCGCTAACTTCTGCAGGTGTGGCATGATATGGTCTCTGAAGAAAGGAGGGTAGGTAATCATCTCGTCATAGTTGGCTCCCAAAAAGATGACTTCTGCTGGTGAGTCTGCAAGGATTCTAAAGATTTGATCAAAATAGGGTTCCATATCTTCACAAAGCTCCCGCATCTCCTTCGGATGATCATACATTTCATAATAGAAAGTGGTTGCGTCTAGAAAGTCCTTCATGATGTGGTGCATAGGGCTCCCTGCGGAATTCCCGAAAGTTACAGCAATTCCTTTATCCCCCACATTTCTTTGGAAATCCAGGTAGTTACTATAATCCGGATGGACCTTCATGTTTTTGAAGATATAACCTACGGTCTTATAGTCATTGGGTTCTTTAATGACATGCTCAGAAATCCATGGGATGGATACCCCACCTTGCTTCATGTCTTCGGTATAAAGAAGTTTACATGACACCGATCCAATGGGTGTAAGGTAAGTAACAAGAGTTGCCTCTCCCTCCTTCTTGACGACTCTCTCCACCCCAACTAATTCTGCCTTGTATGACATTCCCTGAACACGGTAGACTCCGATTCCACGATCAATATTGTCTTCGTATGAACGTACGTTAATGAAATCAGGAACAACTTTGTAGTAAGCCCCGCCAATGTCATCAGCAATTTCGTCAAGGGTAGCATGTTTACGGAATTTTGGAGGCAGCGTCCCTCGCATAGAGTTAGAGTTGTACCACAAGTCTATGCGAGGAGCCCAGGGCAATTGGTCCGCCCATTCCCCTCGCGAAGCTTTAAGCATCCGTTCTTTGTGAGTCATCATTGAAATACTGCCTGGGAATTCTTGTAGGTATTATCATGATTCCGGAAAATAATGTCTTGCTTAATTCTGCTTATTTTTGGTAAAATTCTGCTATCCCTGCTTGACCTCTTCTCATTTTTAATTTAAGATTGGTTTGCAATGATTATTGAGAATGTAATCAAAGAATGTCAGATCAAAGGAAGGAAGAACCCGAGGCTCCTCATCCTTGGGTGTGCCGTCATGGAGCAGGAGCTCCGGCAGTTCCAGAATGGTCAAACGGAATTTAAATTTTTTGACTATGGCCTACATCGCACTCCGGAAAATATGGCCAAGTCCCTTCAGACGGAAATCGACCGGGCTTCTGAGGGTGATTATGATGGGGTCGTTTTAGGGTATGGTCTTTGCAGCAACGGTATCGTGGGTGTCCAATCTCAGAACAAACCGCTGATCATCCCTCGAATCCACGATTGCATCACTCTCTTTCTTGGTTCTCCTGAATCCTACAGGGAACAATCGGCCAAACATCCTGGGACTTACTACCTGACTCCTGGATGGATTGAGAAGGGGCAAACCCCCATCTCTAAATATGAATCCTATGCTCAATCCTATGATGAAGAAACAGCAAGGTGGGTACTTCACGAGGAAATGAAGAATTATACTCGGATTGCCTTCATTGACACGGGGGTTTATCCATTAGAGCTAGAACCTTACAGAAAGGTCGCCGAAGAGAATGCAAAATTTTTGGCGATCAGCTACGAGGAGGTTCAGGGGTCTCCACAACTTTTTAAAGAGTTGGTTTGTGGTCCATGGGGAAAGGACTTTCTCATTGTGGAAAAAGGACAGTCCATCCAACAGGAGATGTTTCTTGATTTATGATCCATCGGGAAAAAAAATTTAATTCAGTCAGGATTCAACCTGGACTTGGAGAAGAAAAATTCGAAATGACCTTCAACAGACTCCAACAAGCGGTTTTCTTACGGGATTGCAAGACGGTCAAAACATTGACCGAAAGAATGGTGATGGATGGGGTGGATCTTTTCGAGATCCTAAATCAGGGATTAATTCCCGGGATGCTTGAAGCCAGCGAACGGTTCAGAAGAGGGGAGTTTTTTATTCCAGAACTGCTCATGTCGTCAAGGGCACTAAAAATCGGTTTAAGTATCCTGAGGCCACTGATCCAAGAGATCAGAGAAAACGTTTTAGGAAGAGTGGTGATTGGGACAGTCAAATTCGACCTCCATGATATTGGGAAAAACTTGGTCATTATTCTTCTCGAAGGAAATGGTTTTGAAATCATTGATATAGGTGTCGATGTTTCCCCTGAAAAGTTTGTGAAGGCAGTGGAGAAAAATAGAGCTCAAATCTTAGCCATGTCCTCACTGCTCACATCGACGATGAGCTGGATGAAATCAACCATTGAGCTTGTTCATGCCTCAGGAATGAATGGCTTGGTGAAGACCATGGTAGGTGGTGCCCCCGTCACGTCCATCTTCGCAAGAAATATTGGCGCTGATGCCTATTGTCGGGAAGCCACTTCGGCCCCTGCTTTGGCAAAAAGACTCTTAGGGATAGAAGCTAATGGCCAGACATCCTTTGTTAAATAAATTAAAAGAAAATCCAGAGATTGCCAGCCAGTTATTTTCCTTCAGCGTCACCACCCAAATCCCTTTACGCCTTATCAGCACAAAAGGAGAGAGGATCTGGCAAGCAGACTTTCCCCAGAAAAAAAGACACTTCTGTCGCCTACTGCGACCCGAGGGTAATGGGGCCAGAATATGCGAGATAGTTTACAAAAAGGCAGTTCGGGAGTCGATTCGATGGGGTGAGGCGACTATTGGGAAGTGCTGCTATTCTCTCATGCAGATGAATGCTCCGGTAATGCATTATGGAAAACTGGTAGCCTATTTAATCGCCTCTCCTTTTCTTTTAGTCAATCCTTCAGAACTTCAGCCTGATGAACTGACCTTTCTTCAAAAGGTAGGGACCGAAAGGAGAAAGGACTTTGAGAGAGCCCTTTACTCCCTTCCTATTGTCAGAGATGAAGAAGCCAATCGGGCAGCCAAAGTCCTTTTTGAACTTGCTGATCAACTCTCTATCCCCGATCTCGGCTGTTTACATAAAGTCCATGAGATACAGGAACTCCAGGGGAAGATTGCAGATCAGATCCGGGATCTGAAGACCCTCGATAGAGACTTAAACCCCAGTTCTCTTACGAAACTTTCCTATGAGCAGGAGAAGGAGATCATTGCCAAGATCAGATTGGGGGATAGGGTAGGGGCAAAGGAGATCCTCTATCGGCTTCTGGCCATCCTCTTAGCCCAATATCTTGAGAATTTTGAACTGCTGAAAATCTCAATGTTGGAGCTGCTCATCCTCCTTACCCGGGCGGCCGTTGAGGCAGGAACGAAAATTGAAGAAGTTCTGGGAATGAAGTACCGATTCATCACCGAATCGGCAAGCATCAAGGAACAGGAAAACCTCTGCCTCTGGGTGGTTCAGGTGCTTGAAAAATTGATGGACGGGATTTATGAGACCCGACATGATAAAAATTATCAACGGCTGAAGAAAGCTCTTGATTTCATCGATAAACATTATGGCGAACCTTTAACCGTGGAACAGATAGCAAAAGAGGTTTATCTCAGTCCCTCACGTCTCAGTCATATCATTAAGGGAGAATTGGGCTTAACATTAGGAGAGTATATCTCGAAGGTGAGGATTGATAAGGCAAAGGCTTTATTAAAGGAGAGAGAACTCCCTATTTCGCAGATCGCCCTTGATGTGGGATTCCCAGACCAGAGTTACTTCACAAAGGTCTTTAAGAAAGTTGAGAGGTGTACCCCTAAGGCCTTCAGGCAGAATACCTTACAATCTGCCGTTTCAAATTGAGACATGCTGAATGTTTCAACCTACCAATTTCATCATCAAGGGTCTCGGACGCCATCGGAAGGGGGTCGTCCTTCCCACTTATTTTTTATCTTCTCTACATAATTTTTCGAGTTCGAGATATTTTGGCGGAAAGGTGGCCTCCCAATTCATGAAGAAGGGGATGGGGTAACGGACCCCTCCTTTATGGGTCCCTTGGAGTCCCGTAATGATCTTGTCGATTTGAGAATAGGGAATCGCAAAAGCCATTTCGAAGTCCTGAACAAATCCAAAGACTCGATCTCCATTGCAGGGAAGAATGACTTGGCATTTTCCCGAATTCATCACGCCAGCGGTGTAATCCGCGCAGTCGTACCTCCCCATAAAGCTGGAGGTAAGGATCCCTCCCTCTTCATAAAGGGCTGCGTGGACGAGCCTCATGATCTGAGCCGAATCTCCGTAAATGAGAACGACATCCGGTTCATAATTGGCACGACTAACTGGGCCGATGAGAATATATTGATATCGGCCATATGCAAACTTAGGAACGGCGGCCTCTGTCTTTGCTCCAGCTTCTTTTGATCCCGTATACATGCCTTCACAGAGATTTCCCTCTTTATAGAAGGGCAACTCCCTTTCAAAACCCAAACTCATTTGGCTCAATGGGCAAGAGAGATCCTCTTTTCCAAGAGCAAACGTCCATCCTGTTCTCCTCGCCATCCCGACGGCCTGGCAGATGGCAAACCTCTTCTTCAAATCCCTCTTGGGCCTTCTCGTCTTTTCTGGAATCTCCTCCTCAGAGGTCAAGAGTTTAATGGCCAAGGGTAAGGTCGTTGGTTTGACGTAGGTTTGAATCTCCTGCTCAAAAGCCTTAAGGTCGGACATAAGAGCCTCCCTAGCGAAATGCATGGCGCATAGAGCATAGCGCAAAGGGAAAAGTGAAAAGTAAGAAGTGAAAAGATTTTACGCCATGCGCTTAGCGCTCTGCGATTTGCGTTGTTAGTGAATTTTTGGAAGTTCGCAAAGTTCGATAAGTACGCCGCTTGAGGATTTGGGATGGACGAAAGCGACTTTTGTATTATGAGCCCCTGGTCTGGGTTTCTGGTCGACCAGGGTCGCTCCCTTTTCAAGAAAGGCCTTTACTTCTCTCTCCACATCATCTACTTCAAAACAGATATGGTGGATTCCCTGGCCTTTGGTCTCTAAGAACTTCACAAGGGGAGAATCTGGTTCCGCAGGTTGAACCAGTTCGATATTCGACTCCCCGATCTTAAAGAAACCTACCTTCGTCTTCTGGGCAGTGACCACCTCGACTCCTGAGAGGTTGAGGCCCATGACATCTTGATAGAACTTGGCCGCCTCCTCGAGATTATTGACTGCAACTGCGATGTGATTAATTTTCTTAAGCATGGAGTCCTCCTGTTGATTTGAAGTTAAACGCTAAACTCGAAACCCTAAACTCTAAACGAACCCAAAATCCAAAACTTTAAATCCAAAACTGGGTTTTTGAACATTTCGATTTTGCGTTTTGAGTCTATTTAGGATTTAGTGTTTAGGGTTTAGAGTTTAAACGATTTCTCATTTCGTGCTTCGGATTTAGGATTTCGAATTTAACATTCATGTAGTTTTTACATTCTCCTGAATATATTTGATGATCTCTTCTGTAGAAGCGCCTGGTTGAAAGATCTGCCTGACCCCTGCTTTTTTCAATACGGGAATGTCATCCACAGGGATGATGCCGCCTCCAAAAACGATAATATCCTCAGCGCCTTTCTCCTTGAGAATCTGAACCACTTTTGGGAAAAGACTCATGTGGGCACCGGAAAGGCTCGAGAGGCCGACGATATCCACCCCCTCCTGGATGGCAGCATTTGCAATCTGTTCGGGTGTTTGCCGGATTCCTGTATAGATGACTTCCATGCCGGCATCTCTCAAGGCTCGTGCAATCACCTTTGCACCTCTGTCATGACCATCTAAGCCTGGCTTCGCGATGAGCACTCGAATCTTCCGTGCCATAAACACCTCCCAAAATAAAAATTCCAAATTTCAAAATCCAAATGTCAAAGGAAGCCCAAATTTCAAATGTCAACCCCCAATTTTAGATAGAAACAAATTTGTAAAATTTGAACTTAGTCATTTGTCATTGATTTGAAGATTTGAACTTTGACATTTGAACTTGTTAGATTTTATCGTTCTCGGTATTCCCCAAACACCTCTCTCAAGGTATCGGATATTTCACCCAATGTGGCATAGGCTTTCACTGCCTCTAAAATGGGTGGGACGACATTATCAGCTCCCTGAGATGCTTTTTTTAAGACAGCCAAGCTCTGTTTTACTTTGCCATTATCCCTATCTCTTTTGACCTTTGAGAGTTTCTCGTTTTGGTATTTTTCCACTTCGGGCCGAATCCGGAGAATATCCTTGAGAGGCTCCTCTTCGACTTGAAATTGATTTAACCCTACGATGATCCGTTTCTTCGCTTCGATCTCCTTTTGATATTGATAAGCACTCTCAGCAATCTCTCCCTGGATGAAACCCGATTCAATGGCTTTGATGGCTCCGCCCATCGCATCGATCTTTTCGATATATTCCATGGCCTTCTTTTCTATTTCGTCCGTGAGGGTTTCGACTGCGTAGGAACCCCCAAGAGGATCGACCATATCCGCGACTCCGCTCTCGTAAGCGATGATCTGCTGGGTTCTCAAAGCAATCCTCACAGAATCTTCCGTGGGCAGCGCATAAGCCTCATCTCGAGAATTGGTGTGAAGCGATTGAGTCCCGCCCAATACAGCGGCTAAGGCCTGGAAAGCAACTCTCACGACATTGTTATCGGGCTGTTGGGCAGTCAGTGAGCACCCGGCGGTCTGGGTATGAAATCGCAGCATACACGATTCATCCCTTTTGGCCTTAAAGCGCTCCTTCATTATTCTTGCCCACAGTCTCCGAGCTGCTCTGAATTTGGCGACCTCTTCGATAAAATTGTTATGGCAACAGAAGAAGAAGGCGAGTCTGGATGCAAAAGAATCAACATCGAGGCCTGCCTTGATCGCAGCCTCGACATACGCAATGCCATCCGCCAGCGTGAAGGCCACCTCCTGGACAGCGGTGCAGCCTGCCTCACGCATATGATAGCCACTGATGCTGATGGTATTCCATCGAGGGACACGATCTTTGCAGAATGCAAAAAGGTCTGTCACAATTCGCATCGATTCGAGAGGAGGATAGATATAGGTCCCTCTTGCGGCATACTCTTTCAAGACATCATTTTGTATAGTCCCTTGGAGAACCTCGGATTTTACACCCTGTTTTTCTCCCACAGCGATGTACATGGCAAGAAGGATGGCTGCCGTGGAGTTGATGGTCATCGACGTGGAGACCTTATCTAAGGGAATACCATCGAAAAGGATCTCCATATCTTTCAGCGTATCGATGGCGACACCGACCTTTCCAACTTCTCCCTCGGAGATGGGGTGATCAGAGTCGTAGCCAATCTGTGTGGGCAGATCGAACGCAACACTTAAGCCCGTCTGTCCCTGCGCCAAAAGATACTTGTAACGCTTGTTCGTCTCCTCGGCTGTTGCGAACCCTGCATACTGACGCATCGTCCAGAGACGTCCCCGATACATGGTAGGCTGAACACCCCGAGTGAATGGAAACTCTCCAGGAAATCCCATATCATGACAGTAATCGATATCCGAAGCATCCAGAGGTGTATATAGACGTTTCATTTCGATATGGGAGGTGGTTTTGAAAAAAGGCTCCCGTTCCGGCGCCTTTGAAATCACTTTATTCAGAGTGGTTTTTTCCCATCGTTCAAATTCTTCACGAATGTTTTTGGACATATTCACTCCGTTCCCGAGAGCGGAAGGTAGAAAGTGGATTGTGGTTTAATTTTTTACAACTTACCACTTTCGACCTTCCACTTTCTGCTTACAGTGGTATATTTCCGTGCTTTCGCCAGGGATTGGTATCAACCTTGGTCTTGAGGATGTCCAAGGCTTGAATGATTTTGGGACGGGTCTCTTCAGGCTCAATAATCTCGTCGACATACCCTAATTCAGCAGCTTTATAAGGACTCGCAAATTTCTCTTGATAATCAGCGACAAGCCTATGACGGGTCTCTTCAGGATCATTGGCCTCCTTAATTTCATTCCGAAAGATGATATTGACCGCACCATCTGCTCCCATCACCGCGATTTCGGCGTTGGGATAACAATAATTAATGTCTCCTCGAATATGTTTACTCGACATCACGTCATAAGCTCCTCCATAACCCTTGCGGGTGATGATCGTAATTTTTGGGACGGTGGCCTCGCAGAAAGCATAGAGGAGTTTGGACCCATGTCGAATTATCCCTCGTTCTTCCATATCTATTCCGGGGAGAAAGCCAGGGACATCGACGAAAGTGACGATGGGAATATTGAAGCAGTCACAGAATCGAACAAAACGCCCCGCTTTGACGGAAGAATCGGGATCAAGAGAACCGGCCAACCAGTTGGGTTGGTTGGCAACGATCCCTACGGCCATCCCGTTGTACCGGGCAAAGCCAACGATAATGTTCTTGGCCCAATCTTTTTGGACTTCAAGGAAGTAGCCATTATCTATTGACGCCAAGATTATTTTCTTCATATCGTAGGCCTTTTTGGAATCTTCTGGCACCACGTCCTTTAGGGATTCATCCATGCGATTGGGATTATCCGTACAGGCTATGACAGGTGGTTTTTCCCGATTGTTCTGAGGAAAGAAACTGAGCAACTCTTTGATGATGCGAATGGTGTCCTCATCGTTCTCTCCTGCGAAATGGGACACCCCACTCTTTTCCATATGGACTTTAGAACCTCCTAAGAGTTCAGAGGTGATCGGTCTTCCGTCTGCTGTTTCTGTCTTTTTGAGAGCGGCTCTGATCACATCGGGACCAGTGATATGCAAATAACTCGTTTTCTTGGTCATGATGATGAAATCGGTCATGGCGGGAGAATAGACCGCACCTCCTGCACAGGGCCCCATGACAGCAGAGATTTGTGGGATGACACCGGAAGCGAGGACATTTCTCAGAAAGATATAGGCATAACCTGCCAGACTCTCAACGCCCTCTTGAATTCTCGCCCCTCCAGAATCGTTAAGACCTATTAACGGAGCTCCGGTCTTTATGGCAAGGTCCATGACCTTACAGATCTTTTCTGCAAAACCCATTCCTAAGGCTCCACCAAATACGGTAAAATCCTGGGAGAAGACGTAGACCAGACGGCCATTAATTTTTCCATAGCCCGTCACGACCCCATCTCCCCAAAACTTCTTCTTTTCCATTCCAAAATCAGTACAACGATGGGTGACAAAACGGTCCAGTTCAACGAACGTTCCCTCATCGAGGAGGAGATCGATTCTCTCACGGGCGGTCAGTTTTCCATCCTTATGTTGTTTATCAATTCTCTCTTGACCTCCTCCCAAGAGGGCTTCTGCTCTTCTCTTTTCCAATTCCTTTCGTATACCGTCAATCGATTTCATGAATAACTTCCCCCCTCCTAAGGATCTAAATCCGAAGCACGAAATCCGAATTTCGAAACAAGCTCTAATGTTCAAAATTCAAGTGTCCTGAACCCCTCACCTTAGCCCTCTCCCCTGAGGGGAGAGGATGAAGGTGAGGGGGAAATTTTGAACATTCGAATTTCGAGTTTAATGACCTTTGGTTAACTCCTCTGCCATGATCTTTTCGGCTAAAGAATAGGGATCTGTTCGACGTTTCATGATGTCATCGATGATTGTCTCCAGCTGCCCTTCTTTCTCCATCTTTTCCATGAAATGGGTCATGACTTCTGTTTCAAGAATCTCCAAGAAAGTTGCCCTCGTCCTTTCCTTTAACTTCTTCTCTAAGGCACAGCTCTGTTCCAACATCTGCTTATGGCGGTAGATTCCATAGACCAGTTCAAAGATCCCTTTCCCTAAGATTGCCTCTGTTTTAAAGATCAAAGGCTCCCAACCATCCTCCCTTTTTCTCCCCATCTCGAGAACCATTCGGAGATCCCGTTCCATCTTATCTGCCCCTTCGCGTTCACACTTATTGATAACGAAGAGGTCTCCAATCTCAATGATTCCTGCCTTGATGGCCTGAATATCATCCCCCATACCAGGCACCAAAACGACAATTGAGGCGTGTGCTGTATTCACAATTTCCACTTCATCCTGACCGACACCTACCGTCTCGACCAGGATAATATCCTTCCCCATCGCATCCATCACATTGACAATATCCTGAGTTGACCGGGAGAGTCCTCCCAGACATCCTCGAGTGGCAAGAGAACGGATAAAAACCCCTTCATCTGTGGCATGACGTTGCATCCGAATTCGATCACCGAGAATTGCACCTCCGGTAAAGGGACTGGTAGGGTCGACCGCCACAATTCCAATGCTCTTGCCCTCCTTACGAAAAATATCCACCATCTTGTCCACAATGGTAGATTTGCCTGATCCTGGCGGCCCTGTAATTCCGATGATATAAGCCCTTCCAGTTCGAGGGTAAAGCTCTTTTAGCGCATCCAAGGCAGTAGGTATTCGGTCATCAATATCTCTCATCAACCTGGATGCAGCTCGAATATCACCTTCTAAGATTCTCTTGGCTAAACCTTCACTCACAGGGAATACAATATAGCAAAACTTTCCATAACTCTCAAGAAATTTTATTAAGAACGAATGGTAATTTTTTGATGTTCGAAGGACTGAGAAGCTTATTTTCCGTTCAGAATGCTTGGGAATAGAGTAGATGTCATAAATTACTCTTAGAGACACATCGAGACTTATCTCACTCTTCGGGCTTCACCCGCCCAGTATTTCTCACGGAGTTCCCTCTTGAGAACTTTTCCATAGGGATTTTTGGGGATTTCAGCAATGAACTCTACAGACTTTGGTTTTTTGTAACTTGCCAGATATTGCTTACAGAAGTTTATGATTTCCTCTTCTGTCGCCTTTTGGCTCGGCTTCAGCGACACAATGGCCTTGACCGCTTCTCCCCAGGTTTCATCTGGGACTCCGATCACTGCCACTTCATGAACGGCAGGGTGTTTGAGGATGACATCTTCAATTTCTCTTGAATAGATATTCTCTCCACCGCTGATGATCATATCTTTGGCGCGATCGAGAATATAGACATAACCTTTTTCATCCATGATCCCCAAGTCACCTGTATGCACCCACCCACCCCGCAAAGTCTCAGCCGTTGCCTTGGGATTTCTCCAATAGCCCTTCATCATGACTTCTCCCCGGACAACAATCTCTCCCATTTTCCCGGGCGGAAGTTCATTGTCATTCTCGTCGAAAATCTTGACTTCGACATCCGTTCTGGGAATTCCAGCCGATGTTAAACGCTTCATCTGCTCTTCAGTTCCCTCGAGAAGATGCTCTTCTTTACGCAGATAGGAGATGGTCATTGGAGATTCAGCTTGACCGAAAAGTTGAACGAATACCTGTCCCATCTTTCTCACCGCCTCCTTGAGATCTTCTACATAAATTGGGGCTCCACCGTAGCTAATGCACTTTATGGAGCTGAGATCGTATTTGTCGATCTCAGGGGAGGTCACCAGTCGTTTGATCATCGCAGGCGCCATAAACATGTTGGTCACTTTTCTTCTCTGAATGGTCTCAAAGACTGTTTTGGGGTCGAAGGTTTTTACATGAAGGATGACATTCGCAGCTCCTTTGGCTATATTGGGTATCCCGTAAAGACCACTGCCATGGCTTAAAGGTGCTGCATGGAGGATCACATCGTCAGGACCAAGAGGGGTCATATCAGCAAAGAAGTTCATGGTCATGGTTATCAGGACATGATGGGTGAGCATCGCTCCCTTTGGTTGGCCAGTGGTACCGGAGGTATAGAATAGCCATGCCAAGTCATCCCTTTCAACTTCCACATCTACAAAGTTTGGGAATCCTCCTTTGAGCAGAGTTTCATAATGGATCATCCCTTCGAGAGGATCGATAATGCAAACGTAATGTTTTACTCTAGGCATCTCATTCTTGAGGGCGTAGAGGGAATCCCTGAAGTCTTCTCCCAAAACCACTGCCACGGCTTCGGAGTTGTCGATGATGAAAGCGCACTCCTTAGGATGAAGCCGGAAATTAATGGGAACCGTTCCTATTCCAGCCTTGAAGCAGGCAAAAAGGGTTTCAATGAACTCGGGGCAGTTGTGTAAGAGAATGGCGACATTTTCCCCTTTCTTAACCCCTAAGTCACTGAGGGCATTAGCCATTTTGCTGATTCTTTCGTTCGCCTGTTGATAGGTCAACTCATAATCCCCATAAGCGATGGCCAATCTTTCTGGGAAGGTGCGTGCGCTTTTCGTAAAAAGTGTTCCGACATTCATAAGAACCGCCTATTACTCGTGTGAATCGAGCGTAATGACCTAAACGAATTTGCAGGTAATTCCACCGTCGACGACGATTTCTGCACCGGTGATGTATTTTGCCTCATCGGAGGCGAGAAAGAGAGCCGTATGAGCCACATCCCAGGCATCGCCCATCTTTCCGATAGGGCACTGCTGATTTCGAATTTCAATCATTTTTTCAATGTCCCCTTTCGCATAAACTTCCTTGAGGGGTTCTCGAATCATCGGAGTATCCATTAGCCCTGGGAGAATACAATTGGCACGAATGTTGTTCGCTGCGTATTGGAGCGCAATACTCTGTGTGAATCCAAGGATCCCTGCCTTGGTCGTGTAGTAGGTGATATATGGGATGCCGGTATAACGGATGGCTGCAATTGAAGAGATATTGGTTATGACGCCACCTCCCTGCTTCTCCATGTGGGGGATGACATATTTGCATGTCAGAAACATGCTCTTTAAGTTTACCGACATAACGCGATCCCACGTCTCTTCGGTTGTTTCGACAGGACCTCCAACCACTACAATACCAACATTGTTATGGAGAATATCAATTCGGCCATAGGTTTCGATACATCGATCGACCATGGCTTTCACCTCATCGGCTTTGGTGACATCCACTTTCTGAATCGTGCAGATGCCGCCCTCCCTGTCAATAATTCCCTTCGTCTCTTCAGCAGCAGAAAGGTTAATATCGACAGCAAATACTTTTGCTCCTTCTCGGGCAAACAGTACTGCAGTCGCTTTACCGTTTCCCCAGCCTGGTCCTACAGAGCCAGCTCCTGTGACAATGGCTACTTTATCTTTCAGTCGCTCTACCATTTCAGTACCCCCTATCAACAAATTTTCAATTAAGAAGGTTTTGAAGGAAATACTCAATTTTCAGGCGAGAATAACAAAAGATGGTGTTGAGTGTCAATCATCCCATTGGCACAAGCAATCAAGGTATCAACAAGAAATTATATCTTACAAAGCGCGGCCGGGGACGCCGATGTGACGGGCGATGACGATGCGCTGAACCTCTG
>Ga0315309_1001451_pt1 | contig 14146 bp, 14 predicted proteins | sample TDP4_MG_FD_203080 | JGI IMG/M metagenome (GOLD analysis project Ga0315309, IMG submission 203080) | Freshwater sediment microbial communities from Lake Towuti, South Sulawesi, Indonesia - TDP4 | ecosystem: Environmental > Aquatic > Freshwater > Lake > Sediment | place: Indonesia: South Sulawesi... | reverse complement strand
CTCGATTCTGTCATCCCTGTCAATGCTTATGTCTACGGTTGTCCTCCAAAGCCTGAAGCCATAATCAAGGGTGTAGCAGCATTGCTCTCGAAGATTAAGGGCGATTGATTTGTCTACATTCAATATTCCCATAGGGCCTCAGCATCCGGCTCTTAAAGAGCCTGAGTCGTTCACTCTTACTGTTGATGGGGAGAACGTCGTAAGCGCGAAGGTTCGGATCGGGTATGCCCATAAGGGTATAGAGAAGCTGATGGAGTCCAAGACCTATATTCAGAATATACCGCTTGTGGAGAGGATCTGTGGAATCTGTAATGTTGCGCATACAGTCTGCTATACGCAGAATGTTGAGTACTTGTATGAGAAGAGTATTCCGCGGAGAGCTGAGTATATCCGTGTTGTTATTGAGGAGTTGAATAGGATTCACAGCCACCTCTTGTGGCTGGGCATAGTCGGACATGAAGTGGGCTTCGACACTCTATTCATGTATGTTTGGAGAGATCGAGAGGTGGTTATGGACCTTATTGAGTTACTGACTGGAAACCGAGTTTCCACGGCGATGAATACTATCGGAGGGGTGAGAAGAGACGTAACCTCAGATAAGATGACTCGTCTGAGAAAAGGCATGAGTATACTTGAGGAACGTACCAAGTACTACAGGAAGATCGCGTTGGATGAACCTACTGTCCTAGCGAGAGCCAAAGGAGTTGGAGTATTGACGCCACTCGAGGCGATCAAGCTTTCAGCGGTTGGACCCACTTTAAGGGCTTCAGGAATAAGATCGGACGTCAGAATGGACGACCCTTACGCAGCACATGATGAAGTCCCATTCAACGTTATCACCCACGACAGTTGCGATGTCTTCGGTCGAATCATCGTCAGGGTCGACGAGACGCTTGAATCGATCGGGATGGTTCAATACTGCCTCGAGAACATGCCCTCAGGCCCAATAAGAATGAGGCTGACGAATACGCCTCCCGTTGGAGAATCAGTCAGCCGCGTTGAAGCCCCAAGAGGCGAGGACATCCACTATGTGAAATCTAACGGTACGGAGAGGCCTGCTCGATACAAGGTTCGCGCTCCAACTCTTGGAAATCTTCCAGCCGTCTTAGAGATGTTGACCTCGAAAGTTGACTACGTTGTCCGTATAGCCGACATACCCGTTGTTGTTGCCGGGATCGATCCTTGTATGTGCTGTATGGATAGATCGGTCAGATTCATCGATCCTTCTAAGGAAAAAGAGTGGGTTTGGAGCTGGGACCAACTTAAGAAGCACGCTACTAGGAGGTAGCTGAATTTTGGCGATGATACGTGAGGTCTATAGACACCTCTTCAAGAAGAGAGCGACAGTGCTCTACCCATTCAAGGAAAGAGAAAAGATCCACCTCCCAACCGACTTTAGAGGGAAGCTCGCTTTCTACAGAGAAAGATGCATCGGATGCGGCCTCTGCTTCAGAGTCTGCCCCTCAGAGACTATTGAGATGATAACGAATGAGAAGGGTAAGAGACCGATCTTCTATCTCGACCGATGCACTTTCTGTGCCCAGTGTGAAGAGATCTGCCCGGTAGACGCGATCGAGATGACAACCGACTTCGAGTTCGTCGGCTTCGACAGGAAAGAGACTCTGTTAAAGTGACCGTTGGAATGACAGAAGCGCAAGATCGCAAGACGATCCCTATTACAGGGATGGATTGCCCATCATGCATCGTAAACATAGAGAAAGAATTGAAGAAACTCAAGGGCGTCAAAGAAGCTCAAGGCAGCTACATAATGGAAAAGTCGTCGTAACCTATGACCCGAACGAGATAGATGGCCCCGCTATCGAGAAGAAGATCGAGGATCTTGGCTACAGAATCTCCTACATGAGATACCCTAGTATCACAGAGAGAATACGCAGCTGGATGAAACGCAGCAAGTAGACATTTCTAGAAGGTTTCAGTAAGCATACTCTTGATCGATATCAACTCTTTCGGAATCGCGACCCGAACCCCTTTCTTTGGGTCAACAACTTGATTCACCTTAATGTCGCCGCATAGGCTTGCGAACATGTAAGCTCTCTCGAAGGACCAGCCGTAGGCCTTAATCAAAGCTTTCACCGTGGCTTCAGTTCCTCGAACAGCAGCCTCGTCAAGAGTGTCGCCGCACGCAATGTAAGCGCAGTAATCCTTCGTCTCGAGTATAGGCCATGGAGGACGCCGACCCTTTATGACGTTAAACCTGAGAAGAATTTGACCTTCGACCTCAACAGCTGACACGCAGAGTTCACCGTCACCTTGAAGAGCATGAAGATCTCCAGCAGCAAAGAAGGCGCCATCCGTAAAGACGGGAAAGTACAATTTCGATCCAGATGTCACATCCTTAACGTCCATGTTTCCTCCATGAGGACCAGAAGACCCTGAGAGTACTTCTCCGCTCTCAGGCGCTACGCCGATAGTGCCTATCAAAGGGGAGGTCTTGAGCCGGACACCTTCATACTCTATGAAACCGTTCTTGATCGAGAGTATCTTGACTTTCGCTTTGAACTGCATATCTTTGAGGGCTCCGTTTTGAGGTATCGTCAAGATCGGCCCACTTCCTGCAGTCTTTATATCCAGTATCTCTACCACGAGGGTGTCGCCTCGCTCAGCTCCTTCTATGTATACGGGGCCTGTTGCTCCGTCCACCTTGGACCAATCCAGTTTCTCCACCGTATCATCTTCGCTCTTGATCTGGCCGCCTAAGGCATCCTCTGTCTCCAGCAACAGAAGCTCTCCAGCCTTCACATATTCAGCCGGTTGATACTTCGAGCTGAAACTGTAAATCACCTTATCCTTGGAAATGTACTTCATGTAACCTCAACCTCACTCATCGTCTCTATAATCAGTGCAACAGTATTTTAGACATCTCGTCTTTAGGAGTAGCGCTGTCATATTTGCAACCAAGCGAAACCTAGCCAGTTGCCCGGAAACGCTCTCCTCTGCAAGAGCACTTTAGTTCTTCTACGAGCCTTTGAATAAAGATGAGATCTTCGACAATTGCTGGAGTCGTATGGAAGGCGTTTAGGTAACTGTATGAACTGTGGTACTTCGTGCTTCTTGAGAAAAGATTAAAGAGTTTTTCCTTTGGCTTAACGCTCAGGGAGACGCCTTGTTCATAGGTGATGAAGTCAAGAAGAGAGTCTTAGAAAAGGTAGATAGCTTACGGAATGAGGTTATCGAATTTCTACGACAGATGGTGCAGATTCCTAGTCTATCAGGAACACCAGAAGAAGGAAGGGTCCAACGGCTTGTTGCGGAAAAGTTGGAAGGAATAGAGGGAATGGAGATAGATGTGTGGGAGCCGCGTGCGGAGGATTTGGAAAGGTATCCACTTTATCCAATAAGGTTAGGCTCATGGAGTTATGAGAACCGACCGAATGTGGTAGGCATCTTAAAGGGAGCCAAGTCCGGAAAGTCCCTGATACTAAACGGACATGTAGACGTGGTAAGCTCAGAACCCGCTTCGGCTTGGACGCATGATCCATGGGGTGCTGAGATCGAGGGCGGTAAACTGTATGGACGTGGTTCCACGGATATGAAAGGAGGGTTAGCAGCTATGATCTATGCAGTCCTAGCCGTGCAGCAGGCAGGAGTGAAGTTGAAGGGTAAGGTCATTCTTGAGAGTGTGGTGGAAGAAGAGTACGGTGGAGGTGGCACGATAGCAGCTATAGTCAGAGGATACAGTGCAGACGGTGCAATAATAACAGAGCCAACCGATGCAAATGCCATATGCATAGGGGCGGGAGGTTCTCGGTTCTTCACTGTTAAGATTTCAGGTAAACCCGAGTGGCCTCACCTTGCTCATTACGGCGTAAATGCTATCGGCTTGGCACTTAAGGTCTACAATGCGTTACTCGATCTAGACGCTCATAGAGAGAAGATGCTCAGAGGGAAACACGCTCTCTTTGAGGCTCTTCGATCCGGAGGCATGCGAGGGCCCGGACGGCCCACCAATCTAACGCTGGGAGTCTTGAGGGCCGGAGACTGGCCTGCAACAGTAGCTGGTTGGGCGGAGCTCCAAGGCAGAGTCGGTTTCCCGCCTAGTGAGAAAGGCGAAGATGTTGCAAAGCAGTTTGAAGAGGCCGTGAGAAGAGCGGCTGAGCAAGATACATGGATGCGTGATCACCCGCCACTGATCAAGTGGTGGGGTCCTAGAAGGGAAGGGTATGAGCTTGCTCCAGAAAACCCATTGGTTCAGACCGTGAAACGCTATATCGAAGAGACGGTGGGGCCGTGCGATCTCTTCGCTAGTCCGTCAGCGGCTGACGGGTCATATTTGGCAACGCGAGTTGGCGCGTATGGCGGTATCCCCACCATATGGTATGGACCTGGAGGATCTAGTGCCCATTCCTTCGATGAGTACGTGAGGATTAATGATGTGATGGCAGTTATCAAAGTTCTCGCTCTCTCGGTAATCGATTTGTGTGGCTATGAGATCTAGCCAAATCAGAAAAGATAAATCGATCCAAGGATGATTGCCCAAGCACACTTCATCGCGCCTGCAGCGTAGCCTGCTTTGGCGCATTCGCCTTGGCATCCTAAGAGATGATATCCTACAGTTGAATGAGAGAACTTGAGAGCTATCAGTTGACCGCTTAATAATAGAAGACGGCAAGTTTCTCGCAAGTGCCAGTATCACTTTAATAAAGAAGTTGGCGGGCATATACACTGGCGATCGATTGTGGCGTCTGCGGATATTTACGAGAAAATAAGTGATGCTGTGATAAGGGGCTATCCTGAAGATGTTGAGACTTTGGTGAAAGAAGCCCTACGAATTGGATTGGATCCAATCGATATCTTGAAGAAAGGGCTTGTCAACGGAGTCAAAACTGTGGGCGAGAAATTCGAAGCGGGTGAGCTTTTCCTCGTTGACCTGATAATGGCGGGAAATGCCATGAGTATCGGATCAGAACTCTTGAGAGAGGCGATAGAAGAAAAGACTGGGGGTAAGGGAATAGCAAGCATAGGCAGAGTGGTCATCGGCACGGTGAAAGATGATATTCATGACATTGGGAAAAACATAGTAGTCACATTGCTCAAGGTCGAGGGCTTTGAAGTGACTGATCTAGGAAAAGACGTTCCCATAGAGATTGTCGTCAAGAAAGCTGATGAACTAAAGCCGAACCTTCTAGGATTATCTGCTCTTCTAACAACAACAATGATTAGACAGAAAGAAGCGATAGAGGCTCTGAAAGAAGCAGGTCTGAGAGATAGGGTTAAAGTGATAATAGGCGGAGCCCCAACAACCGAAGAATGGGCCAAAGAGATAGGGGCTGATGGTTGGGCTCCAGATGCAATCGCAGCAGTAAGAAAATCGAGAGAACTGCTTGAACGTGATTGAGAGGGCGCAAGGATGATACCTAAAATACCAAAGTTGAAGTTCCTGAGCGAAGAAGACGTTCGAAAGATACATGAAACCTCGCTTCGAATACTTGGCGAGGTAGGTTGCAAGTTCTACCATGACAAGGCATTGAGGATTCTAGATGAGGCTGGAGCAGCGGTTAATTATGAACAGAACTTGGTGAAGTTTCCTGAAGAACTGGTTACGGAAGCCATTAAGAAAAACCCGTCCAAGTTTCAATGCACGGCCAGAAATTCCAAGTACAACATAACGATAGGCGATGGAAACGTATATTTCACGAACGGTTTCGGAGCAATTAGCGTCCTCGATATGACATCGGGCAAGGCTAGACCAGCTAGACTTGATGATCTTGAAAAGTTCACCCTACTCTCTGATGCACTCCAATACGTTCACTGGATTATACCTCATTGCGTTCCTCAAGATGTCTCGAAAGAAGTATGTGACCGATATATGGCTCTGGCTATGCTCAAGAATACGTCAAAACATGTCTCCCTTACCCCTTTCAGCCTAGAGGGGTTGAGAGACGTGCTGAAAATGGCCGCGATCACCGTAGGAGGCGAAGAAGAACTCAGAAAGAATCCGACAGCAGTTGATGCTGGAGTCCAGCCCTCATCTCCCCTACAATATGGGCATGACGCTATAGATTATTTGATGTTGCTTAGTGAGTACAAGACAATAATAGGCATATGCGTTGGGCCAATAGCAGGCGCAACTGCACCTGCCACACTAGCCGGGACCATAGCGCAGGGGAACGCCGAATTCCTAGCGGGATTAGTTCTCTGTCAAGTACTGAATCCTGGCACGCCAGTCTTCTATGGCTCCATGGCTACGATCATTGATCCAAGACGGGGTGCATACGCCTACGGGACCCCTGAGCTAGCGTTGATGAATGTTGCTTCCAAGCAAATGGCAGAGTTGTATAACATGCCCTTCTACGGGACCGGGGGAACAATAGACTCACCTATTCCAGATGCACAAGCAGCCTACGAAACCACCATGTCGAACCTCATAGAAGCCATGGCCGGAGTCGATGTAATACATGATGGAGTGTACGGAATCTTGGAATCAGCAAAGACTGCCTGTTACGAACAGCTCATCATAAGCCATGAAGTGGTAAGCATGGCCATGCGCATACTAGAAGGTATTGAAGTAACCGACAAGACTCTTGCACTTGATCTAATCAAGGAAGTGGGTCCAGGACGCAGCTTTCTCGAGGTGCACAAATCAGTTCGCTTCCTTCGTGAGGTGATGTCAAAAGAATACTGGTTACCTGAACTAACCATGAGGGTAAGTAGCAGAAGGGAGTGGGAGGCTAAGGCATCAAAAGATGTGGTTCATAGGGCTAGAGAGGAGGTGGAGAATGTTCTAAAAGAGCACGTGCCAGATCCTCCTCTGGAACCGTATATATTGGAGCAGCTCAAGAAAGTGGCAGATGAAAGTCTGGCAAAACTACATTAGACGCAAGCTAGACAAACAGACATAGCAAATGCCTTGCAAACCAAGCGTCTTCACATAAAGGTCGAATACTCCTACCTGTAGCATTTTTCAGGGAAGTCTAGAGAGAGTCATCACTTTTTCGAATGATCAGCTAGTGGTGCCAAGAAATAACGTAGCACGCCGCGTTTTAAAAAAGAAGAGAAGGGGATACTTACACTACGCGTGTGTATGGCTGTGGCTCGATTTGTTTCCAGAAGAGTCGATATCTCGTCGCCAAGGTGTAAAGGACTGCCGTCAGTGGGGGATAGATCCAGATGAAGAAGTAGTACCAGATGATGTTGAAAGCAGATCGAGTCATGAACATAACTGGCAATGGGATGATACCCCACCAAACGTATTGAGCGCCCCAACCGAAGGATTGGAAGAAAGCGTATACCGAATAGCTGCCGAGGAATAGTAGCCATGACTTAACCGTTCTGAAGGAAGGATCTCTGCCGACAGTCTTCCAGGCCCACCAGCCTAGGAAGAAGTCGTAGGCGAAGGCCAAATAGAGTAGCGGTACGTTAACCCAGCCAAAAATAACTGCAGCTAGTATTTCCATTGTAGCAGCAGCCCAGATACCTGGCCATCCGAAGAGTACCGGCAAAACCCAGAGCATGTACCAAGTGAAGAATGCAACGCTCATTATTCCCGGCATAATCCAGAACATGCCACCGAAGCCGTATATGACCGTTCCTATCGCGGTACCGAGAGCGTACAATGCTACCATGCGAGCAGTCCATTTGTAATGAAATCTCACAACTTTTGGTTTTGGAAATATCTGAATTTCACGTCCTGCTATTAGAACGACAGCCAAAGCAAGAAGGATGAAGCACGCGACTGTATGCAGATAGAACATCGGGTCACGAACAGTTTCCATAGACTCGTAGAGCCAAGGAAGCCACGGAAATAGTTCTTCCCACGAAACCATAAGACCACCTATCTATTTTCAGAGTTGTTCTATAGGACCGTATCTATTTAGCGTTTTCTGAACCGAAAAGAACGCTCAATGCGTTCTATTCGCTTTAGGGCTATGCTAGCATCGTTATCCATCCATATCCCATTATTCGTAACGCTAAAAAGAACGCAGTAACACAGAAGGTGACAGCCAAAAACCCCTTGTCAAATCTATTAAATCGTAGCTTACGCCTCTTTGGAGGCTTGGAAAAATCGCATCCTTTAGAGTCGAGACAAAGAGCTATCTGATTAACCGAACTCAACATGCGGTTGAAAACTGGGACCACTAGGACCCTCGTGTTCTCCGCAAATGCTTGAATACGTCTTTTTACTGAACCACGATTCCAGTTGAAAGCCCTAGACTTCTGAGCTTCTCTTACCCTTCCAATCTCTCCTAAGAGCAAGGGGGCGTATCGAAGTGCGAGCATTATGCCAAAAGAGAATTGGTAGGGAACTCTCACATCAGCTAGCCCCTCAATCAACTCGCGTTGACTGGTTGTCATAAGCCAACCCAGAGCAGCTACCATACAAGCGCCTATCCTAAAACCATACGCGATCCCTACGCTAAGTCCAATGTCGGTGAATCTGAAGACATTCCATTCAAACACAACATTTCCTCCTCTCAGAAACGCTGGCCACAAAATGATCGAAAGAATGGCCGTCCATATCACGAACAAGAATGCGGTGCCAAATATCTTCTTCAACGGTACTCTTGAGAGTATAGCATAGAGCAAAGCCCATAGGAAGATTACAAAAGCGTATTCCCATCTGTTAAACGTCCAAGCTAATACAACGATTGTAAAGAGCCATACTATTTTGACGATTGGATGTAACCTGTGAATGAATGTCCCCTTGTCAACGTAAAGTCTATAGACAGACAAAGTGCCAGTTCCTCCTAATTCATTGGAGACAGGTGAAGCAATCCGTCGTATGCCTCGTCAGGACTTAGGACGGTTGACTTGAAGTAATCCCTCAGCATATGACTTAGTTGAGTAATCTCAGGCGGCTTAATGAAGGCTTTCCGAAGCGTCTCTTCTTGGCCAAAAACCGATCTGGTTGGGCCGTCAAGAAGCACCTTCCCCTCAGCCATAACTATTACCCGTCTAGCGTACTTGGCGACCAGATTCATATCATGAGTTATGAAGATTACAGTCTTTCCAGTTTGATTTATTTTCTTAACTAGCTCCATCATGCTGATGGAGTCCTTCCAATCCATCCCGGTGGATGGTTCATCAATAACCAGAACCTTCGGATACATCGCCAAGACGGATGCCACAGCGACCTTTTGTCTTTCTCCCTTACCGAGAAAGAACGGGTTCCGATTCTCGTACCCCTTCAAGCCAACCTCTTGAAGACTCTCAGATACTCTGTCTCGAATTTCCTTCTCAGTTAGGAAGAGGTTTCTGGGTCCGAAAGCAATTTCATCCCATACCTTTGTGTTAAATATCTGATGATCCGGATTCTGAAAGCAGTAGCCCACAATCTCAGCCAGTCTTGTGGCTGGTATCTTCTTCGTATCTAGTCCTTCAACGATTACGCTTCCCTTCGTTGGCTTCAGAAGCCCATTGAAGTGTTTTGCAAGGGTAGTTTTACCGGATCCGTTCTGACCTATTAATGCCATGAGGTCCCCTTGATAGATCTCAAGGTTCAGCTCTCTAAGCGCTGTAGTTTGCTCTTCTGTGCCTCTGCCATAGACATACCACAAATCTTTGACTTCGATAATTGGCTCCTCTCTCTCGATCTCTGGAGTACCTATTTCACTGGTCGTTGATGCGTATTTTTGCTTTTGAATAATTGTTGACAAAATGTGGGAAGCATCTTCAACTGTAAGTGGATAGTCGTATTCTGTCCATTCATCACGCGTCCTAAGAAGATTGCCTAGTTGTACGACATCAGGTATTCTCACTCCTAGATCCCCAACCCGAGAGAAGACGTCCCTTGCCTCTCCCTCAAGAACTACTTTCCCTTCCTTCATTACAAGGATTCTATCGGCAATTCGAGCTAGCTCATCGCTATTGTGCTCAACAACAACAATAGTCGTTTCACGAAGTTCCCTCAGGGCCCTAATTGCATCAAACACCTCGCGTTTTCCTATTGGGTCAAGCTCTGAAGTAGGTTCATCGAGAATTAGAATTTCAGGATTTGCAGCTAGCGCCCCCGCGATGCCAACTCGTTGCTTCTCTCCACCTGAAAGGCTATATGGAAATCTCTTTTCGAAGCCATCCAATCTCACCATGTGGAGAGCCGACTTCACCCTCTCTTCAATTTCCTTTTCAGGCAATTCCATATTTACTAATCGTAGTGCAACGTCCTCTTCTACCTCCATGCCGAAGAGCTGAGTCTCTGGATCTTGAAAAACGATGCCTATCTTTCTGGCTACGTCAGCGTATTCATGCTCCGTGGTTTTCATCCCGCTTATGACCACCTCTCCCTCTATCTTGCCACCAATCGAATGCGGAGCCAAGCCGCTAAGAGCTAGACACAACGTTGTCTTGCCAGCTCCAGTTGGACCCATTACTCCTACGATCTCTCCTTTCCTCACGGCAAGGTCTATTCCCTTAAGGACAAGATCCTCGGAACCTGCATAAGTATACCGCAAGTTCCTGATTTCGATAACATCAGTCATTGTAGAATCGCTCTTGGTTGTACGGTGAATTGCTAATAAAGGTTGCTGATAACTTTTTTTCTGGCTATTGCATCACCTTTTCTAATACGAATGCGGCGTTACTTCACCCATCCTTCCTCTTTAGGCGAAGTTTCGTATCCGAAAATCTTGCTATGAGATAAACCTAGCTTGCTGTACAAATCCACTAGTAGTTCAACGTACTTGAATGAGACAATAACCAGATCGCCGACTGGAATTTAAGGCGCTGCATAAGTCGCTTCGAAAACCCAGCTTCACAGTACATCAGGGTCCAACCCTTCTTGTTCTTTCCTCATTCTGTTGACAGTGAAATTCAGTATTCTAAAAGATGCCGGTTTCTTTTCAAGCCCGTACATATTGATGTTATCTTCCATCTTAGGAACCCATTTCCTTTTACCCACGATTATTGAGAACTTGTGTCCCAAAGTCGCTGCAACATGCATAGATCCTTCAGCAGGAGCCGTCACAGGAATTCTCACAAGCTCTCTAGCTTCTATTAAGGCCAGGATCATAGAAAGAGACGAAATGACTGCTGCGTCATACTGAAAACATGCGACCGAACCCTCACAATTCGATTATCTGCTGTGCTTGTCGATCGCATTCGTTATTCCGTCCCAACTCCCGTATATCTTCGGGGAAAGGCCGGGAACTCGCCTATACAGGTCTTTGAAGGAAAAAACAATTAAACGAATCAAACCGAACAGGTGAAAGGGAATGACCTTGGAAGTGAATGTGGCGTCTGTACAGTTCGATATTAAGTCAGGGGACAAAGGAAGAAACTTGTCAAGGGCGATAGAACTACTTGAAAAAGCTGCCGAGCATAATGTAGACATAGCTGCCATACCTGACTACTTTCTGACGGGCTATCCTGTTACGAAAGAGAACGTTGCCAAGTGGGCGGAGACCATCCCCGGACCTACCACTGATCGTCTATCCGAAACTGCCAAAGTACACAAAATGTACATAGTCGGCGGTAGCATCATTGAAAGGGAAAATGAAAGATTTTATTGCACTTGTCCAGTCTTCGGACGTGACGGAAATTTGGTAGGCAAATATAGAAAGGTCAACTTTTGGATGATGCCGCCACTTAATGAAGCAGATTCAGGACTGACGCCTGGCACAGACTATCCGGTATTTCGAACTGATTTCGGTGTTATTGGAGTCTTGCTTCAAGTTGATATAGATTTTCCTGAGACAGCAAGAGTTTTGGCTTTGAAAGGTGCTGAAATAATCTTCTGGCTTACTGGTGTAGACTACCCGTGGATTGATGTTTGTCGTTGTCTTGCCAGGGCCTACGCTTTCAGTAATCTGGCATACCTCATTACTGTCAACAGAACGGGCACTATGCAAGGCTACTTGTACTACGGAGAGAGCACTATAATTAACCCCATGGGCGAGATAATAGCTTCCGCCGGGCAGTCCTACGGAAACATGTTCCTCGAAGATATGGCGATAGCTACAATAGATCTACAATTAGTTCGCAAATTGAGACAAATGCTAGATCCTTTTGGGCGCCGGAAGCCCGACACGTTTCGCATAATCACTAGGAGCCAATAGAAATGCTGTCTAATTGCGCTGAATTTAAGCGTGGGCCTAAACTTGACGATTAGATTATCGTCGAAACAAAAAAAGTTCGTAGAATCGGCGAGAATCGCGAGGTTTGCCACGATCTCAGCGAGCGGCATGCCTCACGTAGTACCGATGTGTTTTGCGTTTGACAACGGTAACGTGGTTATTCCTATTCAGTGTGAGACCCACAAGATGCACAATTTGGTAGAGAACGACAGGGTGTCTCTTGCAATTGACGAGTATTCAGAAGACTGGTCGAAACTGCGTGGTGTCGTCATGCAAGGAAAAGCGGAGATAACCAAAGGGGGCGAAGTTTTTCTTGGGTTACGGGATCTCATATATAGAAAATATCCACAATTCGAGAAACTGTTTCCCATAGAAGAAGGAAAGTATTGGATGATTAAGGTAAGACTGACCCGCTTCGCGAGCTGGGGTTTAAAGTAAGGTTTATGAGATGTTTTCATGAATTCTAGGCGAGAACTTGATGAGATGCTAGACAAATGCCATAGGCTTCAAGGATGGGATGTCAAGACCGGTTGGCCTCGTAAAGCTACTCTGAAAAACTTGGCTTGAAAGATGTTGTCGCTGGGTTGGGAAAGCTCAGTGGAGTTCTCGGCATATCGCACGCTATCGGTATCAGCTATTAACTCAGTAGGGATCAAGACCTGGTGACGCAAATGAGTTCTCGATCGGAAATGATAGAATTTGGTTGCGTACTGCCTCAAGAGTCGGCTAAGTATAGCATAGTAAAGAAGATTGCACTCGAATGTGAGAGATTGCATTTCGACTCGATTTGGCTGTACGATCACGTCTTCCCTTTCTGGAGAAAACCAGAGGAACCAATCTTGGAATGTTGGACAACTCTTTCTGCTCTAGCTTCAGGGACTGCGACTCTTAAGCTAGGCACAATCGTTCTCTCTAATACTTTTAGATATCCATCGATCCTTGCAAAGATGGCTGCGACACTTGATGTAATCAGCAACGGTAGACTTGAGTTCGGCATCGGCGCTGGAGTATGTGAACATGAGCATCATGCTTATGGAATTCCTTTCGAAAAGGCATCGATCCGGATAGAACGATTGAAGGAAGCTGTTCACATAATAAAGGCTATGTGGATCGACGGCAAATGCACCTACAAAGGCAAGTACTACGCCGTGGAAGAGGCATTCAACAACCCAAGACCGGTTCAGAAACCTTACCCAAGAATTTGGATTGGTGGAATCGGTAAGAAGCTACTGAGAGTAGTCGCGGAGGTTGCTGATGGCTGCAACTTCTGGGGGCTGGATCCTACCGAGTTCAAGCGCAGATCGTCTATCTTGGAACAGCACTGTAGATCTGTAAGAAGGAGTCCGAGAGAAATAGAGAAATCTTGGGGTGGAGAGATCCTCATCGGCGACAACAAAGAAGAAATCGAGAGGAAGATTAAGAGCTTCAAACCAAAAGAATTGACAATCGATCAGTATATAGCCTCGAGTATTGTTGGTAACCCGGACCAATGTATCGAACAAATCAACCGTTACGTAAAGGCGGGTTCTACGTACTTCATGCTATACTTTCCGGATGCAACAAAGAATAGATGTCTCCAACTATTCTCTGAGCATGTCATCGCGGAATTTAAACATAGTAGGTCACAAGAGTAGAATACTCCGGGTTCTAATCAGTCGCTTGGATGTCCCGTATGGCTGAAATATTGCGGCATAAGTATGAGCACGATCGACAATAAAATCTTCCCGCAAACGAGGAAGATAAGACGTCTGGTAGGAAGAAGTCGAAGGTCCTCATAGTTAAGACTGAAGATAGATCGATAGGGATTAAAACTCTACTCGACCACTTCGGAATGAAAGGTTTCAAGGGCAAAACGGTCGCTTTGAAAGCGAACTTCAATAGCGCTGACAGATTCCCAGCTTCAACCCATCCCGATACTGTGGCGATCCTAGTGAGGAGTTTGAAGAACGCGGGCGCCAAGAAGATTACCTTGGCTGAAAGAAGCGGAATGGGTGTAACTGAAGAAGTGGTTAGAGATCTTGGAATTATGGATCTATCCAGATCGCTGGGCTTCGAAGTGAATATTCTCGACAGGGTCCCTGAGGGAGGCTGGATACTAGTTAAGAGGCCTGATAACC
>Ga0315309_1001450_pt1 | contig 14147 bp, 19 predicted proteins | sample TDP4_MG_FD_203080 | JGI IMG/M metagenome (GOLD analysis project Ga0315309, IMG submission 203080) | Freshwater sediment microbial communities from Lake Towuti, South Sulawesi, Indonesia - TDP4 | ecosystem: Environmental > Aquatic > Freshwater > Lake > Sediment | place: Indonesia: South Sulawesi... | reverse complement strand
TTAGGAGGAAGCCGCCTATGAACGGAGCCATCAGCCTGCCTAGAAGAGTGGCTGAAGAGAAGATTGACATTCTCTCGCCTCTACGCAGAGGAAACAAGTCAGCGACAAGCGCCACTGAAACAGGACCAAATATGGCTGTGGCGAATCCGTGGAAAAACCTGACGACACCGAGTTGAAGCGGAGTGGTCACCAGCAGGTAAAGGAATGGTGCAACTGCAAAGAAAAATGCTGACAACAGAATGATTTTCCGTCTTCCATAAATATCAGACAAGATTCCGAAGGGCAAACTCGCCAGAATACCTGGAATCGTGGATGCCGCAGCTATCAAACCTATCTCCGGGTCAGATGCACCCAGGCTAATTGCGAACAAGGTTAACGTTGGGCTTTTAGACATTGTTGAACTGAAGATGACGAACAAACCCATAACTGAGAGGTAGATAAAGGAAGCAGGAATTCGCTGAAATTCGCGGTTCATCACGTTAAGTCCTCTCTTACAGCTGATTCAGAAGGGGATAAATCAATTGCTACCACCCAAGGTAGGCTGATTCCCATTGTGACCGCTAGCCATAATAGCAGACTAAAGGATTTGGTTAAAGAAAGGTGAAAGTCTTTGATTGACCTAATCATGATTCTGGCTTCAGTCACGATTGTGAGCATGGTGTCTTTCATAGGTTTACTCTTTGTCGGGATGAAGGAAGGCGTTCTCGGGCGCGTGCTAATGGTGCTAGTAGGCTTCGCTTCCGGATCAATGATAGGCGCTGCATTTTTCGATCTAATTCCAGAATCAGTAGAAACCGGATCAAGTGTCTGGCTGTTTATAGTGACAGGCATTATGTTCTTCTTCGTGATGGAAAAATTCCTGTACTGGCGTCACTGTCATGATGAAAACTGCCAAGTTCACAGCTTCGCTTATTTGAATCTCATCGGCGATGGCGTGCATAATTTTGTGGACGGTGCGCTAATCGCTGGTAGCTTTTTGATTTCAGCATCCTTGGGATTCACAACTACTTTAGCGGTTGTTTTTCATGAGATTCCTCAGGAACTAGGCGACTACGGAGTCCTAGTGTACGGTGGATTTGCACGAAAAAAGGCGTTGACATACAATTTCTTGTCAGCTGCAACCGCAGTTGTCGGCGCGCTCACAGCCTATGCCTTATCTTCGCAGGTTCAAGGCCTACCTGCGTTGTTGGTCCCATTTGCAGCAGGCGGCTTCATCTACGTCGCCGCGACTGATCTCATGCCAGAACTCCATAAAAGAACTCAGCCCAGAGACTCACTGGTTCAACTATTAACCCTGCTAGCTGGGATAGCTTTGATGTTTGTGCTTGAGTTGATCCTGCCGTCGCATTAGCTTGAACTGCTGTGCACAGCCTTTTTTCAGGCGTTCGTAAGCTTCTTTGGGCGTCTTGCTGCCTGCAACGATTTTCTCAAATGGACAGAGATCTGTCTTCTTCATGTTTAGGATGTGAGGCACTAGATTCTCGTATTCGTAATCCGTCTGGTTCTTGTCAAGCAAGTCTTTTGCACATTGACTCATGGTCACAGCGTAAACTTCTTGCACTTCAGAATAGAGGCAGAGTTGCGCTGCAGCTTCGCCCACGATTTTATCAGCCACTGAAGCTCCCTTCACGCCTTCGCCGAGCTGATCGACCGCTGTCAAGAAGCCTTGAATTCCAGAGGCTTTTGTCTCGAATAGTATTCGCTCATTTTTTGCTATGACAAGGGCGCAGTCTTTTTTCTTCAGTTCGTTTCTTGCTATCTGAAGATCTCGTTGCACGCACTCACTCTTCATGCTCTTGCATCAAAACTGGAAAATCCCAATTTATTCCTCGCTCAAAAAGAGTTCGCTGTCGGGTCTGGATGCTATCTCCTCGCCAATCTCGCGTGTTGCCTTATCTGTCGGTTGTTCAGAGAGTCTTCCCAGAAGTTCCTGTACAATAGCGGGATCAACCCGTATTCTGATCCGACGTTTGCTCCCATCAAGTTGAAATATGACGCTGATTTGGCTGGACTCTTTCCAAGCTAACCGTGTATTTCCGACAGTGCATTTCGTGGTTGTTTGAATTCCATCTAAGATGCAAGAAATGGGCGCAGCATACTTGAGCATCACAGTTGCATGCAATCGCGAGTCGCCGGGCTTGACGCCTAGTTTTTCTAGTCCAAGCAAGCCCATTCGCACGCCCAACGTGAGAAATGGGCCAAAATGCCCGTGAAAGTCAATCGCGGTTTGCAAAGCTGCGTTCAAGTAGTCGTTTCTATTTCGTGGTGGAGTGGTCATTCTTGGCTTTCTCCGTGCATTTAAGGGCTCTATGGGGACATTGCGGCAAACTTTACTTGTTTCACGCCTTTTTTAGCCATGAGTTTTTGCATGAGGCTTTTGACGTGGTCAGCTTTGCCTTTTACTGCGATTATTTCTAAGCATTTTTCCTTAGCCAAATGAACGTGCGTGCTAGACTTCACGACGTCGGTGAATTCATGTTGAATCCCTGTGATGGCGTTGAGCAAATGGGGTTTATCATAGTAGTATAGCAGTCCCATGGCGCCCATAAGTTCGCCCTTCTCCTGTTGCATCCATTTGTACTCGGTTATGAAATTACGAATAGCATCGTGAACTGCTTTTGACCTGTCGTCATACTTCATATCCTGCCAGACCGCGTCAAACTCTTCTACCAAAGAAGAGGGAAGGGAGACGCTGACTCTCCTTGCACCCGCTGTCCGATCCATGTCAACACCATTCCATGTTAATCAGTTGCCTTTGATCTTCCTTACGTTTGCCTTCTCAAGAGCCAGTATTATAGGTAGCGTTATTCCTATCGTCATGATTCCACCGGCTAGGTGCCATCCTCCCCAAAAAGTCAACGCCCATTGGACTGTTTGGCTCGGCGTGAAGAAAACACCGATCAATACGCCAGCAACGTAGGCAGATAACATCGTCGCTATTGCTGCTATCATCAAACTGTATATTGAAATGCGTATTCTGTGACGATTTGCGAACATCAGCAAGTCAAAGATGACCGCAGAAGCGGCAAAACAGACTGTCAGAGGTGGACCTCCGAGAGATATGGCGACTGCTGAGCCAATGATGCCGACCAATGAACTGGTTCCAAATCGCCAAGTCGCCCATGTGACGAGCAATAAGGGCAAGAAAACTGCAAAATCATGGAGAATCGGAAGTCGCAGCAGTTGGAAACTCAAGGGTCCCAAAGTCAAGTTTAAGACGGCAAAAAAAGCACAGAAGACTGCTGCTAGGGCAACGTCCACGGTTGTGAGATATGTCCTCTTGCTCATCTTATCACTCAGTAATACTTTTTTGCCAAAACGTAATACACTAATGCATATAAGCTTTTCAGCAAGACCAAAATCTGAGTTGTCAACAGTCTAATTTCGGGAAGTGGAAAGCAAGTTACGAGTTCTCAGGGAAAAACTAGTGTAGTTACGGATCCTGTGTGGTTCTCCGTCTTTGTTAAAATGCCAGCTCCTGAAGCTTGGTGCTTGTTCTTCAGCTGATAATTGCTTTGACCGTCGAGGCTGTGATAAGCTCCGCTCTCGCCCAAATCATCGTAAGGTACCTTAGCAGAGCCCGGATTATGCAGCAAGCATTTCCAAAACAACCGTAGCTCCTAACAACATTCTGCGCGTTGATGTCACCTTGAACACTCTGACGACAACATCGACACAGTCTTGAGCCTGCTTAACGCAGTCGTCACATGGTAGAAGACGGGCTTAAGGGTATGTCACCTTCTTCTTTGACACAGCCTTTCAGTCGCAAAAGGTAACATACTCACAAGCCACGCATATCAATATTGAAGCGCACCACAAACCATGCAGAATCGCACCACAAACTATGTTAAAACGCACCACAAAGTGAAAGTAAACAGCGCCCAAAACACCATACAGGATCATCAACTGAACCTAAAACGCAACCAGAAAAGTCACACTTTTACTGCAAAAAATTTTTCCAGCCCTCAACGTACACCCACCTACACAAAAATGGTAGCCCGGGAGAGATTCGAACTCTCGTCAGCGGGTCCAGAGCCCGCCATCCTTGACCGCTAGACTCGGCGGCTAATGAGCGCTGTCAACTAGCCTCGACCGGGCTGCGCCGGGCTAAAACAATGAAATAGCATCACTCTAATAAATCATCTATGGTCGGGGCGTCGTTTAACCCAGACCTTTGCGCTTGATACCATTATTGATAGACCGCACATGGAGCCATGAGACTGATCGTTAAAGATTACGGTTAATAATGGAGATTAAGATGTAGAATTGATATATTTGGGTAGATCGTAAGGTTTATATATTTAGACATTTCCTAAAGCTCTAACACGGCGGGGCCAGATGGACGAATTCTAAGCCCGACGGTTCTCGACATGGAACTTGTCGCTTGGTGACGGTTTTCTCGCCTCTAAGACATATAGCGAGGGAATAGCCGTGGCGAAGGTTGAGGCAAGGTCCAAACTCACAGACAAATGTCCCGAGTGCGGCAGCACAAACCTGGTTCATGATTATGACACTGGAGAGACTGTCTGCAGCAACTGCGGCTTGGTTCTGCATGAGCACACCTTGGACAAAGGTCCTGAGTGGCGTGCTTTTACGCAGGAGGAAAAAGAATCCCGCAGTCGCGTTGGTGTGCCCACTTCGTATTCGGTTCATGACAAGGGTTTGTCTACGGCTATTGGAAGGGTTGATAGAGACGCTTTTGGGCGCAAGCTGCCTTTGTCCACGCGACTTCAGATGTGGCGTTTGCGCAAGTGGCAGATTCGGTCTCGCGTACATTCGTCAGCGGACCGCAACTTGGCCCAAGCCATGGCTGAGCTGGATCGTCTCTCTGACAAGTTGTACATTCCAGGGCCGATTAAGGAGAAGGCTGCTGTTGTTTACCGTAAATCTTTAGAGAAGGGTCTAGTGCGTGGCAGGTCCATTGCGGCTATTGCTGCGGCTGCTTTGTATGCTGCTTGCCGGAATAGTGAGACTCCTCGAACGTTGCGTGAGATTGCTGAAGCCAGCCTAGTTGATAAGAAGGACGTGGCTCGTTGCTATCGTTTGTTGTTGCGTGAGTTGGAGATGCAGATGCCCATTGCTGATCCGCTGACTTATGTATCTAAGATTGCTGAGCGTACAGGTATTAGTGGGCAGACGCAGGGTTTGGCTATTAAGATTATTCGGGATGCTAAGAGGCGGCGTGCTGCTTCGGGTAAGGATCCTATGGGTTTGGCTGCTGCGGCTTTGTACATTGCCTGCTTGCAGAGTAATGAGAAGAAGACTCAGAAGGATATTGCTGAGGCTGCTGGTGTAACTGAGGTTACGGTTAGGAATCGGTACAAGAGTTTGAAGCGTCAGTTGGGTTTGGAGTTGCCAGATTAGGCTCTGCTGCTTTGTGTGTTTCTGTGTGTTCTTTTTCGAGTTCTAGTGTGATTGGTCCTTTGTAGCCGCATTGTTGGCATATGTATTGTTCTGGGAAGAGCCACATGTCGAAGCGTGTGGAAAGCCGGAGTTCTGGGCTGCCGCACCGTGGGCATAGTTTAGGTGTTGTGTGTTTGTGTTTTAGGTTTCTTACTACTTCGCGGAGGTGGCGAAGTGCTTCCATCGGGTTTTCTGTTGCTCCGTATGTGTGGTTTTTGTTTTGTTGTTTGAGTGGGTTACTGTATTTCTATGTTGTCCTTTGGGTAGCCTAGTTGTTGTGTTAGGAAGTTGGATACGCGGTCTCGGTGGTCGCCTTGGAGTATGATTTGGCCGTTTTTGGCAGTTCCTCCGCAGGCGCAGTATGTTTTCATTTTTTGTGCTAGGCGTCCCATGTCTGTTTCTTTTGTGTCTATGCCGTCGATTATGGTAACTGCTCTTCCGAATTTTCTGGTTTCTAGGCGTACTTTGATTCTTTGTTGTTCTTTGCTGATTTCGCTGCAGACGCAGATGTCTTTTGGTAGTCCGCAAGTGGGACAGATTTCAGGCATTGTTCTCTGTTTGTTATGATTTATGTGGGTGGTATTTAAGAGTAATTGTGGGGATGGTGGCTTCGTCAATTTGGTTATTTTTTCTTGTTCTTTGTTGTTTTGTGGTGTTTTTGGTAAGTTCTTATTGTGGTTTGTTGGTTTCTATTGTCTTTTGATGGTTTGAGTTTGGCTTTGTCCACACTGTAGTACAGCTTGTTCTGAAACGTGGTTTCTTAAGGCTCTTAGTATGCTATTTGTTTTGGAATAGTCGTGGGGTATGCAGGGAAGGGTAGTGTCGAGAAAGAGGGTTCTGGTTTTCTGCGCTCTAGCCTCTGCAGTTTTAATTGTAGCCATGTTCGGTTATAGTCTGCTTCCGAGTTATCTTCCTGTTTCGCGTGAAACCATTTCTGAGATTGTTTCTGACCCCGCGGCTTGGGTTGATAGAACAGTCCGGGTTGAAGGAACCATTCAGAGTATCGATTTAGGAGTAATCCAGCCGTTCAATTATTGGTTGTCTGACATAGAAAATCAAACATTGCGCGTTGGTGTGAGGTGGAATTTTGAGCCGGATTTGTCTGGAAACAGTGTAAGTGTCAAAGGAGTGGTGAGAAAAGGTTACGCTTGGGTTCATCCGGATTATCCTGGTTGGTGGGTCTACTTCATTGATGCAGACTCGATTTACTGGGTTCCGTCTGCAGGGGATTCTCAGATGGCAAGTCATAGCACGTCTTTTGCTGAAGAAGCTATTGGGATAGCTAGGGATGCCTTTGTTCGGGATTACGATGACCCCATTCTTCAGTGTTCTGTTTTTAGGCATTATGAGGACACGAGTGTGTTCTTTGTCTCAGTTTATTATGCAAGAGTCTTCGATTATTCTGAAGGGGAATTTCATGTTCCGTACAGGCATGACTATGTAGTTGACATAGAGGCTAAGTCGGTTGATGATGGTCCTACTACTGATGTTCCCGAGGGTTTTGTGGCGAAGTTTGTTGGGGAAAAGCTTGTAGCGTCGAAGGAGCAGGCAGTAGAGACGTATTTTATGCTTCTTGATAAGAGTCCGAGCAAGAATTATTACATTTACTCTGTTGAGGATGATCGCTTGGATTTTGCAGTGTCAGAAACAGCTGGTGTGTATCGTGTGATGGGCGTTTTCAGGAACTATGCTGTTAACTCCCTAAATGCAAAGATCACTATCACGTACGACATATTCCATAACGGAACGGCAACACTGGAAAGCGTAAGTATGTAGGATGCGCACGACTTCTTGATGCATGCATGGAAATTCTATCCAAAGAAGAGGGGTCTGAGGTGTTTCGTCAACCGTAGCTCGTTTATTCATTCATATGGAAGAGTGTCCTACCTGACACAACTACGCCGAAGATCGGGACTGCGTAGTTTGGACCTCCCCAGATGGTGCAACCTTCGACTGGTGCTCCTACAGGAGCGTTTACAAGGCTGCTGATTTGCACCATGAAAGTGAACTTTTCTGGTCCTGTTTCGGCCCAATGAACACTCCATGTGGATGTGGCCTCAATTATGATTTTCAAGAGTCCCCCTTGCTTTCCTGAATGTGGACCGCCATAGGGAGTGAAGCTTACAAACTGCGTGATCGTCCAGACTCCTTTACCATGCACTGTGCCGTCGGACTTGATGTGTTGAAAACTACCGCCTCCACTTACAGCACCAGTTGATGTGTCGAAAGTTCCTGAACCTGTTAGGCGTAACAAATCTCCAGCTTCTACGTGAGATGGTGGTCTACTCATTTCAGCCTCCGAAACGTTTGGTCCCATGAGAGTGAAGGAATACGGTGTTTCACCCTGAGCTTCCACCAGAGGTATAGCAACAAACACTGCAATCAGTACGGCAGAAATTGCTTTTATCTTCATTTCCTTTCTCACCTCCTTTCAACCCGTAACGCTTGCATCGCACTAAATACAACGCAACTTCTATAAGTAAATTATGAAACATACTTCTACACAATTAGATATTCAATTTCACATTGCATCAATAATACGCACATGCACGAGAAATGTTCGCTAGCATAGAAACTCTATGCACACACAGAAGCACGCTCGTTTTCAATGAATCCTCGATCTACAGACTTATATTGATGCAAAACAAAATTACTGATGGTCTCAATGAGCCCTCCAGCCTTCGAATGGATTCTTGTTAGCGTCGTCATCAGTTATGGCGGTCCAATCGTCTGGGGGCTTTTGTGCAGCAGATTTCGCACCCGCATTGGTTTGACCCTCTTGTTTCTGCCCTTTCTGCTTCTAGCGTTCTATGTAGGCTTAGGGAATCTCTGGGTGGTGTCCTATTATTTCATAGGATATATTCCCTATCTAGCCCTAGGATACCTCGCCGGTCTGTGGTGGAAGCAAAGGAAGAAAGGAGCAGGAACAAAGGTTCCCATGCAGACATAGAGTTACTCCGAGAAACTCAGTTTAGCTTCACGATAAGTCCTGATTCTACGACAAGACTAGGGGCTTTCACTTGTGTTGCGGTCGTTCTTTCAACACTTCTCTGGGGATTATGCGAAAACGCGTCTGCTTTGAGTCTCGATGCTTCGTCAACCAGCCCATTCGAGCCAGTTGGTTGAGGTAGTTGCTCTCCATCGCGCGACAACGTCCAGTCAGATTCGACACTTCTGTTGCGTTGCATTCGCCCTTAGAACCAACAACCATGTAGGTCTTTCGAAGATGATCCGGCAGCAGAAACAGCTCTGATTGTGGAATCTTTAAGGGCAGCGGATTCCAGCGTGAAAGACGGGCTTCAATGTCGTCGAGTCGATAACGTATCTGTTCCATCTCTTCGAAAAGTCGATCAAGCGCTGATCTTCTCACCATGTTTATACTCTCTGGCTTTCAACGGTGCTTATCCGGCATGTTGAAGCGTCAACTTGCTCCTTCAATATCGTCTCATCCCATGCGGATTGACACTGATCATTGAAAAATGAGAATCGAACATAAAATCGTTTACAAGAAGGGCGTTCATGAAATCAGGGACATCGTCAAACCTCACGAAGTAATCGCAATTCAGATCGTGCAAAGGCGTTTCATCGTGTACTACGCCTATGCTTACAGTCGAAGCTTTGAACGCCGAGTTGTCCGTTTCCGAATCTCCCATGTACAAGACTCCGCTCTTGACCCCCAGCTCATTAGCCATCTCCTGCAACGCCCAGCCTTTATCCGGAGCAACTGGATACACATCGTAGAACGGCTGCGTCTCATACTCTATCAATTTCAATCTCAACTCTCTACAGTAAGCTGCGACTTGTTCGGCTTCTTGTTTCGCTGCTTTTGGATGCTGTGCCCTTCGCCAGTCTACGCAGAAGGCGACAGTGTGCCCTTCAGAATCTTGTTTCTCCTCAATCTCAACTCCAGCATTCGTGATGTGTGACTTGGCATAGTCAACGGCGCGAGAAATGCCTGCCAGCCTGTGCTCCAAGCTCTCTCTCTTCAGAACCCTTTTACCAATTCGCATCTCCAACCCCCCTATCGCTGACCATGCCCGAGCAAAAGGAGTCCTCGGCATAATAAAAAACAAGTCTTTCATCGTGATAATCGATATGGGGAGAAAGCTGCTGATCTGCCTAAGCATCACGCGTGTTTCCAGTGGAACCCGTGATTCGGCTCTTGAAACGTTTATAGGGCTTATCGTTCCATCATAGTCTGACGATAGACACTTCACTCTGATCATTTGGGATCTCGCTTGGGCTGCTTGATTTTTTTGGCGCATCAGTATATCTTACACGACCTCATGGATTGAGCTCTGGCCAATGCAATCCATCGTGGTCCTAGAATGTTTGTCACATTCCCAGTTTATAATGATTTGCTGTTAACGTGTTCACCGCATAAACACACTGAAGTCAGAGGGAGCCTCGTCACAAAGGTTAGACTACGAGTTGTGTGATGACGTTGTTAACCTGTTGCGGTTATGATCGTGTCGAAGCTGAAACTTGTTATTCCTGAGATGGATGATGAAACGACAAGCGTTAACTTCGTTTGAAGCACCTGATTCACGTTTAAGGTCTGACCGGCATAATTCCAGTCCAAGCTGATATAGTCTGAGGCAGTTGGCGGACTCCAGTTCTGAGTGGTTTTGGAAAGCGTGACAACAGCGTTACCTTCATTCCTGATGTAAACCGTCACAGTTTTGTTTGAACCTGGATCTAGAAGTCCCCAACTGATCGATGAAGTCTGGTTTGTGCATCCTAAGTTCCAGTAGATTCCGACTCCAACACCTTTCACTGTTCCTGCACTGGGGATCATCTTAGCACTCTGAACCGCTGATAACGCTATTCCGTAGATACCAATCGCTAGAACGCTCAAAACCAGCGCCAATGAAACTCCACGTACGATTCTTCCCCTATATTGCAACGAGATTCCACTTCATGTTGCTATAGGCTCGCGCAAACTTAGTATACATTAATGTAGAAACGTAATACAGAAAAACAGAATTTAGAAGAAGCTGGAAGATCAAGGGCAGCCAATGCCAAACAGAACCCACATTGTGAATAACACAGACCCTTTCTTAGACATGTTTGACTACGTTTCCACTCGCCTTATGCTGCAAGCCTATCGTTGATTTCCACAAGTCATAAAGCACGGCAAACGTGTCTGATTTAGCAGGGTAACCGGATGCCGAAGAACAAAAAAAGAAGCCCATGATTATATGCAGACACAAGCCTTAGCGAGCTTTGCAACAGTCAGTTCTAATAACGAGCCTCACGTCGTTCCTGTATTCTTCACGTATAAGAAGGGAAAAGTTTACGTGCAAGCTGACCGACGATCCGTTAAAGTCAGGAATCTTTTGAGCAATAACAAAGTGGCAGTAGCAGTTTACAGCGGAGAGGAAGCAGTGATTCTTAGAGGCAGAGCCCGAATTGTTGAAGATGATGAAGAATTCGTCAGAAGGACCAGGGAACACTTTGCCAAGTACCACCTCAAGCTTGACAAGAACGGAAAAGACTCCTTGGGAATACCGTTGTTTGACAAATCCATAAGATGCGTTGTTGAGGTCGCCAGCGAGTACAGCACTTTCTGGTAGGCTGAAGCAGCCTTAAACTTTCACAGAAAGAAGAAGGGATTCCTGAAAATGGAGCGGCTTCGCTTGTGGAAAAACATCATATTTCGGTTTCAGTAACATCGCTGACTATGAAACATCCCTTATTAGATTTCCGATGTCTTAAGATATTCTTGAAGAAAGAGAGGAAGGAGAACCCGGCTACAATGTTTGAGGAATTTTCAACCGGCGCTGGACAGACGATTGTGGTCTTGTTCTGGCTGTTCTTGGCGATGATATTCATCTGGGGTTTAGCTTGGTCTAGAACCCAGATTAAAGGCAAATCGTGAGTAGCTGCTTAAGCGTTCTGCGACGTTAGCCTTATGCTGCTTCTATGTTTTGTCGTTTAATTGAGAATTCATAAGAGCATATAGTAACACTTAAGAGATGCGATACTTCTAATGTTCTGTAGACACGTATAACACAACTAAGGATAACCGAGCAACATGAGCCTACCCAGAAAAGTAGACCCAATATCAACAACACTACTACAAAAAATCAAAGAATCCCTAGACCAACTCAACGAAAAAATGGAAGTCATGATCGAAATACAGAAACACGGACAACACGTGACCCAAGAAGGCATACCCGACGTCCTAGACGTCATGACGCTTCTCTCCTTACCAGATCATTTACGCAAGACCGCTGTCACATTATGCAAACTCGACCAAGCAACCGCCGACGCAGTTGCCGAGCAAACCAAACGAGCACGAGCGGTCGAAAGCGGCTACCTCAATCAACTCGTCCTCATGGGATACGTCAAAAAAGAACGCCGCGGACGCAAGGCATATTTCTACATCGAAAGAGACGAAAACCAAAACAGCGAGCTGAAAGAACCATGGGAAAAATCATAGCCGTACACTCCTACAAAGGCGGAACAGGAAAAACACTGTTGTCAGTCAACCTATCCACACTGTACGCCAACCGCGGCAAAGGCATCGCCCTACTCGACCTAGACTTCAGGGCACCCAGCCTCCAAGCCATACTAAAGGTGCAGAACAGCGAATACTGGATAAACGACTACCTAAACGGCGTCTGCGACATCAAAAAAGCCCTCGTCGACCTCTCAGAAACCCACGCTAAAAGAGGCCGCTTTCTAGTCGGCTTAGCCAACCCGAGCACCGAAGCCATCAGAGAAATGACAGCTAAAGACAGAAAATGGGAAATGAAAGCCCTGGGCAGACTGCTCTCGCTGAAGACATCTCTCTTAAGCGAAATCGGCTTAGACTACGTCATCTTCGACACCAGCCCAGGCTTGCAGTACTCGTCAATCAACGCAATCGTCAGCGCCGACGTCGTCCTTGTAGTAGCAGGCACAGACATATCCGACATCAAAGGAACACAACGCATGATCAACGAACTCTACGAGCTCTTCGAAAAGAAAACCGGACTAATAATGAACAAAGTGCTATCCGACGTACTCGAGTCCAAGAACCAACGCGGTGATCTGGCAAAGAAACTCCTGAACAACAGTAATCTGCCAATGATCGAAATGATTCCATGCTTCTGCGACATACTGCGAAGTGGCGGCGTAAGCGTATTCGTAAACGACAACCCAGAACATCCATTTGTCAAAACCCTAGACAGAATGGCTACAGCAATAGAGACTCTTTAAGACCTCTCTTTGCCACCGTCAGTTTTGCCAGCGTATTTTCCAGCCAATTTCTTGGCTCGCCCAAGATAATCCTTCAACCGTTGAAGCTCTATATTCTTCTGCGGCAACGTCTCCGGAGCATACATAAGCGGCAAGACAGCTAGGAAAAGAAAGAAGCTTGCAAGAGAGAAAGCCGCGCTCGCTGGAAGAATATTGGAAATAGGGATTAATGACAACGAGATCAAAGCATTAGCGAAGAAGGGCAAGCTACCAATCACGTAGTATTTCTCAGCGCTGCCTTTCGGAGAAAGGTCCCCCCAGAGTATCATGAGAAAGGTTATCCACAGAATTCCTGTTGCAACAGCGTCGATGGCTAAGTAGAAGTACCATGCAAGCGTGAGCATAGGAGCCATTCCAATTATGGCGTAAGCAACGCCTAAGGAGACGAAGCCGTAGATTACCACGCGTTTTCGTCCGATTCTGTCAGACAACAAGCCTGCTAAGAGAATGGAAAAACTAGCGATGACTGGGCTAGCCATCAACGATAGCAGACGGAAGTCTGGACCCACAAAATCTTTCAGCAGGGCGGTTTCCAACGCGTCTATGATGCAAAACATAGCCCAAGGCAGAAGGTAAAGACTGAAGGATTTGTTGTGAAACACCGTTGAGAACGACACGTGCTTGCGTGCTTCTGAGAAGTTCTCTTCTTTTGGCTTCAAAAACACCAGTACGACGAATCCGACTCCTTTCCAAGCAGCCAGAATCAGGGAGTTGACGTTCAAGTCAAAAGCAGTGAAGAGAATCATCAAAAGAGGAGCACTGAGGTTGATGAGCAGAAACGCTAGAGCACTGACTCTGCCGCGATTCTCAACAGAGGTGTTATTCGCTAAATAAGCCAAACATGACGGCATGCCCATACCGAATGAAACACCTAAAAGAATTAAAATGATAGAAACCCACGCAACTGTAACACTATAAGCTAAAGCAAGCATCAACGAAGCGACTGCCCCAAAACCCATCCAGAAATAAATGAGACGCAACCTTCCAACCACATTGGACAACACGGCGCCTGCAAGACTGGATCCAACGGTTGCCAAATGGAAGACTACTAAAAAAGCAGAAAGCAGGCTAGAACTAGCATGCATGCTCTCCATCATCTTGATCGTCACGTAGTACCAAGTAAACGCATTGAAAAGCAGAAAAAACACTGTGAACAGCTCTTTCCGAGGGATGCCAAGACCAGCTAACAAACGGCTATTCTGCATTCTATGCACTCGCAGTCCCTTATGCAAAGGATGAGCTATTCAAAATTATGTAGTGGAAATCAAGATTCACTATCATGAATTCCCCAACAGTCAAACGATGATGCTCCTCACAATTGTAGACGTGTACAACAAACATTATATGCAGATATATGTTCAACAAATATACAGGAATGGCGTGTGAAGAAGAAAATTAAATTACCAGTTAGGTTCTGGTGGAGCCACCCGTTATAGACTAATTTCCGTTCGCAAAACTCTTCAAGGCTCTATTGAAGGCGGAAGCGTAGCTTTTATCAA
>Ga0315309_1001449_pt1 | contig 14150 bp, 15 predicted proteins | sample TDP4_MG_FD_203080 | JGI IMG/M metagenome (GOLD analysis project Ga0315309, IMG submission 203080) | Freshwater sediment microbial communities from Lake Towuti, South Sulawesi, Indonesia - TDP4 | ecosystem: Environmental > Aquatic > Freshwater > Lake > Sediment | place: Indonesia: South Sulawesi... | reverse complement strand
TCCGATGTTGAACACTTTTGTGACGGCGCCCCCATTCTTTGTTACTACTTCAGGCTGCCTCCCCCAAAAAACAAGTAGAATACTTCTCTAGAATCCAGAGCATTGGTAAGGAAAACTTTAATGTTAGCCCAAGAAAGGGTGAGGAGACAAGCGCTGAAGCTTAATGCGCTTAAATGATGGCTACAACGAGGTTCTTGATCGATGGAAGCGTGTGGTCGGTTGGTCACCAGAAAAACCGTTTTGTTGGTCATTCTGGTTTTTGGCACGGTGTGGCTCTTTGAACCTGCCCCATCCAAGTCTATCGGGCTCAACGATGAGTTTCTGAAATACAAGCTCAGAGCACCATGCGTGAGTAACCTAACACACGCAATTCAGATTCACAACTTTGGGCCTTCAGAAACGACGGATGTACAGCTCTATGTTCCGATTTTTCAGAACGAAACTGCTCGACACTTCACGGTGATCAACAGTGTTTCGCCAACGCCTCAACAGTTTTTAGAAGACAACGGAAACGTTTATGCTCGCTGGAACGTTGAAGCCATTCCGGCAGAAGACACCCTCACCGTTAGTATAAACTATACTGCGTTAGCTTTCAACATTGACTTTCTGGTGGATACCACTCTCGTTGGCACGTATGACCAAAATTCGGCGATCTATTTGGAGCACACGGCACCTGGGGAGCTAATAGAGTCGGATCATCCCCTCATAGTCTCAACTGCCGAGAATGTGGTTGGGGAAGAGGAAAATCCCCACGAGATGGCTTTAAGAATCTACAGGTTTGTGGTTGACACCTTAACGTATGAGATTCAACTGGAGGAGAGAGGAGCTCTCTGGGCGTTGCAGAACAGAAGGGGAGACTGCTCCGAATATTCTTACCTTTTTGTGGCTCTCTGCAGAGCTGTAGGGATTCCCTCCAGGGTTGTCACAGGCTTCGCCTTCAACACTTACACCGAAACATTGTCAGATGGTCACATGTGGGCTGAGTATTACTTGGAAAACTATGGGTGGGTGCCCACTGACCTGAGTTGGAACCTTTTTGACGAGATGGACAGTCGCCACTTTGCCTCCCTCTGGGGAGAGTGTAAAATAGATGAGGAGGTCACTTACGCCAATTACTACTTCACCTACAATGGCAGCGCTCAGTTGGAATCTCAACAAACCCTACAAGCACACAGAATCTCAATCAATGTCTTAAACGAATTTCCCTTTGCTCAAACGGTTTATGATGCGATCTCAAAAATTCAGGAGGCAGAGTTAATGGTTAGAGTGGCGGAAGTCACGGGAACATCGTTCCTTTTCCCTTCAGACTTTTACAAAGCAAAAGCAGCCCTTTCCGAAGCAGATCTTTACCTTCAAAAGGCGGTGGACGCTTGGACCAGCCAACCGAATTCTGCTCAGGTGTATGCGCAAACCGCGCTTGAAAAGGCTGAGGAGGTGCCAAGACTAATGAGAGACGCCACTTTGAAAACCGTAGGCATCGTCATTGTTGTTCCCGTGATCATTGCGACAGCTTTTGTGGTTCTGGTTGTGAGACGCAGAGGAAGAGAGCCAGCATGTTATGTTGAGGAAGAAACTGAAAAGGAATGGATCACTTGAAAGAGTTGATGATTTTCTCAGCAATCAGAGTGCATGCGGTTCTCTGGGCCTCTTCTGTCTCAGCTCCTATGTGACACGTGCAGACAACGTTCGGCAACCCCATCAACGTCAAGTCTGTGGGTGGTTCTGTTTCGTAAACATCCAGTGCAGCTCCCCCCAACTTTCCAGACTGCAACGCTTCAAAAAGGGCCTTCTCATCAATAATAGCGCCCCTTGAGGTGTTGATGAGGAAAGCTCCGTCTTTCATGAGTTGAAGCTCCTTCGCACCAATCATGTGGTGGGTTTGGGGGGTTAAAGGAACGTGAATGGTGACAACGTCGCTCCGTTGAAGCAACTCCGGGAGTGGAACGAATTCTCCTGCGAGTTCCTTCAGCAACTCGGGCTTCGGAGGGGTTCGTTTCGTGATCAGTATCTTCATTCCCATAGCCTTGGCGATTTTCGCCACCCTCTCACCGACGTTTCCGAGTCCCACAACGCCCAGAGTCTTACCCCTCAACTCCCAACCCGTCAACTTTTTCTTGATCCATTCTCCTTTCTTCATTGCCTGATCTGCCAAGGGGATGTTGCGTGCCAGCGAAATCATCAAACCTATCGTTAATTCAGCCACGGCCTCTGCGGGGGCTTCGGGCGTGTTTAGAACGGCGACGCCTCGTTTTTCCGCAGTCTCTACGTCGATGTTGTCTAAGCCCACGCCGGCACGTCCTATAGCCTTCAGTCGCTTTCCAGCTTCAATGATCTCCCGCGTAACTTTGGTTCGGCTTCGCACAACCAATACATCGTAATCTGAAACCGCGTTTCTGAGTTCTTCGTGGGAGATGGTGGATTCCACGTTAACGTCGAATCCAGCTTGCCTCAGTTTTTCTATTCCTTCTTCATGGATTGGGTCGCAGACAAGAACTCTAGCCTTTGGCTTCATGTACGTTATCCTCTTTTTGACTTCTGAGCAATTACGTTGGCTCGAATTTATTTCTTTTCCAAAGGAAGCCCCTTTACGCAGTGGGCAGGTAAAGGTTTCCTCTGCCATTATGAAATGTTTTTTCCCATGTTAACCTTTTGCTTCTCACAACTTTAGACACGCATAAGTCAAGCAGTGCCTTAGAACAAATCAACATGTTGTAGAGGAAGAACAGAAGCAGCAAGGGCATTAGCCAATACACTCGCACTCGACGATCTAGGTAAGCGCCTATTGCCACCTCAAAGAACGGCGCGAAATTTCCCGCAGCGCTGTAAACAGAGATTGCGAGAGAAGCCCAGAAAAACGTGGTCCATTGGGGAGGCTGAACAAAATAGAGGGCTGCCCCGAGAATCCAAGCTAGCCCAACAAGAATCGGAACAAAGTAAATGTTGAGCAGTAGGAGACCGTCGATTTTCTCTCTCAACCGCAAATTTCTGCTCTTAATTAAGGGCCACAGATGTTTAAAGGCGCATTGCATATGTCCCTTGGCCCAGCGGGACCTCTGTCGCCAATAGGACCGCAAATCCTCCACTGCTTCCTCGTAGCACTCAGCCTCGTTGACGTATCGAACTTTGTACCCGGCGAGGTAGATCCTGAAGGTTATGTCGGTGTCTTCAGCCAGCACATTGGGGTCCCAGCCTCCAAGAAACTCGATTAAACTGCGTCTGACAGCCACTGCTGTTCCGCCGAGTTGAGGAACGAGCTGAAGGTCGTCTCGCGCCAACTGATCTACTCTATAACCACCGATTCGCTCCAGCGCAACGAGCCTCGTCATCAAGGTTTCGGGCTCGTTTAGAACGGTGACCCTTCCTTGTACCCCTCCAACCTCAGGGTCGATGAAAAAGGCTACCATCTTCTCAAGAATGTCTCGTTGTGGGTAGTAGTCTGCGTCAAAAAGGAAAATGATCTCGCCTGTTGCGTGTTTTAACCCATAGTTCAGTGCTGCGGGCTTTCCCTTTCCACCGGTCTCCACGTCGCGGTGGAACACTTTTATGTGCGCGTGTTGTCTTGCGATTTCCTCTGCGATTTCGCTGGTTCGATCCGTAGATCCGTCGTCTATGACAATGATCTCAAGCTTTTCTTTGGGATAGGTCAATTCAGTTGTTCGTTGAAGAATCCGTCCGATTACTTTCTCCTCGTTGTGTGCAGGGATTAGAACTGATACTGTTGGGCGATAAACCAGTCCGTGGGGCGTGTAGTAGGGTTGTCCACGTCTGTAGTAGAGAGCAATGAGCGTGAAGATGTAGTGGCGAACGAGGTAGGCTAGTATAACCAAGACCAGAAGTGTGAAAATGAAAGTCAAGACGAAACTCAGTATCATCTTGCCTCCCTTCTCTCTCCTCTTCTCTTTCGGCGCTCAACGTAGGATAAGACCGAGAATCCAAGCGACCAGACAGGAACGATCCACATGAAATCAACAGCGGGTCCAATGACAGCATACACTATCCGAAAGATACCTCCTACCGTGAAAGACAGCAGAGATAACCAGACAAGATTCCAAGCTAAACCCACGAGGTTGCCAAGCCCTAGCCAAAGCATTTTACACCAGAGCCGTCCACGAAGTGGAAACGCCAGAAGAACAGCCAGCAGGTTGAAGATCATGATGGAAACGAGCGTAGAAACCTCAAGAGCACCTTGTAGCAAGATACACACAGAAAACGCCACCACCGCACCAGCCGCCACATGTAGGTATTGTGGTCTCTCTCTGCGAGGACCAAAGTTTTGTCGATACCGTGCGGAAGACGACGCCAATAGGTAACACCCAAAATACACCAGCTTTTTGGCTTGCTGAGGTGAAAAATTTTGTTGTATACACTGTGTCCATTTTGTTGTACACGTGTCTAAAGTCGGTTGACTCCCATACCCAGAAGAACGGCGACGTTCATCAACTATGGGTTACGCAGAGAATCTCTCATAGTTTGTAACCGATTTTCCTCAGGAACTCCTTCCTTGCCTTAACGTCCTCTTCTCTTTCGGTTCCCTTGCTCTTCATGCCGTCTATAACGCCGAGAATCCCTCTGCCTTGATCTGTTTCTGTCACAATGACCTCTAAGGGGTTTGCTGTTGCGGCGTATATGCTGCAGACTTCTGGAACCTGTTTGATTCTTTGCAAGACGTTAATGGGATAGGCGTTCTTCATGAAGATGATGAAGGAGTGTCCACATCCTAGTTCAAGGGCTTTTTTTGACGCCAACTTCTTCAGCTCTTCGTCGTTGCCCTCGCATCTTACAAGACATGGTCCTGAGCTCTCGCAGAAGCCTATGCCAAACCTGATGTTCGGAACAGAGTTCACCAGCGCTTCATACAGATCTTCAACAGTTTTGATGAAGTGTGCCATCCCCAACACCACGTTACAATCCTTGGGTAAGTCTATCGTCACAACTTGAAGCTCCATTCTTTTTCCCTCGCTCAAATCTGCCAACTCTTATTAAATGAAGCCCCATTCAATTTAAATCCGTTGAGGAAAGTGATGACAGATGGGTTGGGAAGAGACGCTGGATCGCTACGGCTTGCTCATTGAGGAAAAATTGAGGAACTTTTTCATCGAAGCCAAAAGAGCGGCGAAGACTTACCATCCTTTTTTAGGGAAAGTTTACTCCAACATGGAAGAGTTTGTGCTTAGAAAAGGGAAGAGGCTAGCGTCATGTAGCACCCTCCTAACGTACAAGGGCTACACCGGCGACATCAACAACCAAATCTTAAAGGTCTGCGTTGGCATCGAGTTGTACCGACACTCCATCCTAGTCCACGACGATCTCATTGACAAGGATGAGTTGAGAAGAGGAGGAAAAACATTTCACCGAATGTTTAGCGAAAAAGATGATGCAAGGTTGGGATGCGGAACAGCGGCTTTCACCGGCGACATGATGTATTCCTTGGCGTTGCTGTCCATAGTGAACTCAGGCTTCGCCCAAGAAAAGTTAGGTGAGGTCTTGTCAATGCTTTTGAAAGGCTACCGCAACGTGAATGAGAGCCAAATACTAGACTTGCTGTTCGAGTATAAAGAGCCAGACATTGAGGAGTGGTACGTCATGGCGTCCAAAAGGGCTGCATGTTTATTTGAGACAACGATTCTCGTGGGAGCGATTCTGGGCGAAGCCCCTGAAACTGATCTACAGCTCCTAAGGGAGGCTGCAAGAAATATGGGCTATTCCTTTGACATCCAAGATGACATCATAGACACGTTCGCCTCTTTGGAGCAGTACGGCAGACCGCCAGGCGGAGACTTAGCTCTTGGGAAAAAGCCGCTACATGTAATCTACACTTTGAAGCTTGCGGGCCATGGTGGATTAGATATTCTGAAGAGTCTAAAACGCGGAGAACAAATTAGTTCGGAAAGTCTGGAAATGGTGAAAGGGGTTGTTAGAGAGAGCGGTGGTCTGAAGGCTGCGAAGGAAAAGTCTAGAAGTCACGCCGAGAGGGCGAAGGCGTTGATTGCTCAGACGGGCTTAGGCGATGAGACGAAGGAGTTCTTTGCCTCTCTCATCACCTATATAGATAAGAGTTTGGACTGGTACCGGTGAAATCTTGTTACGTTGTTTGCGCTGCTCAATCACTTTCCTTTATCCCTTAGAAATGCTTCGATATCGTCGACAAGAAGTTTCAGGTATTCCTGTGCCTCTTCTCTCGAATTTAATCCACCGGCAGCGATTTTCGTTTTTCCGTTCTTGAACTTTGCGATAACAGTCCATTTTTTGGTTCTTTTGTTTGGCACTGCTTTGAAGGACTGAACTTCACGAAGTTCCTCGTTTTTCAAATAATCAACACTCTCCTCCCTAACCATATTGACTTTCTTTCAGATAAGATTTCTTGATAAAGCAAAGCTAAAGAAGATTGTGGCGGGCCCGGATAGGTTTAAATCCTCGTTTAAATTCCCCGTATTGAGATGTCGGTTTAACACAGTGAAAAAATGGAAGTTCAAATCTCCCCGGGCTACCATAAGATTTTCTTGATTTTCTGTTGAGAAATTGGAAAAATTAGAAAATTCAGTGGATAGCAACTTGTTTTCATAGAGTATTGTCTGACATGTTTGTTCAATTATTATTTTGTTTGCCATGAAAAGTGTAAAAAGGATGTAAGTAATAAGATTTTAGCGAGTGGCAAACTGGAATCAAACTCATAAAAGCCTTGATGATGTGAAAGTTGAATATACACAGAGGAATGTTGCGAAGTGAGAGATAAGCTGAAAGATAAAGAATTAGAGGATTTTGTAGAAAAACATGATGTCATTTACATAAGGCATTCTCTATCTTCAACACCTCAAGTTTACCGAAAATTGATTTTCGACGGAATAGCGGCAGTTCATTATACGGATGTGTTGAAGAAAGGAGTAGATTCAGAAAATCTTGAAAATCATAAAAATCCGGAGAATTTTGAGGGCAAAGCGAAGGGAGTTTTGAAACGGTTGGAGTATTTCTGCAACAAAGGTGTAATCGTATTTGCAGATTATAGTGACCCTCCAGCAGGGCTGGAAGAAAAAGCGGTAAACATAGGGATAATACCGGAAAACGAATGCTATGAGCCAGTGCGCCATATGCCAGGAAACAATGACTATCCAAAAGGCTTCATCTATAAACAAGTAGAATTATGCAATTATGTAACTCTCGCTTACGCAGAAGCTATTCCATTTTTGGCAGTACAACCAAGAGGGGGCACGGTAGTAAAATGGAGGTCGGCAGAAAAACTCATCAAATTCTTTTACAGAAAAAAATTAGGGTTAAAAGTCGACTATGAATCCATAAACCTTGAGCTTCTTCTTCCATTCCAACAAGAGGTCTTATGCTCCGAATACCTCCGCACAAAAGCATCCGACGAGATTAAAATAGAATACCTACTAAGTCCAGTGGGACGAGGATTAAAAACGATCGACATAGACGGTGCAAATGATACCAACCGCGTTTCTGCCCAAGTTTCCTTTAGCAAAAACGAGAATGAAATTAAAAATAAGATCAATAAACTAAAGCATTTGGCCAAAGGGTACCAAGGTTCCAAAAAACTTATGCAGGTATATTTCGGTCCATATGAAAAAAGAGAATTCGTACATCAAACAGCTCCAGAGATAAAGTTCGTATCATTGGAAGAAGTATTTGATGCGCTGAAAGATACTCGAATATTGAATGACATGCTTTTCCTTTAAAAACGAAACTACAGGCGGAGCGCCATAACTTACCGATATTTCACTAAAAAAGAAAGTAGAATTCATATAGAAATATAGAATTTTTAATAATCATTTTTATAAACCGCTATTTGAACTCGTTTAATTTTGGCGGGCCCGGTGGGATTTGAACCCACGACTTCCGGCTCCGCAGGCCAGCGTCTTAATCCTGACTAGACCACGGGCCCAACCAACAAAATTACGGGTGTGGGAACAATACGGGAAATCATTTCTGCCCTAATAAACCTTCAGAAAATCCGTGGCTGTTCCACAAAAATCATATCGGAGCTAGTACAAACAGATAACTTCATTTGGAGTTTGAGAACCATGACGAAGCCATTGATTTCGAGCTATAGAAAACTACTGGAAAGAGTGAAAGAAATTTTTGTGCTCGAATCGGCAACCTCTATTGTTCATTGGGACATGGAAACAATGATGCCGCCTAGGGCGATTAAACTTCGAAGCGAACAGCTCAGCCTCCTAAGCCGAATCGGACACAAAATGATCACAAACCCAGAAATTGGAAAACTACTGGAAGAAATCATGAAACACCCGAAATATGATGGGCTGAATGCTGTTCAAAAAAGAAACGTGCATCTAATAAAGAAAGGCTACGATGAGCAAACCAAGCTGCCTGAAGACCTTGTTGCAGAAATAGCAAAGCAGGAAGCCATCGCCACCGACGCATGGAAGAAAGCTAAGGCTTCCAAGGATTTCTCTATGTTCAAGCCTGAACTTGAAAAACTTGTTGATCTAAGAAAGAGGGCTGCGGAGATTTTAATGGAAGTGAAGGAGACCGCAACACCTTATGATGCATTAATCGACATTTTTGAGCCGAAAATGTCTTCAGAAACCATCAACAGAATCTTCGGAGAATTGAGGAAAGGCTTGATTTCTCTGATAAGTAGATGCGAAGCGTCTCCAAAACAGCCAGACGTTTCCATACTCAAACGCAGGGTACCCATCGATACCCAACGCAAAATTTCCAAGAAAATCGCTGAATTCGTTGGATATGATATAGAGTCAAGGAAAGCAGGAGGCAGAATCGACGAAACCGAACATCCATTCTCAACAGGCTACTACGACGACGTACGGGTGACAACCCATTATCATGAGGACAACTTTGCGTCTGCCATGTTCTCTACACTGCATGAATGTGGTCACGCCCTCTACGAGCAGAACCTAAAATCAGAGTGGATGTTCCAACCGGTTGGAACCTCATGCTCCATGGGTTTCCACGAGTCTCAGTCACGTTTTGTGGAAAACATAGTTGGACGGTCTCGTGAATTCTGGGTCTACTTCTTGCCGAAACTGAAAGAATTCACAGGAAACATTCTTTCAGACGTTGATCTGGATACATTTGTCCGTGCCATCAACGAAGTTAAGCCCTCCAAGATTCGCATTGAAGCAGATGAAGTTACCTATGGCCTCCACATCATCATAAGGTTCAATCTTGAACGCGAACTTTTTGCTGACAAGATCAAGGTGGCGGAGCTTCCAGAAATATGGAATCAAAGCTACAGGGATTATCTTGGCTTGAAAATTGAAAACGACTCTGAAGGTGTGATGCAAGACACCCACTGGGCCAGCGGCTTATATGGCTATTTCCCAAGCTACACTCTAGGCAACATTTACAGCGGACAGATTCTCGCCACAATGGAAAAAGACCTGCCAGAATGGAAAGACCAAATCGCACGAGGTAATTTCCGTGACATAAAAAGGTGGGTAATCAAGAACGTCTACAGCCACGGAAACCTCTACTACCCGCCAGACCTCATCAAAAAGATCACTGGAGAAGAACTCAGCGTCAAGCCATACCTTAGTTACCTAAACCAGAAGTATTCAAAACTCTATGGCTTCTAATCAATGATTCTCTTCTTTTAAGCTTAATTCTTCCCCGTGCATTAAGTTTGGGTATGGTGGATTTGCAAAATATGGGTGCTGGTGAAGGCGAGCTAAGGTATAAGATTGACACAGAGCTTTCTTCGGGAAACTTAAAGTTTCTCCCAGAGTACCTTAGACGCCACTACTTGCTCAGACAGGAAAAATACAGAACCTTCAGAGACATAAGTGTCATTACTGAGAATGGGAGAAACTATCTTTCCTACAGAGTTTTGGTTCCTAAGACAAGCCAGTACGTAGATGTCACAGTTGAAGACAGTGCTCCGATAAGGGTAACAATGAAACTCAGCGATCACACTATCTCAAAATCTTTTCTGGACCAACTCTACGAGGATCTGTTTCTCACAGTTCAATTGTTTGAGGAGGAAATCCGCAAAACCACCTTGTATCTTGCTTTCATGCCAAGGGAAAAAGTGGTTCCTGAAAGTGAAAGAAGCGGGATGCTTGGAAGAATCTTCACTGAATCCATGCTACCCCTTTACGTCGCCCTGATGGCTCTCACCTTCCTGTTTTTCTGGATGTTTGGCAAATACGCACCCATATTTTTTGTCGGTCTCTCTTTTGTGCTGGCACTCTTTTCTGGGAAGTTAATAGCCAGAATTGGCGACTGGAAAATCACCAAAGACCAACCAGAAATACACCTCCTACAATACCATTTCTCACCCGAAGAATTCGAAGAGTTCCGTAAAAAACATGCCAAAAAAATCCATGAAATCAGAAAAGAAATCTATGAGGCCACAATCGCTGTTGACAAGCCTATCAACTGCGAAACGGCTAGTAAGGTTTTCGCAAACTATGGCGTAGACTGTGAACCGAAGGATTTCTCCGTCAAGAAAGTGAACCTCTTCCAGATTGTAGAGAAGGCATCAAATAGTTTTGGTCTCCCTATGCCAAAAATCGTGGTGTCCAACGCGATCATTCCAAACGCTGGGGCTGCAGGCCCAAGTCCTGGACTAGGAACTATAATGGTTACAACGGGGATCATGACGCAACTTGAGAAAGATGAGTTGTTAAGCGTGGTTGGTCACGAGTTAAGTCATCTGAAGGCCCACGACCCTTTAGTGATGTTCTCCCTATCTAGCGCGGAGTATCTGCTTCGGTTCTACGTGTTCTGGCCCTACCTATTCTACTTCGGCTTTCTGTCCTTCTGGACCTATTTCTTGGTGTCAATTGGACTTATCTACTTCTTCGGAAAGTTCTTGGAGAGCAGAGCTGACTTAGACTCCGCCAAAATGATTGGTCAACCAAGGGTATTGGCAGAAGCCTTGAGGAAAATCGCCTTCAAAAGACTTTTTCCTCTGTATAAGAGGGAGCCCGCTTTTCGAGGTTACCGCAGGTCTGAGTGGCTCAGGTTTGACCCTCACCCCCCTGCGTACTTCAGAATTGCTCAGCTTGAAGGCCTCGAGGAACCTGAGAAAATCAAGCATACGTTCCTCAAGTCTGTCAAGGACTCCCTCAGAGGTTTTCTTCGAGCATAATCCCGCCTAGAACAAGTAGGTTGCGGGTTTTGTGTGATTTGTGACACAAAGAATGTTGAGGTATATATAGCCCCCCTCCCCCTATCTCAGAGGACTAGAGAATCCCATCTGTTCCAAAGTAAGAAGCGTCATCCCAGCCGTCACAAAAAGAGTAAAGGCTGAAAAGGTAAATCTTGAAACTTTATTTTTTCTTCAAGCTTTCAATGAATTCATCTACTGGAATTGCCGCTAAACTCATGATCTGAACAGTTCCTCTGGAACCAAGTTCCAACGACATTTTGGCGATGGTTTTGTTGTCAGGCGCCTCCACAATGCTAACGAAATCGTAGGGTCCAAGCACTGCATATTGCGAGAGAACTTTCACTCCCAAAGCTTCAATTTCTCTGTTCACTTCCCTAATTCTCTCCGGCCTTCCCTTAACGGTTTTTCTTCCCTCATCAGTGAGGGACGAAAGAAGAACGTATATGGGCATGTATCAACCTCCGCGTAATATTTACCCCGCCTAGAGCATTTCTGTTTTTCGCAAAACCTAATTCGCTTCGAAAACTTAACCAATCCGAAGAGCATTCTATAATAGGACGGTTGCCATGAACCAGGACGTTAAGATGCAGGTAAGCAGGTATATGAGCTATCTTCTAAGGCATAACCCCGAAGACCTGGAAATGGACAAGGGAGGATTCGTCCAGATAGACAAGCTTCTTTCTAAAGTTAAGACGCGATATCCCATGGTTGACAGAGAACTTCTAATGAGTATGGTTCATGGGGGCGACAAGAAGAGATTTGAAATAATAGGCGACAGGATACGCGCTTTGTATGGTCACACAATTGAAGTGAAGATGGAGCTCAGAGAAGACAGAGAAGTGATGATTCTTTACCATGGGACAACGCCTCACGCCCTCAACCGGATCATGGAAACGGGACTGAAACCGATGAGACGTAAGTTGGTTCATTTGTCGCCCACCAAGGAAATCGCCCTTGAAGTTGGGAAACGAAGAACAAGAACCCCAGTAGTTCTTGCGGTGGACGCGTCCAGAGCGAGGAGCAACGGGGTAAAATTCTACAAGACCACAGACCAAGTGTATCTGTGCCGGTATGTCTCAGCCAAGTACATCAGAATCTGCACCTAATAGTTTGATTAAGAATAAAGATACAGAAATCTTAGAGAGAATTCATAAATGGTTTATACAGATAGGCTCCAGAGTCGCTGTGAGAGGAGGCTTTGACATTGCGAAAGTCAAAACTGGAAAGGTATGTTGACATTCTCGAGATTCTGGCAAGTGCACACAATTTTGAGCCTGAGGGACAGATGGAGCTAACTCAACTTGTGCATAAAACTGGTCTAAGCCAAAGCGTTCTGAAACAACACTTAACCTTTCTAATACAGCAAAACCTCGTTAAAGAACAAAACTTGGGCGAAGACAAAATCTTCTACGTTATTACGGAAAGGGGTCTAAAGGTGCTGTATGTTGTTGTGCCAATAATGGAAGAGGCGCGGAAAATTCCAGCATCGCCACCTGAACATGCACGTGTGGAGTAGCCTACCTGCACGCATTATCTATTCTTCTTTGTGGGTGCACATGTAGTCTCTGATCATCTTCGAGTGTTTGAACGCGAGTTTTTCCGGGATGTCCTTTGGGTCAACCAACATGATTTCTTTTATCTCAGCTTCCTGTCTCTTGATGTTTCCTTTGATAGGTTTTACGAGAAAACAGGCGGGGTAGTAGTCGTATTCTATTCCATCTTGAACCCCACTCTCATGGTATTCACCTATCTTTCTCTCTATCTTTACATCTAGTCCTGTCTCTTCTTTTACTTCCCGTACGACAGCCTGTTCGACGGTCTCTCCAGCATCAACTCTTCCACCTGGCAAAGCCCAGTAGTCTTTAAAAACGACGGTTTTCCTCTTGACTAATAAGATCTTGTTGTTTGGAAACTCCATTATGGCTGCAACTGTTCTACCCCTAAGCTTCATGCACATGCTTCCCGCATTGTCCTTCTGCCAAGATTATCTGAAGTAAACAATTAATAGTGTTTCGAAAATCATTGAAAGCAATATCCACATCCAGTTCTTTGAGCCCGTCCCTCTCAGCTAATGTCCTTTTTGTTAAATATTGCGGTTCAATACTAATTTCAAATTCATAATACATTTATTCTCAGCTCTCTCAATCGAAAAACGAAGGGTGAAAAATGTCTATTGAAGAAATTCGCGTCAAGAATGAACTAGAACTAGGAGAGATGATTGCTAAGGATATGGAAAGCATTGAGGAGGGACTGACCACCATAGCGAGTCAGATCCCATTAAATGCAGAGACAAAACTTGATGTTCTTTGCCACGACGAAAATGGACAGTTGGTTGTTTTCAAGCTAAGCACAAGCGAAAATGATACTATGCTCTTCGAGGGACTAAAAGATCTAAATCAACTTGACGCAGTTAAGCATATGCTAAAGTTTCACTACAAAGACTTCAAAATAAGCGGTACTGAACCCCCACGACTTATTCTTCTCGCACCGAGCTTCTCAAAAAATCTGCTGACAATAGTGAATCACATAGCCGGAATCAGAATTGACCTCTACGAATGGGAATACCTAAAATTCGGCGACAACAAGGGACTACGAATCAAACCAATTTCCCTCTCCAAGGAGACTGAAGGAAAAAGAAAACATGTGCGCGAGCGGAGACCAAAGGAGCAAAGAGCGGAGGAGCAACAACTTCCTCAAGAAGCAATATCAGAGCCGCTAGAGGCTGATACAGGCGTGAGCGCAAAACCAGAGGAGCCTTTATTCACGGAAAAACTAGAAACTGAAAAGAAAAAAGAAAAACCCAAGAAAAAGTATCTATTCTGAGCTTCTAAACTTCACACGCCCCAAATAAATGCGCGCGTTAAGCTATGTAGCGATTTTGCTCCGCTTTTCAGAGTTAACTGGTTTAAGATTAAACGCTTGCAGGAGCAGAGAGGAATCAAGCCATAGCTCTATCTGAAGCTGTTTCGCAACCCTCACAGTTTCATAAAGCAATGGAGTATTTTCAATGAACACCCATTTATAAGTCTTAGACAAAGCCTTA
>Ga0315309_1001448_pt1 | contig 14153 bp, 21 predicted proteins | sample TDP4_MG_FD_203080 | JGI IMG/M metagenome (GOLD analysis project Ga0315309, IMG submission 203080) | Freshwater sediment microbial communities from Lake Towuti, South Sulawesi, Indonesia - TDP4 | ecosystem: Environmental > Aquatic > Freshwater > Lake > Sediment | place: Indonesia: South Sulawesi... | reverse complement strand
GCAAGAGTATTAGAAAACTATGTTTAAAAAGTTTTAAAAAATAGAAAGGGGGGAGAAGGGAGTAAGATGGATTTATGCAGCTGCTGTGCGTAAGGCTTCGATTCTTGCTTCGCTGACACGTCTCTTGATGGCGTATTCGCGCAATGTTTTCAGTCCGCCGTGAGTACCTTTACCTGGCGCCTTGTCTTTGATTGCGGTGGCGATCTTAGGCATCTTCGGGTCGCGGCCGAAAGTGCCTTGTAAGCCGTGTGCGGCGCTTGCTAGCCAGTATCGGGCTTTGCGTTGTGGTCCGGTTGGGTTGTCAGCGGTGTATGGAACTTTGCAGAGGACAGGAGCCTTTGCCCCTGTGAATGTTGGCTTCATTCTTATGTAAAGCTTTGTTCCCATAAAGTTGATTACGGGCATTCGTTTTCACCTTTAGAGTTACATTTGCATAAGTTTAATATAAAACCATTAGCCACCTATTAGGTGTCTGGGTGTTTTAATGAGTGAGATTAAGTTGTATGCGCCTAAGCGGAAGACGAAGAAAGTTAACATGACTTTGACTGAGGATACTATTAAGTTTCTTGATGACTTGTCTGGGGCTATGGGAATGAGTCGAAGTAGTTTTTTACAGATTTTTATTGACACGCATAATGAGTACATGACTGAGTTTGTCCGAGGTTGGTTAGCTAGTCTACAGATCCACCAAGAGCGTTTAGAGGAGGAGAAGCGGGTGAAAGAGGCTAAGAAAATGAGTGAGAGTCTAGGTCAGAAGACTTCTCTTCGGCATTCGCATTGAAAGTTTTAAATATTTGATGCTTCTATTCTATTTTGGTGACTGATGTGGCAACCTTAGTTACGCCCGTAAAGTTGGGTTTTAGAGCTCTACCTGAAGTTTGGGACGAAGCACTCGCTATTGGAGTGGGTATCATCGGCGTAGATTTCATTGGAAACCTTTTGAGGGCGACTGTTGAAAGGTTTGTTCCTGCTGCTTGGGTTGACCCGGCTACAGAAGGAATTGTTGGCTCGCTCATCCTTATAGCTGGCGAGTATCTTGCGCCTGCTGGATGGCGGGTTTACACGCGATTGGCAGGCGTTGCAGCTTTGGGCTTAGCTATTGCAGACGGTGTAAGCATCTTGCTTGGTATTGGTCGCTCTCCGATACGAGGAATCAAAGAATCTCCACTTGGCAAAGTGATGAGCGAAACTGAAGTAAGCTTTGCTTAAGCCCAAGTTTCGGCGCTAAACCTTCTTTTTTAGGTTTTGTTTGGGTTAAGTAGATGTTGGAAGAGCTCTTCAAAGCTCTCGACTTTTAGGTTCTCGGCTAGTTTGTTGACTTCAAAGTAGGTTTCAGGAAGCAGTCCTGCGTGGATGTATTTGAAGCCGCGGACGGCTTCGATTTTTTGCGGTAGGTCGGGGGGGACTGGTTGATTTAAGATTGTGTAGATTAGGTGTGCCCATTGATAGCGAAATTCTTCTTTCATGCTGTATAAGAGAGCAACTACGACTTGGTTGATGAAAGCTTTACCTTTTTCTGTCAGTTCAGCTTTTGCTTTACCTTTTTCTTTTCCTTGGTCACGTTTAACATGTTTTGTGAGTGTTTTCCAGATGGTTTTCTGTTTTTTCGGGTTTTTGCTTGCGTCTATGAGGGCGGTTAATGTGTCGTCTACAAACTTGGTTTTTGCTTCGTCGTCCATCTCACCGAATGTTTCAGCTAACGTTTTGGTTTTTAGTTTTGTTTCACTCATTTTAAGACTCTCCTTTTTTTCTTCTTGACGGTTTTTTGGGAGTAGTGGGAGCTAGTGAGGGAACGGTTTCGGGCTCTTCCGGTGTTTCTGTCGTCTCTGTCGTCTCTGTCCTCTCTGTCCTCACATAATCGTCTGGGCTTGGTAACAGGGGCACTTCTTCTTCCTCTTCTCCTTCTTGTACGGTAGATTCGGCTTGAGCCTCCATTTTCTTTGCTGCTTCCACAGGTAAGTTTGAAAGTCTGTCGAAAATATGGTCGCTTACGTCTTTGACTTGGTTTCCAATTTCACGAACAATGTAGGGATGTAAAACCCAAGGGGCTTTCCCTGAAAAATCAAGCGGAGGAAACTGCTGAGGATTTCCTTGACTGCCTCCGCCTCCGCCACCACTGAAAAGGTCTATTCCCTTAACCGCTTCAATCAATGTGGCAAGAGGCTCAAGTGTGTCGGCTATTTCTTGGGCATATTCGGCCATCCATTCCTTGGGACTGCGGGGACCTCGTGGTTCTCGGGATTGCTGAGGGCGTTCTTCTTTTTCTGGTTTGGCTTGTAGTCCGCCAGGTAAGGGTTCGTAGTGTTTCCAGACTTGACCTACGATTTTGCCTGTTTCAACGCTTTTTGCTATGACGCGGTAGTGGCAGCCTGGCTTGAAAAGTTCGGCGCATTCATCTTTTTTTGGGATTTCGCCTGTGGGATTAGATACAGTTGCCCATCCTGGTTTTCCCGCGCCACCGTATTCTTGCAACTCAAATGTGCACGGTTGTCTTTCCCATTTTTTCTTCCAGAACCTAAAAGCCACAGTGTCACCTAAATCCTTAACATCCTTAACACTAGATAAGCTTTTTCTCATTCCAAAATATTTAATTAGTATTTTCATCATTGTTTTCAAGGTTAACATGTTTAAGAGAGCCATACAAGCGTCTGAGCTATATCAGAAAGGTAAGTCAAAAGAGGAAATAGCCCAAGAGATGGGTGTTACAAAGGACACGGTGACTTGCCACCTTTTAAGAGCTAAGAAACCAGAAGCATACCGTAAGCAACAAAAACGATGGAGAAATAAAAACAAACGCCGTATGACACTTTATATGAGAGAATACATGCGAGAGTATATTCACAGACCATATGCGCAGAAAAGTATACGTGAACGTGACAGAAAGGAGCATGTTGAACAACGGCTGAGAGTTATTATTGCGTTAGGTGGTCGTTGTCAACAATGTGGTTATGACCGAAGTATAGCAGCTTTAGATATTCATCATACTATATCGGGTAAAACTATTCTATTATGCGCTAACTGTCACAGAGAGGCACATCATCCTACGTCTTCCTTAAAAAATCTTCGCTGAAAATTAGAGTTTTCCGAGCAAAAAAGCGGTTATTGCAGAGCTTACTACAGCGACAATTATTGGAAGCACTACTGACTTAAAAATAGATGTGGCAGATTTAATGTCGTGAATGTCTTTGACTACTCCGCCTAACCCGTTTTCTCCCCAAAGCGCCAGTTCTATCTTTCGAGTGCTACGCTCTAGAGAAGCAACCTTCTCCGACAATGCTGATGGATTCTTGTCACTAGTTTTTTTGTGTTTTGACAGCGAAGTTTCACCTTTTCTATGTTTGCTCGGCTAAGTCTTTAATGGCTTTGGTTATAAGATCTGTGACTAGAGATGCGGCGCCTGCAATGTAAATCGCATAGGGTTCCATAGGCGTACCTATTGTAAAGGCTATTATGGCTGCGCTGTAGCCTTTTATTAAAGCTTCATATTTTGCCCAAGTTGCAGCTAGTTTTCCAGCTTCGTATTGTAACTCTTTTCTTTCTCCCGGTTCTGCTTCAAACCAGTTTTCTATGTAGCCATAGATGTTGCGAATAAAGGTGAAAAGCGGTGTTGCCGCTGAGGTGGCGAAGAGATATACGATTCCCCGCCAGAGAGGTTGCCATTCTGGGGATACCGTTTCAGGGTCAATCGACTGCACAGCAAGTTGAATTCCGCTTAAGACGGCGAAAGCGACGAGCAAGACTATGATTGCTTGGTAATACTTCAACTTCACAGTTTTATCGCCCAAAATAGTTAGGTGACTAGAGAAAATAAGAGTTTCGACTAAAATTGCTTTGCTACCTATTCACATCGAAGGTTAACATCGTCAACCCATCCGTTAAGCATAGTACCAGACCCAAAATAAAATCGTATCCTCTTAATGCTTTTATCTTCCATTACACTTAAAAAGTCGAATTGACACCACTGGTCATAGAATTCGGGTATATTGAACTCTGTTGTCGTATCATCATCATACGTTAACGTCCCAATGAAACCTGAACTAAAAGGGAAACTATATTCGCTATAACTCCAACAGATGAAACTGGCTATGTCAGATTTAGGAATGGCGGGGCTGATGGTTTGCGAGATGGCACCGCAAGTTGGATATCCCTCAAAATGGGCGCTATAAGTTCCAGAATGCGGATTTGTATTATCAACTACAGGTTCTCCACCGATATTCTCAACAGTCCAGCCTGTAAAGTCGGCCATTTCGAACCCCTCATTTGTGAGGGGGCGACAAATCTTGACCTTACCGATTCTGGACATGTGTCTTAAGCCGATTCTATGGGAGAGATTTAAGGGTAGCATAGGCAGTTCTTTATTTAGGTTCCTCGGAAAACATTTTGGAATTCTATGAGACAGATGTGGCTACCTCTTCTCCGCACATTTGAGCGTATATTGTGCCTGATGATCCGCCACTTGGGTATTGCGCTTGCATTTTTAGTTGTTTAGTGCCGTCACCGTAGATTCCGCCACTTATTATGCCTTCTGCGAAGCCCATTGGAAACCAGTGGGAGAAAGGAGTTTTTGACGCTATTATTGTGGGGGGAACTATTGTTTGTGTGTCGAATAGGACGCGGACTTGTACGTCTTGATCGCATGAAGCGAATACGCTTGCGGGATGAAATATTTTTCCGCTTGTCACCGTTCTTACTACAGAGCCGATGGTTCCACTTATGTTTTGCCAGCTACTCGAGGTTGCTAGGTCTCCTGTTATAACTATGTCGCCTTTTGGTCGGGGAGTCACTTCGGTGATAATGAAGCTTGGTGTAACAAATATGTCGCCTACGCTCACTACGCTTTTTCTTCGGCTAGCCTCCACAACGGCCATTTTAGACGCGGACTCCTGTTAGTCGGAACAGCGTTGGAAGGTCTTCTTCACGCACGTAGAATCCGTCTATGAGTATTTCGTATTCGTGGTTTTTTGTGTCGTTGTTTTTTACTTCCCAGCGGATTTCTTCTTTTGCTGGCATTACGAACCAAGGTGTTATTTCGAGGGGTGCGTTAACTGTGCCTATGACTCTTTCGATGTGTGGAGATTCTTTTAGTTTTCCATCTATGTACCAGTAGAGGTAGTCGCCATACCAGTATGCGTTTGCGACTCGTTGAATGAAGAGTACATGTCCTTTTGGCACGCTGAAATAGAAGACTTGTTCCTGTTTTCCCGCTGTAACGGTTTTTGTTTGGTGTGGATCGGGCATCTTAAATGTTTCTACAAGTTTTAGAGGAGGCTCACGAGCTCGGCTTATTGCGTCTGCAATTAGTTCAGACTGAACAATAAGGTGTGACCATTTGGACATCTCACCAAGTCACCCTTTCAACAATGGCTACCACGCGCCCTTGTCCGTCTCTCTCTAAATGCACAATGGTAGCTCTTCCACGAATGGCATAGACGATGGCGCCACCTATTATTATGCCTGCGAAAAGCCACAGCCATTTGTCCACACTTTAACCCTCTACGCTTATTGTGCAGTAAATAGATTAAAATTTTTGCTTTTTTAAGATTGCACCCCTAGTTTTAATGTAGCGCTGAACCGTGTTTTTTCTTGTTTTTTACCTCCACGAGTTTTACATTCCCAAACTGGTTTTTTCACAACAACTGCCGCAATTTCATATGAAAGCCACAGTTCTGAGCATCTTCCAAAGTAGTATGCAGCGCCAATTTTGACCGTGTTCATTCTGATGCCGAACTCGTATTTGTTGATGTTTTTGGTTATGGTTAATGTACGCGTGAACTCGTACCATGTGTTAGCTAGGGCGTTATTGAAGACGGCTGAAACAGTTTTAGAAGCGTCATCTTTGTCTTTCACTAGGACGTAGAAGCTGGCGTTTGCTCTGTCATGTTTCACTCTGGCTTTAACGTCAACGGTTGCGGGGCCTGCATCGCCGCTGTGGTTGAAAATGGTGTCTTCTAAGCCGCCAGCATCAGTCGTTATTAAACCTGTGTTATCGTTTGTTGGGTCATCATCTACGAGTTGCCATCTAGATGTGTCGCCGTATGGGTCGCTCATTAATTCTGAGCCATCGCTTGTCGGACGGAGAGTAACCATGCTCAAGCCTCTACCATGTATGGGCGAAAAAAGCGGTTGCTGGAGGAAGCAACCTTCATTACATCCATGTAATCAATGCATCTGACGTAAGTATTGTCATCGTCTGCTGTGTCTTCATCAACTTTATCCCAATGCGCTCCCGCAGCGGGATATTGATATTGGAGTTCGGTGTAAGTTCCTGCTGCGTTAGGTCTCAACGTTTCAACTGTCACACTTCAGCCTCCAGACTAAAAATAAAAAAGGGGGTATTTAAGTGGTGAACTTTCTTCTTCCGTGAACTATGCAGAATACGCCGAGCACGCCAGATGTCCCGCTTATCAGTATTGAGCCAACTGGACCGATAGACTTTGAAGTTGGAATTGTAAAGTTGTCCCAGAAGAAGGTGTCTCCGTCAGGAGTTGTGTAGTGACCGCCACCGTTTTGGATGATTTCGGCTGTGGCATATGCGAAAACGCCTGAGACGCTGAATAAGACAGTGGCAATAACCAGTAAGGTTATGCCGACGGCTTTTTTGCTCATTTTTAACTTCATCTTTTATCTCACCTCATCATATAGAACTGATTACCAACACAACGAGGGCACAGAAAATATATTTTTTTCCAGACAATTGTTGACCAGCATTTTGAACACCAATTGTTACTTATAGCTGCTAAGCTTACGTCGCAGCCTACGTACCAAATCCAACCATCTTCCATCCAATATTCAACAGGCACTTTTCGATAGCTCATTATACAATCGAGAAAGTAGCATGGGTCATTACTGTCTTCGTGGTCTAAACATCCGAATAAGTGACTTACTTCATGTCTTAGAACGTTATCGTCAGCCCAATATGCTGTCGCTGTCATTATTATGGCACGCTTTGAAACGTAAGTGCCAGCAACATAGCCAAGATACTGTCCTGTAAACGCAATCAGAATATTAATGTGGTTTCCGTTAACTCTAGTTTCGGCTTTGAACCCAGTTTTAGATATGGCGTCAATTAATATTTCATCGCCATATTTTGAGTTGTCACTTTCCCAAGTGGAAACTGCTACAATGCAAAGGTCTATGCCGAAGATTTCATACAGTCGGTCATCACTACGTTCAACAACATTTTTAGCGTAGTCGCTCCAACTCAGTTTTTGAAGGTAGGTTGTGTCGTATTCTTTGCTCCTGAATTCTTCGTCAGCAACAATCCAAACGTTCACGGGTAGATATTCCCAGTAGGGCGGAGGATCATACTCACCAAGCGGACTATCGGGAAATGTTCCGTTATCTGGACCAATGGAAACGCTGCTTAAATCCATAAGTGGCATCCATAATATGTCGGGTGTTTGAGTTGCGTTGACAATGGGGATTTGTGGTGTCAAAGTAAAGCCAATAAGACAAATCATTGTGGCTGTAAGCAATGCTAGAAACGTCAGCTTAAATTTCGCCATACGTCTCTCCATTATTATTAGAGGTTTACCTTCCTTAAAATTCTTATGGAGAAATCTTCTATAACAAAAATTCTTTTAGGCGACTCCGAGGAACCCAACTTTTTCTCCACTTATTGTTGCACAAACGTATATGCGACTGAAATCATCTACATTAACGTTAGTGGCTTCAGATTTAGCTAAGGGAAAGCCGAAGCCTGAGTATGGCCGGTTTACTTCACCGCCAACGTATATGTCTCCGCTGTTGTTTGCGTCAGCTTTGATTATAACTGCGTTTACAGAGCCGCTATGTAATACTGCGCCTCCTGATGCTGCTGTGACAACTCGGATTAACCCGGTTTTTACTGAAGTAGGAACTTTTACGTCTATTATTTCGCCGCTGACTTTGCCGATGAGTGTCTCACCACTTATCTTGGCGATTATTGTTTCTCCAGAGATTTTGGAGATAACTGTTTCACCGCTAATTTTTCCAATGACTGTTTCTCCGCTGACCTTAGAAATGATAGTCTGTCCAGAGATGTGTGCTATTATGGGGCCGGTTCCCGATGAAAGATAGAGCGTTTCGCCAGAAACCTTTGCGATTAGTTGTCCAGATGTGATAATGATGGTTTCGCCACTGATTCGGCTGATTATTGTTTCTCCACTAATTTGGCAGATTATGGGACCTGTGCCTGATGCAATTTGTATTGTTTGCCCAGAAATTTCGCTTATTATTACCTGTCCTGAGACTTGTGCTATGACGGTTTCGCCTGAGATTTTAGAGATTACGGTTTGACCCGATATTTGTGCGGTTATGGAGTCGCTTATGGCTAGTCCGCTGAGGCTTGTTTTTAGCCCTTTTATTAGGGCGATTATTTCGGATTCGCTGCCCATTATGTTGTCTCCAAGTCGTATTTCAAGTAAACTCGGCTTAGAGTTAACGTTCCTTTGACAACTACGTACAGGTTTTTAGAGAAGGGTACGTCGCTTAGGTGAATGCGGTAGTTGCCATTTGATTGGATTGCCACGATCTCGTCCACGTATTCGCTTTCTTCACTGTATTGCGTATATGTTTTTTCGGTTCGTTTTCCATCAACTTCAAGTAGAAGAGTGAAGTTTGAGGTTGTAGTTAAAATTAAAAGTTCATGTAGTTTTCCCGAGCCTTTTACGTCGCAGATTTCCCATTGTCCGTCAACTGTTTGGTTTTTCCACTCTAAAGGATATGCGGTTAGCTTTTTCGGTTTAAAGCTCATGGCCTCTAGACTCTCGGTAAGTGCGCGGGCCACAACTTGTTCCGGTAATAATGCTGTGTAAATTTCGCCGTCTAAACCGACTATATATTCGTAGTTTACTGGTGACTGAACCATCCATAAAACGTGTTTTTTAGCAACTATAGGCGGATTTATTTTAAGCGGTTTCTCAAATGGTGCAAGTTGCCGTGTGATTGGAGTTTTGATTTTTAGGTCGGGAAGTTCTACGAGCTCATCGTCCACTATCCATTCAGCAGATGCGCCCACAGGCATAGGATTGTTTGCCACAAGCCAGATGAACGCAACTGAGCCCTTCGGCACATCTAAACGGTAAACAGGCTTGGTTGCCCCCGCTTCAACCAACAACTTCTGAATAGGCTGAGGAAAACGGCTCCTCTCCAAACTCAAAGCACTATTCCCCTCTTGACACAAGGATTTATTTGCTTTAAGAATAAAAATGCTCTTTTCCCGTACTTTCCTAATACGTATTGTCTCTTACGTTTGGGATGATAAACCCTTTTTTCCCACAAACCAAAATGATAACCCAAGTCGTTGCATAATCGCCTAACCATCTCTAACAGTTTCTTGTTTGTATTAAAAATCAGTAGGCGAAGATACTTCTGTTCATTTTTCGTTGCATATCCTATACAACCTTCACTTTCGTAAAAGCCTCGAATGAAGGCAATTATGTACTCTTTTTTACTAGAAACTTTCTTTTCTATTTCACTTAAAGATAATGTTCGTAGCCAGTCACAAAACATTTTGGAGCAACCACAAGTACAAAAATAATTGGTTTCCTTCCATCCTTCTCTCTTCTCATGTCTCAGATATAGTTTTATAGAGGGGTTAAGTCTGATGTTCCTTAGTGCCATTGCAAAACTTTCAGCGAACACCTTCTCAGAAGTATTCAGCCTAACATGGTAAGCACTAACATATCCATCTCCTAGAAGAACGCCCAAAATATACGCTATGTCGAGGCTCATCTTTAGGTTAGGCTTCTTCACTTTAGCTCTTTGAGGAATAGAGAATTTATTCATCCAATACTGAATTGCATGGTGGTGCACACCATACTTCTTTGCTATCTTATATGTAGATAAATTCCTATTCCAATAAAGGTCAAGTAACTCTTCTCTTGTCAGGCTTAACATTATTTTCCACGGTATACAATAGCTAACACAATGATGCTTAAAACTATAGCGCCTAACACGAAGGCGTAGAAGGCTCGATTATCACCCTGCGTCTCAAACCCGAAGAATTCGCTAGGAGTAGCTCGAGTCACCAAGTTATTTCCCAAACTTAATTAGCAGACAGAAGATTTAAAAGTTAATCAATTAGGTAGGCAAACCAGACTTCGTAAGGAGACGCTGTACCTTCAGTCCACACTAAGCAGATGCGTCCATGTTGGACATTTTGATTTGTTGAAAGGTAGGTAGGGGTGTTAAAGGCGTGTTTTTTAAAGGGTTCTATTTCGCCATGCCAACTACCAAGATACATCCTCAGCTTTATTTTGCCATCTTTAACGTAGAAAACGTATAGCTTTCCACCTTTTCCAGCAGCAATGACAGGATAAGAGGCCCCTGACTCAACTAAAACGACCTCATCACCCAAAGTTTCATTTGCAAACTTTCTATAACAAAGCTCGCCAGTAGATTTGATGTAGACCATATGGATTCTTTCGGGGTCCCCAATGTTTTGAGCTTCGCTACAAGCACAAAAGTCGCTGAATCCCGTTCCGAGGGTAGCTACTTCAAAAACCCCAGCGTACCAGTAATACAATTTGTTGTCGCTTCCTTTAGCCAGCACTAATAGGTCATAGGGGCTTTCAGTTTTGTAAGTGACAATTTGAGCTCCACCCACAGTTGTACCACCGTAAGGAACTTCAGTAGTGGTGGTAGAAACGCTCATTTGATAGCCAAGACCAAGATAAGCGGCAACGTGAAAAGTCCAATGTTCATAAACTCCATCTACGTCAGCTGCAATTGAACCTCCCTGAGCACCAGAAGTAGCGTACGACCATCCACTCTTTAAAGACAAAGTTTGACCTAGAATAACAAATGGGTAAACATTCCATGAGTTTCCGTTGCTTGCCGAAAAGACTAGTGTAATATCATAGCTATTTCCGTGACTGTCTTTGGCACCTTTATTGGGATATTGAATGTCTATATTCCCACCATAATAGGGACCGATGGCGAAAGTCCAAAGAACAGTTGGTGAACTCCAAGTCTGCCCATCTGCGCTTGCGACGTACTTCACTTGTTTATCGTCGGATTCCCAATAGACTACGAAGAAGTTGGCGCCATCATAGAAGACTTTTCTCTGATAGGTGTCTCTTGTTGCATCTCCTACACCGTCAACATCTACCACCTCTTGCGGAGTAAGGTATGTTGCTCGTATAAACCTGGTTTTTCTTCTAGCCAGAAGTGGAATTAGGCGCACCATTATTGTCACTTAATAAAGTATCTGCATGTTAGCGATGTTGTGGATGTGGTTGTGAGAAGTATCTCACCTATCGTCCATCTATCTGCTGCTTCAAAAACCAATTCGTCGCCTGCGTCTAACCTTATTTTCCTTTCGGCATCAGCTCCACCGTCTTTCTCACTCACTTGTGCATCAACTGACCCATCATCGCTTATGACGTAGCCCACTCTTCCGAAGGCTCCTAAGTCTTTCTTAACGTGAATTCTGGCAGGGGTGCCTTTTACAACTTCCACGCTGTCACTTAAATAACTGCCCATTACCATTCCTTCCCATTTAGAATATCGTCGTAGAGGGATAAGTATTTTTCAGCCATTGCTATGTAGGTGAAGTGTTCAGCGCGTTTGCGACACTCTTCTGGGTTCAGGTTCCGGATTTTGTCTTCTTTGATTACTTGTTCAATTTGTTCGGTTGTGTCGCAAATAATGCCTGAGATTCCGTCTTCCACGATCTCTGCTAGACCGCCAGAGCGCAATGTTATAACTGGTGTGCCAACAGCAAGTGCTTCTAGAGCTGATAGTCCGAAAACTTCGATGTAAGGCCACTGTGGTAGACAGATAAGTGCTTTCGCATTTTGCAGCAACTTCAGTTTTTGCTCATTCGAGATGCGCCCCCAGTACCGACAGAGTAGCCCATCACAAGCGTTTTGTATGCGGGTTGGATAAGTTATGTCAGAGATTAAGTAGCGGTCTTCTCCTATGATGTCGCCTTTCACTCGTAGTCTTCGCATCAGATCCACAAAGACATGTATGCCTTTTTCAGCCATTATGCGGTTTACACTTAGGTAGCGCTCTCCTTTCTCAGCTTGGAATGGGTAGAGGTTTAGGTCGACTCCGTTGTGGACGAAACGGACGGGTATTCCAAGTTTGTTGCTCATGTACTGTGCGTGAGCGTTGCTTACAGCACAGAAGTTTGGATATTGAACTGGAGGAGCTCTTCCGTATGGACATTGGCTATGTGTGACGCCCATTATTTTTATTTTGTCGTTTTCTGCTTTTGCCATGTAGCTCCATTTTTGCCAACTGTCATCTATGATTACATCGAATTCTTTCAGTTTATCTTTGTAGGTTTTGTAGGCTTCTTCTTCGCTTCTTCCAACATCTACAGTTTCTAGCAGATTAACGCCCTCAGGTGCGTGAGAGCCTTTCGTGGCAATTAAGGTTACTTCTTCGCCTAGTTCAGTAAGACCTCTAGCTCGAAGATAAGAGATCCATTCAAGTCCTCCATAAGTCGAGGGTGGAGACTCTATCGCAGTTGACGATATTATGGCTATTTTCATTTCATTTTCCTCTCATCTGGTTGTTTAGTTACCCATATAACTAGTAGTATTAAAGTTAAAAAACATGCGATAAACAATACTTGAAATTCAAACGTTGGTATAAAAAGTGTGCATACCCCGAAAATTATTGCTCCCAAAAGGGAGAGTATAAATAAATATGTTATTAAAAAGGAAAAAATAATGGGGTTTTTCATTCTTTAATCACTCCATTCTTATTTAACTGGTATAGTCTCTCATAGACCTCCATTTCTCTATTTGAATATGGCAACTTCTTATGTGGTTTTGCTCCACGCATACTCCGTGATAAACACCATTCCAACAAAAGTTCTGCATGTTTCTTTTTCACATGTAGAAATGGGATTATTTTGGTTAACACAGTAATTAACATATCACGTTTGTACATGGCAAAGTAAAATACGTCTCCTTTTTTAGGCCATTTTCCCATAATCTTGCCTTTTTGACGTGAAACATGAATGTGGCCACCACCAAGAACTCGTTGTATCCATTCTAGCGCAACTTTATTAGTGTTTGAGATTGTTAATCGTGGATAGTAAACAATTTTATCATATTCCTTACCCTCGTATTTTTGGTGCATCTTAGTAAGTCCGATAGAACCTTCGCCATCTATGAATCCCGCGATGTAGGCGAAATTTTCGCTTCGCATTTAACTCATTCCTTTATGGCTTCTATGTATATGAAGTCTTGGTCTTGAAGAATTCCTATTTTGTTCCAGTTGTGTTGGCGTGTGAATAGTTCTTGCCATTTGAAGGGGAAGTAGAGGGTTTGCATCCAATGAGGTATGAAGGCGCAGCTTATCCACCATAGTTTTTCCCAAGTGCAAGCCCATTTATGTTTTAGGGCTTCTACGTTTCGGCGGGTGTAGTAGGGCATGGTTGCGTTTGGAACCGTTATAAGAACCTTGCTTTTTGTTACTCGAGCTGCTTCTTGAATTACGTTCCAAACTTTACGGAGAGGAACATGTTCTAAGATCTCGCTTAGGAGCACTACTTCAAATTGGTTGTCGTTGAAGGGCCAAGGCTCAGTAGCGTCAACCGTTTCCCACTGGATGTTTTCAAATTTGTTTTTGTTTTCAGCAATAATGTTAGCGTTGATGTCAAAACCACATTTAATTGTGTATTCATTTCCAACTTTGCGCAGAACGTATCCGCCTGAGCAACCTGCTTCGAGAATGCTTGTTGCGTCTTTGCATCGGTCTGTGAGCCATTTTAAGCGTTGTTTCTGGCAGGGCTCTTGATATGTGGATAGTTTAACAGGCTTTTCGATTCCGCCTTCCTTTTCGCACCATTCACGATTTATACGTCTTACTCGCTGCTGAAGCAAGTCTTTCCAGTTTGGAGCACGTATAGGTTCGACTCCCTGCATGACGCGGGCGCTTATGCGCATGAAAAGTTCGCTTTCAGCACCAGGAGTTGACGTTAGCCTACTCCACTCATGGTCCACATGGAAAGTCTCGTTCGCCCGGTCTACTAAGAATTCGGTTTTTAGGAGTTGAGCGCGAAAGACGAAGTTGTTGTCGCCATAGCCATGGCCTATATCAAACCTCTCATCGAAACCATTTAGATAAACGCATAGTTGCAGTGGAAACATGGCGTTTGGCATGAGGCTATAGGGAGCATTAGCTAAGAAAAAGTTGAGGCGATAGGTTTC